>Ga0334890_1004306_pt1 | contig 13232 bp, 12 predicted proteins | sample GraSluR1_MG_3_FD_207220 | JGI IMG/M metagenome (GOLD analysis project Ga0334890, IMG submission 207220) | Sludge microbial communities from methane-producing bioreactor in Wageningen University, Netherlands - Granular Sludge_31_08-R1 | ecosystem: Engineered > Bioreactor > Anaerobic >... | reverse complement strand
AACGACACCGTCCTCGGGGGACGGTGTCGTTCCTGCTCCACGGCCTTGCGGGAGAGCAGGCCCTCCCTCTCCATCTTCTCCAGGGCATGGTATATCGAGCCGTAACCGATGCCAGCCCAGCTCTCCAGGCCCCACACTTTTGCCTGCTTGACTATATCGTATCCATGAGAATCCGGCCGGTTGATCCGGCGGGGTCGATCTGATAGATTCTGATCGAGCACGCGAGTGAACCCGTTCACGAGCCCAGTCACCTCACAATAAGCCGCATTTATGGAGAGGCCGCCATGGGATCGAGACGAGTCAGGAGGATTCACACCGAAGCCGTAGTACTCGCCTCGTTCGAGGTATTTTTGATATGCCTGGGAATCATCGTCGAGCCCGGGGTCTATCACGACGGCCTACGCCGGGTGTTTATGAGCCCAGGTCTCCTGATCACCGACTACGTGATGGTGGGCGGGCTCGGAGCGGCCCTCGTCAACGCGGGAATGGTGGGACTGGTGGGAGTCCTGCTTACGACCTTGTGCCGCATTCGACCCGCGGGGGCGCACGTGGCCGGCGTACTCACAATGACCGGCTTCGCCTTCTTCGGCAAAAACGTATTTAACATTGCCCCGATCCTGGCCGGATTCTACCTCAACAGCCTCGTCCGGCGCCTACCCTTCCGGGAGATCCTCACGGATGCGATGTTCGGCACCGCCCTCGCGCCGGTAGTGAGCCAAATGGTGTACGGGCTGGGATGGGGTTGGGCCCCGGCGACCCTGGTGGGGATCGCCATTGGCTTCCTGCTGCCGATGATGGCGCCTGTGATGTACCGCAACCACAACGGCCTGAACCTGTACAACATGGGGCTGACGGCGGGCGTCCTCGGCACAATCGTGTTCGCCCTGAAGTCCGGCTTCGCCGCGGAGTTTGGACCGGTGCTCATCTGGTCCATCCACAGATCGTGCTGGCTCGGCTGGATGCTCTTTCTCCTGTTCGGTTCCATGTGCATAGCCTCAGCAGTATGGGGGAAGGGGTTACCCCGCAATTACGCGCTCATCCTGAGCTCCGACGGCAGGCTCCCCACGGACTTCTCGATGCTGGCTGGCTGGCCCGCCACCCTATTGAACATGGGCCTGGTGGGATACATCGGGTGGGCTTACGTCCTTTTTTCGGGGGGCGCGTTCAACGGCCCGTCCGTCGGCGGCCTGCTCACCATGGTGGGCTTCGCCGCCTTTGGTAAACAGCCGAGGACCATTGTCCCCGTGATGGGGGGAGTGCTCGCGGCGTCCCTGATAATGGTTTGGGGGACTGCGTCTCCCGGGCTGCAGCTCGCGGCCCTCTTCGGTACCGCGCTAGCCCCGGTATCGGGGGTACTCGGCCCCATAGCGGGATTCCTCGCGGGATTCGTGCACGCGGCCCTGGTAATGAAGGTGGGGTGGTTCCACGGCGGCATGAACCTTTACAACAACGGGTTCTCAGCCGGCGTCGTGGCCACTCTGTTTTACGGCGCATGGCCCGCCGTGGCCGAGCTGTTCACGAGGATAGACAACCTCCTCCAGCAGAAACCGGAGAGCGTGGCCGACAACCACCGCCAAGGTCCCCGCCTCGATCCGGAGGTTCCGGTCGAGGCGGAATGAGCGGAAAACTCATTTCTTTGCGGAGTCTTTCGACCCGTCCTGGCCATTCGAGTCGCACGATCCCTTTGAGTCGCCGGAGGCCTTCGACCCCTCATCCCCGGAGGTTTGGCCGGCTCTGTCGCTCCTGTTGTCGGTGCAATAGAACCCGGAACCCTTGAATATGATCCCGACGTTTCCGGAGATCAGTCTCCTCACCCTCGCGCCGCACTTCGGGCATTCCGCCAGCGGCTCGGAGGTTATGCTCTGCCAATGATCGAACCGGCCGCACCTGTCGCATTCGTATTCGTACGTGGGCATGGCTGTCTCCCTCTCTTAATAGTCCCACCAGGGATCTTAGCACGGACAGGGCGGCTGTCAAGCGCGGCCGATTGAAGGGTTTGGCCTTTTCTCATGGAAGGATCCCTTAGGAGTCAAGCGGAGGTGTATCGGGTGGATTATCGCAACCTTGGGAACACCGGGTTGAGGGTGTCCGCGCTCTGCTTCGGCGCACTGCCCATGGGGCCGCTTCAGGCTGACATCGGCGTGGAAGAAGGAGCAGAGGTGATACGGCGCGCTCTCGATCTCGGAGTAAACTTCATAGACACCGCACAGATGTACAAGACGTATCCCCACATCAAGAAGGCCCTCAAGGAATACCGGGGGAACGTGGTGATCTCCAGTAAGACGGTGAGCGCCGCGTATGAAGATATGCGCAACGCCATTGACGAGGCCCTGACCGGGATGGGGGTATGTCATATAGACATCATGTACCTTCACGCGCCACGAGTGACACCCACCGTATTCGCGGAGAGGGCGGGCGCGCTCCGGTGCCTGGGCGACGCCAAGCGCGAGAGACTGATCCGCGCGACCGGCATATCCACTCACTCCGCGGAGGTCGTGAGGGCCGCTGGTGATGTCGCTGAGATCGACGTGATAATGCCCATAATCAATGCGTCGGGCATCGGAATCGTCGCGGGGGACCTATCCGCCATGCTCTCGGCGGTGGATTACGCCGCCCACAAGGGAAAGGCCATTGTGGCTCAAAAAGCCCTGGCGGGCGGCCATCTGATCGATTCGTTCTCCGACTCAATAAGATTCGTGCTCGACACCCCGGGAGTCTCTTCCGTCGCCGTCGGCATGGTCTCCCTGGATGAGGTGGAGGCGGACGTGGCTGTGTTCGAGGGCAGGCCCGTGCCCCAACCGATCCTTACGAAGATAGGCCGGAAGACCAAATCGCTTATTGTGCAGCAATTCTGCGTGGGCTGTGGCGTCTGCGAAAAGGCGTGCCCAAGCGGCGCGATAAGGGTTGTCGACGGCAGGGCGGTAGTCGACAGGAACAAGTGCGTTCTTTGCGGGTACTGCAGCCCCATCTGCCCGCAGTTCGCTCTCAGGCTGGCGTAGGCGGGCGACATGAGCGCGCGCCGTCGGAGGTGGATATATGTCGGCGGATAATCCGCGGGCGGGTAATGCACAGATGGGTAATGCGCAGGTGGGCCGTATGCGGAGGAAGGACAAACAGATGGATCGAGCCGAGGCCCGCCGGTTCCTGGAGACCTCTCAGGTCGGCCGCCTGGGCATGGTTCTTCCCGGAGGCAATCCGTACGTTGTGCCCGTGAACTTCATCTTCATGGACGGCGGCATATACTTCCATTCAGCCCGTGAAGGCTCGAAGGTCGATGCGGTCGCGGCAAATCCGTGGGTGTGTTTCGAGGTCGATGAATCGCAGGGGGCGGAACCCGCCGCCATAGCGTGCGATATCTCATATCACTACCGCAGCGCGATCGCATTCGGCAAGGCATCTCCGGTTGTTGATCCACTGAGAAAAAAGCAGGTTCTGGAGGCGATCGTGAGTAAATACGCGCCCGGCGCCGCGGGGACGATTCGACAAGAGAATGTCGATAGGACCCTCGTATTCGAGATCAGCATCGACACGATGACGGGAAAGCAATCGCCCGCTCAACGGAGGCGCGACGATGCAACGAGCCGCCAGTAGTGAGATAGATCGCCTGCACATGAGCGTCCTACGACGATCCCACGGATCCAGGGTTGCGCTCTGGTTCACCGATTCAGAGGTGGCGCAGCAGGTTTGCGGAGTGCTCACCCTGGACGGAACTGCCCTTTGCGTAACGATAGCGCCCGGGACCATCTGCCCGCACCACGGTTGTTTCAAAGCGGAAATCTACACCCCGACAGGGGTCAGGGCCCTCTCCGGGTTCGCCATCCTGTCGTCCCCCGGCGAGATCAAGTTGTTTCCCCTCGGTTCCATAGTACACAGGGAACGGAGGAGGTCCATCAGGGTCCCGTTGGATGTGCCCGTGTCCTACCGGCTCCTCAGTTTCGGCGGACACGACCTCCGCGGCCAGGGCGGAACGGGCAGCGGCACATCGGTTGATATAGGCGTATCCGGAATGGGGTTTACGACAGCGATAAGGCTGCCCCAGGGATTGGCGATCGGGATTACCGCCAAGGCGACAGAGTGGTCCGATTTCGGAGAAATCGAGTGCACCGTTAACCGCTTCGAGCGTACCCTCACGTGCTGGAAGACGGGAGTGGGGTTCAACACACCCTCCGAGCGGTTTAAGCGGTACGTCACCGCTTTCGTTCTCGACCGATCCCGGGCTATGCGGGGGAGAAACCCGGCGTCAAGCGACGCCACGTAGGCCCCCGACCCCAGCCCTCCCCCGAGCGGAACACTGGAACCAAACCCCCTCCCCTCCGTCGAACATCCAGACGAAACCAGGAGGGGAAGAACAATATGGCTGGTCAAAGAGACCCTTTGATGTGGGCGGTAGTACTCATAGCAGTCATTGCGGTAGGGCTCGGCGCAGTCTCATTCGGGCGCAATACGACCATCGCCGTCAATTCAGTGCCTTCCACCAGGACCATCACCGTGCGCGGCACCAACACCCTGGATGTGAAGCCGGACACCGCTAATATAACCCTGGGGTTGAGGGTCGAGCGGCCGACCGCGAAGGCGGCCCAAGCGGCGGGTGCGGAGAGCCTCGAAAAGGTCATTGCAGCCCTGCGCGCCACCGGAATACAGGACGTCGACATGAGGACCACGCGGGTGAACCTGAATCCCGTTTACGACTACAGGGGCGCGCCGAAACTCGTCGGGTACGCCTCAGAACTGCTCCTCACCGTGACGACCCGGAACCTCGACCAGTGCGGCAACGTCATCGACGAGGCAGTGCGCGCGGGGGCGAACCAGGTGGAGAGCGTGGTGTTCACGATCAGAGACACGCAGAAGGCGACCCAGCAAGCCGTGGACGCGGCCATCGAGGACGCGCGCAAGAAGGCGGAACAGGTCGCGGCCAAGGCCGGCCAGGAGATCACCGGAGTGCAAAGCCTGAACGTCCAGGAACTCGGCGGGGAGGATCCTCGACCCATCTACATGCGGCAGTCGGCGAAGGTGATGAATGATGCCGCAAATCTGACCGTGATGCCCGGCACGCTCAGGTTCACCGTGGCCGTTGACGCCGTTTACATCATCAAATAACGAATAGCGACTATGCTCTCTGATGCGCTCTCGTGAAGCCCCGCCTCAGCCCATGCGGCCGCGGGGCTTCGTCTATTGAGTGAGTAACGTGCACCGAGCGGGTGCTTCAAGGGGATTCCCGTGAGGGCGTAGAAGTATTGTGAGGATTATGTGAAGAAGGCGGGGGTTGGCGTTGTCAATCGGTCGCCCGGTCGGCGAGAAGCGGACATCGATCGCAATCCCTATTATCACGTTCGCGATCCTGGCCCTTATCTCGATCGCGACGGCCGCCTTCGCATGGCTGGCTCTAGGACCATACATCCCCTCAAACGACGCCGCGCCGATCCCGCCGGCGGATCGGCCGTCATTTGTCGTGGGCGGTTCACTGCACGAGATGCCCGCGGCGATGGTCGATAACGAGATGCTGCTTCCTGTAGCGGCCGTCCACGACCTCATCGACCCCTCGGTTGTCTGGGACGAGGCATCCCAATCGATCATCGTCACGACGGGCATCGAGGTAATGCGCATGCGAACCGGCGAGCTCGACGCGTTTGTCAATGGCAAGCCGGCCAGGCTCGCCATAGCCCCTGCATTGCTCGACGGCAAACCATACGCGCCCGCCGCTCCGCTATCGCGACTGCTCGGATTCACCGTCACACACAACAAGGAGACTAACACCGTGACCGCCGACCCCGCAGGAGCGGCCCTCCAGACCGGCCGAGTCGTGAGCCCGGCTGCGCTACGAACCGCTGCCTCCGTCAAGTCGGCGGTGATAGAAAGACTCGCGCCGGATGACGAGTTATACATATTCGGGGAGGTCAACCGCTGGTATCTGGCGCGGCGGGGCGCGGGTCGCCCCGGGTACGTCCCGAAGAACTCAGTCGAGTTGAAGGGCATCGTATACCGAGCGCCCCCAGTCCCCGAATTCTACCGCGCGTGGAAGAGGACGGGCGAACCGATAAACCTGACCTGGGAACACGTGCTCAAGCGAAACCCGCCGCCATCGTCGATCGGGCCGCTCCCAGGCATCAATGTGGTCGCCCCGACATGGCTCCGCGTGTCGAGCCCGTCGGGAGAGGTGACGTGCCGCGCCAGCGCGACGTACGTCGAGTGGGCGCACGCGCGAGGCTGCGAGGTATGGGCCCTCCTGGACAACGATTTCGACCCGGAAATGACCGGCGCGTTCCTGAAAGATGCATCCGCCAGGGAAAACGCCATTCGGTCGCTCTTGATGTACGCACGCGCATTCGATTTCGACGGGATCAACCTGGATTTTGAGAATATGAACATGGAGGACGGGCCTCTGTACGTGCAGTTCGTGAGGGAGCTCGTCCCGATGGCGCACGAGGAGGGACTCACGGTTTCCGTTGACGTCACCGTGAAGTCCACCAGCCGAAACTGGTCGCTGTGCTACGACCGTAAGGGACTGGGACGGGCGGCCGACTATCTCATCCTGATGGCCTACGACGAATACTCCGGCGGGGGCCGAGTGCCCGGGCCGGTGGCCTCGTTGCCCTGGGTGGAAAACGGAGTCCGAACACTGCTCGAAGACGTCCCCGCACCCAAGGTCATATTGGGGATCCCTCTGTACACCAGACTGTGGAGACAGGCGGCGAACGGCGCCGGGACGACGTCAAGGGCGTTGTGCATGGACGACGCGCTCGCCATACTCGATAGGAACGACATCAAGCCGGTGTGGGACGATGGGTTGAAGCTCCATTTCGCCCGATTCGACCGTAACGGCGACGAATACTGGATATGGTTCGAGAACGCGGATTCTCTAAAACGGCGCGTCTCCATCGCAAAGCGCTACGGTCTCAGGGGTGTCGCAACGTGGCGCAGGGGGTTCGAGAACGCGGGTGTGTGGTCGACGCTGGCCGGGGCCCTTCAAGACTGATTGAACGGTCAGCGACGCCCCCCGCAAACTGGGCACGCTGGATTCCGCGTCGCCTCGACCTCCTTGAACGAGCCGAGGAGCAAATCCACGAGTAACAGGCGACCTATAAGCGGTTCTCCGATTCCGAGAATGAGTTTGACAGCCTCCATAGCCTGAATCGAACCAATGACTCCCGGCGCCGGCCCAAGCACCCCGGCGCTTGCCTGTTCCATCACGCCCGCATCCGGCATTGCGGGGAATATACAGCGATAGCACGGCCCTTTGCCGGGGACGATGGTGGTCACCATGCCGCTGAACCTCATCACGCCGCCCTCGACTAGGGGTACGCCCGCCCCGACGCACGCCTCGTTGAGCGTGTACCGGGACTCCATGTTGTCCAGGCAGCCTACGACCACGTTATATCCATGGATCACCGATACGACGTTCGCCCGAGTCACTCGCTCCCGGTGAATCGTCACACGGACGTCAGGGTTCAGATCCCTGACGCGACCGGCGGCTGACTCCGCCTTCTTTCGACCCAACGCCGCCACGCCGTGGATGATCTGCCGCTGGAGGTTCGACTCGCTGACGACGTCGTCATCAGCCAGGCCCAGGTGTCCGACCCCCGCCGCCGCGAGGTACAACGCTACGGGCGATCCCAGGCCTCCCAGGCCGGCTACCAGGACGCTGCTGGACAGCAGCCTCTTCTGGCCCGATTCGCCGATCGTTGGGATGATCGTCTGCCTGTCGTACCTTCCCTCGCGTTCCGCCGCGCTCATTTCGAATTCATCTGGTATATCATGACCAAACCCTCTAGCGTGAGCCATTGGTCGATCACTTCTATGGTCGTGGTCTCCGGCACCACGATAGAGGCCACCCCGCCGGTAGCCACGACGCGCGCCTCACCACCGAGCTCGCGCTTTATCCTGGTGACGAGCTCGTCGACCAGGCCCGCATAGCCGAAAATGATGCCCGCCTGCATGCTGGCAACGGTGTTCCCGCCGATGGCGTGCCCGGGCGTCGTTAGTTCCACCTTGGGCAGCTTCGCCGCCCTCACGTACAGCGCCTCGGCGGATATGTTGAGGCCGGGCGCTATCGCGCCGCCCAGATACTCGCCGCTCCCCGTGATGGCATCGAAGGTGGTGGCCGTGCCGAAATCCACGACGATCACCGGCCCGCCATACTTGCGGTAGGCCGCGACGGCGTTGGCTATCCGGTCCGCCCCAACCTCCCTCGGATTCTCGTAGCCGATGGTGATCCCCGTCTTGATCCCGAGTTCGACGACCAGGGGTTCTATGCCGAAGAATCGCCTGCACATGTCCTGTATTGCAGGCGTCAAGGGAGGAACGACCGAGGCGAGGACTATCGCCTCCACTCTTGAGGGATCCAGCCCGGCATACTTGAACAGCTGCAGCACGAAGATACCGTACTCATCGGAGGTCCTGTGCCGTTGGGTAGAGACCCTCCAGTGAGTCACCAGTTTCTCTCCGGTGTATGCCCCCAGAACAACGTTCGTGTTGCCGACGTCGATCGCCAGGATCACGACTTCTTCCCCTCCATCCTCGGTGTATGTCAGGGATAACGGATAAGGTGACGCAGGTGATCGGGCGGGCCGAGACGTGGAAGGGGGGAACAGCGTCAACCACTGTTCCCCGCATTTCCCCTAGAACAGCCCTGTGATTCTCCCCTGCTCGTCGAAGTCTATGTGCGCTCCGGCGGGATCCGACGGCAGGCCGGGCATCGTCCTCATCTCGCCGAGTAGCGGGTAGAGGAAGCCGGCTCCGACGGACGCGCGAACCTCGCGCACCGTGATCTTGAAGTTCTTGGGGCGGCCCTTGAGGTTCGGGTCCGCCGATAGGGAGAGGTGAGTCTTAGCCATACAGACCGGCAGTTTGTCGAAGCCGTTGGCCGTGTACATCTTGATCTGCTTCTCTGCGGCGGGCAGATAGTCCACGCCCGACGCCCCGTAGATCTTCGTGGCTATTGTCTCGATCTTCTCCTTGATCGCGAGATCCAGCGGGTACAGGAATTTGAACTCGCTGGGCTTGTCGGTGGCCTTGATCAGGGCCTTCGCCAGGTCCAGACCACCCTCGCCGCCCTTCGCCCAGACGTCGGTCAGCACCGCGTCATCGGCGCCGGCCTTTATGGCGAGGTCCCTAACGAGTTCGATCTCCTTGTCGTGGTCGGTCTCGAACTTGTTGATGGCCACGACAACGGGTACCCCGTGCATCACGCAGTTCTCGATCTGCTTGGCCAGGTTCTCACATCCGAGGGCAAGGGCTTCGTAGTTCTCCTTCGCCACGAGCGCCTTGTCCATGGCCTTGCCCGGGGTGACGCGGTATGCCCCTCCGTGCATCTTGAGAGCCCGAATGGTCGCGACCAGTATGGCTGCGCTCGGTTTCAGGCCGCTGTACCTGCACTTGATGTTGAAGAACTTCTCGGCCCCAATGTCCGCGCCGAACCCGGCTTCGGTCACCACGAACTCCCCGAGCTTCACTGCTATCTTGTCAGCCAGGATGGAGTTATTGCCGTGGGCTATGTTAGCGAACGGTCCCGCGTGCACGAATACCGGAGTGTTCTCCAGGGTCTGGATCAGGTTCGGCTTTATCGCGTCCTTGAGGAGCACGGCCATGGAGCCGCCGCAACGAAGGTCCTCTACGCTGACGGGTTTACCGTCCTTGCTGTACCCGATGACTATGCGTCCTAGTCTTTCCCTCAAGTCCTTGATGCCGCTCGTGAGGGCGAGGATCGCCATGACCTCGGAGGCTACTGCTATATCGAAACCCGTCTCGCGAGGATGACCGTTCTCCGAACCACCGAGACCCACGATGACCTTCCTGAGAGCGCGGTCCGAGACGTCCAGCACGCGCGGCCACGTTATCGTGAATGGGTTGATGTTGAACGGGTTGCCGTGGAGTATGCTGGCGTCGATGAACGCCGCCAGGAGGTTGTGCGCCAGGGCAACCGCGTGAGTGTCTCCGGTGAAATGCAGGTTAAAGTCCTCCATCGGGATACATTGGGCGTAGCCGCCTCCCGCGGCGCCACCCTTAATCCCGAAAACGGGGCCGAGCGACGGCTGCCTTATGCAGTTGATCGTCTTCCTGCCCAGCCTGTTCAGTGCTTGTCCGAGACCGATCGTCGTGGTGGTCTTACCCTCGCCGAGCGGAGTAGGCGTTATTGCCGTTACGACGACATACTTCGCGTCGGGCTTCGACGCGAGCCGGTCGATGACATCGAGCGATACCTTGGCCTTGTACTTGCCGTAGAATTCAATGTCATCCTCGTGCAAACCAGTGGCGCGGGCAATTTCTGCGATTGGCTTCATCTGTGCTGCTTGGGCGATCTCGATATCGCTTTTCACTCATTCTCACCTTCCCCTACTAGTGTCAGCGGGGCGCAAACCCCCTATCGCGCGGCAACCCCCCGTTCGACTTCGGACTCAATGCGGGACCATATGTCTTCGGCTTCGCGGACGACTCTATGATGCGTTCCAAGGGTCTCCCGCTTAAAACCCTCGTCCGCAACGCCCGCCAGGTTGATCAATACGTTGTATCCAGCACCCGCCACAGCCGCGCGCAGCAAGAGCCCGGAGACTGCGGCGTCGCTCAACGCGTTAGGGTTTCCCAGGCGCGCAACTTCCAGAGTGAGATCGAGGCAATCCCGCGCCAGGCACATGGTTCCGAGCGGCACCGCGCACGCCCCTTTCAGGGCATCTTCTATGGCGGATTTCCTGGCCTCGACCTCCTTCTGGCCGGTTTTCGGGAGCCTATACGCCTCCAACACACGGTCGAACGACTTTGTATCTTCCTCCGCCAGCCGCACGAATTCCTTCCTGGCTGACTCCGAACGTTCGAGAATCTTCTTCATAGCGGCCTCGCTACTCCTGAAGCGTTCGCGACCAATGGTGAGATTCGCGACCATGGAGGCAAGCGCCGCGCCGGCCGCCCCCGCCAGGGCGGAGGCACTACCGCCGCCGGGGGCCGGCGACCCTGAAGCAAGAGTATCGAGGATGCCGCCGACTGTGGCGGATTCTATCGGGACGCGTTCGTCCATTTCGACCTTCTACCCCCTTCGCACAGCAGCGCCTTCGCCGGCGACGACTCTACCCTTCTTGATCACCCATTTGGCCAGGTTCGCACCGAAACGGTACGGTATCTCGCGATAATCTTCCGCCCCGAACACCGCCAGGTCCGCCCACTTGCCCGTTTCCAGGCTGCCCACCGTATCGCCGAGGCCGACCGCGCATGCCGCATTGATGGTGGCCGCGGAGAAGCACTCCTCGGCGGTCATCCCCATCCTCGCCATCGCGAGCGTCATGACGAGCGGAAGGCCCTGCGCAGTGGACGTGCCCGGGTTGAAATCGGTCGCGAGCGCCACCGCAAGGCCCATATCTATCATCTTCCTCGCGGGGGCATATCTATCCTTGCCCAGGAAAAAAGGGGCGACGGGCAGCAATACCGCTACGCAGCCCGCGCCCTTCATCATCTCCAGGCCATCGTCCGACGCCATCAGCAGGTGCTCTGCGGATACGGCCCCGACCTCCGCCGCGATCTCGGCTCCACCGGATGGGGCAAGTTCGTCGCAATGCGCCTTGGCTCCCATACCGTATCGCTTCGCCTCGAGCAGCATCCGGCGAGACTGCTCGGCTGTAAACACGCCTTCCTCGCAGAAAACGTCCGTGAACCTGGCCAGGCCGGCGCCTGCTACCGCGGGTATCATCTCTTCTACGACGAGATCCACGTAACCGTCAGGGTCCCCTTTGAACTCGGGAGGCACGGCGTGCGCCCCCATGAACGTCGGCACTACTTCGACGGGGTGCGCTGAACCGGCGTCCGCCAGCACTCGCAGGAGTTTGAGTTCGGATTGCGTGGTCAGGCCGTAACCGCTCTTCGCCTCCATGGTCGTAGTGCCCCACGACATGGCCGTGTCCAGCCGGCCGAGGACGGCCTGCAGGAGATCCCTCTCCGAAGCCGCTCTCGTTTTGGCCACGGTGCTGATGATCCCCCCGCCCGCCTTGAGGATGTCCATGTAAGGGGCGCCAGACAGCCTCTGGCCGAATTCCATCTCACGCCAGCCCGCGAACACCAAATGCGTGTGGGGATCGACGAATCCGGGAGCGACGACTCCCCCCGCGGCGTCTATCAGAGCGGCTTCCGGTTCCATATCAACTCGGCTTCGGAAATCGGCTTGGGGTCCGACATCCACGATAACGCCGCGGAACGCGGCGACATACGCATTCGTGAGAATCTCTAGATCCCTCATGGCGGGTCCCGCCTTCGGTCGCCGCCCGCCCGCCACAGTAAGCACCTGCCCACCGTTAACTACTGCAAAATCTGCTCTCGCCCTCAACCAACTACCTCCCGCGCGATCCCTAGCTTGTCCATCATAAGTAAGCCCCCAGGCGCCACATATTCACCGCCTTGCCAGCAACCTCCTCCGAACGGGCGCCAAACGTCGAATTGTCGCTCCATGCTCGCCCGCCTCCAGGATGCTGAGAACCCCCTCCGGGTCCACCCTGAGGTAGCTGTGTGAGCGCTCCTTGCCCAGGTACGGCGCCGCCAGTTCCGCGGAAAGGGTCCCGTCCCTATCGTAGACTCGGACCCGCCCCGACGGGGTTCCAAGGGATATCCCTACGTAAAGACGCCCGGCGCGGTCGTCGCCGGCGACCGTCAACGCCTCCGCCGGTCCACGGACTTCCACCTTGTATTCCCGGGAGAGCGAGCCGTCGCGGCGGTACCGCCGAACGTACGACGGTCTCGCGCTCCGCGAGGAGGAATCGCCGCCTACAGGCGCGGCGTAAAAGCCCCCCTGCCGCGATGCGCGGAAGGTAACCGCGCCGGCCGGCGGTTCGCCCTGGAAACCACTGTACCGCCTGGACCCCGACGGCGTCATGACGACCTCCGCGATCGTCCTGGGGCCGTTCGCGCCCGCGTCGCCCTCAACCGCGATCATGCTCCTCCGGTATTCGCCGTCCGAGAGAAGGGTGGCGGTGACGTACACCAGGCCGTCCCCTCCCGCCTGGATAGACTCAATGTGGCTGTCAAGCAGGCCGGGACTTCTCCCGCACCATAACACCTGGGGCCGCCCCTCCGAGGGCACGGCGACGATCTCGGCCGTAGAATTGTCGGCCACGAGCAGCGTCCCGTCGGAACGCAGGACCATATCGTCCAGGTTTCCCCGCCTTCGACCAACGTCGAGAGTCTCCACGAGATCGCCGGAACCATCGTACTTCAATACTCGACCATTCCGCCAATCGGCGACGAAGGTGACGCCCCCCGGT
>Ga0334890_1004305_pt1 | contig 13236 bp, 15 predicted proteins | sample GraSluR1_MG_3_FD_207220 | JGI IMG/M metagenome (GOLD analysis project Ga0334890, IMG submission 207220) | Sludge microbial communities from methane-producing bioreactor in Wageningen University, Netherlands - Granular Sludge_31_08-R1 | ecosystem: Engineered > Bioreactor > Anaerobic >... | reverse complement strand
CACAGCGGTCTTCAGCGCGGCGTCCTTTTTCACCGGTTGACCCAGGTTTTTCTGCTCCACATCGAGCCTCTTCAAGGACACGTACCATACTACGGCCACCACCACGACGGCAAAAGCGACGAACCTCGTGATCCTCCGACCCCCCGCGTTCATCTTGAACACCTTCACTCACCTACCTTCATGGGAAGTACTGAAACCCTGTGAGCGGGAACCCCCAGCATCACCTGGATCGCGCCGAACAATCGCTCTCTCACCACCGAATCGGAGGCGCCCTCGGCGACAACGACGACCCCGTCCACCTGCGCCCCTTCCACCCTCGCCACCACCGGAACCTCCTCGCTCCCCCCCGGCCTACGCGCCATGACCGTCTGAATGCTCACGTTCTCCTCCGCGATCGCCCGGGTACCGCCCGCAGTGTCTTTCTCCTCTGTGTTCCTGCGGGAGGTCGTGCGGTTGTCCATGTAGGTGACCGCGGGCCCGGCCCGGAGCCTCACCGACACAACGACCTTTCCGGCGCCCCGTACCTGCTCCAGAACGGCTGCCGTCCGGGCCGCGATGTCCCTCTCCAGACTCGAGAGGGAAGGCTCGCCGACGGCTTCGGACACGGCCCTCGATTCCACCGGCGCGGCGGCCCCCGTCCCCTTTCCACCCGCGAACGAACTGATCACGAGCAGCACTACCCCCAGGGCCGCCATGGCCATCAGCGTGAGGCCGTTCTTCAACCTCATCCCACGCAAACCCAGGCTCCAGAAGCGAATCTCGCGATTCACGGTATCACCACCTCGACGACCACGCGTTCAGCCGCGACGCCGAACCCGGCGGATACGACGGCTCGGACGGCCGCCGCAAGTTCTCGCCCGCGCCGCGAGTCGGCGGGCACCGACGTTGCAGCAGCCTCCACGTCACCGCCGGTTTCCGCGGAGATAGTCAGTCTGACCCCCTCGACAACACCATCGCGCCGCGGCAACGCCCACCCGCTCGAATCCTTCATGTCCACCCTCGCCCTCGCCCACCGTACCCCGGGGATCGCCCGCGCCAGCGTCTCGGCCTGCCATTCAAGGGCGCTCGCGGTCTTCCGGTCCAGGTCAGTCGATGAGGCGGGCGCGGTCAGGAAAACCCCCCGAAACGCCGTGCCTCCCGTAATGATCCCCGCGAAGGGCGCCACAACGGAGAGAACGATCAGCATGCCCATGGCAGTCCTGGCGTACTTCCTGAGATCGCCCTCGGGAAGCGCCATGTCGACCGCCCCCGCGAACACCATGAGGATAGCGACGCCCCTGATCCACTCCTTGACTGCCTGCACTCGAACCACCACGCCTCGACCAGGTCAGGGATGGGCGGCGACCGCCAGCGCCGTAATCCCTATGACGAACATTATCGCCACCGCGCCGGCGGCCACGGACACCAGGGTCAGCGAGCCGGCTATGCTGTTCAAGCAATCCGACAGCGCGCCTGCGCCCATGGGCTGCACTAAAGCGGCGGCCACGCGATAGACGATCACGAGGGACACGATCTTGCACAGAGGGAACGCCGTCATCACCACGACGGCGGCGGCGCCGGCAAGCCCCACCGCCGTTCTAAGGAGATGGGACGACGCGAAAACCATTTCCACCGCGTCGGAGAACATCTTGCCGACGACTGGCACGAACGTCCCGCTCAGGAATTTCGCGGATCTGAGGGCGACACCGTCGGCCACGCTTCCCGCCGCCCTATTCACGGAGACGACCCCGACGAATACCGCCATGGACATACCCAGGGCCAATATACCGGCATGCTTTAGAAGCGAGGCGAGGCCCGACATCCTGAACGGTTTCACGACGTTACCCACGATCTCCAGAACGGCGCCCAGCATCACCAGGGTGAGCACATACTCGGAGGTCAGTACCGAGACGGCGTACACCGTCGAGATCATTACGGGGTGAAGCAGGCTCGCGCTCACCGGAGCACCCGAGGCCGCCACCAGCGCCACCAGCGTCGGCAACAGCGCCTTCATGAGCGTCACCATATCGGTGATCACACGCCGGGCTACTCCAATACTGAAAGAAAAACTGCCGGTCGCCACGACCACGAGTGCCAGGTAACAGGCCGCCTTCGCCAAATCGGCGACCCCCCTTGCATCGAACGAATTCCCGAGGTTCTGCAAGAGGGCCACGGCGACAGCCAGGATCACCAGTTTCCCCAGCAACCTCCCGCTTGCCACGATCTCCCTGAACATGTACCGGCCGAGGCCACCGGCGATCCCCGCCGGGTCCAACCCCGGACCGCCGCTGAGAATCTCGGATGCCACTTGCCTCCACGCGATCCGCGGGGCGTACCCCTCGGTATCCCGGTACATCTGGTCCAGAAGCCTCTGAAATTCGCCGTCGTCCAGGCGCCTCGCCTCCTCGTCTACCAGCGCGTCAACCCCCGGTACGAGCGCTTGTTTCGTCTCGGGAGCCAGCGCCGCGGATGGGTTTCCGCCGCGGGCGACGAGCCCCAGACACAATACAGCGGCGAGCGCCAGTCGGGGGGCTCTCACGACAGCATCCTCACTACTGTCTCCAGGATCCCCCGGATGATGGGCACCGCCAGGATCAGGATCAACACCTTCCCCGCGAATTCCACCTTTGCGGCGATAGCGGCCTCGTCGGCGTCGCGGCACACCTCGGACCCAAATTGGGCGATGTACGCTATGCCGACTATCCTGAGCACACTCGACAGGTACACCTCGCTGATGCCGGCTCGCGACGCCAGTTCCCTCATTACTGCAACCACTTCGCCCACTTTCGAAAGGAGAAGCGTAAAGATCGAGGCCGCCGCGACGATACTCAGGCCCATGGCTATGTCCGGCCGCTGAGCCCTGAGCACCGCCAGAAGCATTGTCGCCACAAGGGCGAATCCCAGGATCCTCACCATCTCCACGACGCGATCCCTCCGGTGCCCGCGGCGCGAGCCGAACGGGCGCTGCCGTTCAATATAGCTTGAACATCGTCTTCACTGCCTCGAAAAACTGGTTGATCACCTGCACCACCATGCTCAGAACGATCACTATACCCGCAAGGGTCGCGAGCCAGGCGTACTCTTCCTTGCCCGCTTGCTTGATGACGGTGTGGAGCACCGACACGATTATGCCTATACCCGCGATCCGGAAGATCAGGTCCACGTTCATTCGCGTCCCCCCGTAGATGCAGGCGCCGCTCACGAGCCATTAACTTTACAGCAGGAGGGTGGCGAGAGCCAGCGCGCTGAACACCCCGGCGTATCCCCACAACCTGCCCACCGTGGATTGCCTGTCCCTTGCCTCCGATTCCTGAACGGAAAGCCTTTCGACCGCGCTCCGCAAGTGCCGTCGCTGGTCTCCCGCGGGGGAAGCCCCGAGAACGGTTCCCAGGCTCGCGACCACGTCCGCGTCCGCCCGGGCGAGGGAGGACTCGCGCATCGCTTCCTCGACGCCGAGTTGCCAAGCGTCCGACGCCGGTAGTCCGTTCCCCAACCCAGACGCCGCGCTTCGAAGGAGCGCCGCCGCGGGTCCCCGGCAGCCTTTGGCGGCGTTGAGGAGCGCGGGCCCCAGAGGCTGGAGGCTGCAGCACATCTCCGTCTCAAGCAAGGCGAGGGCGCTCTTCATGTCGGCAATCTCCCTCGCGCGGGAATAGTAGCTCGAGGCGATCGTGAGCCCCGCGCCGGAGAATCCCACAACCAGCATCATCAGACCGGCAATCTTCGCGTACATCACAGAGCACCCCTCGGAATGGTAACTCGAACACGCCTTCCACCGTTCCAGGCCCGAACCTCCGGCTGAGCACCACAGCCCGTTCGAAATAGCCCTCGCCGATTATGCGGCCTATCCCCGGTCGCCTTGCGGCGTCGTTGACGTCTCTGGCGTGTGCCGTGGCGACGACCTTGACCCCGGCCGCGAGCGCCTCAAAAATAGCCGCCGAATCCTCGGTCCTACCGATCTCGTCCGTAGCGACCACCTCCGGAGACAGCGACCGTATGCCCGTCATGATACCGTGCGCCTTGGGGCATGCATCCAGGACGTCGGTGCGCAGGCCCACGTAGTTCCTGGGGATGCCGCCACCGCACGCGGCCACCTCGGATCTCTCGTCGACAAGACAGACTCTGGACGGCCTCGCTCCGCACTCCCCGTCGCTCAGGCACCGAACTATATCCCTGAGCAACGTCGTCTTACCGCACCCCGGCGGCGAGACGATTATCGTGTTGAAAGCGCCGCCGTCGTCCCCTATCAGCATCGGCAGGATCTGGACGGCCGCTCCGCGCGATTCCTTGGCGACCCTGTAGTTAATCCCCGATATATCCCTGAACGTACGAACTACCGACCCTTCTACGATCGCGGTGCCGCACAATCCAACGCGGTGGCCGCCCGATATGGTTATGTACCCCAGCCTCATCTGCTCCTCCAGGGCGTGCACCGACGAGCCGGTGACCAGCTCCATCGCCCTCCTGATTTCGCCCGGCCCGACCAGCATGCCGCCATCGCGCACGGCATTCCCGGACGGGTCCAGCGCAGTGTCGCGCGCGAGCACTACGACCTGGAGTGGCCTCGACACGCGAAGCCTCACCTCCTCTGGAACCCGGCTCTCGCCCCGCGAAATGTAGGCCCACACCGCCCTCCTGGCCCCCTCTGGCAGGTAGGGCAGCACCTCCCCCTCGAACCTTCTGCGCGAGTATGCCTCGCTCACTGGAGGGGGTCTCAACGGAAACGCTGCTCCAGTCAATTTACAACCCCTTTGCTAAATCAAAGATATTTGTCCCGACCTACGATTATTCGCGGCGCCCGCTGTAATAAACAGAGCCGGTCCACTGGTGCGATCCAGTGAACCGGCACAATATCCAGTCGCCTATTCGGGCGAGTATCCAGCCTGGGATTTGGGCAGTGCGTTAGCTGCTCGCCGGCGACCCTCCCCGGCCGCCGCCGGCACCGCCCTGCCCCTCTTCGATCGCGTCTTCCCCATCGCGCTCAGTGGAGAAGATTGCGCGGCCGCAGTTCGGACAGCACATCTCCAAATCGTCGTCGAGGAGTTCCGCGTCCAGACACACCGTCTCCTTGCAGTGAGGGCACTCCACGTCGACGCAATCGAATTCATCTTCGTAAAGATCCTCTTCCACAGCCGCGAGGTCTTCATCTATCGAATCGAGCCTTTCTTCGTGCTCGATAACCCTGCTCTCCATCTCCGAAATCCCCCGCGCCACGTCCTGAAGGACATCGGATATCTCGAGGAGCACTCTTCCCTCCCCGGACTCCCTTCCTATCCCGAGGCCCTCCGCGAGTCCCCGCAGGTACGCAACTCGTTCGCTCAGACTCTTCTCCATTAATATCCCTCCATCGATCGACGGCCCGCCTATGCCCTCTCGAGGTATGTGCCGGTGCGTGTGTCCACCCTAATTATGTCTCCAATGCCCACGAAGAGGGGTACCTTGACGACGGCGCCCGTCTCGAGCTTCGCCGGTTTGCTCCCGCCCTGAGCCGTGTCACCTTTCACACCCGGGTCCGTCTCGACCACTTCGAGCTCCACAAAGTTGGGGATCTCGGCCCCGATGAAGTTCCCCCCGTGGCTGAGCACCCAGATGGTCATGTTCTCCTTAAGAAATTTCACGTTGTCTCCCAGGAGATCCTTAGTCAGGTTGAACTGCTCGTACGTCTCAGTGTCCATCACCACGTACTCCTCCCCGGAGGAGTAAAGATACTGGACCTCCCTTTTCTCCAGGTGAGCGCGGGGCAGTTTCTCTCCGGCGGAGAAGGTGCGTTCCAGGACTCCACCGGTTTTCACGTTCTTCAATTTTGTCCTAACGAAGGCAGATCCCTTGCCGGGCTTGACGTGCTGGAATTCAACAACCGCGTACGGTTCGCCGTCGACCTCGATTGTAACGCCGGTCCTGAAATCGTTGCTCGAAATCACCTCGGGTACTCCCCCTCCGCATTCCTATTCTTGCCGAAACCCACCCGGCCAAACCATAAGCGCAACGTCGTCAGCCAAATTCAAAGGCGGGGGCTTGATCCCCCGCCCGCCAAGCATGACGTGAGCACATGAGGGCATAGACCGAATCGAAGGCGAGCAGGATATCTCCTCGTCCCCCGCGCTTCAAGAATCCTACGGTCTCAGTGTCAAAACTGTCAGTCTCAAAGCAACGATCCGAACTCACCGGAGACGCGCCCTACCTTCCCCGCCCACTTGACGCGTTTCGACGACCAACACCCGCGACGATATTATACACCATGTGGTTCCGCTTGACATTACTGCCATTGTTCCCGGGTCCAAATAGCGAAGCCCCCGCCTTTTGAACGGGGGTTCACGGGACCACAGATGTGGCTGCGCTCGCGGAGACGGGTCAATCCGCCACGTCGGCCGGATCGGCGCGCTCGATGACGACTCCACCCGCGCACGGTGTGAACTTCAGGCTCCCGCCGCCGCTCAACCCCATCAGGGCCAGGTATCTCTCAGGGATTACGACGACGCCATTCTCATTCACCGGCATAACAGGCTTCTCTCCGGTCTTTTTCTCGATCCCGGCTATTATGTGAAATACCCTCGCGGGCCGTTTGAATGCCTCGCGCCGCAGTTCAACACACCTGTCGCACGGGATGATCGCATTCACCTTCCCTCCTGGATGACTGGGATGACTGGACGCGACTATCTATATCGCCACCGGGTGTCTAACATTATATTGGCCGCGCAACGCAAACGCGGTCGAAGCATGGAGCGGGAGACATCGAATGATGGCGAACCAGTCCCGCGAATGAAGGCCCCCTCGTCGCATTATCAGGGACGAGGGGGCGTCAACATTCGCCAGGACGGGACGATCGAGCAATCCGTTACGAGCGACCCGTCATTTGTAGAAGGGGAACCTCGCGCACAGGTCCTGAACCTGCTTCGCAACCGAGTCGAGTTTGGATTCGTCGCCTCGCGAGGAGATGGCTTCGTCGATGAACCGGGCGATCTCGCCCATCTCGGCCTCCCCCATTCCCCGCGTCGTCACGGCGGGCGCGCCAATGCGAATCCCGCTTGTGACCTGCGGACTTCTCGTGTCGAACGGGATTGTGTTCTTGTTCACGGTGATGCCCACCCGATCGAGGAGTTTCTCCGCCTCAACGCCGGTCACGCCCTTATTATTCAGGTCCACGAGCATTAGGTGGTTGTCTGTTCCTCCCGATACGAGGTCGAACCCTCTTGCGACGAGGGCTCCGGCGAGCGCCTTCGCATTCTTCACTATCCTACCCTGGTACTCCTTGAAAGACGGCTCCAGCGCCTCTTTGAAGGCGACCGCCTTCGCCGCGATGATATGCATCAGCGGTCCGCCCTGGATCCCGGGGAATATCGCCTTATCGACGTCCTTCGCGTACTGTTGTGTGGTCAGGATCATACCGCCTCTTGGTCCCCGCAGGGTCTTGTGAGTAGTGGTGGTGACGAACTGCGCGTGCGGGACGGGAGACGGGTGATGACCCGTCGCCACGAGGCCGGCGATGTGAGCCATATCGACCATCAGGTACGCCCCGACTTCGTCGGCGATGGATCTGAACGCGGGGAAATCGAGGATCCGGGGATAGGCGCTCGCCCCCGCCACGATCATCTTGGGCCTGGTCTGCCTGGCGATATCCCGCACTTCATCGTAATCGATGCGGCCCGTTTCCCTCTTCACTCCGTAAGCCACGAAGTTGAAGTACTTGCCGGACAGGTTCACCGGGCTGCCGTGCGTGAGGTGTCCGCCGTGGCTCAGGTTCATCCCGAGCACCGTGTCCCCCGGCTTGAGCATCGCGAAGTATACCGCCGTGTTGGCCTGGGCGCCGGAATGAGGCTGCACGTTCGCGTGTTCCGCCCCAAACAGCCGCTTCGCCCTGTCGCGCGCCAGGTTTTCGACCACGTCGACGCACTCGCACCCGCCGTAGTACCGCTTCCCGGGGTATCCCTCGGCGTACTTGTTGGTCAGGCAACTCCCCGCCGCCTCCATCACGGCCCCGCTCACAAGGTTCTCGGATGCAATCAGTTCGATGACAGCCATCTGCCGTCGTTGTTCGTCACTTATTGCTTCGAATACTTCTGGATCCGCTATTCTCAATTCGTCCATGATGTGCACCCCCATTTTCTCGATATACGGCCAACGGCAGCGTCAAGCGCTTCCCGCCGTTGACTCAGCGCCGCCTGCTCATAAAATGAATCGGGCTCCCTCGCACGCCGAGGAACGCCTCTCCCAGCGCCTCCGCCAGAGTCGGATGCGCGTGGATCATCTCGCCCATTCCCTTGACGGTCTCGCCGGCGTGCATCGCCGCGGCCGCCTCGTGAATCAGATCGTCTGCGTGCGGGCCGAGAATATGCACGCCCAGCAGGCGTCCATTAGAATCGGATACGACCTTGACCATACCTTCGGTCTGACCCAGAATCACCGCCCGCCCATTGGCGGAGAACGGGAACCGCGAGACATCGATCCCACCGGTAGGCGCGGCGGCGAGGGCCTCCTTCTCGGTGAGGCCGACCCAGGCTATCTCGGGCATTGTGAATACACATGATGGGATGACGCCGTAAGACATTTCGCAATCGTCCCCCATGATGTTCCGGATGGCCGCGATGCCCTCGTGCGAGGCCACGTGCGCCAGCCATGTCCGGCCCAACACGTCGCCCGCAGCGTATATCCCCGGCACGCTGGTCATCATGTGGGAGTCCACGACGATCCCCTTGCGGTCGCGCTCGATTCCGAGGGCGTCCAGATCGATACCGCCGAAGTCCGCCCGGCGGCCCACCGCGACGACGACGGTGTCCGCCTCCACGCTTACGTCATTGCCGGCCGCGTCCCTGGCCGACACCCTCTTCAGCCCGCCACCAGTCGAGATACCGTCGACTGAGGCGCCGGTGTGAACCTTGACGCCTCTGCGCGCCAGCAGCGCCACCAGCCTTTTCGACATCTCTTCGTCAACGGGCGGCAATATGCCTGGGAGTTTCTCGAACACAGTGACCTGGGAACCGAAAACCCCAAAAATGCTCGCGAACTCCATGCCGATAACGCCCGCGCCGATCACGGCCATCCTCTTGGGGATCTTATCTATATCCAGAGCCGCCTCTCCCACAAGCACACCCGGAGAATCGGCCCCGGGGATCGGCAGATTTACTGGCCTCGAGCCGGTGGCTATGATAATGCTCCTGGTCTCGATGGCGGCGACTGTCCCGTCGTTTTCCCGGACCTCGACGCGACCGGGGTCCAGTATTCGAGCCACCCCCGTGTGAACCTCGACGCCCCACGACTTCAGGAGCAGTTGCACTCCCCCAACAAGCTGCGAGACCACCCGGTTCTTTCTCGCAGCTACCCTGGTCACGTCCAGTGAAGCCCCCGCGATCTCCACACCGAACTCGGAGCACTTCCCGGCCAGTTCGAGCACCTCGGCGCTGCGCACCAGCGCCTTGGTGGGTATGCATCCCCTATTCAGGCATGTTCCACCCAGCCTGTCCTTCTCGACCAACGCGATCTTTCCGCCCATCTGCGCGCCCTTGATTGCGGCGACATAACCCGCCACGCCGCCTCCGATGATAACCGAGTCAAACACGTTGTCCCCTCCCATGCTTCCTCCCGTTCCAGTCGGGGCTGGAGTACTTCTCCCTTTCGAGCCGGAGCGCCTCTTTTTCCTCGGCCGGCGTCAGAGCGCCCGGCCTCATCTCCAGACCCATCGCACGGGAGATCCCTCCGACCAAAGCCTCCCGCACCTCAACCACCGTCACGCGCCTACGGAGTACCTGAGTGAGGCCCGTCGCCTTCCGGCCAAGGCTGGCCGCCACCCTATCCCTGGCCTTGTCCGAATCGAATCTCAACACCCCCGCCGCCCTGACCGCGTCGAAGGCGAGCGGAACCGAGCCGTGCTGAAGGATTATCCCGTTCTGCCTGGTCTGCGCGCTACCAACAACCTTCTTCCCATCGCACACGATCTCGTACGACGACGGGGCGTCGAAGCACGCGGCGGACCCCCCGCTGCGCCGGACGTCCCCGGACGCGACCAGGGCGTCCGCCCCGAGCGCCCGCAAAGCGGCAACCAGGCCCCTGCTGAGCTTCAGGTATGTCTCGAGCACCGAACCACGCAGGATGTCTTCGGCCACAACAACGCTGTACGTGACCTCATTTTCGTGGAGCACCGCCCTACCGCCGGTCGGACGCCTCACCCAGTCTATCCCCAGGTTCCCGCAGCGCTCGAGGTCGATCTCCCTTTCGAGATCCTGGAAGTACCCGACCGAAACGGCCGGCGGGTTCCAACCGTACAGCCTGAAGGTGGGAGGAACTTCCTTTCTCGACATGGCGAGCATTATGGACTCGTCGACGGCCATATTGCGTGTCCCCGGGCAATCATCGTCCAATATCAGTCTCCAAGAACAAGGATCGGAAGTCAACACGCCTCCGCCTCCCCCGCGCACGGGATCGATGCCGCGAGTAACGCCTCCTCAATCTCGGCGGGCTCCGGCGGCCTGGGATAGTTGTACATTACGCCGCCGGGCCGCTCGTTATAATACGGCCTGTTGCAGTCAGGGCACCCCGAGGTCATGAAGGCCTCCCCCGACGCGAGCAACCGACGGGCCGCGACTACGTCGATCCCGAATTCAACCAGCCGCCCCCCGTCGAACTCCATATCGTCCGCTCGGCAAAGGCCGCGTCCTATCAAATACCCCGCGACCTGCAATCGCCGGTACGAATCCACCTGCGGCTGATTCGCGCCCGCCATACGGGTGCCCCTCACCGGCGTGAGCGCAAACAGCCCAACAGTGACTCCGGCGTCGCGCATCATCTGGATGGCCCTCACCATCTCCTCTTCCGTCTCTCCCAGACCCGCGATGAAATGAGTGGAGATGCGTCCGGGATACGCGGCGGACACCCCTAGTACAAGGTCCACAGCCGAATCCCAGGAGCCGCCCTTGACCCTCGCGAAGACCCCCCGTTCGGCTGCATCGATGGGTATGCCCAGCCTCTCCGCGCCCGCCTCGAAAAGGGATTCCGCCTCCCGAATTCCAGTGACATGCGCCGAGACCGAGATAGGGGGGCTTCCCGCCCTGCCGGCATCGCTCCACGCGCGGGCAATCTCTCCTGACAAGCGTCGGGCGGCCTCAACCGCGCCGCGGCTGTGCACCACCTGGATGCAACAGCGACCGAACACCCCGGGCGCGCAGTCGCGCGACAACGCCCGCACGACGTCTCTCTCGTCGAATTGGGGCCACGTCACCCGCGAGAGAAAGCCGGTCGCCGATGCCGCGCTTCTCGCCTGCGGGCAGAAAGAACAATCGAAGGAGCAGCCTTCTCCCACCATCAGATATGCGGTTGTCGGGGCCGCATCGACCCTGCTGCGGGACAACCCCATGACCGAGGCGGTGCCCGAAGATACCCTGATCAAAACACGCAACACTCCTTCGTCGTCGTAACACGGCAACCGTTCCTCGACGCGTACTCGCGAGCATCGCGACTTGGATTCACGACACGGTCCGCGCCCGCCTTCAGGCACAAGACGTCCAGGCGCGACCTGTATTCCCCCGCCGGACGCATGCAACCCAGGGTGATCCTCGCGGCGGGCATCGCATCTCTCGCTCGCAAGACGAGGGCAGCCACCTCCTCGGGGTGGGGTGGTGTGCGGTTTTCATACACCGTGCCGGACGTCGGTATCAGCACAATGAACACCACCTGGTCCGGCGGATCCCCCGAGCCGGCCAGGTAATCGACTACGCGGTATTCCCCGGAAATGGCGCCGCCTCTCAGCCCGACGCAAACGTGCGGGACGACCCTGGCGTGTCTCCTGAGCGCCTCGTACGATCTGACGTAGTCATCCGCGACCCGGTGGAGGCCGAAGACCTCCGACACCGTCTCGTCGTCCCCGACAAGGTCGAACGATACACAATCGGCCCACTTCCCGATCTCCGCGGCCTCCGCCTCGGTCACGAGTCCCGTGTGGAAGTTGAGGCGAAGGCCGGCGGCCTTGAGCGCGCCCAGAAGATGGGTGTCCCCGAGCACGGGGACTCTCCCCCGCGAATCGCACCCGCCGCTAATCAGGCAACTCGAATAGCGCCCTTCGCGGCCGAGCCGCACTATCTGGAGCGCCTCCGCGGCGGGCGACATATCCTTGAGATAGTGCCCGCCGCAGTGACGGCACTTCAGCCCACATTCGCCGCCGGTCATACTGACGGCCAGCGTCCCGATGGGCTGAGTGAATTCGATCGACCTCAAACCCCCTGTTTCCTCCAGCGGACGTTCAGGTTCCTCGCGGCCCCCGCCTCGTCCAGCCTTCCCACGGGCGTCGTGTAGGGCGCACCCTTCACCTTCGCCGGGTCGGCATCCGCCTCCCTCGCTATCTCGAGCATGGCGTTCACGAAGTAATCCAGCGTCTCGACGCTCTCGGTCTCGGTCGGCTCGATCATCAACGCTTCCTCCACTATCAGAGGGAAGTACGTCGTGGGCGGATGCACGCCGAAATCGAGAAGTCTCTTAGCGATGTCCGTCGTCTTGACTCCGGTCCTCTTCTTCAGTCCCCACGGCGCGATGACGAACTCGTGCATGCACGTACGGTCGTACGGCAAGTCATAGGCGGGAACCAGCCGCCTCATCACGTAGTTCGCGTTGAGCACGGCGTCCTCGCTGACCTTCTTCAGCCCGTCCGGCCCCAGCGCCCTGATGTAGGTGTACGCCTTCACCACGACGCCGAAATTGCCGTAGAATGACTTGACCTTCCCTATGCTCAGCGGCCTATCATCGCGCAGATGATATTTCCCGCCGTCGTACGAGACATAGGGCGTGGGCAGGAATTGGACGAGTGCCTTCTTTACTCCTACGGCGCCCGAGCCGGGGCCGCCGCCGCCGTGGGGAGTCGAGAACGTCTTGTGCAGGTTGAAGTGGACGACGTCGAACCCCATGTCGCCCGGCCTGGCGATGCCCATGATCGCGTTGGCGTTCGCGCCGTCGTAGTATATGAGCCCTCCCGCCTTGTGCACGATGTCCGCGATCTCGTGGATGTTCTCGTCGAACAATCCCAGCGTGTTCGGGTTGGTAAGCATCAGGGCTGCGCAGTCGGGCCCGACGGCGCCCCTGAGGGCGTCCAGGTCCACTCCCCCGCGCGAGTTCGATTTGATGGTGACGATCTCCAGCCCGCCCATCGCCGCGGAGGCGGGGTTCGTGCCGTGCGAGGAGTCGGGCACTATGACCTTCGTCCTCTTTTCTCCACGATGCTCGTGATATGCCTTGATCAGAAACAATCCCGTGAGCTCGCCGTGGGCGCCGGCCGCGGGTTGC
>Ga0334890_1004304_pt1 | contig 13237 bp, 4 predicted proteins | sample GraSluR1_MG_3_FD_207220 | JGI IMG/M metagenome (GOLD analysis project Ga0334890, IMG submission 207220) | Sludge microbial communities from methane-producing bioreactor in Wageningen University, Netherlands - Granular Sludge_31_08-R1 | ecosystem: Engineered > Bioreactor > Anaerobic > Unclassified... | reverse complement strand
GATAATCGCCGTGCTCTTCTCTGTACATATCAAGGAACGACTCGGCGAGCTCGATCCCCAAAAGCTCAGCCTCTTCATCGGGGATCATCCGGGGATCGAAGCTGTAGAAGTTGTTCCCGGTGGGGAGGGCGTCGGCCCTTCTGATGGGATCGCCGCCGGGCTCGGAGCGGATGAACTCTCCGGATAGCGCCCGGAGGGCGTTATCCATCTCTCTCGTGGACCGATCGAGCCGCTCTCCGTAATCGACCGCCAGACGGAGGTATGACGATATCTCCTCGCTCGACGCTCCCAGGATCGATTTCTGGGCCTCCAGGATATCGGTGCCGTTGATCAGGACATCGAAGAGGAGCTCATCTGCCCTCCCGCTGCTCTTCGTAGAAGATCTCGATCCATCGCCACAGACCTTCTCCACCTGGTCGATGTAAGAGCTCCCCAGCATCGATCTGACCATCCCCACCTTGGAGGTGCCGTTGGGCGGAACCCCAAAGACGTGAAGCCCGTAGGGCAAGGTCTCATCCCGGAGTTCCAGGAGGTGGTCGTGGAGCTTTATGTCGAGGAAGCCGTCGAACTCGGCCTCGTTCATATCCGAGAGGTTGGTGGCGTTGACGCTGAGGTCGAGCTCGAGGCCGAGGGAGGCGTAAACCTCGACAATGGACCTTCGGTACGAGAGCTTCAGGGCGGGATCGGTGGCGCTCTCGTAAGATTCGATCTTGTCGGCGAGGGCAAGAAACTCGTCGTAGAGCCCAGAGGAGACTATCGGAGGGGTGAGGTGGTCGATGATCACGGCGTTGCCTCTCCGCTTCGCCTGGGTCCCCTCGCCGACGTTGTCCATGATGTAGGGATAGACCACAGGCGTATCCTGGACGAGAAGCGGCGGGTAGTCGTGGCGCGAGAGGCCCGCCTGCTTTCCCGGTCGCCACTCCTGGGTGCCATGAGTTCCGAAGTGGACGATGGCGTCGGCATCGAAGTTGTTATTCAGCCATAGGTAGAAGGCCAGGTACTGGTGGCCGACGGGGACCGAGGTGTTGTGGTAGAGAGCCTCCTCGGTCATCAGGCTTCCTACCATCGGCTGGGGAGCGAGGACGACGTTACCGAACCTTATCAGCGGTATGACGAAGGCGCCGTCGCAGACCATCCCGCCATCCCCCGGAGGCGCGCCCCACCATTCCTCGATCTCGGCCCGCACTTCCTCAGGGACCTCTCCATTGGTGCCGTTGTACCACTCCAGGTATTCGTCGACGGCCAATAGCTCAACGTGCTCTGAGTCCACCACCTCTTTGAGCTCCTCGGCAGCCCAGGTCCCGACGTTCCGGCTGGCGACGAAGAGGTCGATGATCTCCTTTCCGGTGGTGGGAAGATCCTCCTCGCCGAGGTAATATCCTTCATCCTTCATCTTCGAGAGGAGGAGGGGCAAGCTGGCGGAGATGTCCAGGTAGCTGGCGCCGATGTTGTTCTTCCCGCCGCCGTGGTTGTAGTAGATGATCGCCACCCGCTTCTCCGAATTGTTCAGATTTTTGAGGCGGCCCCATGCAGCGGCGCGATCGCATAGCCACTCCATCTGGTAATCCACCGGTCTGTATCGCATCTCTTCTGTGATGGGGTCCTCAGCCCTCCCCGCCACCCAGATGTACTCGATGGCTCCGTCGATCTCCGGCTGGACGATCTGGAACGGGACTGACTGAGGGCTGAGGCCGAAGGTGCTGGCCTCCCATTCTTCTGGGGCGTAGTAGTAGTCTGTGACGGCCTTCATCACCGGGACGTTGAAGGCCTCGATCCTCTCCTTCCCGGCTTCCGGATCGCCGTAATAAAGGTAGAATCCTTTGAATGAGAGGATCAGGTCGACGAGGACCTCGCCTTCTTCATCGGTGAAGAGATGGGCATCGTCTTCGATGAAGTTGGAGTGGACGGCGATGACGTTAATCCCCCTCGATTCGAGGGCGGCTATGGCGGCGTCCTCCCAGCCTATGACGCCGACGGTGAGGTTTGAGGGGTCGTAGACGTGTCCATCGGTCCTGTTCCTGTACCATTCGAGATACTCGGTGGAGTTCTCAAAGACCTTCATCGGGTACGTCTCGGGACGGTAGATTCCTCCGGTGGGAGCATCCACCTCTTCGGGCAGTTCGTACTCGACGTACAGATCGTTGAAGGCCGCCCCGGTCCAGAGGATCCAGTTTATCGCGTTCGCCTCGCTGGGGACGTCGTCGTTGAAGTAGCCGGATATCGGCGAATATAACGGATCGGATACGTTGACGTTTGATATCGTCGAATCGTCCACCATCTTCATGAACGTCGGAATTTTGACGCCTGCAGCTGTGGCATCCTGCAGCCTCCCCTCGAGATCGTTCATGGTGGACCCTCCAAGATGGGCCACGTATATCACGTCATATTCAGAGAGATCGTCCTCCGAGGAAGCGGCCTCTTCTCCGTCGAGGACCCGGACGTCGAAGAGGTCCTGAATAAGGAGGGACTCGCTGGAGGCTTTTTTGATGGCGTATCCGGTGGAGTCGAGGTTCATTATGAATAGGACGCGAGTCTTGGGCTGCAAGATCACCGGCTCTGGAATCTCAAACCCGGTAAAGATGCCGAGGAACTCCTGCCCCATGAGCCTGAGCATATTGGCCATGTTTTCCTCTCCGCCCTGGACCCAGTACCTTTCGATCTCGTCGAAGTCGGGGGAGGTGAGGTCGCAGCATCGAGCGGTGACGTTGGGAGATAATCTGTATCCTACGAACCTCGTCCCCAGGAGCCTCGATTCGTTTATCTTCGGGGACCATCCCTCCGCCAGAGCCTCATTCCGGGACTCTATGAAGACGACGGAGTACTCAGAGAAGTTCATCTCCTCTCGGAGTTCGTCTCCTCTGGTGAGGATGGAGACGTCCAACTCCGAAGATACCGAGGGTTCCATGGCAGCCTCTTTCAGGGGGAGCTCGTTGTAATCGGTCCCCAGGATGAATAGAAATCCTTTGGGCTCGGTGAGAATCGTCTCCAGCTCCTCTGCCTTCATCTCATCCGCCATCGCCGGGGCAGCGAGGGGCGAGATGACGAAGAGGGCCGCAAATAGCATGGTCATCGATGAGAGAACCGTTATCCTCCTGGACATCAGAACCTCCAAACAAGTTACCTCCAAACAAGATATTTTGAGTTTGAGTAAATTTACTTTATTTAAGGCTTTTGCGCTGAGTGACTGCTCCCTACCCCTGAAGGGGGAGGGCTTCCATCGATTCGATACCGAGAGATGGAAGCCCCAATCTCAGAATATTGATCGCCGCGTTTTGATCTCGGTCCATGACCAACCCACACTGAAGGCATTCGCGGACCCGATTAGATAGCGATTTCGAAACTTTAACCTCCATTCCGCAGTAAAGCTATGCAAGATTAGAAATTTCTGGCTTTTCTTAATGCGCATAAATTCAAATTAAATACCCAATTTTTGTTAATAATAATTTTAACTGAATTTATTAGCACGATATTGACGATCGAGTATTTTATCGATTTATGTTGGTTGCCCATAAGACGGGGGCTGGGGTCATAGGACGGCATTCATCCCCTCCCTTAAAAGGGAGGGGTCTTCTTCCTGCGTTTCTATAATTTGTGCAGCCTCTAAGTATATCTCTTCTCCTCGACGGGGCCGACCCGAGGGATAAATCGCCCTCCGAACGGCATCGTTTGAGGCGGGTCGCCCCTCTTCGCAAATAGATTGATTAATGAAGAGGCAGCTGAAAAGACTGGACGGAAGGCTGGTTTGAGAGACGAAGAAGGGGGGGCAGGAAGTGAGGAAGTTATGGCATATTCTGATGGCAGCAGCTTTGATCCCGCTTTTAACGGCCGGTTTGAGCTCACCGGTTGAGATCGATATCTTTGGAGGGTGCAGGGAGCTACCCCTCATCTTGATGGCACCGCTTCCGGCGGCGGCGCTGGGTGGGGGGGGCGATCCCGGCGAGGATGAAGACGACGCCGATGCCTTCATCCTCAACGGCGATGAGGACGCAGCAGAAGTCCGGCTCCTCGCCTCGGACGCCGGGGGGTTCGTCATAGACCTCCACCTCCGGGGGCTGAAGGTGGAGGTGGCCGAAATCGGGGGCGAAACCTTCCACGTCCTCACCGTCTCGGAAAAAGCCACCACCATCGAGGTGGGCAGGCCCGAGATTCCGGTGGTAAGCGAGGTCATAGCCGTCCCCGCCGGGGCAAGGATCAGGGCCACAGTGATCAAGTCGTCCTTCTCAGCCTACCCCGGGTACAGGGTCCGGCCGTTCCAGCCGCCGGAGGTCGACTGTGACCCCTCCGAGGAGGCCCGGCCCTTCGTCATCGACGAGGAGTTCTATTCTCAAGACGCATTTTACCCCCGAGAGCTCGTCATCGTCGGCGCTCCGGGAACCTGGAGAGACCTGGATGTGGTGGAGCTTCAGATCAACCCCGTCGCCTTCAACCCCGCCTCCGGCGAGCTGAGGGTATACGACCATCTGAGGGTCAGGATCGATTACGAAGGCGCAACCCTGGAGAAGAGGACGGCGGAGCCGAAGTTTTCCAGGATGTATCAGGACGTGATCCTGAACTATGACACCCTCGACCTCGTGGTGGCGGAGGCAAAAGCAAGCGAAAGAAAGCTTCCCCTCATCGGAGACGCCGGGATAGACGGGCCGAGGGCGAGCTCAGATCTCGTGAAGTACCTCTCGATAAGGCATGAAGGACAGGCGTCTTATGAGAGCGTCAGCCCCCTGCTGGAGATGCGGGCTGAGAGGGGGCTTCCTTTCGTCTCCTACAGCTTTCCTTCATCGTCGACCCCCTCGGCGGCGGATGTCAAAGAGGTCATAGCCGCGGTTTATGGATCACATCCTGAGCTCGAGTACGTCCTTATAGTGGGAGATATCGACCGTCTCCCCTGGAACTCCGACTGGGGCGGGTTTCCCGGAGACTACTGGTACGGCTGCGTTGCAGGAGACGACCTCTACCCAGAGGTGGCGGTGGGCCGGATATCTGCCAAAGACGACGGAGAGGTCGTAGCGCAGGTGAATAAGATCCTCGGCTATGAGAAGAGGCAGCCTTATGGCGGCTGGAGGCCGAAGGTCCTCCTCGTCGCCCACGCCCAGGACGCTCCGGGCAAGTACCAGGGGTGCAAGGGGTCGATAAGGACGGCATCGTATGCCAGCCCCTTCGTCTTCGAGACCGCCTACGGGGCTGACCCTGCCGAGGGCGGCGACGGTGCCACCAACGCCGACGTTATGCTGGCCATCGATTCGGGGGTGGGGATCGTCAACTATCGGGGGCACGGGGGCTATACGTACTGGGGGTCGGGCTGGAACTATGCAGGCGAGAGCTACGGGACCGCAGAGGCCCACGCCCTGGAGAACGGGCTTATGACCCCCATAATCTTCAGCATCGCCTGTTACAACGCAGCCCTGGACCATTCCGGCGAGTGCCTCGGGGAGGCCTTCGTCAAGGACTACGGATCTGCGGTCGCCTTCCTCGGGGCAACCCGTCCCTCCTATACGATCGAGAACCACGACTTCGACAGGTACCTCTTCGACGCCATCGGAAACGAGGATATTAGAGACCTGGGCTGGGCCGTAAACGACGCCAATGTCGAATTGATCGCAAAGTACGGATCGGACTCATACGCCGCATGCAACGTCAAGATGTATCTGCTCTTAGGAGACCCGGCTCTCGAGGTGAGGCTCGAAGAGCCCAACTATTCCCCACAGACCCCCTCATGTCCGACGGGCCCCGACAGGGGCAAGATCGGCCTCGCGTACAGCTACTCGGCCTCATCGACCGACCCCGACGGCGACTGGTTGAGTTACACCTTCGACTGGGGCGACGGCGCGACCTCGCAGACCGACTTCGTCGACTCCGGCGCCACCGCCGGCCTCCCCCACATCTGGGATAGGCCCGGGGTCTACTCCGTCAGGGTGAGGGCCGAGGACGTCTACGGCGCGTCCTCGCAGTGGTCTTGCGCGATCGAGGTGACGATAGCCGAGAGGGTCAACAGGTTTGTCGGCTCCCGCAGGCTGCCGGTTTCTTAAATTATAAACCTGTAATATTATATAAAATTGTAAAAATGAGGGGGAGAGAATAGATTAATTGACCGCAGATCAGCCTCATCGGAGCGCTTAACTTATATAGGACTTACGCAGTTGGGTGCCTAGCGCGCAAAATTTTAAACAAATGTACCATAACAATGCGTTAAAACCAATATCATCCATCTTTATGGCAATTATCATGCGCCAGAGTCACAAGTCGCACGTCAACTGCGTAACTCCTATTATATTATGCGGCTCAAAATAACAGCCATCAGATTGAAAAGTAGGGAGTAGTGATAGAATGAAGAAGATCGGAAAAGTGGCCATGGCCATCTTCGCGTCGCTTCTGATTTTTTATCCTGCCGCAGCGGCGGCCGGCGCGCAGCTCGCAGAGATGAAAGACGACGTGGTGGCGGCGGGAGGAGACTGGGCCGCCATCGAAGCCCTCCTGGATTCCCTCTCTCCGGAGGATAGGGAGCTTGTCATAGCGACCTATCCCGAGCGGCTCGCAGAGCTTGCAGAGGTGAGGAGGGCGATCGAGGAGTCGGGGGCGAAATGGACGGCGGGACTGACCACCGTATCGATCCTGCCGCCGGAGCTTCGGCCGGGGACAGGACCCTCCATAAACCCCGAGGGGATCAGGACGGTCTGGCCGATGGAGAGCTCTCTATCGACGGACGACCTCCCGGCCGCGTGGGACTGGAGGAACGTCAATGGCTCCAACTGGATGACCCCGATAAAGAACCAGGGGACCCATGGAACAGGATGCTTCTTCGGAGCCTTGGGGGCGGTGGAGCCGAGGATGAAGCTTGCGGCCAACAACCCGGACCTCAGGCCCGACCTCTCGGAGCAGTACCTCATCTCATGCGGTACCGTGACCTGCGGCGATGATAACGCCTCTGAGCTCATAGCCAAGGAGCTCACCTGCTCCGGGACCGTCGACGACGGATGCTTCCGATACGACGGCGTGAACGTCCCCCCCTGCACCGAGAGCTGCTTTGACCGGGACTCCCGGAAGTACAACATTGAGGGGTGGGCCTGGGTCTCCGGGGATCCGGCCGTCATCGACGTAGCCAGGATCAAGCAGGAGATCTTATTCGGAGGTCCCGTCTCCTCCAGGATGACCGTCTATGCGGACTTCTCTAACTACAACGGCACCGGGATCTACAGCCATGCGACAGGAGGGGAAGTCGGAAGCCAGGTGGTGGACATCCTCGGCTGGGGAACGGATAACAGCACCGACTACTGGATCTGCAAGAACTCCTGGGGGGTCGGCTGGGGCGACTCCGGCTGGTTCAGGATAGAGATGGGAGACTCGCACATCGGCTACGAGGCGCTCGCCTACCAGCCTAAGATCCGGGGCAAGGTCCTCTTCTACGAGGGGCACGGTCCCGTATACGCCCTCATCGGCAACTACTCGGAGTGGGGCAACAGGCTCGCCGGAAACGGCTACCTTGTCCACAGCAGCGATGAGGCAACCTTGACGGCGGAGCTCCTCGCGTGCTACGACGTCGTGGTGATAGCAAACCCCGAGGTCGCCTTCAGCGCCGATGAGCTTGCCGCCCTCAAGGAGTTCGTGATGCGGGGGCGGGTCATCGCCGCCGGTGACGGCGACCTCTTCGAGAACGCTGTCATCTATAAGCAGGATAACGTCAAGGCGGCGGTCCAGTATGTCGACTGGCTCGCCACCGGGGACGGAGGGGGGCTGATGGTGATGGGAGAGCGGGCATTATCGAACGCCGCCGCCAACCAGGTGGCAAACCTCTTCGGCCTGAAGATAAACTCCGACATCATACACGACCCGAAGCGGTACGAGGCCGATACCTTCTGGCCGATCCTGGGGCCGAAGGAGGACGTCCTGGTCCCCGCCTCCGCGAGCCTCGCGATCTCCAAGGACGCCTTCCCCCTGGCGAGGACGACCTCTTCCGGGTACGTCACCGCAGGGGTAGCAAGCAGCGAAGCCGCGTCGTCTGAGGCGGCCGAGGTCGCCGTCACCCCCGAAGAGATCGAGCTCTCGGTGATGTCCGCCGATGAGGACGCAATAGCCCTCGACGTGGAGTCTGCCGGATACGAGATCCTGCCCGAGGATATGCCGCCTGCAGGCGACCTCTCGCCCGAGGGGGAGCTGGCCACCGCCCCCGCTGAGGAGGCGGGGATGGAGGTCTCCTCCGATCCTGTCCCGATGGCGGGGCTCTCCTTCACCGGGCCGATCGTGATCGCGGCGATCGACTTCGGGAGGAAGGGGGAGGATACGGTGGGGATATTCAGAAATGGCGGCTGGCACTTAGACTACGAAAATGATGCGATTCCGGATAAGGTTTTTGGCTACGGTACTGGTACGGATATCCCTATCACAGGTGACTGGAGCGGTGATGGCAAGGATACAGTAGGCATTTTCAGAAATGGTGGTTGGCACCTAGACTACGATAACAACGGTATTCCAGATGAGACCTTCGGATTCGGTGTAGGGACAGATGTCCCAATAACAGGTGATTGGAACGGAGATGGGAGGGATTCGGTGGGTCTGTTCAGAGATGGGATTTGGATTCTAGATTACGATAACAATGGGATTCCCGATAAGATCTTTGGATTCGGAATATCCACGGATATTCCGATTACTGGAGACTGGAATGGTGATGGCAAGGATACAGCAGGCATATTCAGAAACGGTGGCTGGCACTTGGACTTCGACAACGATGGGATTCCCAATAAGATCTTTGGATTTGGGATAGGTACAGATGTACCGATAATCGGTGATTGGAACGGAGATGGTAAGGACTCGGTGGGTCTATTCAGGGATGGCTTATGGATCTTAGACTACGATAACGATGGGATACCAGATAAAGTCTTCAATTACGGCTTGAGCACGGATATTCCAGTTGTCGGCGACTGGTATAAGAATTAGTAAAATTTTAAAATCCGCTGAAAAGCGGATTATTTTTATTTTAATTATATATCTTGATATTATACAAAATATCTATACGTTAGATCCAGCAGCTGAGATACTACATATCAAAATAATTAATATTAATATATTTATAAGCCATAACATCTATAGACTGTAAATTCAATTCGATTGATAATGATTCATGAATCTCTCGAAAAGTTCAAATGTCCATTTATAATACGAAATATCCAAAAAAATCCGAAATAATGACTATGCCCAGATCAGAAACTTGGATCCATGCAAAAATTCAGATTACAGTAAAATTTATAATCTGAAACGTCTTTTAATTATCAGTTATCAGTTGAGGAGGATTGATAAAGATGAACCGAATGGCTGTATCAACATTGGCCATGCTCCTGGTATTGGGGGTTTTTTTTCCGGCTTCTTCGGCCGCAGACGATCCAGAGCTGTTGATCATGAGAGACGCGTTGGTGGAGGCCGGAGGAGATTGGGCCGCCATCGAGGATTTTCTCTCCAAGCTCTCACCAGAGGTTAGGGCGAAGGTGATGGAGACGTATCCTGAGAGGATTGCGGAGCTTCAGGAGCTACAGAGATCTATTGAAGAGAGCGGTGTGAACTGGACCGCAAATATGAACCCGATCCTCCTTTTGCCCCCCGAGGATAGGCTAAAGCTTTTGGGGAGTCTTTCTGAGACCGATGAAATCGATTCCGATATGAGGTCAGAAATGGTCTATGAATTGAGGAGCGCAGCCTTCCCGACAAACTTTGACTGGAGAAATTTTGATGGCTATGACTGGACGACACCCGTCAGAGATCAGGGCCCCTGCGGCAGCTGCTGGGCATTTGGGGCTGCGGGCGCGGTAGAATCGAGGATGAAGATCGCAGCTGATAATCCCAACCTCCAACCAGAACTATCAGAACAGGAGATCCTCTCCTGCTCGCCAGGGAGCTGTGGTGGCTGGTATTTGAGTGGCGCATCCGACTGGATGAAGTACTATGGTGTGGTCGATGAAAACTGTTATCCATATCTTGCGATCGACACAGCACCCTGTCACGGCAGCTGCACGGATCGTGATTCCAGGCGGTACTACATATCCGACTGGAGCTGGATAGGCTCTGTCTACAACATAAACGACGTCTCTCCCGACGCGATCGCTGAGCAGATAATCAGTGGCGGCCCGGTTGGAACCTACATGGAGGTATGGAGCGACTTTTATGGCTACAGCAGCGGGATATATAAAAAGACACCAGGTGCCTTTTATGAAGGCGGCCACTCCGTGGTCATAGTAGGATGGGGCTACGACCCGGAAGATGGATATTACTGGATCTGCAAGAACTCCTGGGATACGACCTGGGGTGAAGCTGGCTGGTTCAGGATCAAGATGGGAGAGGTGAGGATAGAAGACCAGACTATCGCCCACCAGCCGAGGAGGGCAGCAAAGATTCTATTCTACGAGGGCCATAACCCCCCAAGCGATTTTTCGTTAGCTTCCGGTTATGCTGAGTGGGGCAACGTCCTCGCGGCTAACGGATATCTGGTACACAGATCTACGGACGCGCCTCTCACATTGGACCTTCTAGATGACTATGATGCTGTGATCATTTCGAGCCCAAAAACGTCGTTCAGTGCATCGGAGGTTGCAGCCATTAAGGAGTTCGTCAAGAGAGGTCGGGTTATCGCCACAGGAGATGGGAATCTATTCCGTCAGGACGCCGTCTACAAACAGGATAACGTCTTGGTATCAGTTCAGTATTTAGACTGGCTCGTTTCAGGGAAGGGCGGTGGACTCCTCATCATGAGCGAATGGGGCAGCTACGCTCAGCAGGAAGGATCTTTTGGGCCTTCAAACCAGGTAGCAAATCCCTTCGGACTAATTTTCAATTCTGATGTGATCATCGATCCGAAGCGATATGATAATAACGAATTCTGGCCTATCCTGGGGCTTAAGGAGAACGTCCAGATTTTTGCGGGGTGCAGCCTTTCTATCTCCAAAGATGCGTTCCCTCTAGCAAGGGCGACACCTTCGGGATACGTCTCAATGTCGGCGGATGACTTTGAGGAGGCCGAGTCCATGGGCCCGAGTTTCATCGCCGAGATAGCAGAAACATACGAGATAGAGTTAGACGGTTATGATTTTGCGGCTGAGGATACGCCCCCCATGGGATTATCACCCTCAGAAACAGATCTTTTGCCGCCGGACTATGATGCTGAGCCCTTCATAGATGCAGGAGAGTCGCCGGTCACGCTCTCAGGTCTCGAATTCTCCGGGCCGATAGGAATAGCTGCGATCGACTTCGGGAGGAAAGGTGAGGATGCGGTGGGGCTTTTCAAGGATGGCGTATGGGATCTGGATTACGACAACGATGGTGTTGCTGACAAGGTATTTGGATATGGGGCAAGTACGGACGTGCCAGTCGTAGGTGACTGGAATGGAGATGGCAAGGATACTGTAGGCGTATTCAGAAACGGAGTGTGGTTCTTGGACTACGACAATGACGGTGTTGTTGACAACATATTAGGATATGGGACAAGTACGGACGTGCCGGTCGTAGGTGACTGGAACGGAGATGGCAAAGATACTGCAGGCATATTCAGAAATGGCGGTTGGCATTTGGACTACGATAATGACGGAGTTCCTGACAAGGTATTTGGATATGGGACAAGTACAGACTTGCCAGTAGTAGGCGACTGGAATGGAGATGGCAAAGATACTGCGGGCATATTCAGAAGCGGTGGTTGGCATTTAGACTACGATAATGACGGAGTTCCAGATGAGGTATTTGGATATGGGACAAGTACAGACCTGCCAGTAGTAGGCGACTGGAATGGAGATGGTAAGGATACTGTAGGCGTATTCAGAAATGGTTTATGGTTCTTGGACTACGACGACGATGGAGTTCCTGATAAAGTATTTGGATATGGGACAAGTACAGACCTGCCAGTATTAGGCGACTGGTATAAAACCTGACTTGTTATGAGGACAAGTAAAATAAATACAGGATGCAATTTGCATCCTCCATCATTTTTTGAATTTCATATTTGAGAGATATATAATAATGACTATGCTGTTGAGAGGATGTAACCAAAAAAGACTTAAGTGGATAAATTAAGGTAGAAATTACGAGGTAGGATGATGAATGTCAACGGTGAAACTGAGTTGCTGATCAACAGTCATTGGTCATCGGTTAAGTCCATTTTGATAGGTTTCAACGTAAAGAGTTATTCTTTTCATTAACAAATTATATTTCAATATTGCCAGTGCCGTGAAAACGGATGTGATAAATGTCCTGTGTGTGGTATCTAAACCTGAAGGAGAATAGGTCTATCATATAAATTTTTAACTGTTTCTCTTTAAGAACCGCTATCGGCGGACAATTCATTAAGGTTTTTTGGCTTAACCGATGACCAATGGATCAACAGTTTAGGTTTTGGCCATGGTTATTTTGATGCGGTAGACTATTCCAGTGGAACTCTTTTTGGGCTCCTCGCTGTTTCATGTGGGTAGATTGAACTTGAGTTTTCCCAATCTTAGATATATAGTTGTGACAAAATTCTTTGTTGTCCTGAAGCCTCTCGCGGCGTCTTTTGCTGATTGGATAAGGCTATTTATCCCTTCTAAGATTCCGTTATCAATTCTGGTATTTATATAGTTCAGAACACCATGCCAATGCGCCTTAATCGTTTTTGCTATTTCAATAACGGGCGTCAGCCTGGAGTGCGTTGCCCAAAAATACCATCGTTTCAACCAATCTTCTGCCAAAAGAGAGTCTTTGAAGTTCCAGAGATCTCTTAAGCTCAATTTGATATTGTAAGCTCGCATGGTTTTTAATCTCATATCTCTAAGGGACCCTAATTGAGTTCTCTGCTTTTTTGTTAGTTTCTCAGGATTTTTCAGCCAGATATATCTGGTGCGCTTCAAGTTGCTGTTCTGAGACTGCTCCTCATGTCGCACTTGATCTACAGCTTGGTTCATAAGCTTCATCACATGGAACCTATCAAATGTTATTGAAGAATTTGGAAAGTTTTTAGTCACCCCAGATATAAATGCAGGAGACATGTCGCAGCAAAAATGACGTACATTATCACTTAATCCATTATGATCCTCAAGGTCGTCCTTAAATGACTTGATCGCATTGGCATCTTTCCCTTCGCATACATATATGACTTTAGATTTATCCAAATCGACAAAAACGGATATGTAGTTATGACCTTTTGCTCTGGAAGTTTCATCGACACCGACTGATTCTACCTTTGAAAAGTCCTCCTCTGATCTCGCTTTCGAAACGTAATGCTCCAAGACTCGCCAGATCC
>Ga0334890_1004302_pt1 | contig 13247 bp, 14 predicted proteins | sample GraSluR1_MG_3_FD_207220 | JGI IMG/M metagenome (GOLD analysis project Ga0334890, IMG submission 207220) | Sludge microbial communities from methane-producing bioreactor in Wageningen University, Netherlands - Granular Sludge_31_08-R1 | ecosystem: Engineered > Bioreactor > Anaerobic >... | reverse complement strand
TCCGGCGGGTGCGCCTCCAGTCGCCGCTGAAGGCGAAGCAGCTCCAGAAGGGGCTGTTGCAGCTGACGGAGGAGGGGGCGGTGCAGCTCTTCCGGCCTCTGGGGCGCAACGACTACATCCTGGGCGCGGTGGGCGTGCTCCAGTTCGACGTGACGATGGCGCGGCTGAAGGATGAATACGGCGTGGAGGCCACCTACGAGCCGGTGAACTACGAGACGGCGCGCTGGGTGACCTGCGCCGACGAGAAGCGGCTTGCGGAGTTCCAGAAGGAGCATCAGAACTTCCTTGCCATCGACGGCGAGGGGAACCTGGCCTTCCTGGCGGACGGGGAGTGGCGGCTGAAGCACGTCTCCGAGAAGTGGCCGGAGGTAGAGTTCCACACGACGCGCGAGCTGCGGTGAGGAGCGCCCGCCGCTTTCCGGGGGGGGAGCGCGGCTTGTCTTTTTTCTGAAATTTGCTATAACTGAGGTGGAAAAAGCATGCAAGAACAGGCCTGCTTGTCCGAAGAACGGGAGAACGGTTTTCGGCGTGTTCTTCTTTAGCAGGCGCATCGTCTCCCTTGCAGCGTCGCGAACGGAGGTGAGTCCGCCATGATCCGGTCGGTAGCCCTGAAGAATTTTAAAAGCCTTGTGGATTTTCGAATTGATTTCGAAAAGTTCACATGTCTCGTCGGCCTCAACGGAGCGGGAAAGTCCACGGTGCTCCAGGCTCTGGACTTTTTGGGGAACCTGATGCTCGAAGATGTGGACGTGAACCGGTGGCTGACTTCCCGTCGCTGGAAGGCGTCCGATATGCTCAGCAGGACGGGAGGCGAGAAATTTCGCCGCAACACCATTCATTTCGAGGTTGAGATGACCGTGGGCGAGGCCTCCGTTCGATGGAGCGGCGGCTTCAACTGCGCGGAACCTTTTCTTCGCTGCACGTCGGAGACGGTCGAGACTCTCGACGGGGCGCCCCTTCTGCGTGTTCGGGACGGGAGGTACAGTCTGGGAGACGAGGCGTTCCGGCAGATAGACTTCAAATACCAGGGGTCCGTGCTTTCCAGGCTCAAGGAGACCGTGCTGAAGTCTTATCCGCTGCTGCAGGCGGTTCGAAAGCAGGTCGCGTCGATTCAGTCGCTGGATCTTCTTTCACCTTCGCAGATGAAGGAGCGTGCGCGCGCAAGGTCGCAGGTCGGGCTCGGCGGCGAGGGACTTGCCGCGTACATCTCCAGCTTTTCCGACGACGAGCGGCGCGAACTGACCGACCGGTTGCGGAGGCTGTATCCGTTGTTCGAATCCGTGGAAGTCGTTTCCATGAGGAGCGGCTGGAAGGATCTCGTATTCTCCGAAAGGTACGGCGGCGGCCTCGTCTCCGGCGCTCGACACATCAACGACGGATTGCTTCGCCTTGTGGCGATTCTGGCCCATCTCGTCAAAGGAGAGCGTTTTCTTCTGTTCGACGAAATCGAAAACGGTATCAACCCGGAAATCATCGAGGAGCTGATGCGGCAGTTGGTCGAGGCGCGGCAGCAGGTGGTGGTCAGCACGCACAGTCCGATGATTCTGAACTGGCTCGACGACGAGACTGCGAAAAGATCGGTTGTTCTGCTGTACAGGAACGAGTTCGGGCATACGCGGTCGGTGCGTTTTTTCGACCTTCCGGAAGCGTCGGAAAAGCTCGGCGTCCTGGGGCCGGGAGAGGTCTTTCTGGACACGTATCTCGGAGAGGCGGTCGCCTCTCTGGAAAGCGCCGAAAGCGAGGGGTAGCGTGTTTTTCCTGCTCAGCGGCGAGGGACCGTCGGATATGGGAGTGTGCGGCAGCGGAGCCGATGTTTGCGAACTGGAAGCGCATGGAGGCGGCTTTCGGCCAGGTCCGATGGCGCTTCTGGTCGATTTTCTGGCCGCAAGGAGGCTGGACTACTCTCCGAAGGAATTCTTGGCAATGGGGCTTGTTTCCGAATCGGCGATCGCACGCAGAAAAAGAAGAATGTCCCCCCGGATCATGAGCTTGCCGAGAAGCGAAGACAAGGGAGCGCTCTATCACAAGGTCTATGCCATCCTTTTGGGGGAAATCGCTCTGGAGACGGCTGCCGAGAAAGGAATGGCCGTGGTGCCCGTCTTTTTCCGCGACTGCGACGGTTCGCGTTCTTCTCCTGCTGACGAATGGGAGCGCAAGCGGCGCTCCATCGTCCAGGGATTCGAGCAGGCGAAATGTCCCGCCGGCGTCGCCATGGTTCCCAAACCAAAATCCGAATGCTGGATTCTCTGCGCGGTGCAAAAGATACCGTACCGAGATTGCGCAAAGTTGGAGGAGCTTTCCGGCAACGATGCGAGCCCGAAAAGAGCCCCTAAGAAACTGCTTGAGGAAATCCTCGGCAAAAGCCCGGATGCAGCTGTGCTCGTGGAGCTTATCGAATGCGGAGCGGTCGATCCGGAGCGTATCGATATGCCGAGCTTCAATGCGTTCAGGACGGATTTCGACCACGCGCTTCACGTCGCCCGGAGCTGGAAGCCCTGAAAGTTGCCGGCGCGTTGGAAGCGAATGGTCGCTTAAAAACGCGCGAGCTGCGGTGAGGGATTTAAAGGAGGAGTGCGGGATGGAAAAGACTATTTTTGATCTGGCCGCTGAGCTGCTGGCGAAGTCGGAGGTGGTGACGCTGGCCTCGGTCACGGAGGAGGGCTACCCCCGCGGCTGCGCGATGGCGAAAATTCGTTCCGAAGGAATCAAGACGGTGTGGATGGCCACCGCCGCGTATTCCAAAAAGACGGGGCACTTCCTGAAGAACCGAAAGGCGAGCGTCAGCACGTATTCGGGCGGAGACAGCCTGACGCTGGTGGGGAACGTCTCGGTGCTGACGGACGAAAAGACAAAGAGAGAGTATTGGCAGGACGGATTTCTCAAGCACTTCCCGAAGGGGCCCGACGATCCGGACTACTGCGTCCTGAAGTTCGAAGCCGTCGAGGCGACCATCTACGTCGACGATATGTTCGAGACGCACCCTGTCTAGGAGGCGGAAAAATGTTCAGACCTGTGCTGCTGCTCGGCGACCCTCTTCTGCGGCGGAAGTCCGCGCCGATCGACGACTTTTCCGATCCCGCGCTGAAGGACGAGATGCGCGACCTCAAGGAGGCGCTTGAGCGATTTCGCCGCGAGCATGGCTTCGGACGGGGCATCGCCGCGCCGCAGATCGGCATTCCGAGGCGGATGATCGCGCTGAACCTGGGCCGGGGGACGTTCGTGATGGCGAACCCCGAGATCGTCCGCAAAAGTGATGAGACGTTCACCATGTGGGACGACTGCATGTCCTTCCCCGACCTGCTGGTGCGGGTGCGGCGGCATGTTTCGATCGACGTGCGCTACCTTGACGAGGACGGTGTCCCGAAGGAGTGGAAGGACGTCGGGCAGGCCGAGTCGGAGCTGCTGCAGCACGAGATCGACCACCTGGACGGAATAATGGCGACTGACAGGGCGATCGAGGCGGAGGACATCCTCTACAAGTCGGAGTACCAGAAGCACAAGAAGTTGTACGACGAGCGGGTCGACTACGTCATCGCGCCGACGATCTGAACCCGATGAAGCGCGCTGAGAGGTGGGAGCGCGATCTACTCTCTTTGCAGCATGCGGAATAATCGACGCGCCCTGAACAACCGGACAGTTCCGTCCTGATTGCTCGGGGCGTTCGTGTGCAGTACACTGTGTATGAGGTGATGGATATGCGCATGAATATCGTCATCGACGACGAGCTGATGGAAGAGGCCTTTAAAATGTCCGGCGGCGTTTCGACGAAAAAGGAGCTTGTGGAACTGGCCCTGAGGGAGTTTGTGGACACGAGAAAGAGAAGGGATCTCCGCGAGCTTCGGGGGCGGGTCGCCTTTGCGGACGAGTACGACTACAAGTCCATGAGGCAGTGAGTATGATCCTGGTGGATACGTCTGTCCTTGTGGGGTACCTCAAAGGGAGCGCGGGCGCTGTCTTCGACAGGTTCGACGAGATGATCGCCGGCGGCGTTCCGTTTGGAATCAACGGGTACATCTATCAGGAGGTGCTTCAGGGGGCGAGGGATGAAAGAGAGTATGCTCTCCTTGCCGAATATCTGTCTTCTTTGCCTTTTTATTCGCTGCTTCACGGTCGGGCGTCGTTCGAGTCCGCAGCCCGTATTTTTTTTCTGTGCAGGCGTTCCGGCGTCACCGTACGCAGCACCGTCGATTTGCTGATCGCTCAGACCGCCATCGAAAACGAACTGTATCTCTTTCACAACGACAGAGATTTTTCAAACATGGCGAAGATAGCCCCCGCACTCAAGCTGATAGACTATTTTTAGCGCTTCGATGGAATTCCGTCGAAGCTTTTTGACGTGTCGTTCTTGTGTGCCGGAAGCGTCCGGAGGAGGTTTTCATGGAAGAGATTCGTATGGAGACGTGGGACAGACGAGAGCATTTTCAGTTCTTCCTGAGGAACGATCTGCCCTTTTACAACGTGAACTTCAACGCGGATATCACCGGCCTGAGGGAGTATGCGAAAGGGGCTTCCGTCTCGCTGAGCGCCGCGTTGATCTACCTGGTGACCAAGTCGCTGAACATGGTGCCGAACTTCCTCTACAGGGTTGTCGGCGGGAAGGTGGTGCGATACGAACGGCTGCACCCCTCGTTCACCTGTCTTCGCGGCGACGAGGAGCTGTTCCGGCTGATCAGTGTGGAGTTCTGCGACGACTTGGTGCAGTTCGACCGGAGCGTCAAGCGCGCGATCGAGGAGAGCGAGGCCTATTTCGACTTGAGGAAGCTGGCGGGTAGGAGCGACTTCGTCTTCATCTCTTCGTTGCCGTGGATTCCGTTTACGGCGATCGACCACACGCTGAGCCTGAACAAGGAGGACGCGATTCCCCGCGTCTCGTGGGGGCGGTTCTTCGAGCAGGGCGTGCGGACGCTGCTGCCGTGCAATATCCGGGTGAATCATATCTTCATCGACGGGCTTCATGTGGGGCGTTTCTACGAGACGTTTCAGGAGGAAACGCGCAGGCTGGCGGACTCGGCGTCCCGCTGAGGCCGGCTTCCTCGCGGAAGCGGCTTTTACGAAACGACGAAGATGCCGCTTTGAGATGCGAGTTCGGCGAGCTTCCTGTCCTCGCGGAGAAGGGTTTCCGCATCCGGCAACCCGGTGGTTTCAACGCCGATTCCTGAAAAATTCCTGAGCAGATCGCGGCGGCGCTCCGTGTCGGCAAGGCGTCGTTCGAGCCCCTCCTTCAGCAGAACGATCGTCGTTTGCGTAAGGCTTCGGTGCTCCTTCTCCGCGAGGTAGAGCATTTTTTGATACAGCTCTTCGGGTAAATCCCGAACCTGAAGCGTCGGCACGATTCCCACCTCCCATTCATGCATTCTACATGTTATTTGCATGCGAATCAAGAGGTTGCTTTGTTCCTTCTACCGTAATTGCCTCCCTGTCGGTACGGTAGCTTCCTCTCTACGGATACGCTGCTTCCTTTCATATGTATTTGTTGCGCTTGACAGGATACTCTCTCCATTCTAAGATAATCCGCAACTTTATGTCCGAACAACGGGTTTCTTTCCGCTTTCTGGAATGAACTTCCGTATCCGGAAGTATTGTAGTACGTTTTTTCTGAAAAGGGAGGAGCATCTTCAAACCATGCAAGGAGGGGTTTCATATGGAGGAGAATGAGAAAAAAGGCGGTCCGCTGAGTTTTTTCATGAATTACAGCTGGTACAAGAAATACCTGCTTCCGGGTTTCATTGCCCAGTCGGTGCTGATCGCGGGAGGATACGGCACCGGGCGGGAGCTGGTCGAATACTTCGGACAGTACGGCCCTACGGGCGGACTCATGGGCATGGGGCTGACCTTTGTGCTGTGGGCGGCGCTTTTCGCCCTTACCTTCGAATTCGCAAGGGTCTTCAAGGCCTATGACTACCGGACCTTCTTTGAGCGGCTCATCGGCAAGGGATGGATCGTCTACGAAATTGCCTTCATCGTTCTGCTCTGCCTCATCATGGGCGTCGTCGGTGCGGCGTCCGGCAGCATTCTTCGGGATTCTTTCGGCCTGCCCCCCATGGTGGGATCCGGCATTTTCCTCGTGTGCGTGGCGTACCTCACCTACAGGGGCAGCAAAACCATAGAGGTGGCTCTCTCTCTGTGGTCGTATTTGCTGTACGCGGTTTTTATCGTCTTCCTGATCCTCGGGTTTTCCCATTTCGGCGAGGCGATCACCGCCAACTTCGCGGCGAATACGGTGAAACCGGGATGGCAGATGGGCGGATTCCAGTACGCTTTCTACAACATCGCGGTCACTTCGACGGTGCTCTTTTCCCTGAACTATCTCGAGAGCCGCCGGGAGGCGATTTTGTCGGGGGTCATGGCTGCCCTTATCTGCATCATTCCCGCAGTCTTCTTCTACGTGGTCATGACAGGCTTCTATCCCGACGTGCTGACCATGGAGATCCCATCGAACGGGATCATCGCGCAACTGGGAGTCAGATTCCTTCTGCCGGTCTGGCTGATCATCCTTTTCGGCACCATGATCGAGACGGGGGTCGGCTTCTTCCACTCCATCAACGAGCGTATCAACTCCACCCTGATCGAGAAAAGGGGCAAGGGCATGAGCAATCTCGCCAGGGGAGCCGTCGGCGCATTCCTTGCCATTATGGGACTGTTCATATCCAATTTCGGCCTGATCGGTCTCATCGCGCAGGGGTACGGAACGATAAGCTGGGTCTTCTTCATTTTCCAGGGCGTGGGGCTGTTCACCATCGGTATTTACAAGATCGCGCAACAGGGGAAATAAACCGTTTTCCCATTCCAGCAAAAAAGGCGGCCCTTCAGGTTCTTCCGGAAGGGCCGCCTTCTGCGTCACAGAGTCTCGATTCGCCGGAGGAATTCGTCCAGATGGGCCGGGGAAGGAACGCGGAGCCTGACGGATCTGCTGTCGAGGTCGAAAAAGCCCTGTCCCGGCTCGCAGGAGATGCCGAGCGCGCCGAGCAAGGCGGCGAGGTTCCCCGACTCCCGGGTGAGGAGGGCGATGGGGACGCGGAGGTCCGTGGCCGCCACGGTCAGCCCGTTCTTTCCTTTCAGGGCGTCCGTCATCTTTTCCTTGGCTGTCCGGACGTACTGCCGCGTTTTCTCGAGGAAGGCGTCGTCCTGAAGGATCATTCCGGCGAGCAGAGAATCCAGGGTGCCGATGATGAAGAGAGGCTGGAGTTTGCGGAATGCCAAAGCCATCTCGGGACTTCGAGTCACGGCAAAGCCGACCCGGATTCCCGCCGCCCCCCGTCCCTTTGAGAAGGAGCGGCAGGTTACAAGATTGGGCAGGTCGATGGATGCCGCGGATTCTTCATCGGAGAGGAAATCGCCGTAGGCTTCGTCGACGATCACCCAGGTCCCCTTTTTCAGCGCCTCCAAGGCGATCTGTTCGATTCTGTCGAGAGGAATCGCCTGTCCGGTGGGGTTGTTGGGGTTGTCTATGTAGATCAGGGAGTGCGCGTCCTGGGCCAGGCGCCGCAGGATGTCGGAGTCGATGGCGAACTTCGGCGCCTTCAGGCGAAGGGGGTGATAAGTTGCTCCCGTGTACAGAGCCTGGAGGATGGAGTCGGTGAACTGGGGGGAAAGCCCCGATATGGAGGAGCCCGGCCCGAGAACGAGCCGTAGAAGGGTGATGAGTGTTCCCATGGAACCGCTGCCGATCAGAAGATTCTCGGGTTTCACGTTCCATGCCGGATATTTTGAAGCGATCGCTCTCTTCAGGCTCTCCGGTTCCGGCTCGGGATAACCGCATATGGAGAGGTCCTCCGTCCGTTCCAGAAACTCTTTTACGCAGGGGGGCGTTCCCAGGGGATTCGTCCCCAGCCCGCAGTCGATGAGTTCAATGCCTTCGGGGTACGATATCTGTTCGGCAGTGGCGTACCCCTCCTGTCCCGTCGATAGATACTGGTCCTGCAGTTTTCCTTTCCACATTTTCAATCCCCCGCTGTTTGCCGTAGTTTTTTGCCTCTTCGTCGACGCGGACGTGGGCGTTTGTATTCCTTCTTCTGCATTATGCATCTCAATCGGAAGGCGGTCAACCGGCAGAGCTGCTCTTGCATTGCATTGCAAATCAATTCCAGAGTTACGCTATTACCTTGATCATCGGTCCCTTCCCAGGTCTGTCTGAAGACTCCGGAAAGATTTCTCCCGTGTTCGTCGGCATGAAACATCGTTCTTGAAACAGACTCTCGTTTTTCTCTGGTCTATCTCAAGGTGCGCGCATCAGACGGGCTTGACCACCACCAGGAGCATCTTGAACGCTTCGACCGCCGAGAGCGCGTGCCGGATGTTGGCGGGCATGACGATGCTCTCTCCGGCAGAGACGGTGTACGGCGTTTCGCCGATGGTGATTTCGGCCGTCCCGTCCAGGACGGTGACCATGGCGTCTCCGTTTGCCGCGTGTCCGCCGATTTTTTCTCCCTTGTCGATGGCGAAAAGGGTGATTCCCAGCTCTTTTCGCTGGACCAGCGTCAGGCTGACGATTTTTCCGGGCTCGTACCCGACAAGCCTGTCGAGCGCAAGCACTGTCGCATGCGGGATATTCTTCAGATACATCTCGTTATTCATTGCACTGCCTCCTCATTGTTCCGCCGCCTCTGCCGGCGGCGCATTGTTCGTCCTCTTCCGATCGTCGCTCCCGTTGTCCGGGAGAGGGGATGAGGAGCGGCGGACGATTCAAACGAAGTCTTCGAGCCGTTCGCTCACTCCACTCCGATCTGGATGAATTTACAGCGTTCCTCGGCCTTCACCGCATGGGGGGCATTCGGCGGAACGGCCACTATATCGCCCTCTTTCAGGAGAAAGGCGTCCTCTCCGATCGAAACTTCCAGGGAACCTTCCAGGACGGCGATCATCTCGAGCCCGGTAGAAAATTCGGCGCTGATGCTCTCTCCGCGGTCCAAAGCGAATAGAACGAGGCTTGTCGACTCCTCGGCGGACAAGGCGAGGCTGACGATCCTGTGTTCCCGGTATTCGACCAGGTCCTTCAGGATCATAGTCTGTGCGAACGGCACGTGTTTCAGTGTATGCAAGGCTTTTCCTCCTCTCTTGCTCTATCTTGAAAAATGTTCGATTGATCTAATGGGAAGTATAGCATTGAAAATAATGACTGGTGGTTGCCTGGGCAACGATGGACTTCATTTTTCTTTTGCCTTATGATGAGCGGAATTCCTCCGCGGAACGGGCGTTGCGGCGGAGACGGGGAGGCGTGATGATGATTGCCGGCAAAGGGTCGGTCGACGATGCGAAGATGTGCATGAGTCTGTGGGAGAAGTCCCCTCTGTTTGAAGGTTTATTACCGTCGGAGATTCCTCCCGTTCTTCGCTGCCTGGATGCTTTCCGGCGCCGGTATGAAAAAGGAGTCTGCATTCTCGACGTCGGAGACGAACTTTTTGCGGTGGGGATTCTTTTCGAAGGAGAGGCACATATTCACAAAGACGACGGAGCGGAAAGCAGAAACCTGGTCATGGAGCTGCGCGCAGGGGATATGTTCGGCGAGACGGCGTTGTGCGCGGGCATCCGGAAAAGTCCTTTCCGCGTCACCGCCGCGTCGGTCTGCGAGGTTTTATTTCTTCGCATGGACCGGATACTGCAGCCGACCGTGCCCCCTTGCCGTTTCCGGAGCCGGCTGGTGGAGAACCTGTTGAAATGGATCGCAGAAAAGAACCTCGAACTCGGGGAGAAGCTGGATATCGTCTCCCGGAGGTCCTTGCGCGACCGAATACGGGTCTATCTTTCCCGCCAGGCCGAGTTGAACGGCTCGCCGGAGTTCCGCATCCCCTTCTCGCGCCGCGATATGGCGGATTACCTGTATGTCGACCGCAGCGCCCTGTCGCGAGAGCTGAGCCGCATGAAGGAAGAGGGGCTGATCGACTTCGAGAGGAACAGGTTCCGCCTGGGCGGGGCCTTTTCTTCCGGCGTTTGGGAAAGGTGAAATGGAAAGAGTGATTTCCGGTTTTCCGGGATATTTGCGTTTTATGATATGCAACGGGCGGAATATGCGCGAAGGGTTGTCATCGGCGAGGAGATGATCACGATGCCGACATCACGATGCCGACATCACGATGCCGACGACCTTGACAAACCCCTCGGAATGCCGTTACCTTCTTCTTGAGGAGGTCTTCAAGGGATCCGGCCTTGTCCCGACGAAATAATCAGGTGGGGACGGCCGACGGATTTGTTTTGTCGTATGAACGACAGATACGTCCGAGGCGGAGGAGGGGGCGCATGAAGTATGTTTCGGTCGGCGACGCAGCGGAGCGTTGGGGTGTCGATCCCCGCGCCGTGCAGCGGTACTGCGCGGCGGGGAAGATACGAGGAGCGAAAAAATACGGGCGCGCGTGGATGGTTCCCGACGGCGCCGAAAGGCCTCCCGATAATCGGAAGAAGGCCGGGGATGCGCCTCCGCCGCTCTATCCGGGCTTGTTTCTTATGGAAAATCTGCGCCTGGACGGGCGAAGTCCGGAGGAGATTGCCGCGGAGCTGCCGGACGACGAGTGCCGGCGTGAGTTTTTCTGGGAATTCGCTTTTCTTCAGGGGAAAACAAGAGCGAGCATTGAGCTTTCCGCCCGGATGCCGCAGAACAGCCGCTTCCGCATGACGGTGCTGCATGGAAGAAATATCGCCGCTATCCGGAGGGGGCGGTACGATGCGCTGTGCCGCAGCATGGATGCGTTGAACGAATTGCGGATAGAGTACAGGGAATTCCCCGCCGCGCTTTCCTGCATCGAACTGGCGAATGCGGTGGTGTACGCGAGTATCTACGCGCCCTATCACTGCCCGGAGTGGCTGCAAAGGGGCGATTTCTCGGGGCTTCCCGCAGACGCCAAACCCTTTGCCCTCTACCTTTACACGTTGTATTTGAACAGCGCCGCTCAGCCTCAGCGGATGCTCGGAGTGACTGAGGCCGCGCTGGCGCAGACCCCGAGCCCCGGATTCACCGTCGCGGAGCTCTATCTTCGGATTATGCGCGTCAACGCGTTAATGACGCTCGATAAAAGAGATCAGGCACGGGAGCAGCTTGTTCAAGCGCTTGAAGAAGCGGTACCGTACGGCCTGTTCTCGCCTTTCTCCGAGCATCTCGCCACGATGCGGGGGCTGCTGGAGGAGGTCGCGCGCAAGCGCTTCCCGGAAGCGCACAAGCAGATTCTGAAAGGGTGGAAAGAGGTCTTCAGCGGATGGACGGAGATACATAACCGAATCCTCGATACCGAAACCACGAAGCTGCTGACCGCCAGGGAGTATCAAATCGCCCTCTTCCTCGTCGACGGCAGAAGCTACAAGGAAATCGCCGACAGAATGAACACTACGCTTGCCGGTATCAACTACTCTCTGCAGGTAATCCGGGAGAAGCTCGGCGTGAAAAAAAGCCGCGATATTGTGCGGTTCGTTTCGTGGTGTCAAAACAACAACAATAAAACCTGAGAAAATAGCCCGAATTTCTCAGTTTCTTCCTCCAATTTTTTTTATTATACTTAATCTACTGGTGCGCAACAGGGAAAAGCGTGTACGCTTTTCCCTGCCGCGGCTTTTCATAGAAGGAAGGGCAGGCGAAAGCGATCCGCCCCGCCTTGCCGCCTGAGGCTTGCATCCGCCGAAAGGAGAGAATGCTATGAACGCGAAAGGATTTTGCGCCAAACATTCCCTGTACCTGCTGCTCCTTCTGTTCATCGTCGTTCTGCTGAATCCGCCGTCGGCGGAGGGGGAGACGAGAATTTATGTGAATGCGGATGCCGAGCCGGGAGGCAAAGGTCAATCCTGGGGCACCGCCTACAACGATCTTCAGGATGCGCTGGGTGCCGCGGGCGACGGCACAGGAAACTGGGAAATATGGGTAGCGGCTGGGACGTACAAGCCTACCGATGGAACTAATAGAAATGTATCCTTTACCCTGAAAAACGATGTTGCCCTCTACGGCGGCTTCGCCGGATGGGAGACGGCGCGGGAGCAGCGGAACATCGCGGCGAACGAAACCGTTCTTTCCGGGCATATCGGCAGCGGACAAAGGAGCTACCACGTGGTGAAGGCGGATAATGTAAACAACACCGCCGTCCTCGACGGCTTCATCATCACCGGAGGGAACGCGGACGGTACCGGAGGAGGCTTGTCGGGGTACGGGGGAGGTATGTTAAACGATAACGGTGCCAGCCCTACGGTGAGCAACTGCACCTTCTCGGATAACAGCGCGACGAACCATGGCGGCGGTATGTCGAACGTACACAGCAGCCCGAATGTGACGAACTGCACCTTCTTAAATAACAGTGCGACCGATGGCGGCGGTATGTACAACTCTACCACCCGTTCGATGTTGACGAACTGCACCTTCTCAGGTAACAGCGCAGCCAAAGGCGGTGGGCTGTTCAATTATGATTGGGACAGTTCGGTGTTGACGAACTGCACCTTCTCCGATAACAGTGCGACCGATGGCGGCGGGATGTTCTGTGATGATTCAAGTACCCCGACGGTAAATAACTGCATATTCTGGGGAGATGGTACAACAGAGGGACAGGTGCGGGCCTACGAGGGCACATTCATGCACTCCGTCACCAATATATCGGGGGAGTACATATCGGCCACGGGCAACACGCAGGAAAACCCGAAGCTGGGGGAGCTCCTCGACAACGGAGGCCCGACGGCAACCCACGCCCTGTTGGCCGACAGCTCCGCCCGCGCTGCGGGAACTTCCTCGGGCGCTCCCTCGCATGACCAGAGGGGCGTACCACGTATCGGAGCGGTGGATATCGGGGCGTATCAGGATGCCGAGTACGGCATTGTAAAGATAACCATAGAACCTGCCGAAGCGCGAAACTTAGGGGCTATGTGGAAAATCGAAGGAGGAGATTGGCGCTATTCCGGTGCGGTGTCAGTCGCCCCCTCAGGGGTTCGGACGGTATCTTTCAAAGATATCGCAGGCTGGATACCGCCAAATTTGCAGATAACGGTGGAAAAGAACGTGACCTCGCCGGCTGTCGCCACGTACACCCCTCGCCCTGTCTCAACCGTCTATCGAGTTACTCAATCCGGAGCCGGTGCCGGAACGGGCGATTCTTGGGAAAACGCACTCAGCGAGGTTGATTTCAGGATTGCTTTGAAAAACATCGCAGGCGGAGAATACTGGGTGGCGGCCGGTACGTACGTGCCTGTCGCCCCTGCTGATCCGGGAGAGGTGACGGAAAGCGAACGTAAAACATCCTTTGAATTGAGAAACGACGTCGCCCTCTACGGCGGCTTCGCGGGGTGGG
>Ga0334890_1004300_pt1 | contig 13250 bp, 10 predicted proteins | sample GraSluR1_MG_3_FD_207220 | JGI IMG/M metagenome (GOLD analysis project Ga0334890, IMG submission 207220) | Sludge microbial communities from methane-producing bioreactor in Wageningen University, Netherlands - Granular Sludge_31_08-R1 | ecosystem: Engineered > Bioreactor > Anaerobic >... | reverse complement strand
CGGTGACGATCGTCGTGCCCTGGGTATAGCCAGTAATCAGATCAACGGGATTGAGAGTGAATCAACAGGATATTATGAACTGGATGGTGATATGGAGCTTGTCAGGAAAAATAATGAAGAAACGCATTCCATTATTAAAGAAAAGTTTGCGATCCCAAAGGATGTTATAACCATTGACGGGGCCTCTGTACTTATTGTTGACGATAAGGGTCGCCGCTGGCGTTTACCGATGGGGAATGAGGAGTTCACGGGACTTACGTCAGCAGGGGTTCTGCGTATCTGCCGCGAAGTAGCTACCGAACGCGACCTGTTCAATTGTCACGGTACCTTCTACGAACTGCCGGCTGAGAATGCCGACGGTTATGCCAAGATAAGGCCAATTGCTTCACATAATTTCCGGATCAACGATTATGCTTCATACAGGGGGATGCTGATCATCACAGGAGTTAATATCAAATCAGGAAAAAGAAATCCTCATATAATAGTCTCAGACGATGGCAATGCAGCTCTCTGGGCAGGCGTCATTGACGATCTCTGGAGATTGGGCAAACCTACAGGTAAGGGAGGTCCGTGGAAAAACAGTACTGTAAAATCAGGAGAACCATCAGATCCATATTTATTCGGATTCTACGATAAGCGAAAATTATCCCTCTCGCATGATGCTGCCGATTCCGTTATGTTTAAAGTTCAGTTTCAACCCGTTGGTCATGGGCCCTGGATGACATGGGAAGAGTTTACTGTTGCTCCCGGTAAGACATTCAGTCATGAATTCCCCCGGTGGCTGGAAGCCCGCTGGATAAGATTTATTGCCAGCAGGGATTGTAAAGCAACAGCCTGGCTTGTATATGAATGATCCGTTAGTGTTCAGACTATTGTAAATACTTTTTTGCCCCGAAATAAACAATATCAAAGAGTCGTAAAGGAGGTACTTATAGTCTTTATTCCTATAATTGCACCCCTGCCGGTAATTCACCATCATTATTCTGGTGAGCGCCCGGTGTGCTGCGTCCATCGTTAATATATTTCCTGAGAAGCTCTCTTAATTCAAAGACGATTTCCGGGTATTCGGCCTGGAGATTTGTTATTTCCGACGGGTCTTCTCTGAGGTTGTAAAGCTGGACAGAAGGCAATCCCTCTGCCTCTTTCCCCGGTCTGGGGTAGCTCCATCCACCCGATCCGGGACTCAGTAACAGCTTCCAGTCACCTTTCCTTATAGCAAAACTTCCGTTTATCGAATGATGTATTGTCGCTTCTCTAATGATCTTCTTATAACCCGGATTCAGGATCGCAGGCAGCAGGTTATAACTGTCTTCAGCTTCGTTATCCCTCAGTTGATAGTCTGTTATTGCCGCAAATGTTGCCATGAAATCGTTAAGACATATAGTCTGTTCTATCCTGTGCGGTTTTTTTACAGCAGCGGGCCATTGCATTAAACAGGGTATACGGTGTCCTCCCTCATAAAGATCAGCTTTGTAGCCACGGTAAATAAAGCTCGATTTATGCCCGTTTGATTCGAGTGTTTCAAGGTCAGCCCAGGGTGATACTCCGTTATCCGAAGCAAAAACTACAATTGTATTATTTTTTTTACTGCTCTCTTCAATTTTATCCAGTAATACGCCTACCTCCGAATCAATCATTAAAATAAAATCAGCATATTGATTCAGTCCCGATTTTCCTTTGAATTGATCAGTGGGCAGAATAGGAGTATGAGGTGACGGTAAAGCCAGGTACAGGAAGAAAGGCCTGGCTGAACCTTTCTGTTCCTCGATGAATGATCCTGCCCTTTTGAATAGTTCCGGAGTACAATTGACATGATCAAAATCACTTCCCGTAGGTCCTTCCCTCCAGAACGAGCCATCATATCCGGCATTTCCGTGTGTGATGTTATTGCCTGAGGTAATCCTGTCGGGCAGTGATGTCGGCCAGTCGTTTTCAACATAGACATAAGGGGGCATATCGAGAGATCCGCTGAATCCGAAAAAATAATCAAAACCGCGGGATACGGGTCCATTGGATATTGACTTTGAAAAATCGACCTTATCATTCCCTTTGTCAATATCGTACCAATCCCATCCCAGATGCCACTTACCCATGCAGGCTGTCATATATCCCTGTTCCTTAAGCATCATAGGTAGAGTTGTACGGCCGGGAGATATGAGAGCTCGTGAATATCCGTCGAGTACCCCGCTTTTCAATTCACTCCGCCAGTTATATCTGCCTGTCAATAAGCCATATCTTGTTGGAGTGCTCACTGCGGAGCTCGAATGGGCATCTGTGAAAACTATTCCGGATCGGGCAATACGGTCAATGTTGGGTGTTTGTATCTTCGACCCGGGATTAAGACAGCTGAGATCGCCATAACCCAGATCATCGGCAAGGATAAAAACGATATCAGGCAAATCCTTTCCGGATTGAATCCCGCCACATCCGGGGAGGAGTATAAGACCGGCGGCTCCGAAGAGATAAGAATTAAATTTCATAATGTGAGGTTTCGATAAGTTTTACATCACTTTAATTGATGACCGGCTATCATTATTCAAATTTAAATTTTTCTTATATTCATAAAAAATTAAAATCACTAATACCCGGATGAATAAGAAAGAGTTATACAGAGACCTTCTGAGAGGGGAAAAGCCTCAATATAAAGTCTTTTTCAGACCAATACTGATGCATTTTGCAGCCAGGTTTAACAATACAACCTACGGCAAATTTGCCTCTGATTATAAAACATTGGTTGAGAGCAATATACGCGCAATGGAATTCTTTGACACAGATATGGTAAGCCTTATCTCGGATCCTTATCGTGAAACTTCTGCCTTCGGGGCACGGATTGAATTTATTGATGAAGGCGTTCCACGCTGCCTTGACAGGATTGTGGAAACAATTGAGGATGTCAGAACCCTGCCTGACCCCGATGTTTATAAATGTGAACGAACATATGACAGGATTAAGGGTGCAGAATACTACCGGCAATTACTTAAAGGGACCGTTCCTGTAAGCGGCTGGATCGAGGGTCCGCTTGCCGAAGCATGCGATCTGGCAGGAGGATGTGAGATAACAGTACTTACCCCTTCCTCTAACCTTATGGCAATGAGAAGGGCATCAATATTATAAAATCATACAATTATGGACCGCAGAAAATTTATCCGCAGAACTTCGCTAACCTCGGCAGGACTAGGACTGAATGTTATTATTCCGTCAGGGGCGTGGTCAGCAGGTGTGTCTCCAAATGATACGCTTAATGTGGGACTTATCGGATGCAGAAACATGGGATTCGGAATCCTTGAGCATCATCTCTCCAATCCTGGTGTCAACTGTGTGGCATTATGTGATATCGACGAGACAGTACTCAACAACAGGGCATCTGATGTAAAGAAGAAATATAATCAGGCGCCGCAGTTATATAAGGATTTCCGGAAACTTCTTGAACGAAAGGATATAGATGCAGTGATTGTCGGCACCCCTGATCACTGGCACTGTCTATTAACTGTTTTTGCCCTTCAATCCGGCAAGCACGTTTATGTGGAGAAGCCAATGGCCAATACCATTACTGAATGTGCCATTATGGCAAAAGCCGCTGATTATCACAATAAACTTATTGTACAGGTTGGCCAGCAGCAGCGCAGCGGGTTCATTTTCCGGAAAGCCATGGAGCTCATTAAAGGCGGCACTATCGGAAAACTCCGCCGGATAAATATCTGGGCTAATTTTGAATATGGTGTCGGACAACGAATAGTGCCCGATGAACCTGTTCCTGAAGGCGTGGATTTTGATATGTGGCTCGGACCAGCACCGCAAAGAACATTCAACAGAACCCGTTTTCACGGATCATGGCGCCATTTCTGGGATTACGGCGGCGGCCTGATGTCAGACTGGGGTGTACACCTTCTCGATATAGCACTTTGGGCCGGTGATATAAAGGAACCACCTGAGAAAGTGCTGGTTTACGGCGCCAATACATTTCCCGAACCAAGAAGCAGGGAAACATTCGATTCGATGACTATAATTTATCCAAAAGATAGTTTTGTGATCAACTGGGATATGACCGGAGGAATTGCCAGGGGGCCTTATGATTCATCATACGGGCTTGTTTTCATCGGAGATTATGGAACTCTGGTCGCCGACCGTTCAAAACTAATACTCTATCCCGAATGGGACGGTCAGGCAAAAAAAACAAAGACCGACGAGTACAGGTTCACCGAAGGCAGAGAATCTCACGGAGAACACGTGAAGAATTTCATAGATTGCATAAGAAGCGGCAACAAACCTGCCTGCCCTCCTGAAACAGCAAGGATTGCGGCCCTGCATGTGCATATTCCCAATATTGCAGCCCGTTGCGGAGAATCTGTTCTTCTATGGGACAATGCCAATAACCGCTTCACCAACAGCGCCAGGGCAAATGAGTTTATTACTCCAACTTACAGGTCTCCATGGAAACTGCCGGAATATTAGCACAGAGCGCAGGGCGCAGAGCACAGAGCGCAGAGCACAGAGCGAGAACTAATGTCTTCGGTCTTCGGTCTTCCGTCTTCGGTCTTCGGTCTGATAGCTCAGAGCACAGAGCGCAGAGCTCACGGAAAATAAAAACAGGAACAAAATGATAACAAGACGAAAATTTATAACAGGATCTGCCGCAGCAATCGCTTCGGCTGCATTTGTAACTGAAATCTTCTCAATTCCACAGCAAAACAGGCTTAAGGACTTTGGTTTTATTTCCGGAATTATCAGCAAGGAACTCAAAGGCGACTGGAAGGCTGTATTAAGAATGGCAGCCTCATTCGGATACACCGAGATTGAAACAGGAGGGTACCTGGGCGAATCAGCCGAAAGTTATCTGGCCTTTCTTAATGAAATCGGAATTAAACCCATTGCCGGAGGAATAAATTTCACGGCCACCGATGAGGAACTAATGAAGAGCTTTGACCTGATCAGTAAGCTTGGGATGAAGATCGCCGTCACTTACTGGCCATGGTACACGGGTGGTCCGTTCGGCCTCGATGAATGTAAGAGAAGTGCGGAAAGGCTGAATACTCTGGGAAAGAAATGCCATGATAATGGTCTCTCATTTTGCTGGCATAATCACGACAAGGAATTTATCCCTATGGAAAAAGGCCTTCCATTCGATTACCTGATGGCCAACACCGACAGCAATATTGTCAAATGCGAGCTCGATATATATTGGGTTGCAAAAGGAGGAGCAGATCCTCTTTCAGTACTTAAAATGTACGGAGGACGATATATTATCCTGCACATAAAGGATATGGCCCCCGGAGAAGGAAAGGATTTTGAATGCCCGGGCAGCGGAATCATTGATTTTCGTCCGATATTCAGGGAAGCTTATTCACAGGGCATTCAACACTATATGGTTGAACGGGATAATGTACCGGATGGAATTGCCTGCCTGAAATCGGCATCTGAATATCTGAAATCCCTGACATTCTGATTGGTTTACCTCAATATGGTGCCCTATTTATCTAATTATGAAGCAATACACTATAAATAAAATCATTCTTCTGACCATTATGCTGCTCTCTGGTTGCAGAAGCCAGCCTGAAACAGGAATCTGGCAGATATTTGAATCAACGATTGAAAACAGAAAAACATACTCAAATCCTTTTGAGGATGTAAACCTTAATGTTACTTACACCCGGCCCGACGGCGCCATTGTTAAGTTTCCTGGTTTTTATGCCGGCAACCACACCTGGAAAATAAGATTCATGCCTGACCAGACGGGCAGGTGGAAATTCAGTGCTGAATTCTCAGATAAAAGTAAAAATTTCTCTGGTACTTTCTTGTGCAATGAATCTGGTCTTCCCGGGCTGGTAACACTTTACGAGGCTAATCCTCTCTGGTTTGGATACTCATCAGGCAAGCCTCTCTTCCTGCGCAGTTTCCACGCCGGGGACAGGTTTTTTGCTGACACTTCAAATTTCATTACGGGGGATGAGTGGAGTGATTTTCGCCGTAACAGGTTTCTCGACTGGATGCAGGAATACAGGTACAACATGCTTTCAATAGCCAGCCATTATCTGAACAGGGATAGTGACGGCCGGGGGAAAGGCTGGAGAACCCCTGATCTGTGGGATACAGAAAGGCAAATGCCTCTTCCTGAAGAATATGACAAACTGGAAAAGGTACTGAATGAATTATCAGACAGAAGGATAATAGTTTTTCCTTTTGCAGGTTTTCTGGGAAGAGATTCAGATTTCCCCACCGATCCCCTGAAGCAGGATACTTACATAAAATACACTTTATCAAGACTTTCGCCTTACTGGAACATAGTGTTCAATGTCGGAGGACCAGAACCAACACTTAGAAACAAGCCGTATCTTACCAGAGAAAAGATTGCAGAAGCCGGAATGAAAATAAAGGAAGCCGACCTCTTCGGACATCTTCTGACCATCCACTGCCCGACAGGTGACAGTGAGTTCAAAGATGAACCATGGCTTGATTTCGTTACACTGCAGGGACCAAAAACAACAGACAGAAAGAAGCTGTATGAAGGATTGCTGAGAAACCATCCCGGGGAAAAGGGACTCTATGCTCAGGAAACACTCTGGCCGGGAAACAAATATCATCCAGCCTATACAAACAGCGACATCAGGAAAAACACAATAGTGGCAACAATGGCAGCAGCAATGATAAATTTTGCCGACATGAACGGGGACTCATCATCAGGGTTCTCAGGCTCACTTGATCCTGAAAATGCGAATAATCAGATTCATAAAATTTATCATAATGCCCTTGATTTCTTTGAATCTCTCGAGTATTATAAAATGAGTCCGATGAATGAAATTACAGATAATGGCTATTGTCTTGCCCTGCCCGGGAAAGAATATCTTGTTTATCTAGAGGAAGGGGGGATAGTGAACCTGGAACCGGAACAGGGGGAGTATGCCGTAAGCTGGATAAATGCAACTGATTTTCAGGAGATTATCGACGGCGGGCGAACAACAGACGGAAAAGGACTGACTTCTCCCGGACATGGGGATGACTGGTTTTTAAGGCTTAGAAATAACTCCCCTGATTGATGATTGATCCTATGGTATTTTTTTCAAATCCTGACAACAGGTACATCCTGCACGGGAATCATTGTGAAAACGACAAGCCTCTTCAATTATCTGCGGGCAGTTTATCGATGATTTATGAAAACGGAGCGATCCGATATGTGAAAGCCGGCGGCTATGAGTTAATCAGAATGATATATCCGGCGGTGCGCGACAGGGAGTGGCTGACGATAAATCCTGTCATAAGTGACGAGTCAGTTGAAAGCGGCACTGATTCATTCTTCATTAAGTACAGGGCACATTACGATTCAGGAGGGATTGATTTTATCGCCGATATTATAATAGAAGGCAAATCCGACAGAACTGTAATCTGCACCCTGGAAGGTGAGGCGCTGAATACTTTTGAAAAGAACAGGATAGGATTTTGTGTATTACACCCTATTGAAGGCTGCGAAGGTAATAACTGTATTATTGAACACTTTGACGGTACCACAGAACAATCATTTTTCCCCGAAGACATAAGTCCTCATCAGGTCTTCAGGGATATCCGGTCGATGAAATGGATTACGAACAAGTTAACGTGCAACATATTCTTCGAAGGAGACATCTTTGAAACAGAAGACCAGAGGAACTGGACTGATGCTTCATTTAAGACTTATTCCACTCCTCTGTCAGACCCTTACCCGGAAACAGTTGAAAAAGGTACACGGATCCACCAGAATGTAACCTTTCGTGCTGAAGGTTTTTCCGTTACCCGGGATATTCACGAAGAGAAGACCGTGATAAAGCTCTTTCCTGAAGAAACCAGAAAACTTCCTTCTATCGGAACATGCCGCTCTTCCCGTCCCCGCCCCATGTCTGACAATGAGATCAGGATACTGAGAGCTCTTCATTTCGATCATTACAGAGTTGATCTTCACCTGTTTGCAGATGGATGGATTGAGATAGCCGAGCAGGCATGCAGCGAGTCATTCGAGATTGGTGCTGATCTTGTACTAGCCTTGTTCTTTGACGATGATTCGGAGGATGAAACTGCAAAGTTCCTGGACTGGTTTTCGGTGAGAAAACCTGCAGTATCAGCTATCCTTTTATTTCATAAATCCCACCCTTCAACACCTGATAAGCTCGCGTCAGGTTTTATACCCTGGTTACGAGAAATTGATCCTGAAGTTGATATAGTGACAGGTACAAATGCCAATTTTGCCCAGCTCAACAGGTTCAGGCCGGGCGATACGGACAATGATCACATCTGCTTTTCCATTCATCCGCAGGAACATGGCTCCGATAACAGGACTCTTGTCGAAAACCTTAAAGCCCAGGAGTATGCCGTGAAGTGTGCCGCCGGATTTGCAGGAAGAAAAGGGATATGGGTATCTCCGGTAACAATTCAGAGAAGGTTTAATGCCAATAACAGTTATATCGAAGTCCCGTATAACGGATCAGGCATGCCGCAACAGACCGACAGCCGTCTCATGTCGCTGTTCGGTGCGTGCTGGAGTGCTGGAAGCCTTAAGTACCTATGTGAATCAGGTGCTGACAGTATAACTTATTTTGAAACTGCAGGAGAACTAGGGGTCATCCAGGGTGATGAAGATACCGGGTGGCCAGATACATTTCCTGCTTGCAGAGGAATGATTTTTCCTGTATATCATGCATTCAGATTCGTCCTGGCCAATAAGAATATGAGTATTGTAAAAAGCACAAGTTCCAACCCATTGCTGGCAGATTGTCTGACACTTACCGACGGAAAACAGGCAAGGGCTATCGTCGTTAATTTCAGTTCTTCCCCCCAGGATGTGGAAATAGAGTGTTGTTCGGGTTTATTTAGAATCAGGAGTCTAAGCGAAGGAAATTATTCTGAAGCTGTTTCAGATTATCAATGGACTGGTACTGATAATGAGATTGTTGTGAAATCGCAAAACAAATTCAAAGTTTTACCTTATTCAATAAATTTCATTGAGGGGTGGATCAGGCACTGAAAAATAATACTATTTTTATCCATACTTAATATACTAACCTTAATATTCTATGGTACTTGTACAAAATTACGCACTTGCAGTATTTCTGTGCGTTATAGCGATGATCTGCTGGGGATCATGGCAGAACACCAGGAATCTGATAGGACTTGAATGGCGTTTTGAGCTTTTCTATTGGGATTATACCCTGGGAATACTGCTCTTTGCCCTAGTAATGGCTTTCACATTCGGAAGTTTCGGAGATCAGGGCCGCAGTTTTATTCCGGATCTGGCACAGGCCGATCCGAAATACATATTATCATCAGCTCTTGGAGGTTTTATATGGAACATAGGAACATTGCTTTTGGTAGCCTCAATATCGGTGGCAGGCATGTCGGTGGCATTTCCGATCGGAGGGGGTATCGGATGGACCCTGGGCATATTTATTAACTACCTGGGTAAACCCGAGGGCAATCCTTACCTTCTTTTTGGAGGAACTGCTGTGATAATTGTTGCCATACTTTTAAGCATGCAATCATACCGTAAGCTTGCCATTCATCAGAATAAACCGTCGTTCAAGGGAATCTTTCTGGCATTTCTGGCAGGTGTTTGCATTGCTTTCTTTTACCGCTTTGTTGCCTCTTCGCTTGCAGTTGATTTCACACCGGAAGAGGCAGGAAAGATAAGCTCATATACTGCTGTGGTCTTTTTCTCCCTGGGTGCGCTTCTCAGCACTGTCATGGTCAATCCCTTCTTTATGGCAAAACCTGTTGAAGGGAGACCTGTTAAGATGTCGGAGTGGTTTAAGGGCTCATCCAGGACCCATCTGTTAGGATTACTCGGCGGAGCCATCTGGTGTCTGGGAAATTCGGTAAGCTTCATGTCGGTTGGTGCCGCCAGCCCGGCGATCTCATACGGCCTGAGCAATGCCGCTCCGGTGGTGGCGGCCCTATGGGGTATTTTCATCTGGAAAGAGTTTAAAGATGCCCCTAAGGGAACCAATACCCTGCTGATGTTTATGTTTCTGTCTTATCTTATCGGCCTGGTCCTTATCGTAGCGGCGAGGCTTGCTTAATGAGAAAATGAACTCACCCCCTTCCTTCACTTCGTTCAGGCATTCCCCCTCTCTCTTTAAAGAAAGAGGGGGAAGATGACGGCAAACTAAACTTCCCCCATCTTTGCACAGAAGCAGAGTGGGGGGTTGGGAGGGTGAGTACATGAAAAAGAATAGTTAAATTCAACTTTGTAATCCTTAAATTATTAATAAATGAAAAAGCCACTATTAATAATTATCACATTCTTTATTATAAGCATCTTATCCTTCAGCCAGGAGAATCCATGGAAGGGATCATCAGTCGATCTTTCCAGTGGCAAGCTTGCGATTTCAGAAAACAAACGTTTCCTGGTATTCGAAGACGGCACTCCCTTCTTCTACCTGGGAGATACCGGGTGGGAACTCTTTCACCGCCTTAATAAGGAAGAGACAGAGAGATATCTTGAGAACCGGCGTGCCAAGGGATTCACTGTGATACAGGCTGTTGCGCTCGCCGAGCTCGACGGTCTCAATACCCCGAATGGCGAAGGGAACAGGCCTCTTATTGATAACGATCCCCTCAAACCCAACGAAGCTTACTGGAAGCATGTCGATTGGGTTATTATGAAGGCAGCTGAAAAGGGTATCTTTATCGGACTTCTTCCCACATGGGGTGATAAGGTTGACAAACGGTGGGGAGTCGGTCCGGTGATCTTTACTCCTGAAAATGCATATAAATACGGTCAATGGATCGGGAACCGCTACAAGGATTATCATAATATTATCTGGATAAATGGCGGGGACCGTGACGGCGGAGGCGATAACACGCCGATCTGGAATGCACTCGGTGAAGGGATCAAATCTGTCGATAAAAACCATCTCATGACATTTCATCCCTGGGGGGAAAGAAGTTCTTCAGAGTGGTTCCACAACACTTCGTGGCTCGATTTCAACATGTGCCAGACTGGTCATGGCCAGCGAAGCTATGCTATCTACAAAAGGATCGTTGTTCGTGATTACAGCCAGACCCCGTTAAAACCCTGTTTTGACGGTGAACCACGGTATGAGGACCACCCTGTCGGATGGAATCCTGAGGTGCTTGGATGGTTCAACGATGCCGATGTCAGGCAGGCGCTATACTGGAATCTCTTCAGCGGAGGATTAGGTCACACTTACGGATGCCACCCCATATGGCAGATGAAAACACCTGAACGGGAGGCCGTCGGGCTTGCACGTAATAACTGGTATGATGTGCTCGACCTTCCCGGAGCATGGGACCTGATCCATGCCCGCAGGCTTATCGAATCCAGGCCCTTTTTATCGAGAGTGCCTGACCAGACACTGATTGCACCTGCCTACTTCCCTGAGACAGATTACGTTGTTGCAACAAGAGGGGATGGATACGCATTTATATACTTCCCGACAGGCTGGTCGGCAGAGGTTATATCCGACAGGATCGGTGCAAAATCAGTCACAGCCTACTGGTTCAACCCCAAAAATGGAGAATCAACACTGATTGATACGTTCCCCGGAACAGGCACAAGAAGATTCACCCCGCCCTCCAATGGCAGGGGAAACGACTGGATCCTTGTTCTTGACGATGCATCAAAAGGTTTCAAAGAACCCGGATTATTGCCATAAAACATTGAAAATCTGAACCGAAGCAAAGCCAAACTTTGAACCGAGGCGAAGCCGAGCTCGGCGAAGCCAAACCCTGAAACCTTGAAACTCTGAAACCTTGAAACCTATCCCCTGAACCTGTTTCATTTCAATTATATGTACCGGTAATGCAATTAGGAATCAGTTCATACACGTACACCTGGGCTGTCGGAGTGCCCGGCTCAATACCTGCGAATCCACTTTCAGCATACGGACTCATTGACAAAGCCTCTGAATTCAGTGTAAGCATTGTTCAGATTGCAGATAACCTCCCTCTTGAAAGGCTGACGCACTTTGAACTTAATGAACTGAAGCAATATGCCTCGGGCAAAGGCATCTCATTAGAAATGGGTGGCAGAGGGCTTATCCCGGCACATACTATGAGGTGCCTCGAAGCCGCTGAGGTCCTCGGATCTCCTATACTGCGGATGGTTATTGACACAGCGGATTACGAACCTGATCTTAAGTCAGTAATATTGGTGATACGGGACCTGGTCCCGGAATTCAGAAAAAGAAACATCAAACTGGCAATTGAAAACCACGACCGGTTTAAAGCAAGAGAATTCGAAAAGATAATCCTCGAAACCGATCCCGAAATTGTCGGGATTTGCCTCGACTCGGTCAATTCAATGGGCGCCGGTGAAGGCTTCGAAACAGTATCGGAAATACTTGTCCCTTACACGATTAATCTTCACGTAAAGGATTTCACAATACACCGTGTCAGCCATAAAATGGGCTTTGTAATAGAAGGATGCCCGGCCGGGAAAGGGATGCTTAATATCCCTGGCTTGCTCAGGAATATTGATCATTATTCCCGGTGCCTTTCAGCAATCCTGGAATTATGGACTACGCCGGAGAAGAGTATTGAAGAGACAATTATCAAAGAAGAAGAGTGGGCTGAAGAAAGTGTTCAATATCTCAAATCATTACGCCTAAAATGAATCCACTTCGCGATATGCCTTTATCAGAGCTTTTTCACCTTCGGCCCCGGGCATTGAGTTTCCGTGTTCCATTCCGACAACATCTCTGTAACCTCTGTCATAGATGTATTTAAATACATTTTTGTAATTGATTTCGCCCGTTGTGGGTTCTTTTCTTCCCGGATTATCACCCACCTGGAAATAGGCAATTTCATCCCACGTAAGCTCGATGTTACGAATCAGGTGCCCTTCGGTTTTCTGAAGGTGGTAAATATCGTACAGGATTTTGCATGCCGGGCTGTTCACCGCTTTGCAAATCATATAGGTCTGATCTGACGTTTGCAAATACAAATCCGGCGAATCTGAAAGCGGCTCCAGCACCATAACAAGACCATGCGGTTCAAGAATTTCTGCTCCGCGGCGTAACACTTCAATAACATTGGCATCCTGAATTCCGATGGGTAATCTGCGCTCAAATGCACCCGGAACCACAGTCATCCATTTGGCATTTACACGTTTGGCCACATCTACGGCCCGCCGGCATCCATCCAGAAAAATATCAAGATGCTCTTTTTTACCTGCGGCAAAGGTATTGGCCATATTTCCTCCTTTATCAACAACAAATACGCCCATGGTCATTCCAAGCTTTTCCAGCGTTTCTCCAATTTTTGTCTGG
>Ga0334890_1004299_pt1 | contig 13251 bp, 6 predicted proteins | sample GraSluR1_MG_3_FD_207220 | JGI IMG/M metagenome (GOLD analysis project Ga0334890, IMG submission 207220) | Sludge microbial communities from methane-producing bioreactor in Wageningen University, Netherlands - Granular Sludge_31_08-R1 | ecosystem: Engineered > Bioreactor > Anaerobic > Unclassified... | reverse complement strand
CAGAAGGTTTTCCCTGAGGCCGTTGGCACCAACGAGAAGGGGTACCTCGATTTTGATATCCATCCCATTCTCATTGCCCAGATCAATGCCATTAAGATGCTCAATGAGCAGAATGAGGATCACAAATCTGAAATTGATAACCTAAAAACCGAAAACGCTGAGCTCAAAGCCCGCCTCGAACGGCTTGAGCAGATGATGTATGAAAAATAGCGATAAGGTGGATTAAGCAAGATCGAAACATAATGAAGAAGCCATAAAACGTTGATTTTATGGCTTCTTTTGTTTTTTTAAAAAAATAGACTTATATTTCAGCATAGGTTTTTTTACCTCAATAAATTCCGAATGCCATGAAAACCCTAAAAATTTCCCATTCAATTCGCATAGCACTGATGCTATGTTTGCTTTGTCTCCCTTTCCTCCTGCTGGGGCAGGGAGTGGTAATCTCTGAGCAGGAAGGAGCGTCAGTTCCCGACGCCTCATCCATCCTAGATATTCGGTCCACCGATAAGGGGATGCTCATACCGAGGCTAACCACTGCCCAGCGGCAGGCCATTGCATCGCCCGCCAACGGCTTGCTGGTGTACGACACCAACGAGAATAGCTTCTTCTACTACGATGCCACTAAGGGTGGCTGGGTAGGTGTGGTCAACTACAACCCCCAGCCGGCCGAGGATGAACCCATCTTTGTGGTGCGCAACAGCGAGGGTTATATCGTGTTTGCTGTTTACGAGAAGGGGGTTCGCATGTACGTGGAGGACGACGCAAAGGACAATAAAGGCAACAAAAGTGGCTTTGCCATAGGTGGGCTAACGGGGTTCAAGGATAACGAGACGGAGTACTTCCGGGTAACACCCGACAGCGTTCGGATATTCCTTAGGGAGCCAACCGGGAAGGGCAACAAGGGAGGCTTTGCCATAGGTGGACTCACGGGGTTCAAAGCTGACACGGTGGCGCTGATGTTCGTGGCGCACGACAGCACACGCTTCTATATCGACCATGAAACCAGCACTCCGGGGGGCAAGGGCAACAAGGGTGGCTTCGCCATAGGTGGGCTAACCGGCTTTAAGGATCTACCCGAAGAGTACCTGCGGGTTACCCGTGACAGTACACGGGTTTCCTTCAGCACGGAGGTAAAGCCCGATAAGGGCAACAAGAGTGGCTTCGCCATCGGTGGGCTTACGGGGTTCAAGGGAGATGATTTACCCAACTTCTTTAATATTTCGGCCGATACTACAGGTATAATTAACCCCAGCGAGGCTCGAATTCTTTGGTACCCATCGAAAAATGCCTTTATGACTGGTCAGGTGCTGATCGAAAAGCCCGACAGCGTTGGGAAGAACTCATTCTCTTCGGGATACGAATCCAAGGCCATTGGAAACTGGTCGCAGGCATTGGGATACGAAGCCATTGCCCGTGGTGATTACTCGACGGCAATTGGGAAAAATGCAGTAGTTAATGGAGAGAGTTCATTTGCATTTGGAGATAATTCCATTGCAGGGAGAAAGGGAGGGATTGCTGATAATAGCTATGCTTTTGGTGAGGGTGCCAGAGCAATAGGACGAGGTAGCTATGCTTTTGGATCAATGGGAAGGGATACAACAAATTTTAATTCCACGCTAGTCAACACTTTGGCTGAGGGTGATTTTTCTTTCGCCATTGGGCTTGGGGCAGAAGCTCAGGGACACATATCCATGGCAATGGGCAATAGCACAGTTGCGCAAGGGAAAAACTCCTTAGCACTAGGTGCTTATAGCCAGGCAACCGGAGAATACTCAACGGTTTTGGGAAGAGAAAATATTGCTAGCGGAACCATTTCAACATCCTTTGGCTATAAAACTCTTGCTTCTGCCTGGTCATCTACGGCATTTGGACAGGAAACGCAGGCTTCAGGTATGTGGACTACTGCATTTGGATATCAAACAAAGGCTTCAGCAAATTATGCTACAGCATTTGGTAAAGATTCGGAGGCAAGTGCTGAATATTCTACAGCATTTGGAAATGGTGCAAAAGCCAGCGGAAACTCAGCCTCTGCATTTGGGGCAGGTGTTCAGGCAACAGGTAGTTTTGCAGCAGCAGCAATTGGATATTTATCAGTGGCAAGTGGAAACAATTCATTGTCCATGGGCTACGACAATCTGGCAAGCAACGAGGGATCAGTGGCCATTGGCAGACAGAATGTTGCCAGTGGTATAAGAACTACTGCATTGGGATATTTTAGCCAGTCAATAGGTAGTTACTCAACTGCAATTGGGCAAAACCTTGAGTCAAGATCAGCTTACGAAGTAGTGGTTGGTCGATACAATACACTTTATACTCCAGCATCATCAACGGAATGGAATACCAGCGATCGATTATTTGTTGTTGGGAATGGAACAGGTACCTCCACCAGATCGAATGCGATGATAATCTTTAAAAGCGGAAATACTGGTTTTACCCAAAAAGTAAGTGCTGGCACAACCACATCCTTTCCAACAAACCTTACTGCATATGGTTCAATGCAAAATCCATCTATCCCAAACACAACATCAACAGGTGTTTTTAGAGTGGCAACAGGGAATAGCCAGGGTATTGATTTTGGTAAGATGGGTACGGGCTCATTTGCTGCTTGGATGCAGGTGGGCTATGGAGGATATGCAGATCCATTGGCCATTCAGCCCTTAGGAGGCAATGTGGGTATTGGTACAAATAATCCCATTTCTCTTCTTCATATTACTGGTTCCGAAACTGCTACCGATGGAGAAGCAGGCGTTTTTATGGATATTCAGAATACTGCGGGGTCGACCACCGGACGTTTGCTTGGGGTAAGGTTTAATCACTACACGGGAGTCCCAAAAGCAGCAATTTTTTATAGAAGAAACCTAAGCAACGGTAGGGGAGATATGGTTTTTGCTATTAGCAATGTTGATGATGCTACTACTATAGTAAACTATACCGATGCAGCAATGGTAATAACCAGAACAAAAAACGTAGGTATTGGAACCAATATACCCGCAAGAACACTCCATGTTAAACAGAATGTTATCCATAGGGCAATACGAATGGAGCATCAAACTACAACAGACTATTGGGAAGTTGGTGTTGCCGATGAAAGCAAAGCATTTAGGTTCGATTATAATGGAACGAACAAAGCATATATTGCCATTGCCGATGGTACTTACTATACAGCATCTGATTTAAGGCTTAAGCAGGGTATCGAACCTTTAGAGAATTCTCTTCATAAGGTAATGAAATTAAAACCATCGAAATTTTATTTTAAGGATTCGGAAAGTTCCAAAAAATCTATTGGTTTTATTTCTCAGGATGTCGAACAGCTATTCCCTGAGTTAGTATCAATCTCCGAGGAGGGATATAAATACCTTTCGTACGATGAATTTTCGGTTATAGCAATTAAAGCCATTCAGGAGCAACAGGAGTATATCCATCAACTCGAGGAGCGCCTTGAGCGTTTAGAGCGGTTGATCCTTGAAAAGGAGTAAGGTAAAATCCACTTGGTGTGACGGTAAGAATCGATCGCTTCGTCACCCTTTGGGTTCCTCGCGATGACGCAACGCCACAGTCCGCTTTTACACATACAGGCGGCAGCTGATGATGTCAACTCCTCCGTCATTGACAGAGATGTACGCTACTGAACTATCTCTTCAATTTTTACCTTTTCCAGATCCATTTCGCCAAGTCCCAGATCGTAACCCTTCTGGATGGTTAGCACTCTTTCGGGTTCAAAACCAATAAGCCCTGAGCAGTAAGCATCAATGGCAACGGGATCGTTGCTGGCCACCACAGCCATGGGCTTAACCATTTCGCCGGGACCACTGGGACCGTTGGTTACAATGACTTCCGTTGCATCGGATACGATCAGGTCGGGCTTACGAATAAGCCCCATTTCGGCAATGCAGATAGCCAAAAAATCGGGATCGTTTCGTTTCGGTCCATTGAGGTGGAAGGTAACGTTGAAAGAGCGGGTGTTCAAGCCCATCAAATTCTTCATGGCATTGGTAAGAATGGTGGTGGCGTGATGCTTGGCTATGGGAATGTTGATAAAGAGATCCACATCAAAAACCTCTTTGACAATCTCAAGATTTTTAAGGTTGGCTGCCCCAGGAAAACTATCCATCTTTACGAAAAAAAGTGAGTCGTATACCGAAGGAAAATTGTTCTGTTCGATGCTACGTACTTTTTTCAATACCTCACGATGCTCCTCGTAAAGCGAACTGCGCTCCCAGTACTCCTGCTTAATATGTTGCAAGGCAACCACCTCCTTGGCCCCGGCATCTATAATCATCTTAACTACGGCCAGCGTAACATCAGGATTAGCGTATGCACCCCTGATCTCGAAATCGGAGTTTACAAGAATACCTACCTTCATACCGGGTTTTACCATTTCATCAAGCCCCAATGCTTTGCAAATCAGTGTGGTATTGCTATAAATATTATCACCCTTGGCTGATACAATTCTACCTTTGGGGTTCTGAGAAGAAACTTGGAGATTGGATAAAAGAAGTACTATAAATCCAATCCAGCAATAATAAATCTTTTGCATAAAAATGTTTTAAAAGTGTTTAATAAATATTCATTTTTTTACTCGATACTATTTAATGTATATGTAAGTTTCAAATAGGGTTTTGATCCCCTTGGGTTCGCCAATTATGGTAATAATATCCCCTTCTTTGAGCTCTGTATCTCCTCTGGGGGTAATTATGGTTTCGTGCCTTTGAACCAAAGCTACCAGTACATCGTGGGGGAATCGTAAGTCTTTCAGCAACTTGTTAATAAGATGTTCAGTTGTGGTATTTGGGATCAGCTCAAGGGTAATATACCTATCGTTGTGCAGCAGGTATTCCTTGATCTCCCGCTCGTTGGTTATGCCACAGATATTTTCCACAAATTTATCCCGGTCAACGATATCCATCAATCTGGAAAGGAGTCTAAGCTGAAGTTTTGGGTTATTGCTTGGACTAATCAGGAAGAAAAAGACACGAATATGTTCCTCGGAAGAGATCTCTCCCTTCTCGATTGGCTTATCGATTCCTACCAATGAGGTTACAATATGTAGCATGGGCCGACTTAGATTATCCACTTTTCCATGCAAAATTGAAACACGGGGGATAATCAGCGCAGGATCAATTGAAGTAACTTTTAGAAGCTCTCTCTTTAGCTCTTTCTTCTCTATGGTACCAATATCCCTGGAAAAGCCCTCTGCGATATCTCCCACAAGTTTTTTAAAATCCATAGGATTTTTTTCTAGCTGGGTAATCTTTGCCTGAACCACCATTTCGTCAAACGGATCACCCTCGCGAAGTCCCTTCTCCTTGAGGATGTGAAGCAGCTCGTTTTCGAGACCGGTATGCTGTTTTTTGCCCAGCAGGGCAAACCAGTGAAAGATAGCCCCTTGTCGCTGAACACTTTTTTTTGCGTAGTACCTGTACCAAAGCATTGCAAATGCTATAACTGCAATACAAAACAGAATAGGAATCCATCCCATGTAAATTATCAGCAAAAATGAGCTGACCATCCCAAAAATTTGCATCCAGGGGTATAGAGGAGAGTGGTAGCCGGGGTCGTAGGTTTCAATTCGGCTGTTGCGCATAACGATTACCGAAAAGTTTATCATCATAAAGATGATTAGCTGGAATGCACTGGCCATTTTGGCAATACCCTCTTCGCTTAGAACTAATATAAAGATTATCATTAAGGAAGAGGTAGTAACTATTGAGAATATTGGTGTTTTAAATTGACTAATACGGGCAAAAAATGATGGAAAAACCCTATCGCGCCCCATTGCCATTGGATACCGAGATGCAGCCATTAACCCACCGTTGCCTGTTGATGCAAATGCAGCTATGGCAGCGGCAACAATAAGAAGCCCTCCATATTTAGCGGGTATCCACTTAAATACTACCTGAGATGCTGTCCAAACAGGAGTTAAATCCCTAAAAAAATCTTCTGTAGGTAGTACTCCCACCATTATAAATACCCCACCAACATAGATAACTGTTGTTGCCACAAGCGATATTATCATGCCAAGGGGTATATTTCTCTCCGGATTCTTAATTTCCTCGGCCATGCTGGCAACCTGCGTTAATCCAAGGTAGGCAACAAAAACAAAACCTGCTGTTGAAAAAATTCCTGCGAGACCATTGGTTGTGAAAGGTGTCATTTTTCGGGAAACCAGCTCATGGGCACCAAGGTTAAATATTTCCCGAGTTCCTTCGAACATGAAAAGAACCAATACGGCAATCAGGAAGAAAACTAAAAATCGTTGTAGTCCTGCTGTTTTTTTTGCACCGAGGATATTGAGTGTCATAAATACCACGGTAAGTACTACAGCGATGATCTTTATGGGGGCATCGAAAAATATGGTGGCATAAGCACCTATCCCCACCAAAGCAAATGCAGTTTTAAGCGTTAATGCTAAAAAAGTACCAATACCTCCAACTGTACCCATCATGGGTCCAAGACTCCTGTCGAGTAGAAAGTAAACACCTCCGGCTCGGGGAATGGCAGTAGACAATTCAGCTATACTGAACATGGCGGGCATTATAAGAAATGCAGCTAGAAGGTACGAAAGGAATACCGATGAACCCGTGTGGTAGGCAGCCAGCCCTGGTAAAAGGAAAAAGCCAGAGCTAAACATTGCCCCCGTACTGAGGGCAAATACATCAACCAACCCAAGCTCTTTGCTTAACTTACTATTTGAGACATTTGCCATGATGTAAAAATAAGTTAAATCTTAATAAGTTCGTACTATATCTGTTGGGCAAAGTCAATGAGCCAATTATAATTTCATATCTTTACCTCACGAAAACTACTTATCTATGGTAAAAAAGAGAAAGAAAGTAAAAAAGGGAGAATCGTTCAACAAAAATCTGCTGATGAAATCCATTATGGGGATTTTTTCATCAGACCCTTCGCTGAGTTTAAACTACAAGCAAATTGCCAAACGTCTTGACATTAAAGATTCTGCAACAAAACGGCTGATAAACGAGGTGCTTTACGAACTGGCCGAGCAGGAAGCGATTAGAGAGATTTACCGGGGCAAGTTTATGATTGGCTTATTATCAAAGGCTCTTGAGGGTGTAGTTGAGATGGAAATCGATGGAAGTGCATACGTAATTACTGACGATAACCAGGAGGTTTTTGTGCCAGAGCACAACCTGAATCATGCCCTCAATGGCGATAGGGTTAGGGTAGCCATAACACCAAGGCGAAGGCGTAAACGAATGGAAGCTGAGGTGATTGAAGTAGTTGAGCGAGCCAAACGAACATTTGTGGGTACCATTGAGGTAGAAAAGAATTATGCCTTTGTTAATCCCGACAATAGGCTTATGCGTAACGATATTTTCATCCCCAAAGAGGGGGTAAAAAATGCAAAGAACGGGCAGAAGGTAATTGTTCGTATTACCGATTGGCCAAGGCATACAAAAAACCCAATGGGAGAGATAGTTGAGGTTATTGGAAACCCAGGGGTGCACGAAGTGGAGATGCATGCTATCCTTGCCGAATTTGAATTACCCTACCGTTTCCCTGAGGAATTGAATGAGTTAGCCTCGAGAATACCCGAAAAGATTACCAAATACGATTATGACCAGCGGCGTGACTTCCGTAAAGTCCCAACTTTTACCATTGACCCGGCGGATGCTAAGGATTTTGATGATGCCCTTTCGTTACGAGCGATTAACGATGCTATTTTCGAGGTTGGAGTGCATATTGCCGATGTTACGCATTATGTTACACCAGATACCGCCATTGATAGAGAAGCCATAGAACGTGCAACATCAGTTTACCTTGTTGATAGATGCGTTCCAATGTTACCCGAAAGGCTTTCGAATTTCATCTGTTCTCTCCGTCCCAATGAGGAGAAGCTTTGCTTCTCGGCAGTTTTTGAAATGGATACCGAGGGAAATGTTCACAAGGAGTGGTTTGGGCGCACAATTATCCTTTCGCAACAGCGATTTGCATACGAGGAGGCTCAAGAAGTAATCGAAACGGGCAAGGGACCCATGGCAAATGAGATACTTACTCTACACGGCATAGCCCAAAAACTTCGCCAAAGACGGCTTAAAGCAGGAGCCATTAATTTTGACAGGACAGAAGTTAAATTCGATCTTGACGAGAAGGGGAAACCGCTTGGGGTTTTCTTCAAAGTACAGAAGGAGGCCAATCAGCTAATCGAGGAGTTTATGCTGCTGGCAAATCGCAAGGTGGCTGAGTTCATTGGCAAGGCAAAGGATAAGCATCGTGCAAAGCCATTTGTATATCGTATACACGATAAACCGAATCCAGAGAAATTTGAGAGCTTCAGATCGTTTATAACCCGTTTTGGCTATAACGTAGAGGGAGGAACCGATAAGCAGATAAGTAAATCGCTGAACTATCTTTTAGGGCAGGTTAAAGGGAAGAAGGAACAAAATCTTATTGAGACACTTGCCCTTAGGGCAATGGCTAAAGCCCGTTACTCGGCCAATAATATTGGGCATTACGGACTTGGTTTTGCTCATTACACCCATTTCACATCTCCCATACGTCGTTATCCTGATATGATAGCGCATCGGTTGTTAGCCCATTATCTAAATGATGGAAAACCAAAAAATGAGGATGAGTTGGAAAGGCTTTGCAAGCATTCCACCGAGATGGAGATCAGGGCCACCGATGCTGAACGTGCCTCAATCAAGTACAAGCAGGTTGAGTTTATGTCCGATAAAATTGGTCAGCAGTTTCAGGGTGTGATTACAGGCGTAACCAATTTTGGATTTTTTGTTGAACTCATTGATTCAAAGTGCGAGGGTTTGGTTCCTTCACGAGAACTTCACGACGACTTTTACGAATTTGATGAGGAAAATTACTGCCTTATGGGCAGACAGTCGGGAAGAAAATTTCAGCTGGGCGATGAGCTTAACGTTGAGGTGTGGCGCGCAAATTTGGCCAAGAAACAGCTCGATTTCCGATTGGTTGAAGAAGATGGAGAAAGAATTGCCCCAAAAACATCTTTTCGCCCAAGCAGAAAAGGGAACAGAACTGGAAGAAAACGGTAAGATCAGTATATAAAATCACTTTTAAACGCTTAACTAATTATTCTATCAGATGAAATCATTTAGAACAATCACAACCCTTGTCATTGGGTTATTGCTATCGTTTGGAATAGTACAAACTACTTCCGCAATCCAATTCGATTCAGGAACGCTAAAGATTACCCAGTATACTCTCGAAAACGGTTTAACAGTAATTTTGAATCAGGATAATTCTTTGCCCGAAGCGTTTGGAGTAGTAATAGTTAAAGCTGGGGGAAAGAATGATCCACCCGATGCCACTGGCTTGGCGCACTACATGGAACACATGCTCTTTAAGGGTACTCAAAAGCTTGGAACAATAGACTGGGAGAATGAAAAACCACATATTGATCGAATTTTTGAGCTCTATGAGGAGTTGGGCAATGCAACTCTTGATGAGGATCGCAAGAGGATTCAATTGGAGATTAATGAGGAGTCGCTAAAAGCTGCGGAATATGCCATTCCCAACGAGATGAGTAATCTTATAAATAGCACAGGTGGAACCAACCTAAATGCAGGGACTGGTCCCGATATGACCATATATTACAACAAATTCCCTTCTAGTCAAATATTTAAGTGGATTGATTTATATGCTCATCGCTTTATCGATCCGGTTTTTCGAAGTTTTCAGGCAGAACTTGAGGTAGTTTACGAGGAGAAGAACATGTATAGCGATCAGTTTCAGTCCAAGCTTTTAGATGAGTTCCAATCAAACCTATTTAAGAATCATCCTTATGGACAACAACCTTTGATTGGAACCATTGATCATTTAAAAAACCCATCGCTGAAACGGATGTTCGAATTTTACAAAAATTATTATGTTGCCAATAACATGGCCTTAGTTATTGCAGGTGATTTTAATCCCGAAGAGATTATGCCGTTTATTGAGGAAAAATTTGGGGCAATTCCCTCGGGAGCAGTACCCGAAACCCATATAATGGTTGAAGAGCCGTTTATTGGCCGGGAGTTTCATCAGGCAAAATTGACACCCATAAAAGTTGGAGTTCTGGGTTTTAGAACCGTTACATCCGATCACCCCGATTATATCCCGCTTCAGGTTGCCCTAAAAATATTGAACAACAGGTACCAAACCGGCATATTCGATAAGTTAACTCTTGACGGGAAGATTTTAGCAGCCCAAGCGATAAGTTTACCTTACCAAGATCATGGAGCAGCAATTTTTCTTTTTCTTCCGAAGATTGTTGGCCAAAAACTTGAAGCTGCAGAACAGCTAATCCTAAACGAACTGTCAAAACTCCGCAACGGGGATTTTGAGGAGTGGATAGTTGATGCTGTAAAAAAAGAAAGTTACATCAGTTTTACTCGGAGTTTGGAAGATTTAAGAAGTAGATCAACGCTATTGGCACAGGCTTTTGCTAAGGGCGAAACCATAGATGAGGCATTGGCTTATCCTAACAAAGTGATGCAAGTTTCCAAGGATGACATTATTCGAGTAGCCAATACTTATTTTGGGAACGATTTCTTGGCATTTTATTCAAAAACTGGTTTCCCCAAGAAGGAAAAAATTGAGAAACCCGGGTTTAAACCCTTAATCGCAAATACAAATGCCAAATCTGAGTACGCACGCCATTTTGAAAACCTTCACACCAGGGAGATTGAGTTTACACCCATTGATTTTAGCAAGGATGTTGCGTTTCGATCCATTGACCGGGGAATAGATCTTTATCATGTAAATAACCCGATGAACGATATTTTTTCGCTAACCATTAAGTATCAGGTGGGCTATCATCATATTAAGCTATTGGATAAAGCAACTGAGATGATGTTTTTTTCGGGTACATCAAATCGAAGTGTTGATGAGCTAAAGAATGAATTTGCCAAAATAGGTTGTTCCTACTCATTATGGGGAGATGAAAGTTTTACCTATGTGCGAATCGAAGGAGTAGAGGAGAATCTTTTGCCGGCATTAATTCTAATCAACGAGTTGATCACAGATCCAAAGTTGGAACAAGCGAAGCTAAAAACCATGATTGATGGCGAAAAGGCAGATAGGAAGATCGAACGTTCAGAGCCAGATAATGTTGCATCAGCCCTTTTTAATTATATACGTTTTGGCGAAAAATCAGAGAATATTGATCGACCTACCATGAGCCAGCTAAAGAAGATTAAGGCAGAAGAGTTGACAACTGCGTTTTCTCAAGCAACCCAACATAAGGCGATTGTGCATTATACAGGTACTACCAATCCCGATACTGTCAGGAATATAATACTAAACAACGTATCATTTGCAACAGAACCCAAAACGGTTCAAACACCTGTCGTTTTGCAGGCAAAGCAGATACATGAGAATACCATTTACTTTGTAAACAAGAAGAAGGCAAGGCAAAGCAAAATATTTTTCTTTGCAAATGGCGAAGACTATAGCATTAGTATTGATCCTTATGTTGAAGCTTTTAATGAATATTTTGGCGGAGGTTTTTCGGGTTTAGTTCTTCAGGAGATTCGGGAGTACAGGTCGTTAGCCTATGGTGCCGGAGGCACTTTTAGACGCCCCCCTATAGAGTCGAAACCGTTCGATTTTATTGGTTACGTTGCCACTCAGGCTGATAAGTCGTTGATAGCCATTGAAACCTTTGATAGTCTGATCCGCACAATGCCACAGAAACCCAAAAGGATAGATTTGGTTAGGGACTACCTTTACCTTTCGGCACAAACAAGTCGACCATCGTTCCGAAATCTCAGCACTTCGGTTGAAAACTGGAGAAGGTTAGGGTATACCAATGATCCAATGATCATCAAAAAGCCTGCATACCAGTCGCTTACATGGGATAATATTTGGGATTTTTATACCAAGCACCTTATGGAGAAACCCATAGCCATTGCCATTGTGGGTGATAAAAGTATGATAGATTTCAATAATTTAAAGCGTTTTGGGAAAATTGTTGAGGTAAAGGAGAAAGACTTGTTTAGCAAGTAAAGATTAAAAAAGAGGGTGTCTCAAAAATCTTATTGAATTAGATCTATTTCTCTGTGGAACTCTGTGTTTCCACTGTGATACACTGTGGCACAATATATTAAAAATTCCACAGAGGTTCACAGAGTCCTTCACTGAGTCACACAGTGAGCTTTTGAGACACCCTCTTTAAAATTTTATTAGTTATGGGCATCTAAGATAAGAAAGCCTTTTGTTGATTTCTTCAAGGTTAAATTCTTCTGGATTATAATTTTCTCCGTACCATCCATAAAGAAGGTCGTTACCTCGTGTATCTTTTTTGGATAACATTTTAATGGCCATTTGGTAACCAACAATTCCTCCCGATTCCTCAGGGGGAGATTTTCTTGCACCACCCAAGCATAAAGGACAATCGACAAAAAATACATCTTCATACGCTTTTAATAGTTCAATTTCAACCGTCCATGCGTTGCCAAGATCATAGATATAAGTAAAATTATTGCATTCTGATAGTATTTCATGAAGTGTTTTGCAATCAGCATTCTGAATTATTACGCCATTCGAATCTTTAAATAGGTGACGATGAAAATTTTCCCAATAAAACATTGCCTGCATAACTTCATGAAGGATTTGTAAAGGCATCGTAGCTTTTACCTTAAAAACCCTATAAATTTTAGGTTTGGAACCTTTAAGCGTTCCGCTTAATTCGTAAACAATTGACATGTTATGAGAATGATTGTAAGTGGTTAATGATATTTTGTAAAGGTAATCAAACTTTCTAAAGTTATTAGAACTCTTCGAGGGCTAATTATAAAAAAAACCGTCTGTTAGGACGGTTTTTTTTGTTAGTTTACAAGAAATTATTCTTTAACCATTTTCCTAATTACTTTTTCACCATTCTCAGCTTGGAATACTATTAGGTATATACCCCTAATAAGATTTCCAGTTAATATAGTAGTTTTATCAGTACCAGTTAGATTAATATCCATTACCACCTGACCAATGAGGTTGGTGATAACCACGCGGGTTACCATCTCGGCATTGGCAACAGTAATGAAGTTGCTGAATGGGTTGGGGTATACGTGCAGGTTGCTGAGTAAGCTGGTTGGAACGTTGGTATATGCCCAGATATCGTTTACAACCATATCCTCGGTAACCTCAACTGTACGGTTTGGATCACCTGTCCACTCGCCACCATCCCAACCATCGTTGAGGAAGTACTTGTACTGGTATTCACCAGCTTCCAGTTCGAAGGTGATGGTCCAGATCATAGTTTCGCCCACCTGGGTCATG
>Ga0334890_1004295_pt1 | contig 13264 bp, 10 predicted proteins | sample GraSluR1_MG_3_FD_207220 | JGI IMG/M metagenome (GOLD analysis project Ga0334890, IMG submission 207220) | Sludge microbial communities from methane-producing bioreactor in Wageningen University, Netherlands - Granular Sludge_31_08-R1 | ecosystem: Engineered > Bioreactor > Anaerobic >... | reverse complement strand
CCTGGTCGACGAGGTGAGCGCCTGCCTGCTGGAGATGCCGCCTCAAGAGCTTGCCGACCGCCTGATCGGCGGGCTGGCCCTGGATGAAATGGGCATGGACCTGGGCCGCCTGGCCCGGCAGTCGGTGCTGGCCGCGTCGTCGCGCTATGTGGACGATCCGTTCGTGTTGCCGCCCTTGCCCAACACGCTCTTTACGCGCGATTCATCCTGCTGGATCTACAACGGCGTTTCGCTCAACCCCATGCGTTCGCGCGCCCGCCGCCTGGAAGCGGTCAACGTCGCGGCCATCTACAAGGCGCACCCCCTGTTTCGCGACGCCGAGTTCGAGTTCTGGCACCCGCCGGACGGGGACGACAGCCGCTTTAATGTGGAGGACTTCGGGCTGGCTTCGCTCGAAGGGGGCGACGTCATGCCCATCGGCAACAAGACCGTGCTGATCGGCATGAGCGAGCGCACGCAGGGCCGCATGGTGGAGCAGCTTGCCCGCGCCCTCTTTGCCAAAGGCGCGGCCGAACGCGTCATCGCCTGCCTGATGACCAAAGACCGCAGCCACATGCACCTGGACACGGTCTTCACCATGCTCGACCGCGACGTGGTGACGATCTTCCCCAAAGTGGCGCTGCAGATCCGGGCCTTCAGCATCCGCCCCGGCAGCAAGGAGGAAGTCTTCGACGTGCGCGAGGAGCCGAGCTTTTTGGATGCGGTGGCGGATGCGCTGGGCGTGCGCGAGCTGCGCGTGGTCCACACCGGCGGCGACGAATACCAGGCGGCGCGCGAGCAATGGGACGACGCCAACAACACGCTGGCGCTGGAGCCGGGCGTCGTCATCGGCTACGAGAAGAACACGCACACGATTCGCAACATGCGCAAAGCCGGCATCCGCGTGATCCCCATCCAGGGTTTCGAGTTGGGCAAGGGCCGCGGCGGCGGCCACTGCATGACCTGCCCGCTGCTGCGCGACGGGATATAGGCGCAAAGCGGAGAAAAGCTGCCGGTGCTATACTGCCGGATAGCGCAGCAGCGCACGGAGCGCCGTTGCCTATCCCAGGGGGAAACCATGCTAAGGACGGTGTTGTCGACAGCGGGCAAGATCATTCTGCTTGTCGTGGTCGGGGTGGTCCTCATGATTGGGGTCGGGCGGCTCATCCCGCTCAGCGAGGCTGTCCAACTGGATGCCGCCCAGGCGCAGACAGCCGCGCAGATGGTTTTGGCGGTGCAGCTTGTGTATGCCGCCTTGTTCTATGCCGCGGCGGTACAGTCCGATCTGTTCGGCTGGCGGCTGTATCTGGCGTTGTTTTGCGTCTACTATGGCTTCTACGTCGTGATGATGCAGGTGGAGTCGCTCATCTTCATCAAGGCGCTGGCCCCGCTCACCGTCTCCGACGTCTACCGGCTGATGCTCACGAACCTGATCACGATTGCGCTGTATCTGGTCGTTGTCCTTTTTGTCGCACGCCGTTGGCGCAGCCCCGTCGCGTCAGATCATCGCCCTATTGGGTCGCTTGTCAACCGCCAACTCATCTGGAAAATCGCGTTGATCGCGCTGATCTATCCCGCGGTCTATTTCGGCTTTGGCCGGCTCGTCGCCTGGCAGTTCGCAGCCGTACGCGAGTACTATGCCGCCACACCCATCATTTACGAGCAGTTCACCCTAACCTTAATTCAGGTGGCGCGCGGCGCAGCGTGGGCTGTGTTTGGGCTGCCCATCTTCCTAATGTTTCGCCGCAACGCCCGCGCCATTGTCTACTCGGCCTTGTTCTATCCTATCCTATCCGGCATCGTGCTTTTGGTCCCCAGCGTCTTCATGCCTCCCGCCGTCCGCCTGGCTCATTTCTTGGAGATCGTCAGTTCCATGCTGCTTTTTGGGCTGATCGTGGGCGTCATAATGGTCGGATGGAGCCGCACGGCTCGTCCCGTCGACGCGTCGCAGTTGCCTGCGGCCGGCAGCCATGCATGAAACGGGTGCGGGAATGGCCGCGACCTAAACAACTTCTTAACATCTTCTTCAGAAGCGTCCTACAAGGAGATGATAGAGTATCCTCGTGGCGGTTTTGATGCCGCCGATCGTTTTTTCCGCCGGAAGCCGGTTGATTGGGCAGACCTCTGGTTTCGCTCTAGAATGAAACGATGAGCGACTACAGCAGTGAGAACGGCGGGGCTGCGCCCGTCATCGAAATTCGCGATTTGACCAAGACGTATCTCATGGGACAGACCGAGGTCCATGCGCTGCGCGGCGTTTCGCTCACCATTTGCGAGGGTGAATACGTCGCCATTGTCGGGGCGAGCGGTTCGGGCAAGAGTACGCTGATGAACATGATCGGCCTGCTCGACCGCTCGACGAGCGGCAGCTACCGTATCCGCGGCGAGGAGGTGAGCCGCCTGAGCCGCAACCGCATGGCCGACCTGCGCAACCGGGAGATCGGCTTCGTGTTCCAGAGCTTCAACCTGCTTGCCCGCACCTCGGCCCGGCGCCAGGTGCAACTGCCGCTCTTCTATGCGGGCGTGTCCGAACGCCAGTCGGCGCGGCGCGCGGTCGAGGCGTTGCAGCGCGTGGGGCTGGGCGACCGCGTCGACCACCGGCCGGACGAGCTTTCGGGCGGGCAGCAGCAACGCGTCGCCATTGCCCGCGCCCTGGTCAACAACCCGAGCCTGCTGCTGGCCGACGAGCCGACCGGCGCGCTCGACTCAAAGACCGGCGAAGAACTCCTGGCGCTTTTCGACGATCTGCACCGCCAGGGCATGACGCTGGTCGTCGTCACGCACGATGACCATGTGGCGCACCGGGCCGAGCGCATCGTCACCCTGCGCGACGGCGTGATCCTCTCGGATGAGCCGGTGCGGGAACGGGCCTCTTCGACGCCCATCGCCAACCGTACCAACGCCTTAGCCGCCGGAGACGGGCAGCCCGCATGAAGGTTCTTCGCTATTTCGTCGTCGCGCTGGACAGCATCCGCGCCAACAAGCTGCGCTCCTCGCTCACCATGCTTGGCATCATCATCGGCGTGGCGGCTGTGCTCACCACGATGGGCATCGGCAGCGGCGCCGCGGCCAGCATCACCCAGCAGATCGAAAGCCAGGGCACCAACCTGCTCTCGGTCAGCCCTACGGGCGGCGGTTCGACCCTGACGATGGGCGATGCCGAGGCCCTGTCCGACCGTTCGCTGCACCCGGCCTTGCTCACGGTCGTCCCCGAGTATACGGCCAGCGCCACCTTGACCAATGGGTCGAGCGAAAGCCAGACACAAGTCGTGGGCGTGCTGCCGGCGTATGCGCCTGTGCGCAACCTAGAGGCGGCGGCGGGCCGCTTTTTCTCCGAGGAGGAGGCGGAAGCCAACCAGCGCGTCGTCGTGCTGGGCGATACGGTTGCCGCGGATCTTTTTGCCGTGGCGGCGGAGGCGCTGAACCAGCAAGTGCGCATCAACGGCGAGCCGTTCCAGGTCATCGGCGTGCTCAAGAAGAGCGGCAGCGCCGGCTTTGGCGGCCCCGACAGCCGTGCATATGTGCCCATCGGCGTGGCTCAGGGCCGTCTTTTCAACGCGCCGCGCTACCGCGGCGATTACACGATCACCGCCATGAGCATCCAGGCCGACGGGACGCGCATGGAAGAGGCCGAGCGCCAGACGGAGCTCACCTTGCGTTTGCGCCACCGGCTTGGCCCGAACGACGACAACGACTTTTCGATTTTCAACCAGGCCAGCCTGCTCGAACTCGCCGGCGAGGTCACGGCGACGCTTACCGTGTTTCTGGGCAGCATCGGCGCCATCAGCCTTTTGGTGGGCGGCATCGGCATTATGAACATCATGCTCGTATCGGTCACCGAGCGGACGCGCGAGATCGGGCTGCGCAAGGCCGTCGGCGCGCACGACAGCGATATTCTGCTCCAATTTCTGATCGAGTCGCTGGTGCTCGCCACGATCGGCGGGCTGATCGGCATGGGCATCAGCTTTGGCCTTGCCTTTGCCGTGGGGCGCATCCCGAATTTTACCTTTGCCGTGATCATCGAGCCGCAAGCGCTGCTTCTGGCGCTCGGCGTCAGTTCCGCCAGCGGCTTTATCTTTGGCATCTACCCCGCCATGCGCGCCACGCGCCTCGACCCGATCGAAGCGCTGCGCTTTGAGTAACCGGCAGTTAGGAGATTCCTGTTATGTCCAGAAAAGGTTGGATACTCGCCCTTTTATCGGCGGTTGTCCTAGTCGTCGCGCTCTACGTCTTTGCCACGGCGACAGAGAGCGGCCGGCAGATGTTGGCTTCCTTGACAGGCGGGGGAGCGCCGTCCTCTGCGCCCGCGACGCAAGGCGAGGGCGTCTTGCCCGAAGGGGCGAGCACGGTGCAGATCCAGCCGGCGGCGAGCATGCTGGGAGAGGTCAGCGCTTCGGGCAACATCCAACTGGTCAATCTGCGCTCCGTTGCGCTCGAGGTGGAAGGCACGGTCAGCGGCGTGCTGGTGAAGCCCGGCGACTTTGTGGCCCGCGGCGATCTGCTGCTTACGCTCACCAACCCCGATCTGGAGCGCGCGGTGCGGCGCGCCGAGTTGAGCGTGGAAACTGCCAAGACGCAACTGGCGCAGCTCACCGAAGCCTCGGACCCTGCCGACATTGCCGCATCCGAGGCGGCCCTGGCCGAAGCGCTGGAGGCGCTGGAAGAAACCAAACAGGGGCCGAGCGCAGCGCAGATCGCGGCAGCGCGCAGTACGCTCGCCTCTGCCCAGGCGCGTTACGACGAATTGCTCCAAGGCCCCACCGCGGCGGAACTGACGCAACTGAGCGCAGACTTGCGCAAGAAGGAAGTGGCCTTGCAGAAAGCGCAGGAGGACTACGACAGGATCGCCTGGCAGACCAGCGCAGGCATGACCAGCCAGGCCGTCGCTTTACAAGACGCCACTATTGACTACGAGTCCGCGCTGGCCGCTTACGAGACGGCTACAGCCGCCGCCTCTGACTCCGATCTGGAGTCGGCGCGCAGCAGCATCCAAGACGCGCAGGCCAAGCTGGACGATCTGCTCAAATCCCCCACCGAGGCCGAGATCGCCAGCGCCGAGGCCAAGGTCGCCCAGGCCCGCGCCAGCCTGCTCAACCTCCAGATCGGCCCCTCTGCGCTGGACCTGCGCGACGCCGAGATTTCGCTGGAAAGAGCGATTGTCGACCTGGAAGAGGCCTATACCAATTTGTCCAAGCTCAAGGTTGTGTCGCCGATTGACGGCGCCGTGATGGCGGTGGATGCAGAACAGGGCGAGCGCGTCAGCAAGAGCGCGCTGATCGCCGCGGTGGCCGACCCGACCCAGCTCGAACTGACGGTGAACGTGGCCGAGATCGACGTGGTGAAACTCACGGCCGGGCAGCCCGCCCAGATCGAGATCGACGCCATTCCCGGCCGCACCTTTGACGGCGTAATCGACTATATCGCCCCGTCCAGCGATACCTCGTCGGGCATTGTCTACTATCCGGTCACCATTCGCCTCGATCCCGAATCGTTGGAAGGCGTGCTGCCCGGCATGACCGCGGTCGCCGCCATGCAGGACACGACGGCTGTGGCGGAAGACGCCTGGCTTGTGCCCAACAACGCCATCCGCCAGCAAGAAGATGGCGCGGTTGTTATGGTGGTGCGTGACGGGGCGATGCAGCGCGTGGCCGTCACGCCGGGCAGCGTGCAGGGCGAGTGGATCGTGGTGCAGTCGCCGGAACTGCGCGCCGGCGATCAGGTGGTCGGCAGTGTCACCTCCTTTGTGGGCGGCAATAGTTTCCGCTTTGGACCTGGCGGCGGCGGGGGCGTGCCGATGGGCGGGGCTCCTGGCGGCGGTCGCTAGATAGGAAGATGCCATGAAACGCCATTCTGCGTGGCTGACGGACCTGAAAGCCTTACTGGGCGGAGTTGTCGTCCTGGCTGTGATCTTTGTGGCGGCGGCCATAGCGCTGCCGCGGCTGGGCATCACCCCTGCGGACGCAGCTCCTGTGCAGCTGGTTGCGCCTTCCGGCGACGGTCTGCCCGCTGCCGTAGATGCGAATAGGGCAGGGCCGCCCGCGATGGGTGCGCAAGAGGCAGAGGCCACGCCTTTCGCGCCGTCCTCGGCAGATGTCCAGCCGCCCCAAACGGACGCTGCGGTCGTGGGTGAACAGCCTGCTGCGCCCGTAAGCCCAGGCGGGCGAACCGGGCAAGGCATGCCCCGCGGCGAAGGCGGTTTCCCCCCGGTTGACGGCACGCCGCGTTTCCCCGGCGGCGAGGGCGGCGCACCGCCTGCTGAGACGATACAGGCGGAGGCCGCACCCGAACCGGACGTCACAACGACGACGCCTGCTGTGGAAACGCCTGCTGCGCCGTCCGGCGGTGAAGTTCGCTCGATTGCGCTGGCGGGCGCGCTGGGCGCGGACCTCTACGACCGGCCCCAGGGGAGCGCCCACGCCGCACTGCCCGCGGGCGCGGTGCTGACCGCCATCGGCCGCAGCGCGGACGGCGGCTGGCTGCTCGTACAGAGCGAGGACGCGGCCGGCTGGGCCGAGACCGCGCGCCTGGTCATCTTCGAAACGGCCGGCCTGCCCGTACTGCCTGCCGGCAACGAGGGCCTCGTCGTCGAGGGCCTCGTCGCCCAAGCTTCGCCGGAGGACGACCCGGCTGCGTCACCAGTCGCGGCTAGTGAGATACAGGAGGCGGGCGAAGGTGCGTCGACGCCTGAAGCCGCGCCGATCCAAGCCGCCATCATCACAGCCACGGTCATTACCGAGGATGCAAGGCTGAACGTGCGCGCCGGCCCCGGTTCCGGCTATGCGATTGTGACGAAGGCCGACCCCGGCGAGCAGTTCATCGCGCTGGCGCGCAGCGCCGGCGATGCCTGGATTATGGTGGCGCTGCCCGCTACGGCGGACGGCTTCGGCTGGGTGTCCGCCGAGTTTGTCGCGCTCAGCGCGCCGCCGGCGGGCTTGCCGGTCTCGGACGAAACCGGCTCAGCTGACACGGTTACGGAGGTCGCGATGACCGCCGCCCCGGTTGCCCAGGTTAGCACAAGCGACAGCGCGCCGGCAGCGGACACCCCAAGCAGCGACATAGGTCTGCGCGGTACGCTCGTCTTTGAGGAAAGCAACGGCGGCATGATCTACGCCTATAACCTGGAGAGCGGTTCGCTCCGAGCTCTCACCTACGGCTTTGATCCCGCCATCAGCCCGGACAGCAGCACGGTGGCCTTTACGCGTGACGGCGGCGAGAACGGCCTCTATCTGATCGACATCGACGGCGGCAACCAGCGCCTGATCTATTCCGGACGACAGCGGCTCGCCTCGCCCAAGTGGAGCCCGGATGGGGGCCAGATCGTCTTCTCGCGCGGGGACGAAGTGCTGCGCTGCTACATGTTGGGGCCGTTCGGGTGTATTCCGGAGGAAGAGGCGGATGACATTGTGGGGCCGGACGGCAAGAAGATCAAGCTCGACCCCGACATGCTGATCACCCAGGTTTCCTATAAATTGTCGGTTGTCGACACGAACGGCAACGGTTTTCACGACCTTGCCACGCTCTCGTCGGCGCGGACGCCCGATTGGAACGAGGCCGGCGTCGTCTATCAGTCGGATGCCGGCTTGCAGATCACGGCGGATGAACCCAATGCCGAGAATCGCCTGGTGATCTTCGACTATCTCAAGCCGTTCTTCCACGACCCCGATTGGCAGCCTGGCGGCGGGGCCATCGTCTACCAGGGCAAGGAAGCCAGTCACTGGGAAATCTTCAAGGTCAACCCGGACGGCACGGGCAAGGTTGCGCTGACGCGGCCCGCCACGACCCTGGTCGAAGAACTGCCCAGCAACGTGGCCCCGGCGTGGAGTCCGGATGGCGAGTCCATCGCGTTCCTGAGCAACCGCAGCGAAGGCGGCTCCGCCGGGCCGTGGCGGCTGTGGGTGATGGATGCGGACGGGTCGAACCAGCGCCCGCTGCCCATCGACATCCCTCTCACCTATAGCTTTGGGGATGAGCAGCAGGTGAGTTGGGGGCCGTAAACCGGCCCGGCGCGCGCTTCGTCCCTATTTCGTATGCGCCTAGGCTATTCCCCGGTTCTTTTGCAGGAACGTCAGCGCGATCGGCATGAACTGTTCCGGCATCTCCGCCTGCGGATAGTGCCCGGCCCCCTCGATGATGGCGACCTCGCCCGACAGACGCTCGGCCAGCAAGCGCGCTTCTTCTTCCGGCGAGGGGAAATCCGGGTCCTTGCTTCCCATCACGATCAATACCGGCGCCTGGACTCGTCCAAAGCGTTCTTCCGCGGGCGCGCGCGGGGCTTCGCCCATGGCCTTGGTGGCGGCAAAGCGGCCTGGCTCAGCCAGATTGGCGCGCAACTCGGCTAGATAGGCGGCGAAATCGTCCGGCTTACGCGTCGGGTAGAGCGACTGGTAAAACAGCTCCCAGGCGCGCACCTTCCACGGCCCATGCATGATCGCCCACATGCCGATCTGTTGCACCAGGCTCATTTTGATCGTGCGTGCGAACGGCCCGATCAGGATGAGCGAGCGGATCGCTTGCGGGCGTTCCGCCGCGGCCCAGATCGCTGCGGCCGGGGTGAAAGAGGTCGCGATGATGTGGGCCGGGCCTGCGTCCAGGTGGTCGATGAGGGCCAGGATATCATCGCCCACGGCCGGCACAGTGTATTCGGGCCAATGAGCGCTTGATTCGCCCAGCCCGCGCAGGTCCGCCGTCACGGTGCGGTAACCGGCGGCTCGCAGCAGCGGCGCGACGAAACGGTATTCGGCGCGCAGGTCGCCCATGCCGGGCAGCATCATCACCAGTTCGCCTGCGTCGCCGCTATCGTCGTAAGCGATAGCGCCCGCCGGACGCTCGAAAAACAGTGTCTGCATCCCATTCTCCTGTGTGGCGTCTCCGCCTGTTTGGCAGCAAGCAAAAACCGGGCCTAAGTCTACACCTCCAAGCGGGTTTTGCAGAAAGGCTTTGTTCAGCGATCCGTCTCTTCCGGCACAGCCAGGATTGCCGTTATACGGCTGCGCAGGTATTGTGCTAGCGCCAGCGCGGCCGCGCTGGCCAACCCTTCGTCGCCGGCTAGGTTCCGGTAGGCATACAGCGCTTGCTCGACCGCAGTGCGATAAGCCGGCGGCAGATGTCGCCGCGCCCACTCGCCGCCTTCGTCTTTGGAGAGCGTTTGTCCGCAGACAAGATAGGCGAGGGTGCGGCAGCCGTTGAGCAGGGCGTAGACAGGCGACGCGTCCGCGGACGCAAGGCCGAACTCGTCGCTGAGGACATCGCCGCGCACGGAATCCAGATAGTCAGCGCGGGGGATGTCGGGGAAGACTTCGGGAATGGGCGGCCCCCAGAGGCGCACGCCGCGCTGCCTGACGATGGTGATGTGCGCAGCCAGGTCCGGGTCGGTATGCACTTGGCCGGTCCACGGCTGGTCGCCGCCCGCAAGCTGCGCTGTGTAGGCCGCGCGCCAGCTTTCGCCGTAGTGAAATTCGAACGGGGCGGGATGGCGCCAGGGGTGCAGGGCGCTGCGGCACAGGAAGCTGACCTCGACTGGATGGGGCTGCTGCGAAACGTCGAGGAGGAACGCGGCCAGTTGGCGCATGACATCCGCATCGAGGGCCGCGTGCGTGACGGCGAGGATGTCCAGGTCGCTGCGCAGAGGGTTGAAGCAGCCCAGGGCGAGCGAACCGTGCAGGTAGACGCCGAGCAGGTTGTCGCCTGCGATCGCACGGAAGCCGCTAACCAGGCGGGCGACCTGGTCGTGGACGGCAGCGGGGCAGTTGTCCCAGGCGAATTGGCTCATGTTGCATCGAATTCCCGCGGGTCGCCAACGCGTTTCCGCTGAACGCTTCCCGTCCTCATTCTGCCAGGAAGGCGCGGACCACGCGCAGGAATTCGTCCGTCTCTTCCAGATAGGACATGTGGGCGGAGTTCTCGAAGACGTGCAGTCGCGAACCTGGGATCTGTTGCTGATAGAGCGCCAGGGTTTCGGGGCGCGCTTCGTCGTGTCGCCCGCACAGCCAGAGCGTCGGCGCGTCGATTTCGGCCAGTCGCTCAAAACGCTCGTAGTCGCGCAGCGTGCCCGTGCAGGTGAACTCGCTCGGCCCCCACATGTGGTTATAAACCTGTTCGCCGAGGCCGGCGACGCTCTCTTCATAGGCTGCGGGCAGGGGCCGGAGACGGCAGACGTGGCGGGCATAGAAGACTTCGCACGCCTGCACATAGGCTTCGTTCGCATAGTTGCCGTCGCGCTCGCAGCGGTCGATGGTCGCCCGGAAGTCCGTAGGCAGCGCGGCTTTGAGAATGGCGGCGTCGGCCAGCCAACGCCGCGTGCTGACCAGCGGGCTGACGAGGACCAGCTTCTCCACGCCGGCGGGTTTGCTCAGCACGTAGTCGATGGCGAGCGCGCCGCCCCACGAGTGGCCGAGCAGGTTAATGCGCGTGAGGCCGAGATGGCGGCGCAGCGCGTCCACTTCTTCGACGGCGCGCTCGATGCGCCACAGGGAGGGGTCGTCGGGCCGGTCGGATTGGCCGCAGCCGAGTTGGTCATAGAAGATGACGGCGCGTTCATCGCCTAGTTGGACGAGCGGGGCAAAGGCGTTGTGGGGGAAGCCTGGACCGCCGTGCAGTGTGAGCAGCGGCGCGGCCTCTCCGCCGCCGATCACGCGATAGAACACATTGCCGCCGGGGACCGGCGCGTAGCCGCCGGCATCGTGCGAGAGCATTTTCATGGCGATATTCCGTGGCAGGTGGCAGTATCCGGATGTCGAAGCGGCATGAAGGCAATACCGGCTTTACGATAGCCCAAGGCCCGTCAAAGGGCAAGCTTCGGCGCGCCCTGCACGGCAGCGCGCCTAGCCGGGCGACCAGGCCAAAACCCGCCCAGATGGCGGTTGCAGCCGCGGGCATCTAGAGGCACAATAAGAGATGCCGACCCCCACGGCGCGCGTATTGGGCGCGCCTACCAAAAGGAGGGTGACAGATGTTCCGCCGCTTCCCCGCAGACGACAGGCGTGACGAAGACATTTCTCCTGCCGAGATAGCCCCGCTCTCGGACGAAGACAAGCGCACGCTTCTGCACATCGCCCGCCAAACGCTAGAGATGTTTCTGACGCAGGGCAAGCGTCCCGCAATCTCCGCCGATTCGCCTGCTTTGCGCCAGGTGCGGGCGGCTTTCGTGACGCTGTGGCGCCGCGACACCGGCGAACTGCGCGGTTGCCGCGGGGAGTGCATCCCGCGGCGCCCCTTGGCCGAGGCGGTAGCGCGCATGACGATTGCCTCGGCGCTAGATGACCCGCGCTTTCAGCCAGTCACCGCACCGGAAGTCTCGCTTCTGCGCATCGATATCAACGCGCTGACGCCGCTGCGGCCCATCCATCCGGACGAGGTGGAGGTAGGCCGTCACGGGCTGATGATCGTGCGCGCACCCTATGCCGGCTTGCTCCTGCCGGATGTCCCGGTCCGGTTGGGCTGGGATCGCATCCAGTTCTTGAACGCCGTGTGTGAGAAGGCCGGGCTGCCGCACCGCGCTTGGCGCGAGACGGAAACGGACCTGTTCGGCTTCGAGGCGGAGGAATGGGGCGAAGAGGAGTAGCAATGTAAAATTGAGCAGTGCGGCGCAGAAATCTCGCATAACAGCCACGCTTTGTCCGCCCCACCCACAGAGGAGGCTTGCCATGCTTACATCTCGAGAACGCGTGCAGCGCACGCTCAACCACCAGGAGCCTGACCTCGTGCCGCTGGACCTGGGCGGCTCTGTGCTGACCGGTATGCACGTCGACGCGGTCTACCGGTTGCGCCAGGCGCTGGGCCTCGACGCGCCGGGCACGCCGGTCAAGGTGATCGACCCCTATCAGATGCTGGGCGAGATCAAGCTCGATCTGGCGGATAGGTTGGGCGCGGACATCGTGCGTCTGGGCAACCCGCGCACCATGTTCGGCTTCCGTAATGAGAACTGGAAGCCGTGGACGACCTTCGCCGGCACGCCCGTGCTCGTGCCCGGCGGGTTCAATACCGAGTTGGAGCCGAACGGGGACTTGCTGCTCTACCCGGAAGGCGACAAATCCGCGCCGCCCAGCGGCATCATGCCCGCAGACGGCTTCTACTTCGACGCCATCGTTCGCCAACCGCCCATCGATGACGCCAACCTAAACGTCGAAGACAACGTGGAGGAGTTCCAGCCCATCTCCGCGGCGGACCTGGAATACTTTGCGGCGGAGGCGGAGCGGCTCTATACACAGACCGACAAAGCCATCCTGGGCGACTTCGGCGGCACGGCTTTCGGCGACATCGCCATGGTACCCGCAGCATGGCTCAAGCATCCGCGCGGCATTCGCGATGTGGCGGAGTGGTACATGAGCGCCATCACGCGCCGCGACTACGTGTACGCCATCTTCGAGCGCCAATGCGAGATCGGGCTGGAGAATCTCGCCAAGATCTACGAGGTCGTGGGCGAGAAGGTGATGGTGCTGCAGGTGACGGGCACGGATTTCGGCACGCAGAATGCGCCCTTTATTTCGCCTCAGACCTATTGCGATCTGTACCAGCCGTTCCACAAGCGGGTGAACGACTGGGTCCACGCGCATACGGGGTGGAAGACTTTCATCCACACCGACGGCGCGCTGATGCCCCTGATGCCGCACTTCGTCGCGGCCGGGTTCGACATCCTCAACCCGGTGCAGTTCACCGCCAAGGGCATGGAGCCGGAGACGGTGAAAGCGAAGTTCGGTGAGAGCTTGGTCGTGTGGGGCGCAGGCGTGGATACGCAGAAGGTGCTGCCCTTCGGCACGCCCGACGAGGTGCGGGCGCAGGTGCGAGAGAATATCCGCGTCTTTGCGCCGGGCGGCGGCTTTGTGTTCGGCACGGTGCACAACGTACAGCCGCCCACGCCGGTGGAGAATTTGCTGGCGATGTATGAGACGGTGGCGGAGATGCGCACCTACCCGATCCGGTAAGACCGCGGCAGGTCGCCGTTCAAGTACGAATAAGGTCGTTGGCAAAACCGTCCAGGCGGCACGTGCCGCCTGGACGGTTTTGTCATTTTGCAGAAGCGGCATCCCTGCCGCCTTTCCGGGAAGCTCTTGCAATTTCCTGGAGGGTTGGGGTTTTAGCCCATGCCGGCGGCGAACAGCTCGGCGGATTCCTCGACGATCTTCTGGCCGACGGCGGCGGCGTCGGCCGCGCCGCTCCACAGCAGGTCCATGGCGGGGTTGTAGATGCGCTGCGTGATCTCGGGCCAGTTGATATTGACCGGGTCGCGGACGACGAATTCCTGCGCCTGGGCGAAGGCGGCGGCGTGTGCGGGCGGCAGGTCCGGGTT
>Ga0334890_1004285_pt1 | contig 13286 bp, 8 predicted proteins | sample GraSluR1_MG_3_FD_207220 | JGI IMG/M metagenome (GOLD analysis project Ga0334890, IMG submission 207220) | Sludge microbial communities from methane-producing bioreactor in Wageningen University, Netherlands - Granular Sludge_31_08-R1 | ecosystem: Engineered > Bioreactor > Anaerobic > Unclassified... | reverse complement strand
GCCAGTGATCGCAATCACACGTCGCGCTGGGCGCTGGACCCACTATGGGAGGAGCTGATTGGGTTCATCGCCGAGTGGGGTCTGCACTACAGGGACTACGTGCGGCCACACTACAACCTGACGCCAGATGTGAAACCCGCTTATCTGAGTTCGGCGGTGGGCTGGCTGTCAGGCCTGGAAGCGCGCATCGGCATTGAGAAGGGCAAAGACGGTCCGGCCAGTCTGGCGCAAGTGCTGTCCTACCTGCACGGCGAAGGGCACACGATGCAGGACATTGACCGGAAAGCGGCGGCCAAGTGGGAGGTCTATTGCAGGCTGGCGGGGAGGTCGCAGGAATGAGCGCCCCCTATCGTAGTGTGGAATACCAGCCGCCCGCGCCCGATTTGCTAGAGCACTTCGCCCGCGATGTGTGCCTGGGCCTGGGGCCGGACTACTGCCAGCCTGAAGTGGTTGACGGGCTGGCGTCCTTCATGAAGGTAGTCGCGCGGGCGCTGGCCAACAGCCTGAACCGCAAGGGTGACGGAGACAACCCGGTTGACAACGGATCCGAGAGGGGCTAAGCTAGGGGCATTGGCAAAAGTGAGCGCCAGGGTACCGACAATACCCCGGCGCTCTGGCCGATGCACTAGATACGGTAGCGCAGCGACCGCCAGAGACTCTAGCGTGTTTGGTGGCCTCTCGCTAACGGTTTGTCCGCACCTGCCAAACACACAAGGAGTCTGATCATGCCTCGCAAGTCTCGCACCCCAGTGGAACGCACCATCGCCCTGTGCTACATCCGCCAGTCGTTCACGCGCGACAACGACGACAAGAACAGCCCGGAGCGCCAGCAGGCCAACATCGAGCGCGTCTGCCAGGAGCATGGCTGGACGCCCGAATGGTATGTCGATGCCGAAGGGCACAAGTCGGCGCGCACGGTCAACAACCGGCCTGGCTGGCTGGCTCTGGAGAAGCGCCTGGGTGACGCCGATGTGATCGCCCTGGTCGCCAACGACCTGGCCCGCCTGCACCGCAAGGGCTGGCGGGTGGGCGACCTCATCGAGAAGCTGGAGCGGCATAACGTGTCGCTGGTGCTGGCTGCGCCCAACCGTGAGGTAGACACGTCCACCCGATGGGCAAGATATTCGTGCAGTTCGCGGCCATCTTCGACGAGTACTACGCCGAAGACATCTCGCAGCGGGCCAAGGACAGCATCCAGTATCGCAAGGCGAAGGGCATCAGCGTGGGCAAGCCGCCCTTCGGGACGGTGCGTGGCAAGGATGGCTTTCTCCAGCCCAGCCCGGAGGGGGCCTGGTTGCTGCCCAACGGCAGGTTCGCGGCGGGTTCGGCAGACGAGTGCCCCGAAGAGGGCGCGGTGTGGCGGGGGTACTACGACTGTGCCCGCTATGTGCTCGATCTGTATGCTAAGCACGACATGGGCTATGAGAAGATAGCCTACCGGCTGAATGAGGAAGGATGGTCCTTCTGTGATCGGCAAGGGGAGCCGCGTCCGATAGACCGGGAGGATGTGCGGCGCGTGCTGGGAGCCTGGCCGGAGTACGGCGGGGCGGTCCTGGACGAGAAGGCCAAGGACCGCAGGGCCTATGAAGACCTCAACGTAGAAGATGTGGCGCTGCGCGAAGACCGGGCGGTGTTCCCCTTGGACCTGCTGCGCAGGGTGGGGCGGATACGCAACAGCCGGTCGCGCAAGCCGGTGGATCATGGCGTGAACCGCGAGACGTTTCCCTACGCGCTGAACAACATCACCTTCTGCGCTCACTGCCTGAAGCTGGCTGAAGAGCAGGACGATCCACGTCTGAAGAGCACGTTGGGTGGGATTAACATGAACGGCACGCGGCGGTATCGCCACAAAGCAGGGGTTTCCTGCGGCGTGACCAACCGTTCGGTGCCCTGCGACGACTATGAGGTCGATGTCGGGCGGCTGTTGCGGCTGTTGGAAATCACGCCTGAGGCGCTGGAGTACATGACTGAACTGGCAATCCAGGCAGACTTACAGCACAAGCCTGACCAGGGGGATGTAGACCCTGAGCGAGAGAAGCAGGAAGCGATTGCGCTCTGCAACCGGCGCATTGACGCGGCGGTGACGCTCTACAAAGAGGGACGCATTGACATCGACGAGTATCACGACATCGTGACGCGCAACGAGCGGGAGATCGCTCACTGGCAGATGCGTACCAGCGAGATGGAGCAGATCGCGGTCGAACTGGCAATGTGCATGGATGTGGTCAATAAGGTGGCCGACCTGTGGGACACGGCCAGCCCGGAGGACCGGCAAGGCATGGCGCGCAATCTGTTCGAGTATCTGGTCTATGACCTGGACACGCGGCGCATCACGGACTTCCGGCTCAAGCCATGGGCGGACCGCTTTCTCATCCTGCGCGCGCAGTTGTATGACGACGATCCAACGGGAGTTGGGGGTGAGGAATCAGGGGCTGGTGAGGGAAAAGAAAATCCGTATGCACCGGGTCAAGACCTGCATACGGAGTTGCCCCATAGGGGACTGCGCACCACATCATTCCCCAAGGTGGCGTTTGCGGTAAGGTTCGCTACTGCGATTGCATACTACGGGCGACCGTTGCTCCCCTACCCGGCCACTAATGGCACGGTGGCCAAGCGTGCACGGAATGAAGAAATCCGGCACGGCATGCGGAAGGCGAGCGAATCAGCCATCTTGCTGAAGTATTCGGAATTTCAGAACAGCGTGTTTCACAAACTGCGCTCGACAAGTGCCCATAGTGGGAACAACGACAGAGAACAGCACGGATCTGGAGGCTCTACTGGCTACGTCCTGGGAGGAGAATGCTTGTGGGCACATCTGATCCAAGCTGGCTCATTCCTCACCACCGTAGATCGAATTCATTCTCCAGATGTCAACTGATCGAACCCTCGAATAACCATGTAGTCCCGCAACATAGACTCTTCCCCCACTTGTCCGTGTCGGATAGATCCGACACGCAAAGCAGCTTTCCTCGTTGGCAAAGACCTCCAGCACAGAATGATCAAGGAACAAATGAAGTTGAAGGAGACCGTTCTTATCTAGGGGAAGAATCGCTTTGCGCAAGGTGCCATGGATTTCTGGATTAAGACTGGATTTGGTGGTGTCAACAGCAAGCATATGGGTGGATGTATCGTACGAGATTGTTGTGAACTCGCCACCATCCATCGAATCGCCTAAGACGATTCCGACGACCGAGGCGTGTCCAAGTTCTATTTCTGCCAGCAGTTCCAGCGAGTTGCCACAGATCTCCCCAAGGTCCTTGATGTCTCCCTCAGGCAGAAGCAAATCACGATAATACCAGTGTTGTTGCCGTAACGTGCCCAGCTCTGGTGCTGGTGTGAATCTGAGTGTCCCATTGGCACCTGAGGAGATAACTCGTGGTAGTGACATGACACCACTCCAGCCCGCTTTAAGCTGAGCTGACTTACTTCTTCCTTCACGTAGCCATCCCCACATGAGAAGACGGCCTATGTTGTCGCGCATGACTTGTGGGGCGTAGAAGGAGCCACCGTGATCGAGCAGAGCCTGCGTGGTTGGCAAGAAACGATGTTGCCGATATTCCCCTGTGAAGTAGGCTGCATGAACTAGATGGCCTGGAAAGTAAGGTTCGCCCACAAAGTCGCGCGATTCATCCTCGGCCACCGACAGCACTAGTACATATAAACCATCAACTTCGAAGAAATTCGGACACTCCCACATCGTGCCCAAACGAAATGGTGTTACGCCCCGCACATCGCCGACCAACAATGGGCCCTCATAGGACCAATGCGAGAGATCAGGCGAAGAGTAGAGCAGAACGGCTCCCCCTACGTCTTGGATCTTTGATCCGATTACCATATACCAGAGGTCATGTTGTTTCCAGACGTATGGATCGCGGAAATCTCGGCTAGGCCCAGTATCGATGCTCTCAGGCGGTCCGGGGATAATGGGGTTGTCGGGGGACTTCTGCCAGGTGAGTAAGTCGTTCGAGCCGATGGCTGTGCACACAGTCTGGGGAGAAACGCCAGTGTAGAAGAGTCGTGGTCTTCCATTCGCATTCACAACACATCCGGAGAAGCAGCCATCTACATCGGGGCCGTCCGGGGACGGTGCAAGGGCCACGGGTAGATGCTGCCAGTGGACAAGATCGTCGCTGACTGCATGGCCCCAATGAATACGTTGGTGGACTGGCTGGTACGGGTTGTACTGAAAGAACAGGTGAAACCGCCCGTCCCACTGAATAAGACCATTAGGGTCGTTCATCCAGTTTGCTGGCGGTAAGAAATGATACTGAGGGCGATGGGAGTCATTCACGGGGTTCCTACTCTTCTCCTTCGCTCATATCACTTGCTCTACCTGGAGTCGGGTGACTGCCAGGACCGTTTACAGATTCGAGATAAGAAGCGAGGGGCAGTGTGCAGAGGAGTTTCATCTGTCATTGACCCTTGCAGACTGCCACTCGCTTGCGAGACAGTGCAGGTTCCTTTACCAGCCAATGACTTGTCAGGCTAGGAGAGTCTCAAGGAACCCCGCACCGGGTATTCTACGGCTGGAGCGCGTACCTGCCTAACGGGGTAATTGGCCTCTTATCTATCCCACAGTCCATGTTCAGGCCATCGTCGGGGTAGTCGCACCTCCACCGGGGGAAGCGGGCCCAGAGGTTTGTGAGGCTCTAGCTGATACCAGTACGCCACACTGGAGTACTCATTTGCCTGGTCATTGGCATGGCCGTGTTCAATCGTAACCCGAATGGATTTTGTGAATCGAATCGGGTCTTCGATGTGCCAGCGATACAGACTCCACTTGCCAAAATGCTCTTGCACATCGCTTCCCAAAGAAATCCCGTGATACGGCCCATCATATTCCCCGCTGGGGAATCCCCATGCTGCGCCGAAGTAGTCTTCGGTACCGGTACCATGCAACGAAGGGGGCCATCTTTCGCCGTCGATGAAGATCATGTCGTCTCCCTCGCCAGGCCAGGTGAAGACCTGATTTGAAGCATCGAAATTATCGATGTTCAGCACGCAGCCCACATAGTGTCCGACACCTTCTGCGTCTAGGATAACGTAGTTCTCGTCACCTGTTAGGTTTTTTCCAGGCAGATCCCATGGCGCGGGATTCTCGATATCGGAAGAATGAACGACTTTGCGGCAGGGGTTCTCGATATTCCATGCCGCATGGAATCGACCTAGATCGCCGGGCGCCGGATCGTCATACAATTCATAGTCAATCATGTAGAAGAGATTGGCTATCGGCTCTTCACTCTCGTTGATGAGTTGGATTCTGGCTGCACTGCCGAATGGCATCGGGAGATAGCAGTTGTTCGAAGCGGAGAAAGGCCCCTTTGGTCCTCGCCTCTCACCAAAGACCATATTCATGGGCAATGAGACATAATGCCTGCATGTGGCGTGACCGATACCGAAGAAATCGCCGTAAGGGACTCTCACACTAGGATTCTGCTCGCCATCCCAATGCATTTCCAGCACCAACTTCCTCAAGTACTGCGGGGCATAGCAGCGTGTGGTCATCCAGATATGTCTGATGCAGCCGACTCCGTGAATGTCGGCCAAGACAGCGGTTTCACCAGGCTCAACGACTCTGAAGTCGCGATTTCCGCCTGTACGGTCCCAACTGGACTCTCGCAAAGACCGCGCGTGTTTGATGAGAGCAAGTCCTCCCAGTGGGCTATTCGGTTGCCATACGTTCATCAGACTCATCTCCTTGTTGGATTAGTTCATGAAGGACAGGAACTCCAGGCATTGGCTAAGCCGTCCAAATGCTGAACATCAACCCTTAACAGCACCGAGTGTCATTCCAGCCACAATCCGTTTCTGCGCCAATAATGAGAACAAGATGACCGGAAACGAATACAGCGTAGCCAGGGCGGTCATTGTTCCCCATTCAACAGCGTACTGGGTTTTGAACTCGGCAATCGCAATTGGAGCCGTCTTGGCATCGACTGAGGTCAGAAGCAATGAGAACAAGAACTCATTCCATGATGCCAAGAAACCGAAAATGGCTGTTACGGCGATTCCTCCCATTACCACTGGAATGATTACTCGAAGCAAGGCACCAAGTCGGGACGCGCCATCGACTCGCGCAGCTTCCTCTAGTTCATTGGGGACGCCCTCAAAAAAGCTGGCCAGCAGCCAGATAGCCAGAGGGAGGTTAATCGTAGTGTGGGCAAGTGCGACGGCGATATGGGTGTCAGTCAGGCTGAATCTGCGCATCAGGGTGAAGAACGGGATGGCGACAGATACATAAGGAATCATGCGGGTAATGAGGGTAATGATCATGAATATCCGGCTGACATTCGTTCTATACCGGGTCATTGAGTATGCTGCGGGCACAGCCAGAATGAGTGCTAGCGTCGTGCTTCCCAGCGCAATGATTATGCTATTGAGGAAGGACTTCGGGATCGCTGGGTAATTACCTATGCGCTGGTAATTCTCCAGACTCCACTGCCTAGGGAGCAACGTCGGCGGCACGGTCACCGAGTCCTCAGGTGGTTTGAATGATGTCAGGACAAGGTACAAATAGGGGAAGACGTATACGACGAGAATTAGGGCTACCAGAAGTATCAGTACTAAGCGCCCTGCGTGGATTCTTGCCATGGCAATCCTCATCGGATGTGCTGATAAGTTGCTGTGAGGCAGAACCGGGTGTCTGGAATGGACTTTGGCCATAGTCGTTTCCTATGTATCAGACAGCCCGGGCCGCCAGATGCTATAGAACGCTATCAAGCTTAGTACCAGCAAACCAATCATGAACAGCGCGGCCACAGCTGACGCTTCGCCGAGACGGCCATAGCGAATCATGGTTCGGTACACTTGCAGACTCAGGACCTCGGACGCAAAACGTGGACCACCTTCAGTCTGTATCCATATCATGTCGAACGTTCTAGCCGCATCAATGCCACGAATGATCAAAACCACCGCAATCACTGGGCGCAGCAAAGGCAGAGTGATTCTTCGGAATGTCTGTATAGCTCCAGCGCCGTCAATCTTGGCCGCCTCAATAATCTCCTGAGGGATGTTTTGCAGCCCGGTGAACGTGACCATGGCGACGAAGGATGTTGTCAGCCAAATGTCTGGAATTGCCACCGAAAAAAGCACGATACTAGTGTCCCCCAGCCACGAAATGTCATTGGGAGTCTGGATAATGCCGAGCCAATCGAGTATCCAGTTGACAATGCCGAAGTTGCTCATCAGCATATAGCGCCACAGAAGTCCGGCGACAATCGGAGGTATCATCAGCGGAAACAAGAAGACGGTTCGTGCAAGACTGGATCTTTCTCCCAATGCCTTGAATAGTAGAGCAGCCATGAAACCTAGGAAGAACTCTGCGGACAGTGTGATGGCAGTATACTGAAGCGTTCGCGTGGCAGCGTCCTGCACGCGCGACGACGAGATAGCCTCCTCGTAATTATCAAAGCCTACGAAGGTCCGATCACTGAGAGCGAGCAGGGAGACCTCGTGAAAGCTGTCGTACACAAGCGTGCAAAGAGGGTAGGCTACGAATAGCAGGATGAAGAGTGCGGCGGGGGTGAGTAGTAGTAATGAGTAGGTGCGGTCTGTCAGCTTCATGGCCTTACCCTTTGAAGTCTAGGGCCGGTGGGGAGAATGAGGTGCCGCACTGCATTTGCAGGCGACACCTCTCACCTTCTTCAACAGCCTGAACCACAGGGACTATTGAAGAATCTCCTCAAGTATGTCGCGTCCCCACCCTAAGGCCTCATCTGGGCTAGTTTCGCAGCCGAGGGCATCTTGAACCAGGGGGACAATCACCTCGTCGCTGATTTCCTGCCAGTTCTCCAAGAGCGGACGACCCAGTGTCTGGGGTGAGGCAAGCGTTTCCATGAGCGGCTTGACATATTCGTAGCCGGGTTCATCCACATACTTCGCGTATGCTGCTTGACTCGCGGCCAGACCCAATGGTGCCGTCATGCCGAGATCGTTATGCTCAAGGGCAAACTTGACGAACTCGATAGCCACCTCTTTGTTCTTTGAGGTGACAGGTACCATGTTGAACCAAGGGCCTGGCACCGCTGCTATGCCTGCCTCTCCAGCAATCATGGGAGCAGCACCGACCATGCCTGCAACCGGAGCATCTTCAGGAACCAGACGATATGCGTGTGCCCAGAAGCGGGTCATGGCAGTCTGGCCCTGATAGAAGAGTTCTTGGGCAACAGACCAGTCGATCTCAAGGACATTCGGCGGGCTGACGTGGTACTTGCAGTGTAGATCCACGTAGAATTGAAGGGCCTTTAGATGGGCTTCGTTGTCGATAATGATGTTGCCCTCTGCATCCAGAGCTGCCCCCGGTGAACCTGCCTGCAGAGCGTGTACGAACCACTCAACGTCCGCTCCCGAGGGTGCGCCTTTCACATCTGTACCATAGAGGTCGATCTGGCCATCGCCATCGGTGTCACGGGTGAAGAAGACAGCTACGTCGATGAACTCCTGCCAGGTTGTCGGCGGGCGTAGATCATAGCCGTATTCCTCCTTAAAAGCAGCCTGCTCAGCGGGATCTTCGAAGAGATCCTTACGGTAGAAGAGAATCTCAGTGTTCGCCCATGCCGGCATGCCGACATAATGCCCACCATACTGCGCGTCGGCGACCAACGAAGGGAACAGGTCCGCCTTGACCTCATCAGAAAATAGGTTGTCGAGTGGTTCGGCAAATTGCGCAAGGGCCGGAATCCAGATCACGTCGATTGTTGCGACGTCAAATGCGTCGCCGCCGGTTGCCATTTCCGCAACGAGTTTCTCATAGACACCAGCGTAAGGGACCTGGACGAAATTGACTTTGTGCCCAGTTTCCGCCTCGAAGAGGTTAGCAACTTCCTCCTGAAGTTGGAAACCTCCGGATTCGACCAGGATGTTCAACGTAACGGACTCTTGACCCTGAACCTGTGCTGCATACGAGAGAGGAGCAACAGCTACTAGCAGCACGAGCAGTGTGAGAAGCCTTCTCTTCATTTCGGTTCCTCCCCTAGATTCGGGCATCATGGTTGTATCCAACTCCAGCTTTCGAGCTTAGGCGAGCTGATTCAGAGCTAGTCTCTCAAGATACTTGATTGCCAACGGTTACTCAGTCTCGACCTGGTGGGCTCCTTTCTTCTGTTCGACTGTGGGCTTGTGCCATCACGCCGAAACGGTCTTGGACGTTGGGTCTCAGAAAGACTCTCTCATAATTAGGGGACATTCCAGCACATGCTGAACAGGACGGGCTCCTTCTATGTCACCATGTTCGACAAGATGTTTTACTGCCCACCAGCCCATCTGATAGTGCGGCAGTTCCATCGTGGACAACGGGGGGTATAACCAGGCGGAGATGATCTCCTGGTTGTCGAAGCCAATTACAGCTATGTCATCCGGAATCCTGCGGTTGAGCTTGCGTAAGGCATCATAGGCCCCCATGGCCATGCGGTCGTTGAAACAGAAGATGGCAGTAGGAGGATGTGGTACTTGCATCAACGACATCGTACAACGATAGCCTCCGTTGGCTTGACTTTCGTCGGCGACAACGAGATCTGGGTCAAAAGCCACCCCATAGCTCGCCAGTGCCTGTTGGTAGCCCTCCAAGCGGCCAAATGTCGCCGGGATGGGGTCGATGTTGTTGATGAAGCCGATTCGTCGATGACCTTTCTGGAGAAGCGCTTGGGTCGCGGCACGTGCTCCCCCCACCTCGTCAGGGACGACAGAAGGAAGAGAACGATCCTCGATGAAACAATCGACCAAGACGGTTGGCACTTCTCGAATGATGCTGGGTGGAGTGACAGCGCGATGATACATTGTCCCATAGGTAATGCCCTCAACCTTGCGCTCCAACATCATCTCAATCGCAGCTTCTTCAATGGTGGGGTTCTTGCCAGTGTTGATCAGTAGCAGTATCTTTCCGCTCTCCCAGGCGGCATCTTGTGCTCCCTGGATAAGCTTGCCGGCGAACGGAGTTGTAGCGATCTCGTCGGTGATGAATCCGAGGACGCCTGTTCGGTTTCTTCTCAGTCCTTGTGCTACAGCGTTCGGGCGATAACGCAGTTGCTGAATGGCTGCCCACACTCGTTGGCGAGTGTCCTGAGGAATGCTAACGCCATCGACGTCATTGATGATGAAAGAGACTGTCGTCTGAGACACGCCGGCCAGATCGGCGACATCTTTCATTGTGGGTGGTCGTTTCTTAGGGGTTCCAGGCATGGTATTAGTCGCCATGTTGTCCGTAAATAGGATTTACTAAATCGTATTAACAGCGTATCACGACCCTGTAGTCTTGTCAATAGGTTCGCATCGGAGAATCGGAGGATCTGAAGTAATCGGAGTCAGAATCTGGATACTGTCGTCGAATTCAGCCTCAGCGACAGCATCGGATTCCTGGGACGTACAGTGTTTCCTTGCTTTTCCCAGCGCGTTGTAGTAGCTATAGGGTCACTACCTGAAGTTGCTTCACCCTGGACAGGTGCCCCATGCCCACTGAGAACGAGGCTCGACAAGCCCTCCAGCGTCTCCTGGACGACTACCACCGCCTGACGCGCGAGGATCTCGCCCAGATGACCGAAGCCAGCGTCGTGCGCCAGTTCATTGACCGGCTGCTGCGAGACGTGCTCGGCTGGCCCATCGAAGACCCGGCGCGCTACAAATACGAGCTAGCGACCCAGGCCGGACGCCCCGACATTACGCTCATCCCCGACTCCGGCGGCACGATCTTCGTCGAGGCCAAGCGCTTCGGGGCGATCAAGGAACTCCGAGAAGCGCGGCGCACCATCGCGGGGGTGATCACACCGGGTGAACTGGCCCTGCCAGGGATGGCCGTAGACCGCACCGAAGAGGAGCAGCAGGCGATCAACTACGCCTTCGCCAACGGCGGCACCTGGGCCATCCTGACCAACTTCGAGAAGCTGCGTCTGTTCAACGCCCGGCGCGACTGGCTGGTGCTGTCGTTCGAGACGCCGGCGGCCTACCTGGACGAGTTCGAGCAGCTTTGGCCGCTCGCCTATCACAACATCCTCAAGGGCAGTCTGGACCGGCTGAGCAATCAGCGTTATACGCGCGACGTAGACACCCAGTACCTGGACTTCATCAACGAGTGGCGCGAGAAGCTAGCCCAGGACATCGTGCAGCGTCAGGAGCATAACCCCTGGGTGCTGCGCGACGATGGCTCGATTGACCTGCCCACCCTGCGCGCGGTGGTGCAGCGCTTCCTGGACCGGCTGGTGATCGTGCGTTTCGCCGAAGATCACCTGGTCATCACGCCGGGCACGCTGCGCCAGTATTACGACCTCTGCCTGAGCAATCCCTACACCTTCACCATGGACGAGTTCCTCGACCGCTTCTTCCGGCGGTTCGACACCGACCACAACTCGGCGCTGTTCGCCGAAGGGCTGGTCGATCATGCTTCGTTCAGCGATGAGGTGCTGCTGCCGTTGATCGGCAAGCTGTACGAGGCGCGCTATCGCTCGATGCCCGCCGACATCATCGGCAACACCTACGAGCAGTACCTGGGCAAGGCGCTGGCTCTCGACAACGGCAGCGTGACCACGCGCGACAACCTGGAGACGCGCAAGAAGCAGGGCAGCTACTACACGCCACAGGTGATCGTGCGCCACCTGGTGGATACGACGCTGGGCCGCTATCTGCATGGCACGGCGAACGGTCTGCCGGACGGCGAGCCGGTTGAGGGCGAGCGGCGCAAGACCAGCCGCGACATCCGCGATCTGCGCGTGTTGGACAGCGCGTGCGGCAGCGGTTCCTTCCTGATCTACGCTTACTATGTGCTGGCCGACTTCTATGAGAGCGAGATCAGGCGGCTGCAAGCGGAGATGGAAGCGCGCAACCAGGAACTGGCCGCGCAGGGGGTCAGCCCGATGGAGCGGCGGCTCGAGCTGGCGGATTACACCGTCGAATTGGAGCGCATCCGCGACTACCCGCGCCTGATCCTGGAGACGCACCTCTACGGGGTAGACCTGGACCCGCAGGCCGCCGAGATCGCGGTCGTCAACCTGATCATGCGGGCGATGGAGCGCCGCCAGCACGAGAAGCGCCTGCCGCAAATCCTCAACCAGAATGTGAAGGTGGGCAACAGCCTGGTCGGGCTGCGTCCTGACGACCCGCGCCTGGCCGCACACGCCGCCGCCATTGCGCACATTCGGCGGCTACGGATGGGCCTGATCCGCACGCCGGACGGCGCAGCCCACAAGCAGATCATGGCCGACCTGGACGCTGCCACTGCTGACCTGAACGCGGCGCTGAACGCTGACTTTGAGCCGCACTTCAGCGACCTGGCGCGGGTGCATCGGTTCCACTGGGGGATCGAGTTCCCCGAAGCGTTCTTCGACGCGGACGGCGCGCCGCTGGACAACCCCGGCTTCACCATCGTCATCGGCAACCCGCCCTGGGAGATTCTCAAGCCCGACCTGCGCGAGTTCTACGCCCAGTTCGACCCGGACATCGAGAGCAAGCTGAACCGGCGACAGGTGGAGCGGCGCATCGAGGAGTTGCAGGCCGAAGACCCGCGCCGCGCCGGGCAGTGGGCGGCCACGACGCGCACCATCGAGGAGACCGCCGCCTACGTGCGCGCCTGCGGCGACTACACCCGGCAGGGGCGTGGCGACACGGCCACGCACAAGCTGTTCCTGGAGCGGATGTATGGCCTGCTGCAAGACGGCGGGCGGATTGGCTACGTGGTGCCGTCGGGCATCTACACCGACCTGGGCACCAAAGACCTGCGCGAGATGCTGCTGAATGAGGGCAACATCCAGTACCTCTACAGCTTCAGCAACGAGCGCTTCTTCTTCCCTGGTGTGGATCACCGCTTCAAGTTCGCGCTGGTAGGTGCGCAGAAGGGGCCGCAGAGCGACGGCTTCTGGGCGGCGTTCCGCTTCAACCCGCGCGTGGCCGTCGCGCCGGGCGATCTGCCTGCGTTCCTGGCTGATCCGGCGAACCTGATCTACATGCGGCGGAAGTCGCTGGAGCGCTTCAGCCCGGATAGTCTGAGCGTGATGGAGTTCCAAACGCGGCGCGACTATGAGGTGGCCGAGAGGATTTATGATGATTGGCCGTTGTTGGGGGAGCAACCTCACCCTAAATCCCTCTCCGCTGGCGGAGAGGGACTTGAAAGCGCGCCCGATTCCCCCTCTCCGTCAACGGAGAGGGGGCCAGGGGGTGAGGTTGCTGTAGGCGGCGCTGTTGGTGATCGCTGGTTGTCCAAGTCGGGTCTGTGGCAGAAGCTCAAACCTCTGGCGCGACAGAAACGGGCTGAACCGACTTCCGCCGAGGAGCTACTGTGGGAGTATCTGCGCAACCGCCAAGTG
>Ga0334890_1004282_pt1 | contig 13305 bp, 13 predicted proteins | sample GraSluR1_MG_3_FD_207220 | JGI IMG/M metagenome (GOLD analysis project Ga0334890, IMG submission 207220) | Sludge microbial communities from methane-producing bioreactor in Wageningen University, Netherlands - Granular Sludge_31_08-R1 | ecosystem: Engineered > Bioreactor > Anaerobic >... | reverse complement strand
TTAAGTTGGAGCGTTTGAAAATCAAACAAAAGTTGAACCATTTTGCTTTGCGAGCCAGTTTGTATATCAAAGCTACTCGCTCCGCCTTTGATGAGCTTCAAGCTCTCAAGGCTGCGTAACATCAGTAGTTAAAAGAAAGAACTATGAATACAGGACTGATTTCGTTGTATTTATCCCTAAGGAGGAAAAAATGAAGGAGAATTCAGGGAAAATTCCTTTGATCGTTTCAATTGAAGAATTAAGAAACTTGTCGGCATGGATATCATATTTAGCCAAAAAATCAAAAAAGGACCAAGAAATAGAAATATTAATTAATTCCGTGGATTTTTTAAATGCCCAAATTGATAACATTGCAAGTGATTGTTTAGAAGTGAGAATTTTCATCCCTTTGTCAGAGTGTTTGTTATATACAGATTTTCTTTCAATTAGAAAAGAGAGTTTGTTTGATAAGGGAAATCCATTACGGGATATTAGACGACCGTTACGAAATAAGATAAGGACGGCTATAAAAACAACTCTTTCGGAATTTGTTGTAACCACAGCTGATCTTAAACAGGATTATGAAGTAATTAGTCCGGTCTATTTTCAATTATCAAATAAAGGTTTATCTGGTGGCAGATATGATGATTTATTGAAGGTATACAAAAAGGACATAGAAGAAATGCGAATAAGTGGTCAAATCGACAATCAGGAATCTGATTTTGAAAATTTAATTTTTTCTTTTAGTCTTTCAATAAATCCAAATAATTTCGATAAAGCATATTTTATTGCTCTTCAGGAGATAAAAAAGAAAGCAATGTTTATTGGTGCAGATGCTATTGTTGGAATGCGTCAAGATATAGATATGGATACCACCGGGTTTCAGTTCTTTTATATGCAAATGTATGGTACCGCTGTAAGATATGTGGAAGAATAAGATATCCTCATGTTATCAATGGAAGTAGAAAAAAATCCATTTTAGAGAGTTGAGATTGCTTTGCGATATTCGATATTTTTGTAGGCGTAGATATTGCAAAAAAAGCATCGGATGCTATATCCCTTGAAAGTTTCCGATTTACGGATATTCCTTTGAGCTATTAGTTTGTCATTTTGTAAATATTCAAATTATTGAGAACAATTGTATGAAAGCGAATATGCAGGCAGTAATTGATGACTTGAAGCAACGTGCCAAAAAACTGAAAACAGAAGTGTATGCTTTATCTCTGGCGTACTGGCATCCGCAAACTCCGTGGTATGCAAAATCTTTTGCTGGATTGGTGATCGCCTATTCGTTAAGCCCGATTGATCTGATCCCGGATTTTATTCCTGTTCTGGGCTACCTGGATGATCTGATCCTGGTGCCGTTGGGGATTACGCTGGCGATCAGGATGATCCCGGTTGAGGTGATGGCGGAATGCCGGGCACAGGCCGAGGCTGACCCGTGGGATGGCAAACCGAAGAACTGGTTTGGAGCAGCGATCATTGTTGCGTTGTGGGTGGTGTGTATCGTGTGGGTGATTGGGTTTTTCAGGAGGTGAGGGCCTGCACCTCATCTGCCCGCTGCGCGGTTAGATCTGTCCTCTCCCGGCAAGCGGGAGAGGGGTTTTAAATTCCTTTAAATTGTAAAGAAATAATCCTTTTGTAAACCGATTAGCGCCAATGTAGAGATGCAAGGCTTCCAGCAAAGCACTGGATGCTATGCGCGTGGGCGCAAACCTTGCGCCCCTACGAGTTACGGGATTCCCCATAGACTCACTGTCCCGTCCCAATGGGAGAGGGCCAGGTAGGCCCCATCCGGCGAGAAGAAGGGCTGACCGAAGGGCAAGGGCGGGTTAAGCTCCAACAGGATTTTCCCATCGTTTGCACGCAGGATGATCAGGCCCTTGCCCGAGACGGCCAGCAGCTCGCCATCCGGGGAGAAAGCAAGTGCATTCCCGCTGACGGGGATGCACTCTTTAATTGTGCTGCCCTCGCCGCTGATTTGGCGCAGGAAAACCACTTCTTCGCCTTGATCCCAGGCTGCCGCGGCCAGCAGTGCGCCGTCGGGGGAGAATGCTGCCGCTGTGCCGCTGAAGCTGTCCAGCAGGGACCAGTCTGCGGTTTGCCAGAGCTGCACGCCAGCGCCAGAGGTGACCGCCAGCAGGCTGTCATCCGGTGAGAAGGTCAGGGCCGAGACGCCTGCTGACACATTCAGTGTTTCCGTTACGCTGCCTTCCTCAATGTCCCAGATGTTGAGCTTGCCTTGTCCGTCGGATGAGGCGGCCAGGGTGCCATCCTGGGAGAAAGTCAGCGCACTCAGATTGCGCCAGTACCTGGCAGAGGTGATCTGTGCTTCATTGGAGCTTTCCGGCCAGACCAGCAGGCGCTGGTCGCTGCTGGCGGCGCCAATCCAGGCCAGGTCAGGGGATGCGGCCATTACGGCAGGGCTGTCCGTCAGGCTGGGGCCAATACTGGCGGCAAAGGGTTGGTCAAGCGGCGTTTCGTATAGCCGACCATTATACAAGGGACTGAAAAGCCCTGCCCCGTCGGGAGTGAACCGGGTGAAGAAAGGCAAGGCGGGCAGGAAGCCAGCAGGCATTGTGTCTGCCTCACCGGGAGTTTTGCCCTCTTCAAATTCAGCGGGCAGTTCCCAGACCCAAAAGCTGCCGGAGAGCAGGATCACGCGTTTCTTGTCCGGCGAGAGGGTCAGCAGGGCTTGTGCGTCTATGGTTTCCGGCAGCGGGATTTCAGCCAGCAGCCTGCCTTCGTCTGCCTGCCACAGTTTGAGCGTCCCTGTTTCCAGGCTGGCTGCCAGGCTGCCATCATTGGACAGCGCCGCAGCCAGCACGTTTTTCCTGAAAGGTTTCAGGATGGATAGGCTCGTGCCATCATCGGTATTAAAGATGCGCACCTGCGTGTTTTGCAGAGCAGCTACCAGGCCGCCATCCGGTGAGAAAACCAGGCCGGTGGCAGTCAGTCCGCCGCCGGCCGTGCCGATATAAAGCTCGTCTGTGCGTTCCCTGTCCGGCATTTGCCACACCTGCACCTGACGCTGGGGGGTCCAGGCAAAGAGGCGCTCACTGTCCGGGGAGAACTTGATTGCCCGCATGCCGCTGCTGAAACCGGAGAAAGTCTGCACCAGCGCCAGCGGCTGGTTGATCTCATCGGTGAAACGCCACAGGCGGATGGTCTTGTCCCAGGCGGCGCTGGCCCCCCATTTTCCGTCAGGGGATACAGCGACAGAAAAGACAGGCAAATCATGCCCGCGGGTATCCTTTGTGCGTCTGCCAGTGGCGGTTTCCCAGATACTCAGGCTGCCATCGTTGGTGCCGCACAGGATGAAATTACCATTTGGAGTAAAAGCCAGGCTGCGCGGTCCGGCGCTGATGTCCGTGGTGCGCAGTAATTCGAGAGTGTCCCCGTCATACAGCGACAGTCCGCGGGTGCTTGCTGCCGCCAGCAGGTCACCATCCGCCGACCAGTCCAGCGCCTGGGGCAGGCCCTGCCCGATGCGGTTCAACTGCGCCAGTTTCTTGAGGTTACGCTCGCTAATCACTGCCGAAGATTGGGCCGCCGGCGTGCCCGCCAGCCCGGCCACGTAAGGCGTGGGGGTGAAGGTGGCGGTCGGCAGAGGGGTGCTGCTGGGCAGCGGGGTAAAGGTCGGCCAGGGGGTGCCAGTGACAAAGGGTTCCGGCTGGGGGAGAAGCTCGCAGCCCGAAAGCAGCAAGGAGAAGAGCAAGAACAGCAGGAAAATTTTTCGCAGGGAGTTCATGCGATTATGATACCATGAGAGAAGAAGGAAGAAATGATGCTTGGGAAGGTGTGGCCGGGGGAACAAGGTTAAGAGGGAATAAGTGGGTCTATCCATAAAAACACCCTTCGCAAGGCGGGAAGGATTTCAATAGATAGGGTGCGGGAAATTTTGTGGCGGCGCTCATGCTGAGCAGAAAAGCTCGGCACGAGCACCGCGGCAGTCAGGTTCAGGCTTCTTTAATGAACTCCTCCAGTAATTTTTTTCGTTTCTGCATTTGCACCGCGAAGATGATCAACACAATGCCAAACAGGATCGCATAGAACCCAATCAGCGAAACACCGGCCAATGCCCCCACTTGCGGGCGGGTGAAGAGGATAATTCCCAGGAGGATAGAGAGAAACCCGCTCAGCCCCATCATCCATTCCCCCTGAATTTCTTTACGCAGACGAATCGCCATGACGATTTCGGTAATTCCCGTCGCTATCGCCCAGACGGCAATGACGACCATGAGGGTCAGGCTGGTCAGTCCGGGCCAAATGATCGCCACCAGGCCAGCACCAATGCGAATCACACCATCCAGCACCATCAGCCAGCTATTGGAGTGGTCTTTGCGCCCCCATACCCCCATCACGATCGTAAATATGCCATCCAGCAGGGTGTACACGCCAAACATCGTGATTAAAATTGCCAGGGTCAGAACCGGCCAGAGGATGGCCGCTAAACCAAACAATATGGCGGCCACTCCGCGCAGTCCAACAATCCACCAATTTACTGCAAGCATCCGTAACATATTAAACTCCTTTGTGGGTAAAAAATCGATTGACAGGTTCGATACTTTAAGCAAAATGTTCGCAGCCAATCGTGGTTTACGGTGAGGCTCGCGGTCATTCGCCTGCAAAAGTACCTGATTGATCAAAGCGCAACGACGCTTATCCAAATTGATAACGATGGGATCATGAACTTGTACGAGTATTAATAGTATAGCGGGGGCTAACATACATGTCAAACCGTGCCTTCACGCGGCACACCTATTCGGAGAAAACAGGAGAGCGGCTTACATCTCCGCTTTCCCCCATCCCTGCATCAGGGAGGCATAGAATTGGGTCATTTTTTCCAGGCCTTCCACGCTGATGTGCTCATCAATGCCGTGGATCAGCTTCAAGGCTTTGGCACCAAGACGGATCGGCATGAAGCGGTATACGCTGTCACAGATATTGTAATAATGGCGCGCGTCCGAGGCACCCAGCATCAGATACGGCGCTACAGCGGCTTCGCCAAAGAACTGGTGGATGGTTTTTTCCAGAGCGGCATAGGCAGGGGAGGCTGTGGTGGAAACCGGCGAAGGATCCCAGCCATTGTTTTCCACAGACTTCACCTGCACGCGCACATCGTTCACAATGCGGCGCACGGCGGCAACGGTGCCATCGCTGGTCTCGCCAGAGATGAGGCGGAAATTGACCATCGCTTTGGCTTCCCGCGGGAGGATGTTGTCCTTGATCCCGCCGTTGATCACGGTTACGGCGGTAGTGGTGCGGATGACGGCGTTGGTCTCGCCTTTCCCGCTGACCATTTTATCGACGACGCCTTTGGTGAGCCACAGGTTGGCAAATACCAGGCGGTAATGGAAGGGGACGTTCTTGCCAGCCGCGCGGAAGATGTTCACCAGCGTGTCCATACGGGCGGGCAGGGGGTTGTCTTCCAGGCGGGTGATGGCTTTGGCGAGGATGCCGATGGCGGTATTCTTTGGCGGGGTGGAGGCGTGTCCGGGCTCGGATTCCACGGACAGCTCGATGGTCAGGTAGCCTTTCTCGGCGGTGCCGATCAGGGCGATGGGCACATCAACGCCTGGGAGCATGCTTTCTGCCACCATGCCGCCCTCGTCGATCACACCCGCCAGGCGGATACCTTGCTCTTCCATATGTTTGGCAACCTCATGGGCGCCATGCAAGCCGCCGATTTCCTCATCATGGCCGTAGCCGAGGTAGATGGTGCGTTCCGGCTGGTACCCGGCGCGCAGCAGTTCTTCCACTGCATCCAGGGTGCAGGTGATCTGACTCTTGATGTCCAGCGTGCCGCGGCCCCACACGCTGCCGTCGGCGATCGCCCCGCTGAAGGGCGGATGCGTCCAGGCGTCCAGGGTGGCCGGGTCCACCGGCACGACGTCCTGATGGGCCATGAAGAGCACACCGGGCAGCTCAGGCTGTGTACCTTGCCAGGTATACAGCAGGCTGAATGTATTGATCTTTTCCAGCTTGAGGTGTTTGTGCACCAGGGGGTACATCTCTTCCAGCGCCTTGTGCAGGGTTTGCAGGGTTTCGGGCGCAGGCGGCTGGTTCACGCCGTGGGAGACGGTTTCCACCTGGATCACTTTGGAGAGATGCTCCGCAGATTTTGAAGTGTCAATCTGGATGTAGTTTTCTGCAGATGCCGGTACGGCCGGTTTGGCAAAAGTGAGCGCCCGCACCAGGGCGATAAGCAGCACAATACCAACGCTGGATAGCAAAATTGTGATGAAAATATTCATATTTTGACCTCGATGCGCAGAGATGATGGATGAGGGTTTTTCCCTCAGGTATATTTTACTCCCGTTTGCGGGTAAGGATAATAAGATAAAGACTGTCTGAATAACACGAGACTACTGTTTGATTTACAAAAGGATGAAACGATGAAAAAAACAATTGGGATAGTGATTTTGATGGGTGTTCTGGTGCTGGCGGCATGTTCTCCTGCCCCGGCAGCGATGGAACAAGAAATGCCGGTGGTTGAAGAAGCGGTCATGGAAGAGCCAATGCCTGTTGAAGATATGCAGGAAGGCGAAATGGCAGAAGAAGCGCCAATGGCCGAAGCAGATGCGCCGGTCACTGAAATGGAAATGCCCCAGTCCGGGTACATTGAGATTGATGCTCTGGCAGCACAGGCATTGATGGAATCTACCCCGAATCTGGTGGTCATTGATGTTTCGCCGTCGTATGCCAATGGACATTTGCCCGGTTCAATTAATATTCCGCTGTCCCAGTTGCAGGGCCGCCTGGGTGAGCTTGACCCGGCGCAGCCGCATCTGGTCTATTGTCACGGTGACAGCCCGGCAATTGCTGGCGCTGAAATGCTGGTAGCGAACGGGTTTAGCCCCGTATACCGCCTGCTGGGAAATTATGCCGGCTGGGTAGCGGCTGGTCTGCCAGTGGAGAAGTAGAAAAAGACTTGTGACATTATTGAGGCGAACCCTCTCTGGAAGTCCCTGCGACGCAGGGACTTCGTTCTCTCCTGCGCCATTGACGCGGGAGAGATTTTTGTTTGCGTCCCTTGTAGATTTTGCTGAGTTAAAAGTACATTCCAGGAATGTTTTCCCCAATCAAGAATTTGATTAAATTGTAGTGACAACTTCAGTCGTCATAGATAATCTATCAACCGAAGTTTTGGCGAATAAATTCGTCACTACAATTGAGGCATTTCCCCGATCCAGCGTGGATGCGCCTTGCCGGTATTGATGGGTAACTTGTAACTTTATAAAATGAACGCACTCACCCCGACCCAAATCTGGTATAGCCCCAACAAGGCCAGCAGCAGTGCCAGTCCGTAACCCATCCATTGCCGGGCTTTGGCGGGCAGCCGGCCGGTCTGGCCGAAGAGGAGGATCAGGGTGATCAGGGCGGGAATGAAGACGGCGTACATGCCGATGATAAAGGCCAGGCCGTGCATCGGGGAAATCTGCCAGCCGTCGAGCACGATCGGTGCACCGATCGTGCTCCAGAAGAGGTAGACGGAAGGGCTGAGGATGTTGATGGCTGCCGCACTGAACAGGCTTTTTGCCGGGCCTTCGTCCACGGTGTCAGGCACTTCGGTTTGTTGGTTGAAGGACTTGTATGCCCCGCGGGCGAGGGTTAGCATTAACAGGCCGCCGGCGATGCGCAGGCCATCCAGAACGCCCTGCGGCATACGGGACAATACCAGCAGGGTCAGCAGAACGGGTGGTAAATCAGACACCAGCGGTGCAAAAGTCATCGGCAGGGACTTGCGCCAGCCGCGGCGCAGGGTCTCGGAGAGGATATAGGTCTGGAAGGGGCCGGGCTGCAGGGCAGCATACAGGCCCATCGCAAAACCCTGAGTGAGGAAGATACACATGAGGATGTATTCCTTTTTTAAACACAGCCCGGTGACTTTATCCGGGCTGTGCGGTTCTCTTATGGGTAACTTTCGTTCAGTCTATGCAACTGCCTCTGCGGTTTGGCGTTTGCCGAAGATGATGGGGATGATCGGGATGGCAAGTACATTCAGCACGGCCAGCAGGATAAAGGCACCGGCGTAGCCGAAGCGTGAATCGGCCAGGAATCCGCTGAGGGCCATGCCCGCTCCCTGGGCCACGTTGGTCACGGCCATCAGGATCGAGAACATGGAAGCAGCGATGCGCGAGTCGGTGTAGCCCATTGCCAGGGAGAAATACACGGTCTGGTAGGTGCCATAGGACAGGCCAAACAGAGCCACCAGGAACCAGGCAAACCAGGCGGCGGGGATGAAGGCCAGCGGCAGGATGCCGACGACCGAGATGATGATCGAAATCCAGGTGGCACGCTTGCGCCCCACGCGCTGGATGAGCTGCCCGCCGACTACGCTGCCCAGCACCACGCCGATGCCCCATACGGTGGTCAGATACCCGGCCTGGCTGAGGGAGATATTGAAGCGCTCCTGCAGATAGGGATTGACGATCTGGTTGGCGCCGGCGATGATCAGGAAGAAAACAAATCCCAACGCCGCCAGGGCGATGATGGTTTTCTGTTTGAAGGCGGAAAAAGCTTTCCAGTCGAAGACGCGTTCCACCGGGCGGGCGGCTTCCTTGACCTTCAGCACCATCGGGATCGGCACGAGGGTGAAGACGGCCAGCAGCAGGAAGACAGCCATCCAGGAGACTTTTTCCGCCAGCAAGCCGACTACCGAGGCGGTAACGATCACACCCACGGCACGCCCGCCGACCATGAAGGATTGGATGGTGCCCTGCTCGTCTTCGGGGATGGTATCGAGGGCCAGGCCGTCGGTGCAGGTATCGTAAAGCGCCATCCCCATTTGCAGCACGAAGGCGATCGCAACAAAGCCCCAATAGTATTTGGCCGGGTCAACGAAGGCCACCAGGATCAGACATACGATCTGGATAATGAGGCCGAGCAGGATGTAAGGCTTGCGGTGCCCCATGCCAAGCAGGTTGATCTTGTCGGAGAGCATCCCCAGGAAGATCTTGATCACGAAGGGGATCATTGCGATCGAGGCGAAGATACCGACTGAGGTCATCGACAGCCCGCGCGAGAGGAAATACAGGGCGTTCAGGGCGGTGAAATAGCTGAGGATGGTGCCCTGGGTGAAGTACAGGGAACCAAACATGGCATAGCGGACAAATTTCTTCTCGGGCATGGTTTTCTCCTTGGACAGCGGGGGTTCATCAATTGGAAGTAGTATACAGGGGTTGAGACAAACAGTCAATCAGGCAACCAGTTGATCAGTCAATTAAGTAATTTGGGATTAGGGGAAATGTCAGTACATACTCGTAGAATTTCTTCGTTTACAAAATTTCCTTTTTTGGCGGTTTCGCCGTAAAATGAAAGAAGTCAAATATCAGTTTTGTTATTCAGGAGGAAAACATGATCAAAGAATTCAAGGAATTTGTCATGCGTGGGAATGTGGTGGATCTGGCAGTCGGTGTGATCATCGGCGGCGCATTCGGCACGATTGTGTCATCCCTGGTGGCGGACATCATCATGCCGCCCATTGGCTTGCTGCTGGGCAATGTCGATTTCAGCAACCTGTTCATCCTGCTCAAGGCAGGTTCGGAAGCAGCCGGCCCTTACGCCACCCTGGCGGACGCCCAGGCTGCCGGCGCGGTGACGATGAATATCGGCCTGTTCCTGAATGCGGTGATCAGTTTCCTGATCGTAGCGTTGGCTGTGTTCATGGTGGTCAAGGCGGTCAATCGCTTGCAGCACGAAGAAGAGGAAGCAGCCCCGGCAGAACCGACCACCAAAGCCTGCCCTTTCTGCGCCACGGATATTCCCATCGCAGCGGTGCGCTGCCCGCATTGCACGTCTAATCTCAAGCACGCGGAGTAGGTTTTTAGCTCGTACGTCTACATGAACAGGACTGCCTAAATCGGCAGTCCTGTTTTGGCCTTAAAGGATTGATGTGCTTTACGGCTGCGCTTCTGCGTAGATACTGTCAAACTCCGCCACAAACGCTCCGGCCAGTTCAGGGTCGTGGGCGATGATCACGTTTTCGTCATTGCGGCGCTCGGCGCTGTTGGAGAAGTTGTAGGAACCGAAGCTGACGGTGTCGCCGTCAATGATGATAACTTTATGGTGCATCTGGCCACGGTTGCCGTCCAGGCGCACGTCGAGGCCAGCTTGCAGCAGGTTCTCGTACTCGCCGCCCTGGTTGCTGACGGCCTGCTGTTCATCCATCACGATCTGCACGATCACGCCCTGGCGGGCTTTATCCAGCACGGCTTCGGCCAGTTCGTCCGAGGTGAAGGAGAAGGCCATGATGCTGATGCTGGTCTCGGCCCCGTTGACGAGCGCCACCAGATGGTCGAGGACGCCGTCATCCGGCGAGAAGTAGGACTCCAGCAGCACGCCGTTGACGCTGAGTTGGGGGTTGGGGGTATTGGCGGGACTACTGGAGCCAAAGAGTTCATCGGTGAACATTTCTTCAAACTCGGTGGTGTAGTTCTCCGCCAGGCGGGAGGAGCGAATGTGCACCAGGTTGTTGTTATCTGAAGACAGCCCGTTGTAGGTGAAGTTGGCCGAGCCGGTCCACACGTCCAGCCTATCGATAACGATGAATTTGTTATGCATCAGGGCGTCGCGGTCGTCTTCCTGGATGGGAATGCCGGCAGCGGCCAGGCCAAGCGGCACAACGCCATCCACATTTTTGTTTTCCATGACCATGCGCACGGTCACGCCGCGCCGGGAGGCTGCCAGCAGGGCATCACCGATGTTCTCGTTGCTGAGGTTATAGATCGCCAGGTCAATGCTGTACTGGGCGTTGTTAATGGCGTTTATCAGGGCGTTTTCGGCGGCGGCATTGCGATCAGTGAAGATGACCTCAATCGCTGCGTCAGGGGTAGTATCGCTTATCGGTTCGGGCGTGGGGGTAAGGGAGGCCGGCAGGCAGGCGATCAGCAAGGCAGCGGTGAGTAGTAGAATGGTCAAAGTGTGTTTGCTTGGTTGGGGCATGGGCGTCCTCGGTGTGTTGGTTTGATAGGTGGGATCATATCCTGTCTGTGGGGGATTGGCAATGGGTGAGGGAACCTCCCGCAGGTTTCGGAGGTGAGATAAGGTGATTTCATCAATGTCATCGTCTCTTATCATCATTTTCAAGCTTAAACCTGCGGGAGGTTTAAGCTGGCGGCGTAGTTTCCACTACTATTTTGGAGATTGCTTCCCCCTTCGGCAAGCTCAGGGTGCGGCTTTAATTGCGATCTTCCGATTTATGAGATAAAAAAATACGCAAAGCCAACTTCATGAAAAGCCGATTTATTGAGGGCTGTCTGTAGAATACAAAAATCAGCAAGAAAATTTGTTTGCAAATCAGCAAGAATTTTTCTTTGCGCCTTTGCGACTTTGCGTGAGATAAAGAAAAATGATACAAAGCCGCAAAGGAAGAACATAAATAAAAATATAAACAGAAAACCGCCCACCATGCGGCGGGCGGTCCAGTTGCTGTGCTGTTGGATTGGCTATTTTTTCAATCCGCTAAAGGCTTCCAGTAGAGAGAAAGCAACCAGCTTGCCGGATTGGGCGCGGTGTTGGCTTTGCCCGGCAGAGCTGGCCGCAACCACGGCGTCGAGCAGGGCTTCAGCATTGCTGTCGCCTGACTTCCTGGCCTGCATGAATGCCATACCTGCGTTGAGCAGGTCGCCGGCATCCAAACCTTCGGATGTGCCGCCGGCGGCAAGACCGCCGAGCAGAGAGCCAAGCATCCCGCCTGCGGCGGGCTGCTGCTGAGCAGGCTGCTGGGCACCGAGCAGCATTTGCACCAGCTGCATGCCGTTGTCCGCAGTTAACTGCTGACCTTTAAGCTGCGAGGCAGCCTCCAGCAAATTCTTGCCGTACATCTCAGCAGAGCCGCTGTGTTCGCCTTTGAGCAGCTGCTCGCCGGCATACTTGAGCTGGGTGGCCGCATCTTTCCCCTGCTTGCTGCCCACGGCTTTGGTGATCGTGTTGAAGATGTCGACCATGTGTGTGCCGTGGTCGTGGTTATAGGTGTCAGCCTCGTTCAGGGCGCTCTGGTTCTGTGCCAGGGTGCTGGTTACGGTTTTAAAAATGCTCGCCAGATCCAGTTGTGTATTTGTCATGCGGATGCCTACTTGTCCTTCTTTAATTCTTCGGGCAATTCGGGAATACGAATGGTCATGCCAACGCGTACATGGGCGGGATTGTCGCCAATTTCTTCCTTGTTCTCTTCGTAAATCACCATCCAGTAGGGTCGGGTGGCGGAGCCGTAGTACTTGAGGGAAAGGTGGCTGAGGGTTTCGGTTTCGGTCAGTTTGTGTTCAGCGATGATCTTGGGTTTGGCATTTTCAGCCTGCTTGGCGCGCCATTCTTCGGCCTTCTGTGCGGCTTCAACACGGTCCTGCTTTGCTTTTTCCTTGGCTTTTTCAGCTTCGACTGCCTTCAGCTTTGCTTCGGCTACAGCGGCTTTGGCTTTGGCTTGTTCTGCTTCGCGGGCGGCTGCGGCGGCTTTGACTTTGGCTTCCGATTCGGCCCGCTGTGCTGCTTCGGCTGCTTCCTTCTCGTCGCGGTTGGTCAATGCGTCCACTGCTTTGCCGAATAAACCCTTCTTTTCTTCTTTCTTTGCCATTTTATTCTCCTTGATTTAAAAAATTAAAATTTAGTTGTCGTTTAATAGTTTAGATGCTGAAACCTGCTAGTAGGTTACAACCGGCGGAAGTTCTTTGGCCTGGCTGACCCAGCTTTGTACTTCGCTGAGGGATGGCGGGCGGCGCACCAGTTTCTTTTTCTCGTTGGTTTCCAGCATAGCCTGGTGCAGGTTTTCCGGGTTGCGGTTGCGCAGTTCCTTGACGGTGTCCACCCCGGCTTCTTCCAGCAGATCACTGTATTCTTCGCCAACGCCCTTGATGCGCATCAGGTCAGCCAGGTTGACCCATTCCAGAATCAGGGTTTCGCTGATGCCGGACTTCTCGGCCAGCGCCTGACGGCCCTTTTTGGTCGTGCCAGCTTTGAGCAAAGCATTGGTCGTGTTGATATCGATTGCATACAATTTCTTTCGGTAGACTTCGCCAATGCCTTCAATTTTGATGATATTCATTTCTTTTCCTCCTGAGTTGACTAAATTCTAATTACTTAATAAGTATATAGTATATTCATGATTTATGCAACAAATCTCACCAAAATCCTCCTATTTATTCGATGAAAATATATCTCGTTGAACATTTATTTTTTAAAATTTGCTATACTGTTATTATACTCGAATTTAGACAAACACTAGAAGCCTGAACAAAGATCAGGCTGAAGAAACAGTACATTAATAATCGAATACAAGCGGTTCAGGCAGAAGCGGGCTGCTTTTTAACCACAGAGAAGCGCTTTTTT
>Ga0334890_1004279_pt1 | contig 13311 bp, 10 predicted proteins | sample GraSluR1_MG_3_FD_207220 | JGI IMG/M metagenome (GOLD analysis project Ga0334890, IMG submission 207220) | Sludge microbial communities from methane-producing bioreactor in Wageningen University, Netherlands - Granular Sludge_31_08-R1 | ecosystem: Engineered > Bioreactor > Anaerobic >... | reverse complement strand
GCCGCCCGTTGATCGGATACCTGGGCACGATCTCGCATTGGTTCGACCTGGATACGATCTACTGGGTGGCGCAGCGGCGCCCAGCGTGGACGTTCGCCATCATCGGCCCTGTGGAGAACGTAGACCTGGCCCCTTACCAGGGGTTGGCGAACCTGAACTTTATCGACATTGTGCCGTATGAGCGCGTCCCGGATCTGGTAGCGGCTTTTGATGTGTGCTTGCTGCCGCGGAGAGCGACCGAGCTCACCGCGCACATGGATCCGATCAAGGTGTACGAGTACCTGAGCCTGGGCAAGCCCGTCGTCGCATCGCCCATGCCGCAGCTAGAGCGATACGCAGATCTGGTCTACCAGGCGAGCGATGGGACCGAGTTTGAGGCATCTATCGAGCGGGCGCTGGGCGAGGGCGCTGACCCTGCTGCCAAGACCAAGCGCAGGGCGCGGATGGCAGTGGCCCAGGCCAACACGTGGGATGAACGGGTGCAAGAGATCTTGGATGCCCTGCGGGAGACCGACCGTAGGCTAGGATGGGAGCCGAACTACTAGTGTCCGCGCGACTCGCGCAAGCCTGGAAAGGCGTCAGCGCCGACGCCAATGACAGCGTGCGTGCCCGCTTCATGCGGGGCGCTGTCTGGTCGGTGATCGGTTCGGTGGTGAACCAAGGGGCCGCTTTTGTGGCAGGTCTCTTGGCTGCCCGCATGCTGGGCAACCAGGGCTATGGCGAGCTGACCATGGTCCAGAGCTCGGTCACCACCTGGGCGACCGTGGCGGTCCTCGGGATGAACCTGACGGCCACGCGGTTCATGGCCGAGTATGCTGGCGATCCCCGTCGCAGTGGCAGGATCATCGGCCTTGCGTACACGGTGGCGGGCGTCTGCGGGCTGGCGTGTGCGGCCCTGCTCCTCTTTGGCAGCGATTGGGTCAGCGCCCAAGTGTTGGGCGAACCCGGCCTGGCGCCGAGCCTGCGGGTGGGCGGTGTGCTCATGCTGGTGACAGTGCTCGACGCTGTGCAGGCCGGCGGCTTGGCGGGATTGCAGGCCTTTCGGGCCTTGGCGTGGACGCGGCTGGCGTACGGCATCGCTATTGTGCCCCTGACGGCGTTGGGGGTGTGGCTGGCGGGAGTGCAAGGCGCGGTTGTTGCATTGACCGCTGCAGGCGTGATTCGCGTCATCGGAAGTGGATGGGCCCTGCTTGGCGCCTGCCGCGCCCGAGACATCCGCGTGGACCTGCGGGGCGGACTGGGCGAGGCCGATGTGATCTGGCGCGTGTCACTGCCGTCGGCGCTGGGGGGCATCCTGGTGGGAGTAGCGACCTGGCTATCGCAGGTGGTGTTCGCCCAACAGCCTGGTGGCTACCCTGATCTGGGTGTGTTCAACGCGGCCATGCAGTGGCGGATCGCGATCCTGTTCCTTCCCACCGCGCTCGGCAACGTGCTCTTGCCCATGGTAACCGAACAGCGCGAGGGTGGATCAAGGCGGTTTCGGGTGTTCAATCAGCTCATGGCCTGGGCTTTGGTCTCGGTTACCGCCTTGCCCTTGATGGCGTTCCCCGAGCTGGTCCAGTGGCTGTATGGCGCGCGCTTTTCGACCGATGGCTTTTCTCAGACCATGGCGCTCACCATGGTGACGGCGGTCGTCCTGGGGTATGGCGACGGTCTGGGACGGGTTCTGACCTCGCGCGACATGCTCTGGTGGGGCGCCGCCAGTAACCTGACGTGGGGTGTGCTGCTAGTAGGCGCAACCCGCCTCCTCCGTCATCTGGGGCCGCAGGGCCTGGCGTGGGCCTATGTGGTCGCGTATCTTTTCGTGACGATCTTGTTCCTGCCTCTCTACTGGGTACGCGACCTGGTACCCAGAGATCTGCTGTTCTCTTGGGATGCGCTGGCCACGTGGGTGCTGGCCGGCTGTGTCGCCGCGCTGACCTATCTGGGGGTTCCGCCTCTCTGGCGCGGTGTTGTCTTGGCGGTCGCGTTGGCGTGGTGGGCTTGGCGCGTCTGGCGGCTGCTCGATCTGGAGCAGCTCTGGCCCGAGGCGGTGCGTTCATGAGCCAGGCTATCCGCCGCCCGGAGCTGCCCGACATCGTCTACCTGGGGATGAACCCCTGGGATACGATCCGCCAGCGCGCCCAGCACCTGGCCACGGGGCTGAGCGGCTACGGCCGCGTACTCTTTGCGGATCCGATCACGCCGTCCGTGGCTGGCGCTCTGCGGCTAGCCCTGCAAGGCGGGCCGATGCGCCCGTGGGGGCCTCTTGTCCGCCAACTCGGTGATGGCCTGTTTCAGCTCGCTCCGCCGCCAGGCGTGCCACTCGGTTTTGACCTGCAGGCCTGTAATGCCATCAACCAGCGCCTTCAGTCGATCCTGGTGCGGCGGGCCGCCAAGCGCTTGGGCTTTGGACGGCCGATTCTGTGGATCGACCACCCCCTGGAGGCCGATCAGATCGGGCGGCACGGCGAGCGCATGGTCATCTATAATTGCATGGACAACTACCCGGCCTTCTGGTCGGCTGTGCCCCGCCGGCAGCGCCTGGTGGCGACGCTGGAGCAGCGCGTGCTCGCCCGGGCGGATCTGGTGGTGGCGTCTTCGAGCGGATTGGTCCGTCGCTGCGCCTCGGCGCGGGATGTGCGTCTCTTGCCCAACGCCTGCGACGCCGAGCTCTTTGCACAGGCTCTTGGCTCAGAGTGCCCAGAGGGGTTGCGGGCGCTGCGGCGGCCCCTGATGGGATATCTGGGCACGGTGTCCCATTGGGTGGATCTCGATCTGCTAGCCGAGATGGCGGCCGCTCACGCCGAGTCTGACTATGTCTTGGTGGGGCCCGTGGAGAACGTGGATATCCGGCCGTATGCTGGTCTGGCGAACCTGCATTTTCTGGGGCCCGTGCCCTATGAGCAGGTGCCCCGCTATGTGAACACCTTTGACGTCTGCCTCATCCCGTTCCGCTGCAACGACCTCACGGCCGACGTGGATCCCGTCAAGGCGTACGAGTATTTGGCCCTAGGTAAGCCCGTGGTTGCGGTTGGGCTGCCCGAGCTGAGTCGGTACGGCGAGCTGGTCTATCTGGCCCCAACGCGCGAGTGTGCCATAGGTATGCTCGCGCAGGCTCTCGCCGAGGTCTCCCGGGGCACAGGTTCGGCCATGCTTGCGGAGCGACAGCGAGTGGCCCGCGAGAACACCTGGGCCAACCGGGTAAGCGCCGTGGTGGAGATGATTCTGGCACACCTGGGCCGACCTGACACGCGGGGGGAGACGTCGCGGTGATGGCGATCGTGTGCGAGCTGGGCGCCTGGTTGGTTCCGCTGACCTTGCTGGCGGGAACGGCGGCCCTGGTCTGGGTCTGGCTCACGGGGCGCCCGCAGATTGCGCTGCTGCTATTGCTGGTAGGGCTGCCGCTGCATACCGTCGTGTTTCAGGTGGCCTCGGCGTACCTGCCCGGTTGGCTAGTGAGTGGGTTGCGGCTCTGGCGCGAGGCGCTGCTGCTGGCCTTGTGTGTGGCCATCGTGCGCCAATGGTCGGCTGTGTGGCCCGCGATTCGGCGCCACTGGCTGGTCGGTCTGGGTCTGACGCTCTACGCGATCACGCTTCTGGTGGGTGTCTGGCGCGGGGAGAGTATGAGCGTGGCCCTATCGGCCCTACGCCTGGCGGCTATGCCGCTGGCCCTGTTTGTTATCTGCCTTTCTCTATCCTATGATCGGGCTTTTCTTGAAAGAGCTGTTCCCTGGCTCCTGGGTATGGGGGCTGTCGTTTGCCTATTTGCTCTTTACCAGGGCTATGTGTTAGGGCCGCGCTTCTTGTGGGACTACTATGCCGCCGACGGCCGCCTAGCCCACTCGTACGAGGTCGGGGGCAGCCCTGTCCAACGCCTCATGGGGACGTTCTCCAGCCCAAACCAGCTCTCCCTCTATCTGGTCTTTTTGTCCATGATCGCTGCGAGCTTGTTCATGGTGGGCCGACGGCCACGGGCGGCTTATGTGGGGCTGGGGTCGCTGTACGTGCTGGTCTTGGTGTTGACAGTCTCGCGCAGCGGCTGGGCTGGTCTGGCCGTGGGGGGAGCGCTCTTGCTGCTGCTATGGTGGCATCGGTGGGAGCTCTGGGCCGCGCTGGGGGGGCTGGGGGCGTTGGGTTTTGTGGCGATGGTGCAGCGGGGTCTGCTGGCGCGGCTGCGAGATCTGGTGAGCCTGCAAGAGATGTCGGCTGCCTATCACGTCGCTATTGGCTGGGACAACCTGCAGACGATTGCCCGCGTTCCCTGGGGCTCCGGCCTCGGCTCGGCGGGGGCGCTGGGCAAAGCCGCAGAGGCGGCGGGCACGATCCAGACGCGCTACGCTACCGAGTCGTTCTTGCTGCAGATCGGCTTGCAGCAGGGCTGGCCGGGGATGCTGGCCTTTGGGTTGCTGGTGTGTGTCGTGGCGGCGGGCCTCGTCAAGGGGCTGCGCTCTGCAGAGACGCCATTCGGCCGTGCAGTGACCTTGGCGGCATTGGCGAGCCTGGCCGGGGCCATGGCCCACGCGGTGATGAACGTCGACCTGCAGGACATAGGTGTACAGAGCTACCTCTGGTTCCTGGTGGCGATGGGGCTCCGCATGCCTGCGTTGGATCCAGGCCGACGCGAGAGAGGCGCGCATGCCTGACATCGGCGTGGTGATCGTAACCTGGAACGCGATGGAGGTGATCGATGCCTGCCTTGCGTCCGTCTACGCGGACGCCGAGGGGCTGGCGCTACAGGTATGGGTGGTGGACAACGCGTCATCGGATGACACGGCCGACTGGGTGGCAGAGCGATACCCTGATGTGCGGCTGATCCGCAACCAGGACAATCGTGGCTTTGCCGCCGCCAATAACCAGGCATTAGCCCAGGCTCAGGCTCCCTACCTGATGCTGCTGAACCCCGATACGGTGGTGCGTCCAGGCGCGTTGCGCGTGTTGCGCAGCTACCTCGATGAGTGCCCCGCGGTGGCCGCGGTGGGGCCCAAGGTGGTGCATCCCGCCATGCGGCTGCAGGTGCTCTCCTGCGGCTACCAGCCCTCGGTGCGGACGGTGGCTAGCCAGTATCTGGGGCTGACGCGCCTGTTCCCTCGGTCTCGCGCCTTCCGAGGCGTGAACCTGCTGATGGGCATCCACGACGATGCGCCGCGCGAGGTCGAGTGGCTGAGCGGCGTGTGTCTGATGGTGCGGCGCTCGGTAGTAGAGTCGGTGGGGCTCCTGAGCGAGCGGTGGTTCATGTATGCCGAGGATATGGAGTGGTCGCATCGGATGATGCAGGCGGGTTGGCGGTTGTGCCACGTGCCCGAAGCCGTCATCGAGCATCACCTGGGGCATAGCGCTGCCCGAAACGCGCGCGTGAGCACCATGTGGGTCACCAGCCAGCGGAGCTTTTACCGAGCGCGCGAGAACGCGGCTTGGTGGCAGCGCACCGCGTTCGATGCGGCGCTGGCCGGCGGGCTGGCGTTGCGTGGCGGGCTCTATGGCGCGCGGGGGCTGGCGGGGGGCGAGTCGGCCGCCATGTGGCGTCGAGAGGCTCGCCGCTTTTGGGCCTATGCGCGGGCGGCGCTGGGGCCCCTGCAGGAGACATCATGAGCCGACTGCGTCTAGCTCTCGATCGCCTGGCGCACCGCCTCACGGGCGCCGAGGAGGGAGAGGCCGCCTTGAGCGACCGTCCTCCCCGCGTCTTGCTTCAGACGTTCTTCAAGGTCGCCCCGATGGTGGCTCGTGGGGTGTGGCATCGTCTCTGGCTGAGACGCGCGCGAGGCGTGCTTTTGGTGGGGCGCGGTGTCGCGCTGCGCAACCCCCAGTGTGTCAGCGTGGGCCGCTCGGTGGTGTTGGAGGATTTCTGTGAGGTCCAAGGGCTCTCGCGGCAGGGGATCGTGCTGGGCGACCACGTGACCGTGGGCCGCATGGCCATGATCCGCCCCTCTGGCTACTATCGGCGCGCCATCGGTGAGGGGTTGACCGTGGGCGACCACTCGAATATCGGGCCTGGCTGCTATATCGGCTGTTCGGGGCACGTGCGGATCGGCAGTCATGTGCTCATGGGCGCGCGTGTTTCCATGCACGCCGAGAATCATACCATCGAGCGTATAGATGTGCCCATCGACGCCCAGGGCGTGACCCGCGAGGATATTGTCATCGAGGATGATTGCTGGTTGGGCGGTGGGGCGACCATCCTGGCTGGGGTGCGGGTGGGCCGCGGGGCCGTGGTGGCTGCGGGGTCGGTGGTGACGCGTGATGTGCCGCCCTATGCCGTGGTGGCGGGCGTGCCCGCCCGGGTGGTGCGCACGAGGGGCGAGCCGCCCATCGACGTATCCGAGGAAGCATCATGAGGGTTCTGGTCGATGCCCACATGCTCGGCTCTCATGAGACGGGCAACGAGACCTACATTCGCAACCTGCTGCGGGCGTTGGCACGGCGCGACGACGTGGATATCCTGGCTGCGGTGCTGCCATCAGAAGTCGCCAGGGTAGAGGATATGGGGGTCGCCGCGGCGCCGCTGGCGCGCGAGTCGGATGTGTGGCGGCTGACCCAGGGACTCAATGGCTTGGCCCGTGAGCACGGGGCCGATCTGATGCATGTGACCTATGTGGGGCCCTTGCGGCCCGCGTGCCCCCTGGTGGTCACCGTTCATGATGTGTCGTTTCGCAGATTCCCGAGCTACTTTGCACCGCGCGTCCGTTTGCTGTTTGCCACGTTGCTCCCCGCGACGTTGCGTCGGGCCGCTCGGGTCATCACCGTGTCTCAGCATGCTCGGCAAGAGATTCTGCGCTATTACCCACATCTTCAGGGTCGGGTGGGCGTGACCTTTGAGGCGGCCGATCCCATTTTCCGGCGGCTGGACGGTGCCTTGGTCGCTGAGACGCTCGATCGGCTTGGCGTGGTGCCACCCTATGTGCTGGCGGTGGGGAACCTACAGCCGCGCAAGAACCTGGTGAGGCTGGTGCAGGCCTTTGCCGAGGCCGTCCTGGCGACCGGTTCGCGCCTGGTAATCGTTGGCCAGGCCCAATGGCAGGCCTCTGACGTGATGGCCGCCATCGAGGAAGCCAGGCTCGGGAACGCGGTCAAGCTCACCGGGTATGTGCGCGACGACGATCTGGTGGCTCTCTACAACGGGGCGGCTCTCTTCTGCTATCCCTCGCTGTACGAGGGCTTTGGCCTCCCTGTGGCAGAGGCGATGGCCTGTGGCGCGCCCGTGGTCGCCTCCAACGTCACGAGTATCCCCGAGGTGGCAGGCGATGCCGCGCTGTTGGCCGATCCTTACGACGTGGCTGCGATGGCCCAGGCAATCGACGCGGTGCTCCAGGACGAGGCCCTGGCTGCATCGTTGCGGCAGCGCGGGCTGGCTCGGGCGGCGGCCTTGACGTGGGACCAGACGGCGGAGCAGACGGTGTCCTGCTATCGGGAGGCGCTGAACCACGCAGGGAAGGGCGGATCGCGGTGAAGATTGCTCTCATGGGCACGCGGGGTATCCCCGCCAGCTATAGCGGATTCGAGACCTGCGTCGAGCAGCTCGGTCAGCGGCTGGTGCAGCGCGGCCACGAGGTGACCGTCTACTGCCGCTCGCACCACATCACCTACCCTGAGGACACCTACAAGGGCATGCGTTTGGTCAAGCTGGGCACGCTGCGGAACAAGTATCTGGACACGATGGTGCACTCGCTGCTCTCGTCGCTGCACGCTCTGGGCCAGCGCTATGACATCGCCCTTTATTTCATTGCGGGCAACAGCCCGGCGACGTTCATCCCTCGCATGGTCGGTACGCGCACCATCCTCAACGTGGATGGCCTGGATTGGAAGCGGGAAAAGTGGCCCGCTCCCGCCAAGGCCTATATCAAGTTCGCCGAGTTTCTCGCCACCAAGCTGCCCAACGCCTATCTGACCGACTCGGAGACGGTGCAAGCCTACTATTGCGACCGGTTTGGCGCGGCGCCGCCTGTCATCGTGTACGGCTCCGAGGTGGAACCCGCGCCACCTGGAGAGACGCTGGCCCAATTCGGCTTGGCGTCCGACAAATATGTGCTATTCGTCGGGCGCCTGGTGCCCGAGAACGGTGCCCATCATCTGGTGCAGGCCTTTCGCGAGATCGAAACCGACCTCAAGTGCGTCATCGTGGGCGACGCCCCCTATGCGGAAGAGTATATCCGTTCGCTGCACCAGATGGCCAAGGGGGACTCACGCATCGTGTTCACGGGGTATGTTTTCGGTCGCGGCTATGCCGAGTTGGGCTCCAACGCACGCATCTTTGTGGAGACCTCGGGCGTGGGCGGCACCCATCCCGCCTTGGTGGAGGCCATGGCCTTTGGCAACTGCGTGGTGGTGAACGATCATGCCGAGAACGTGGAGACCATCGGCGATGCGGGGTTGGCTTACGAGGGGCGGGTGGGCGCCGCGAGCCTGCGCCCAATCCTGGAAGAGCTGCTTTGCGATCCCGACAAGGTGGAGCGCCTGCGCCAAATGGCGCGGGATCGGGCTCGTAGCCGCTATACCTGGGAGGCCGTCACCGACGCCTACGAGCGCATGTTCTACCAGGTGCTCGGCCAACCTCTGCCTGCGCGGCTAGCGCAGAACGTCGCCGACTAGGGCGTTTCGGCGGGCGCCAGCACCACTGAGCGAAAAGCCACGGCCAGCTTGCGCGATGGGCTGGTCAGGTCACCCCCATAATGATGTGCGTAGCGGAAGGTGATGGTGTCCACCCCATCGGTGATCCATGCCGCCGGCACCACGCCCGACCAGGCGGCGGGCGGCAGCGCATCCCCCTCGCACCGGGGAAAGACCATCTCCCCGAGCTTTTGGCCGTTGTACCAGATCTCCATGGACTGCTGGTAGCTGCTCATCTCTGCCAGATCGCAATAGGCCATGGCGTCCACGGTGAGGCGTTGGTCGCGCTTTTCGGGGACGTGTACGAGGAGGACCGCTCGATTGCGGGTGTTCACACCTGGGCCGATGGTGGCGATCTGAAACCCCGAGTCGAGGCTGGCCCACACGCCCCACTTTTCCGTCCAGCTCCAGCCGACGCCGAGATGCTGCCGCTCTTCCCGTATGTTTGTCTCTCCTCGCGGGATCAGCTCCCCTTGGGCCGTGTAAGTTTCCGCAGCGGCCAGTGTGGCGCGGCGGTTGACGCCATAGTGGTCGAACATGGTGCTGGTGGGCTGCCCCGTGGCCTCGCGCCAGCAGTAGGCCAGCAGGCTTTCGTCGAGGGGGATGATGGCGATGCGCCGCTCGTCGGTGATCACGGTCATCAGCCATTGCTGATCGGCATAAAAGGCCACCAGGCCGTTGAGCCCGATCGAAAGCGCGGCCAGTCCGCCCAACGACCAGTGCAACGTCCGACGCCAGCGGGTTGTCAGCAGAACGGGCACCAACGCCATCAACGCGTACGGGAGGCCATCCACGGCATAACGGCTGGTCCAAGACCAGCCGCCACGCCATGATCGGAAAGAGGTATACAGTGCCACGAATCCCAGCGCCGCCACGGCGATAGCCGACAGCGCCAGGGGGTAGCGCGGCGTCTCTCCTCGCTTGGCGGCGCCGATGCGATCGCGCGCCAGGAGGGCGGCGCCCACGACAAACAGGACCAAGAAGGGCGAGTAGACCAGGACGCCGTTGCTCCAATCAAAGAGCTGGCGGCCAAGGGAAAAGACCAGATATCCCCAGTCCAGCGTAAAGATAGCCTGGATGCCACGTTGCATCAAGCTGCGGTAGAATGGCCCCACAAAGCCCAGTTGCAGGGCCGCCTCTGCGGCGAGGGCGGCCAACCCCAACCCCGCGATGATAGCCGCCCAGCGCCGGTAGCAGATCAGCGTGTAGAGCGCCAGCACAGCCACCACCACCACATAGGTGGGGCGGCTCTCCAGGCCCCAGACGAGGGGCGCCCATGCGACCAACGCCCAGACGGGACGCTTGAGCGAGCGTAGCAGGCACCAGATGAGCAACACGCCGCCGAGCTGAGCGCTGGTGAGGGTCCATAGGTCCTGGCTGGCCACGGGCCACATGGAGGTGCCCAGCGCGTAGGCGACGGCGAGGAGCGCCAGTCGCCAGCCCCTGGCAAAGTGGGCCAGGTTCAGCGTCATCACCAGGACGCAGAGGCTAGAGATGATGGCGGCGCTGAGTTTGGCCAGCGCGTCATAGTCTCCCGCGGTGGTGGGGCCGCGGCCAACCAGCTCGGCGATGCCATAGACCGGCACGGCCATGTAGGCCGGCCCTTTGGGGAGCAGCGAGTAATAGTGACCATCGCGCTCGCCAACCCGCAGCGTGGCCAGTTCGGTCAGCACGGGATAGTCGTCCACGCGTTCGTGGCCATGCCGCACGATGCTGGCGGGGACATAGCGAGAGGGCCAGCTATCGCCCTGGCCCATGATGCGCCCGTTGGCCATGTAAGCGCAAAAGCTGACCAGGGCGATGGCCAGAGCTAGCCAAAGGGCGTCCTTGGGATCGTGCAGCAGCATGGTGTGCCGGTCGCCTGTGTTGCAGAGCCAACTCTTGAGCCTGTCCACCATGCCTGTCTCCCCTGTGTGCTGCTCGGAGCGTCGCGCCAGTATAGCATGGGCTGACTGAGCCGACTAGTCGCTGGCTGATGCGCTTGGCTAGCCGTGTGGGGCGTTTCATAGTATGGTTGCGTGGGCATCCATCCGAGGAGGAGGCAACGGTGAGGGAGATCTATCCGCTAGAGTTCACACCCGTGTTCCAGGACTATATCTGGGGCGGTCGGCGTTTGGCGACGCTCTTTGGGCGTCAACTGCCTGACGGCGTCGTCGCCGAGAGCTGGGAGATCTCTGGGCATGCCAAGGCCGCCACCAACGTGGTGGGCGGACGATGGGACGGGAAGAGCCTTCCCGAGGTGTTGGATGCGCTGGGCGAGGCTCTGGTCGGCACCGATGCGCGCGACTGCCTGGCGCGGGGGCGTTTCCCGCTGCTGGTCAAGCTGCTCGACGCGCACCGGGATCTTTCGGTGCAGGTCCATCCCGACGATGCCTATGCCGCGGTCCACGAGGGCGGTGAGCTGGGCAAGACGGAGATGTGGTACGTGCTGTACGCCGATCCAGGCAGCGAGCTGATCTATGGGCTGGCGCAGGGGGTCACCCCCGCGACCTTGGCGGAGGCGTTGCAGAGGGGCGAGGTGGAGACGCAATTGCATCGCCTTCCCATCCATGCGGGCGATCTGTTCTACATCCCCGCGGGCACCGTCCATGCGCTGCTGGCGGGCGCCGTGGTGGTCGAGATTCAGCAGAACTCGGATGCGACCTATCGCCTGTACGATTGGGGCCGGGTGGGCGACGACGGACGTCCCAGGCCGCTGCATGTGGACAAGGCGCTGGAGGTGATCGATTGGGCGATGGTCACGCCCTGCCCCACAGAGCCGTCGCTGTTAGGGGAGGGAGCAGGATATCGCCGTTGGCTGCTGACCGATGACCCGCGCGTCACTGTGGAAAAGATCGAGATGGATCCCGGCTCTGAATGGCAGGACGCATGCGACGGCTCGACCTTTCAGATTGTCGGATGCATCGCGGGCGATGCGCGCCTAGCCTGGGCGGGCGAACCCCAATCGTTGCCATCGATCTCCTGGCGGCTCTTGCCTGCTGCGCTGGGCGCGTACACCTTGCGCGCCCAAGCGCCTAGCGTGCTGCTGCGGGCGTATGTGCAGGCCTGTCCCTCATAAGCTCCAGGCGGGCGGCTGGCCTACTGGATCGCTCCCTTGCTCCCATAGAGCTGCACGGCGTTGTCATGCAGGATGGCTGTGGCCAGTTGCTCGGCCTCGCTTGCCGCTGCGTTCGTCCAGGCGACAACCTGCTCCAGAGCCGTGGCCAGCGACTGCCGCAGGATGGCCGCCGCCCCAGCCGCCATTTCTACCGAAGTGGCGTCATGCGACACCATGATCTTGTGCTGCGGAACATAGGCCAGCCACGTATGCAGGGCGCGTTCCAGATGCGCCGGGCTGAGGATGGGCAGCCAGCAGGCATCGAGATAGACGTTGGGCAGGTACTTGGCCAGCCAGCCCGACTCGTCTAGGAACGGCCAGCAGTGAAGCAGCACCAACTGCATCTTGGGATACCGTCGCGCCAACGCCTCTACCGGGAGTGGGTCCGATCGGTTCAGGTTGGCGGTGCCTACGTGGATCTGGTGAGGCCAACCTCGCTCGTGGGCCAGCTCGCAGCAGGCGTGGACCACCCAGTCCTGGAACGCGCTGACCTGCGTCGCCGCGAGGTCGCCGCGAAAGCGCACCTCGGCGTCGCTCTGTGGCGCAAAGGCCAGGTCGCGGGTATAGGCTTGGAGCTGCTTGATGCCCAATGCCCCGCCCGCCTCGGCCGCGTCGAACAGCCTGGCAGTGAACTCCCGCCAGCTCGCGGCATCCACGGGATCGATGCCCACCCATTCCGCCAGGCGCTCGCGGCGGGGGCATTCTGGCTGCCAGAAAGCTAGCAGCGGATCGATGCGCAGCACCGTGCGTAGGTAGCGCCGCTCCTTGGCCGCCGCTGGGGCCTGGTCCCAGTAGAACTCGGGCTGCACCGGTCGAATCAGATGAGTGAATTCGGCCCTGGCCATGGCGCGTGGGTGCCAGGCGTGCAGATCGCGATAGGCCATGGCGATGCTAGCGTCCAGGGCCTGCCAGGTGCCGGGATCGTCCAGCGCCAGCGGCGCCTCGTGCAGCAGGCCACAGCCGCCTGCGATGCAGGCATAGGTGCCCGTGAAACGCTGGCGCTGCAGCGACGGACGCGCCAGTTCCATGGCGCGCGGCAGGTCGTCTGCCGCTAACTCGTGGATGCCGATGCCCTCGGAATCACGCGCCAGTTGCTCGGGCGAGTCGCCGGCCGCGGCCAGATGCCCGCCGAGGTAGGGATCCAGCAGCAGGTCCAGCAAGCCGGTGCGGCGGCTAGGCTCGGCGCCGGCCTGCATGTCGCCACGGAACCAGCCTTGCGCCATCCCGATCGAGGCAAGGCTGCCCCAGTGCTCATGGGCGCAGTACGATGGCGCACCGGCGAGATCCAGCATATTCGCCTCCTTGGGGCGATCGGCTGCTCTGTGAGCAAAGGCACAGGCTATATCGCAGATACCACCGGATTCCGCAGCACGCCGATCCCGTCGATCTCAATCTCGACGACGCCTCCCGGGCGCAGGAATACCTGTGGCGAGCGGGCGAACCCAACTCCCGAGGGGGTGCCGGTGAGAATCACGGTGCCGGGCAGCAGCGTCAGGCTGTGGGAGAGGTGCGAGATCAGCTCGCTCGCCGAAAAGATCAGGTCGTCGGTATTGCCGTCCTGCATCACCTGCCCGTTCAGCCGGGTGCGAATGCCGGCGTGGTCGGGGTCTAGATCCGTCTCGATCCAGGGG
>Ga0334890_1004277_pt1 | contig 13319 bp, 16 predicted proteins | sample GraSluR1_MG_3_FD_207220 | JGI IMG/M metagenome (GOLD analysis project Ga0334890, IMG submission 207220) | Sludge microbial communities from methane-producing bioreactor in Wageningen University, Netherlands - Granular Sludge_31_08-R1 | ecosystem: Engineered > Bioreactor > Anaerobic >... | reverse complement strand
CGCTCATCTTGGCCGCGATCACTCCTACTTCTTTGAGGAGGGCTTTCTCCATACCCAATCCTGCGCGCAACAAGATGATCACCAAAGCAATCATCCGGATCTCCCCAGCGGCTTCCATGATCTGAGGACTCAACCACTCAAATCCGTAGGGGCCAATAAGGACTCCAACGATGATCATCCCCAGCAGACCTGGCAATCTCATCCAAGAAAACACATAACTCCCAAGCATTCCAAACAGAAGGATCAAGAAAATGCTTTCGATCATATGCTCACCCCATAAAAAAAGCTTCTACAAGGATCTTGTAGAAGCCATTAGCTTTTCAGCGGTTTACAGATTGCAGGAGAGCTTCATCTCCCTTGGTTCGAGTATAGCACAAACAACGATGCTTGTCAATTCTGGTGTTCCAACACTTTTGGGTAAAAGTGCGATTTTGAGGGTGATCATACTCGGATTATGCGAGTTTTACGCGTCAATGTGATCGAAGGTGGGGGGCAGTTCGATTTACCATTGTAGCAGTTGTCTTACCTCGCTATCAAAGGACTTTCTTCAAAAAATAACGGTCTTCTCTCTTGTCTTTGTGGCTACTTCTAAGGAGGCAACCGCATGATCAATATCGAGATTGGGCGATTTTTCATCCCTTTTTAGGCATTCCAGAACATGCCGGATGACTTGCTCATAATCGTCGGTTTCAGGGACTTCCACTCTCTGTTCTACTCCATCTAAGTTGACATGCACGCTTTGTTCCACCTCTTCTCCGAAACTCCCCCGGAATCGGACCGATCCTTTCTCCCCATCGATGTTATAACCGATAAGAAAAGGAGAATTCTCGGGCAAACTGGAATCGCTGATCAGAGTTGCCATAGCCCTTTCATACCCATAATTGGCCTGAATGACGGATCTTCTTTTCATATCAATTCCATAAGAGGCGATGGATTTTGGGTTCCCTAAGATTTCCAAGAGGAAATCGAGATTATGGATAAAAAAGGTGAACACCGAACGGCCTATCGATAAGTCCCCCCAAGTCGAAGGCGTTTTGTTGTACGCTTCAAGATAATGGATTTTTCCCAGTTTATTACTCTTTGCATAGTTGATTCCAATCTGGTGGGGTGTAGAGTATTTTGTAAACATATCCACATATACATGTCTTTTATTTCCATCCGCTACGTAAGCGATTTCTTTGGCTTCTCTGAGAGAAAAAGAGATCGGTGTTTCACAAAACACATGTTTGCTTTTTCGAAGGGCGCGGATTGCGTATTCATGATGGAGTTCTGTCGGTAAGCAGATATCGATGAGATCTATACTCCCATCCTCAAGGATATCTTCGAACCGATCGGTGACAAAAATCCCATATTCTCGATGGATCTTTGAAAGCGCATTCTGATTTCTTCCGAATACATATTTGATGGTTACGTCTGCTATCTTCTGGTATATTTCGATATGATTCATCCCAAAATTGGTTCCAAGAACTGCAACATTGACCATTGATTCTCCCTGCCTTTCGTTTCTATCTGTAAGAAGCCAATCAAAGGAAATGACTTAGCTTTGCGACTCATAAACCCTCGATCCGGCTGCCTAAGGCTTTAACCATCCATACTCCATAAGGATTATACCATATGCAATCAAACCCACACCCCACACCAAACCCAGGATGTACACATTCGTTTCTCTTCACCGAAAAGCGGAGTTCCGATATGCAGTCATGCAACCGTTGCGGCGCACTAAGCCCGGCGAAAGAAAGGCACACGGATAACACCCGTGTATATCAGAAAACAGGCACTGGAATCCTTCCGGTCGATATAATCCGAGAAGAAAACGAGTATTTAATCCTAATGACGCAGAGAGAAGCCATTACCCGCACAGGAGCAATGGAAGTCTTCGTTACGATAGAAAGCAGGAAACCCGTTTTGGAGCGGATCTCAGGTATAGACACAATCGCTGTTTCTACGGAGCTTTGGTTTTCAAATCTCAGCATTAGTAGAAAACCCAGTGGTAATTTTAAAGTTGTCTGATGTCCTACAAACTGATAAGGTCCTTAATGGTCAGGATCCTTCCTCATCCTCCTAAATCATTTGGGCGGCAGAACCCCTTGCGTAATGGTAAAAAAAGAATCGGGATCATACCATTCCAAAAGATCCAGAGATTGCTGTTCTCCAACACCGCCGAGATAATTGTGGACCCGTTTCTCCAGATAGGGATGGGATCGGATCAGAAGGCCCGTGTTCATGTATTTGTCCTCCACGGCGAAAACAATGCTGCGGATGTTGGCCAACACAATCGTAGTGAGGCACATCAAACAAGGCTCGACGGTGGTATACATAATGCATGATCGGCCATGTTTCTTCAAGTACGGGGCGCTTTGAAAGATGGCCGTGTTTTCGGCATGCGCCACATGGCTGTCCAAAGACAAAAACCGATTGGAGGATCGGATCACGACCGTTCCATGGTGGACAATAACTGCCCCGATTGGACGGTCTCCTCTTTTCCCCGCATCTTCCGCCTCTTCAAGTGCGATCTGCATAAACCTGATATGGTCGCTCTCATGAAACTGGGAAAGATCTTTGCCCGTGTGCGCTGATTTGGTTTCCAATTCTCTCTCTCCTCTCTCCGATCTAATTGGTTTTCCGATTTCCAGCCACCCCTTACGCTCCCAAAAAGATTGCAATAGTGTTCGGTCGATTATAGCACACCAATGGCCCCTTTTCCTGGTCGAACTCATCTTCGACGGTGTTTTTATGAAACGATGCTTGTGTTATAATGTGACTGTAATTCTTCTCATCGAGTGCTCCTGTCGAAAACAAAAACAGAAAAGGGGTGTTGGTATGAAGAGGGTCTTCGTGTCTATGTTTGTTGTCACAGTATTGATTGCCACCTTTTTGTTCTCCGCTCAGTTGAATGTTGGATTCATCTACATCGGACCTGCAGGGGATGCAGGGTGGACCTATGCGCATGATCTGGGAAGGCTTCATCTCGAAGGAGTCTTTGGAGATCAGATTTCAACGACCTTTGTCGAAAGTGTGCCCGAAGGGATGGAAGCGATGATGACCATCGAGTCCCTTGCAAGAAGAGGATACGATATCATCTTTACTACAAGTTTTGGGTACATGGATCCAACTTTCTTAGCGGCAGAAAAATACCCTGATGTCTGGTTCCATCATTGTTCTGGGTATAAAAGCGCCGAGAATATGTCCACATATTTTGGAAGGATGTACGAACCAAGGTTTCTGACGGGTCTTATCGCTGGCATGAAAACATCCTCAAACCGCATTGGATATGTAGCCGCCCATCCGATTCCGGAAGTGGTGCGGGGTATCAACGCCTTTGCCTTGGGCGTTCGGATGGTCAATCCTGACGCGCGTGTCCATGTCGTGTGGAGCAATACCTGGTACGATCCCGCCATGGAAAAGGAAGCTGCTTTGAGCTTGCTTGATCTCGGTTGTGATGTCATTGCCATGCATCAGGATTCTCCTGCGCCTCAACAAGCTGCTCAGGAAAGGGGAGCGTTCAGCATTGGATACAACAGCGATATGGTCGCTTTTGCTCCCAAGGCCTATTTGACAGCCCCCGTCTGGAACTGGGGTATATACTACGAGCGAGTGGTTCGCGAAACTATGGCTGGAACCTATCAAGCCGAAGAGTATTGGGGTGGTATGAACGACGGGATTATTGGGCTTGCTCCCATGACCGATTTGGTTCCCCAGAACGCTCAGGTTATGGTTGAAGTTTTCAAGGAAGCCATCAAAGCAGGCTCTTTCCATCCGTTCCAAGGACCTGTTTACAATCAGAGAAACGAGTTGGTTGTTCCGAAAGGTCAGATTCCATCAGATGGAGAACTGCTTTCCATGAGTTGGTTCGTGGACAACGTGGTCGGGATCATTCCAGGGTCCAACTAGGCAAGTTATCCAGCCGGGCGTCATGATGAGCCCGGCTTTTGTATGTAGGAGATGATCATGCCTGAATCAGAAGCACCCGTATTGTGGATGAAGGGTATTGTCAAACGTTTCGGCAAAAAGGCTGCTAATGATCGCACGGATTTTGACCTTGCTGCCGGGGAAGTGCACGCTTTGTTGGGGGAAAACGGGGCGGGAAAGACGACCCTGATGAACATTCTGTATGGTCTGTATCGGCCCGACGAAGGAGAGATTCAGATCGACGGGAACCCGGTCTCGATCCGTTCTCCCCACCATGCGATGATCCATGGAATTGGAATGGTCCAACAGCACTTCACGCTGGTTCCATCTTTTAGTGTGGCTGAAAATGTGGTTTTGGGGATGAAAAATCAACCCTTTTGGAATCAAACCAAGTCTTCTAGAACTCAGTTCGACCAACTTGCCAAAAAGTACGATCTTCCAGTTCCTTCGAGCGCAAAAGCGTGGCAGCTCTCGGTTGTCGAAAAGCAGCGTCTTGAAATCTTGAAGCTTCTTTTTCTATCTGCCCGTATTATCATTCTTGATGAACCCACGGCTGTGCTGACACCTCAGGAATCGGAAACATTGTTCAAAGCGATTCGGAAGATGAAAAGCGAAGGAGCTTCCATTGTTTTTATCTCCCACAAGCTTAGAGAGGTGATGGAGATCGCCGATCGAATCACAGTCCTAAGACAGGGCAAAGTGGTCGGGACTACAAAAAAGGCAGCGACTCGTATCGAGCAACTTGCCCAGTGGATGGTAGGCAGAGAAGTGGTTCTGAAGGTATCGGATCAAAGAGTTCCTCCCAAAGAAACCATCTTGCATGTTCAAGGATTAAAAGCCACGGACGACCGAGGTGGAAACGCCTTGAAAGGTATCTCATTTGACTTGAAACAAGGAGAGATCCTGGGGATTGCAGGCGTAGGCGGCAACGGGCAAAAGGAGTTAGCCGAGTGTCTTTATGGCTTGAGAACACCTTCCGAAGGGAAAGTGCTGTTTAATGGGAAAGAGATTACGCGCTGCAGTGTGCGCAAGCGGATGCATATGGGGATCGCTTTTATTCCCGAAGACAGAAAAAGCACAGCTTCCTGTCCCAATCTCTCCGTTTCTGCCAATTTGATGATGAAGAGAATCAAGCATTATGGAATCTTTCCCAACCGGAAACGGATGCGTGAAAAAGCCAAAATACTGGTCGAGCAGTACGGAATCTCTCTAACCAGTGTCAACCAACCCATTAAACTCCTTTCGGGGGGCAATATCCAAAAAACGATCCTAGCGAGAGAACTGTCTTCAAAACCAAGTATAGTCATTGCCGAGCATCCAACAAGAGGATTGGATGTGGGGGCGATGGAGTTTGTATACAATCAATTGATTCAAGCAAGAAACGCAGGCACAGCGGTTCTGTTGTTGGCAGGGGATTTGGAGGAGATCTTCACTGTCTGTGACCGGGTAGCAGTCATCTATGAAGGGAAGATCGTGGGATATTCACACCCGGACCCCTCACGTATCGAGGAGATCGGGTTGATGATGGCAGGAGCGGGCCATGATTCACATTGAAAAAAGGCAAATTCTCCCAAAAGGGTACTCGATTCTTGTGTCTGTACTCTCCATTGTTTTCGCTCTGTTGCTCATGGGACTGATCCTGCTGATCTTTGGGGCGGATCCCGCAAAAGCCTATCAGGAATTGTTCACATGGCCCTTTTTTCCGTCAATGGGGTTGCAAGATACGGTCGTCAAGATGATCCCGTTGCTGATTATCTCTCTTGGCCTAGCAATCACCTTCAAGATGAAGATCTGGAATATCGGAGGGGAAGGCCAGTTCTTCATGGGTGGTATGTTTACGACTTTTGGTGCTCTGTACGTATTCGGAGCCGATCAGTCTCCATGGGTGGTCATACCTCTCCTTTTGGTCTTCGGTTTTTTGGGTGGGGCATTCTGGGCCTCAATCGTCGCATTTCTGAAGACCTTTCTGAAGATCGACGAAATTCTTGTCACATTGATGCTGAACTACGTGGCTATGTATTGGGTCGATCACTTGATATACGGGCCCTGGAAGGATCCTCGTGGATTTAACTTTCCGCTCACAGCGGTATTTGCCCAAAACACACGGCTTCCTCGTATCGGCTCAACTACCATACACGGTGGATTGTTCCTGGCCCTGGCTTTGGTAATTGTGGTATATCTGCTCATGAAGAGAAGCCGTTGGGGACACGAGCTAGAGATCATCGGCGACAACCCTGTTGCGGGACGGTATGCGGGGTTTTCCGTTCGCAAGAACATTTTTCTGACCCTCATGATCAGTGGGGGACTTGCTGGATTGTCTGGATCGGTGCAGCTTCTTGGAGTTCAACATCGCCTTCAGAGAGGGTTTTCAATGGGGTACGGATTCACTGCGATTATTGTTGCATGGCTTTCGAAACTGAATCCTTGGGCAATGGCTTTGACCTCTTTCCTTTTCGCCGGTTTGATCATCGGGAGTGAGCAATTGCAAATCGTTATGCGTCTCCCAGTGGCTATGGTGAATGTCTTACAGGGATTGGTTCTTTTGTGCTTGCTTATCACAGAGACGCTCTTCCGCTACCGGATTCGATGGGTATCGAAGAAAACCCATTTCGATACTTTGGATAAGGAGGCAGATTGATGGACTTCCTTGTTGGTGTTTTGCAGGCTACTATCCGGGCAGGCACGCCCATTCTGCTAGCTGCTACCGGCTCAATCCTTGTGGAAAGAAGCGGAGTAATGAATCTCGGTATCGAAGGAATCATGCTCATGGGCGCAATCGGTGGCTTTGCGACTGCGATCACAACATCCAACCTTTTCCTGGCGCTGCTTGTGGCAGCTTTGATGGGAGCCATGCTTGGATTGATTCACGCGTGGGTGTCGATAAGTCTCAGAGTCAATCAAGTCGTCAGCGGATTGGCGATCGCGATGCTGGGAGGGGGTATTTCAGGCATTTGGGGTCGAGGCTTCATTGGAAGAACAGCGGCGCGATTCGAACCCATACCGGTCCCTTTGTTATCGGAGATTCCACTACTCGGACCTACCCTCTTTCGACAAGATCTTCTGGTATATGCATCATTGCTTTTGGTAATTGCTTTGTGGGTCTTCCTTTTCCGGACAAGGGGAGGGATGGTTCTCCGATCTGTGGGAGAAGCCCCTGACGCGGCCGATGCGAGAGGAATCTCTGTGTACGGGGTGAGATACCTTGCAACAGTGTGCGGTTGCGCCATTGTCGCTATAGGTGGAGCCTATCTCTCATTGGCCTATACTTCGATGTGGATCGAGAATATGACTGCTGGTCGAGGATGGATCACTGTGGCCTTGGTGATCTTTTCAACATGGGATCCACTGAAGGCATTGCTCGGGGCGTACATCTTCGGCGGAGTAACTGCTATCCAACTCCGACTCCAAACGATCGGAGTCAACATCTCATCTCACATCCTCATGATGTTTCCCTATCTCGCCACATTGATCGTAATCGTACTGTTCAATTCCAGCGAGAGGATCCGTAGAAGAATGGGAGTTCCCAGCCAGCTGGGCATTCCTTATTCTCGGGAAGACAAGAGCTAAGAACCCCCCTGTTCAACGAAACCGGCAGGGCGCTTTTCATGAATGAACCCCCACCTGTACTTAATAGGGTTGAAGGCCCCCAACAAATTCGGATTTTACGATATGAGCGGCATTGTTTTCGGGTGGTGCAACGATTTGTATCATGAGGATTATTATATCGAAGGAGAAAAGATCAATCCTGTTGAATTCAGAATCACCGGAACACTCACTCAATAAGTGTCGCTTGATATGCGACCCTCGCTCCATTGATCCGTGCTATCATTCCTCCTGTAAAAAAACGGAGGTGAGGCCGATGGACAATCGGGCGACTGATTTGGTTTTCATTCTGGATCGAAGTGGGTCGATGAGCGGGTTGGAAAGCGACACGATTGGCGGTTTTAACGCGTTTTTAAAGAAACAACAGGCTGAGCCTGGTGCAGCCTTTGTGACAACGGTCTTGTTCAACGATGAGTACGAATTGCTGCACCATCGGGTCATGATTCAAGACATCCCGCCTATCACCGAAAAAGTGTACTTTGTCGGAGGGACCACGGCATTGTTTGACGCGATCGGGAAAACCATACACATGATGGATCGATGGGGAACTCCGAATGAAGATCAGAACCATTGCGACCAACTCTTATTTGTGATTACCACAGATGGGCTCGAAAACGCAAGCCGAGAATACTCCTTTGAAATGATCCGACAGATGATCGGGCAGAAAAAGGGAGTTGGGTGGGAGTTTGTTTTTTTGGGAGCAAACATCGATGCAATTGCGGTGGCTCGTACGATAGGTATCCATGAAAGCAGATCCGCCACGTACCACGCTGATGAAAAAGGAATCTGCGCCAACTATGAAGCAATCCATTCTCTCGCTATGGGGTACAGAAGGATTGGAACGGTTCAAGAAGATTGGAAGCTGAGAATCGAAGATGACTTTCATAGAAGAAAGCATGGTTGAATCCGTCCCATCACTCTCTTAGCCCGGATTGGCATAACAAGGCTTGCATCTTTTTCTGTTTTGTGCTAAGATCGATTCGCGAAAAACCCTTCTTATTTGGGCAGAGAGGGAGGTACATGATGTCCATGATCATTGTCTTGTTGGTGGCATCATCCATATGCTAAACGAAAAGGTGTTTCACCAGATCCAATCGTACATCAAAAAGTATTATCAGGAAGCAAAAACACCAGTTGAAGTCCGAGAATCAGCGTGTTATCAGGAAATGTTCAGCCCCACCGAGCTTACGGTCAGGAAGCCTGAACTTGAGGAAAAGCTGAGCCATCCTGAGGAGACATTCTCCCAAGCGTTGTTTCATTGGATTCAAAAAAAAGAACTCTCTGAAGTGGAAACCTATAAAAAGGCGAATATCGATCGAAAGCTGTTTTCCAAAATCCGCACCGACAAAGACTACCGCCCCTCCAAATCAACTGCGGTCGCGCTGGCAATCGCTTTAGAACTAAACCTGGATCAAGCAAAGCAACTGCTTCACAAAGCAGGATATGCCCTGTCGCGTTGCAGCAAATTTGATATCATTATCACATACTTTTTCGAAGAGGAAAATTACGATATCTTTGAGATCAATGAAGCCTTATTCGCTTTCGATCAGGTTCTTCTTGGGGCTTGAATTGATGTGGAACTTAGATTCATCTAGAAAAAAACGAAACGAGGAGGATGCCCATGGATTTTGTGGAGCACAATCGGGAAGCATGGAAGCGCGAGGTTGAAAAGGAAAACCCTTGGACCCGACCCGTAGATCGAGATGTTATACAGAAGGCTCGGCAAGGAGATTGGAGTGTTTTACTCACTCCAACGAAACCGGTGCCAAAACCATGGTTTCCCGAACTGGAAAAGATCCAGCTCTTATGCCTTGCTTGTGGTGGGGGACAGCAAGCACCTGTGTTTGCGACCCTCGGAGCCGATGTTACCGTTTTTGACAACTGCCCGGCTCAATTGGAAAAAGATCGAGAGGTAGCTGAAAGAGAGGGATTAACTCTCGCATTGGAGCAGGGAGATATGCGCGATCTATCTCGGTTTCCGGATGAATGGTTTTCGTTAATCTTCCATCCTACATCGAATTGTTTTGTTGACGACATACTTGCAGTTTGGAGAGAATCCTATCGCGTTTTGAAACAAGGAGGTATACTGCTTTCCGGGTTCTGCAATCCCGTTACCTTTATTTTTGATTTGAAGGAATGGGACGATCACAAAAATCTTGTGGTTCGGTACAAAATCCCTTATTCCGATTTACAACAGCTCCCCAAAGAAGAACTGGATGCTCGGATCAACGCCAAAGAGACTTTGGAGTTTGGGCATTCCTTGGAAGATCAGATTGGTGGGCAAATAGCGGCTGGTTTTTCCATTCAGGGTTTCTACGAGGACTCCTCTGGTGGAGACCTCCTGGACTCGTATCTGAATACATTCATTGCAACCAAAGCGATAAAAGGATCACCAACGAGCTAAATAGCCTCTCGCTGAAATGGGAATGCGGCTCGATGATCCCTCAGTGAAGAAAAGAATCGGAGGTCATGCAGTGGTTGACAAGATCGAATACAAGACATTGGAAGACGAGAAGATCGAATCTCTTCATCAGGCATTTCTGGACGCTTTTTCGGAGTATGAAATCCCGATTCATCTGCCTTTGGACCGGTTTCAAGAAATGTTGGAAACAAGAAGCTATCATCGTTCCTTCTCTGTCGGAGCCTATATCCATAATCGGTTGGTCGGTTTTGTTTGCGCCGGGGTTCGGGAGGGTCCCAATGATCGATTAGAAGGGTATGATGTGGCAACAGGAATTATCCAAGAGTATCAGAAGAAAGGCATCGGGAGTGAAATCACTCGAGTTTTGCTGAGAAAGATGAGGCACCAGGGTTTTCGCCGCTTTACCCTTGAAGTACTTGAAAACAATATACCAGCCCAGAAAGCGTATCTAAAGAACGGATTCCAAATAACCCGAAAACTGCATTGCTATCGAATCCATCCGAAAGGATCGGATAAGGAACCAGAAGCATTCTTGATATCAGATGAAGGCGCTTTGGTCGGTATCGATGAATCAATCATGAATTCCTTTTCTCCTTCATGGCAAAACTCCTTTGCTTCCTATCGCAACAAAAAAGAAAACCATCATATCCTGGTCATACATGATCCCAATCAAACGATTATTGGCTACGGGATCATCCATAAAGAGTCGGGGAATATCCTTCAAATTGGCACCGCTGACCATCCAAATCGAAAGAACCTTGTAGAAAGAGTCTTCCGTTCGATGGCTCTCGCTGTACCCAAAGAAAGCTATTCGGTTTTAAACATTGAAGAAGGTTCATGGATGGGTAAAATCCTACCTTCGCTGGGGTTTGCCCATTTTTTAAGTCAGCATGAAATGGAGTTTCTTTTTTAGGTTTGCTTTACGGAAGGGTTCGGATGAAAGAAGCCGGAATCATTAATCCTTTCATGAAAAGAAAGCATAAAAAAACCCTCAACTTTTTGATTGGTTGAGGGTTTTCTAAGAGGTCAAAGATTTGCGACTGAATTGACTCATGCTCTATATCCTAATTCGAAGGATCGGTCGTATATGTCGTCATAAATCTCTTCCAACCTCCGAGGTTTCTTTAATAACAAGGATTTCTTATACACCATGGTGCTCACCTCCTTTTTCATGGGTCTCTACGCTCGGAATCCCAGTGTGTAGACGTTGATAAAACTCTCTCTTTGGACCTTCTCTACTCTGTGGCTCATCTCGGCTGCGCTCACGGTTCGTTTCTTCATTGTGTTCACCTCCTTTTTTTGATTTTCACTGATATTGTACCCTATGAGCTTTGCTCCCTGTCAACACCCAAAACAGATCAAAACAGGTAACAATTGAGTAAACTGCGGAGTTGACTCCTTGAAAGAGCGAATAGAAGTCTTTTCACTTAGGAAGGACATAAGAATAGCGAGAAAAAAACCATGAAGGGAATCGAGACAGTGTTGGCCAGAATCTCCGCTGGAACAGGTTAATAATGGATCATTGGGGAAGAATCGACCCGAAAAGGCTTAGGTTTCAACGATTTCGATTGGTTTTCTCGTTTCCTCGTTTAAAATTACCTGTTGCTTTTGCCATGATCATTTGCCCTTCAGCAGAGGGTGCGCTTGCAATCTTTTCTAAAAAACGCTCTCCCTCCGAACCCTTTAGGGTTCTCACTGTTTTTCGGTTCCATTCGATAAAGACCTTGCCATTTTTTGTGATACGATAGGAAAAGACATTTGCTTCCGGATTGCTTGGTTCCATTTGAACGCTCTCCTTTTGACTCTAATGAATTGTTGGAACGATTGATCATTGAGGAATTATAGCATGTACAATTACCAATCGGGTAGGGACGGGGAAAATGATGTACTTTTCCCTCAGAAATACTATTTTGCATTCAATGAAGAAAGGGTGAAACCATGAGGGTTTATACAAAAGAAAAAGGGAATGTGGTTGAGTTTGGAATTGCGGATTTTGATCCGAAGTATCGGCCTGTTTTAAAAATGTGTTTCTATGAAGACAAGGGAGACACATTCACGAAAACCTTCCTGAAAGATTCACCACACATGGAAGCAATTCGCGCCCATTACGTACTGAATGCGAAAAGGATGTTTGACCAGTTGGGGTATTGGATCCCAATTCCATGGGAAACAGCACTGGAAGCTTTCTGTCAAAGGATCAAAGATCAGAACATCGATTGGTGGTTGGTTGGCAGCTGTTCGGCTTGCGTTCGAGGAATTCCGCTACATCCCCACGATATCGACATAATGATCGATTCGAAAGATACAGAAAAGGTTACCGATTTGTTTGCGGGGGATCTTATTGAACCTATGATCAACACGGAAGGATGGGTAACGAAAGAATTTGGTGTTGTTTTTCTTCATGCGCGGATTGACATTGCTTCCGATCCATCGGAATCATTGGACCATCCCGATCCGGTCGATTGTGGACCTTATGCAAAACAGCACCTTGAACACGTGCAATGGCGTGGATTCACGATACCAGTTCCTCCGATTGAGTTTTTGGTTCAATCCAATCGGAAGAGACGAAGAACAGATCGCGTTCAGATCCTTGAGGAATATTTGGTCAGTCACAAGCCTTCGTCAGAGAGGCTCTGATTCAATCAGTTCCAAGAAGACTTTTACCAGCAAAGGATCAAACTGATGACCCGCTTCTCTTCGAAACTCTTCCGTTATTTCAGTGTGAGTTTTGGGGTTTTGGTAGGGTCTTCCTCGTTTCATGACATCATAGGCATCAACGATGGCCACAATCCGGGAAAGATACGGAATATCCCCTCCACGCGCGCCTTTAGGATATCCGTCACCATCCCATCGTTCATGATGGTGTAAGATCTCTTCCGCGACGGTTGCAAATTCCGCGCTAGATTGGGCGATTTTGTGGCCCGCGATCGGATGATTATAGATCATATTCCATTCTGCCTCGTTTAAGAAGCCTTCTTTCTTCAGAACCATTTCCGGTGTTTCCAGATACCCGATATCGTGTAACGAGACCAACATCTTCAGGCGTAGCTGCTCCTCCATCGAAAGGTTCAGCTTCCTTGCCAAGAGTTGCGCGGCCCGGTTCATACTCTCGATGTGCTCCATCGTTTCCAGGCTTTTCTCTTCCAGTATCCTCAAAAAAGTATGCAAGGCGATATTGGCTCCGCTCCGCCGCTCATAAGTTTTGTTTTCGTACATATGGTTTTCTGCCTCAGTAAGTACATCTTCCAAGAGTTGCTCCGGTTTTTGCTTCACCGCCAACCCCAAAGCGACGGAAATAGGAAGACCCAATTCAGACTTATTTTCGGATCTACCGGCTTTTTTTGATAATGAACGAATTCTGTCGCAGACAATCAGCCCCTGTTCT
>Ga0334890_1004276_pt1 | contig 13321 bp, 14 predicted proteins | sample GraSluR1_MG_3_FD_207220 | JGI IMG/M metagenome (GOLD analysis project Ga0334890, IMG submission 207220) | Sludge microbial communities from methane-producing bioreactor in Wageningen University, Netherlands - Granular Sludge_31_08-R1 | ecosystem: Engineered > Bioreactor > Anaerobic >... | reverse complement strand
AACGACTTTGAAGTTGATGTACTGCACGTATGTATCCCATATTTTAATAAAGAACAGTTCATAGAACCAGTAATAGCGTATATCGAAAGGTATGACCCATTACTAGTTGTGATTAATAGCACAGTTGATATTGGAACCACTAGATATGTTTACGAAAGAACTGGGTCCAATATTGTTCATTCGCCAATAATGGGAGTTCATCCACATTTAACAGAGTCTATTAAAATATTCAAACGAATAATTGGTGGGTGTACAGATGAATCAGTAGAACTAGCATGTGACCACTTTATGGAAATGAACATTGATTGTGCGGTCTTCAATTCACCAGAAGATTCAGAAGTAGCTAAAATGTTTTCAACAACATATTATGGACTATGTATTAGATTAATGCAATCAATTCATAGCTTTTGTGAAGAACATAATTTAAATTTTGATGATATATATACTAAAACAAACGAAATATACAACGAAGGTTATAAAAAATTAGGAAAGCAAAATGTTATAAGACCAATATTGAAGTTTATGGATTACACTATTGGCGGTCATTGTATTATTCCAAACTCGATATTATTAAACAAATATCCTGAAGCTAAAAAAATTACAGATATAATAATTGAGCCATTAAAATAGGTTGATGACAATGATGTATAAGTGGGTTCGAGATTTGGTCGAAAAATACGAGTTTGTTACAAGGATAGAATTGAAAATGCCACACGTATTGGTTTATTATACAGAACTGCCACGAACATCGAATAGTATAGAATATTTAGAAAAAATTCCGTATCGGGCAACTAAAGAAACACTTATTCGAAAAATAGAACGAATCAAAACAAAAATAAATTATACCGAATATTTGGGTTCAGTAAAATATAACGTAAACAAAGCGTTGAACACAAAACCAATCTTTGAATTGTGCTAGGTGAAACTTAAAAATGGTAGATACTAAAATTGTGCATGTGAAAATCTATGACGCAGTTAATACAGACGTTATAGAGTTTAGGAAATTATTGACCGAACTAAAAAAAAGACTAAATTTCAAAGTCGAGTTTGTAATAACCAACGAGAAAATCGAGCTCCACGATATAAAATATTTGATAAAGGAATTATATGATTTATACGCAAAATATAAACAACTTTACGAATCAGAAACTAATACTAAAGGTAATAACAAGTCTAAACAAATTAGACGTGAAACCGAATTTACAAAACAAGAAATTGAGGTAGATTGAAATGGAGAAAAGAGGAGAACTAACGAGACCTTGGAATCCGTTCTGGGATAAATTTAGTTTGACTGAAAAAGAGTTTAATCGGATGTTTGATGACCCATTCTTCACGGATTGGATGTCGTTAAACAATTCTAGAACTGGTAGTATGCCGAAGATTAATGTTATTGAAAAAGAAGATAGATATGTGATAGAGGCTGCAATACCCGGACTAGATAAAGAAGATGTAAATATAGATGCCTTCGATAATAGAATAGAAATTTCTGGCAATAAAACAGATAGTGCCAGCATTGATGACGAGGATAATAAATATTTATTTAGGGAAATTAGCAGAAGGAGTTTCCATAGGATAGTCCCATTTCAGAAAGATATTGATGTAGATAAAATTTCTGCTACTTATGAAAAGGGATTATTGACTATTGATGTGTTTAAAAAAGAGATAGATAAAAAAGTAAATAAGAGGAAGATTGAAATTAAGTAAGCAACTAATTTTTGCCTTCTTCTTTAGATTTTTTGTTGGTGAGTGCGTAGAATAATTGGTGTTAATATATGACAAATAAGCGAATCGGATTTTTATCATATTTTGGTTGGGGCAGAGGTCAGGCATATGTGACATTGTGCTTTTGTAAGATGCTTCAATCAAATTTTGATATTTATATTTTAAAACAATTTAATAATCAAATCGAAGATGATTTCAAGTCTGTTAAAGTAAATATTACTGAATATCCAAACTACGAGGTTGACCCCACAGTATTTAAAGCATGGGTGACAGAAAATAAACTAGATGCGGTAGTATTCAATGAATATAACCAATGGGAAACAGATAAAGTTAATCTAGTTAAACTTACTAAATCGCTAGGGGTTAAAGCGTATGGGTATCTGGTTTGGGAAAAGTTTGGTGAAAATGCGGATTATGCAGATTATGATAGGATACTTGTTCCAACTAAATCGTTCTGTAAATTTATGAGAGCGCACAAGTTTAGAAAATTTAGTTATATACCATATTCGATAGATTTGTTAGAATTTCCTGACCCAACCACAGAACCGTTCGGTAAAAAAGATAAAGGCAAACTAACATTTTTTCATCCAGGAGGTTGGGGTGGAGTTCATAATAGAAAAAACACAGAAGTTGTTATCAAAGCGTTTATCGAATTGAATTTGCCAAATTCAGAATTGATAATAACTTCACAAAAAAAGTTAGAATTTAAAAACAAATTGCCAGAAAATATTAAGATTATAGACAAGAATTTATCGAGAAAAGAACTTCTTAAATTGTATTATATGGCGGATTTATTAGTTATGCCAACTAAATGGGATACGGTCGGACTGGCAGTATTAGAATCACTGGCAGCAGGAGTTCCGGTGATAGGAACAAATATACCACCAGTAAATGAATTTATAAAAGATGGGTTTAATGGAAAATTGTGTAATGGGTCTATGGTAGAGTACCCAGACATATCAGTATATGCTTGCGAAGTTGACTATAAGACGCTTGCAAATACAATGAAACTATGTAGCAACGAAATATTGCTATCAATATTAAAAAAGAACGCTAGAAAAAATATAGATATATATTATGATTTGGAAAAGAATAAAGAGATATTTATTGGATTTTTAAATTATGAGTTGGGTGAATAGGCGATGAACACTATCAAAATGACGTTTATAACAAATGATGTTAATGGACATAATTTTATAATCCAAGACCCAAACGAACATATACAAACGTTCTTGGTTAATGGAAAATATTATGAACAAGACATGATAAAATTCATAGTAGATAATTATTCTGGCGGCACTTTTATCGATGTTGGAGCAAACATTGGCAATCACACAATCGCATTTTCAGACATAGCTGATGATGTATATAGTTTTGAGCCAATAAAAGAGAACTACTTAATACTACAACTAAACTTGATGATAAATAAAATAACAAATGTTGAGACATATAATTTTGCTCTTGGAAGTTCGGACAAGTTCGAAACTATTTATAGGGACGATAAGTGTTATAATACTGGGAGTGGTTCAATTTCTAACCCAACAAGTATGTGCACTACGCGAAGATATACAATGGTAACAAAATTAGATAATTTTAATTATCAGAACGTTAAACTTATCAAAATAGACGTTGAAGGTTATGAACTGGAAGTATTAAAAGGCAGTACTAAGTTATTAGAAACTCAAAAACCGGATTTGTTTATAGAATGTATCACCGATAATAAATTCAAACAAATATTAGACTTTCTAAAACCATTTGGGTATCGGGTTTGGTATAAAACATTCAATACAACACCAACCATGCTGTTTACGTGTAATATTGATTTTTTGGAGAAGATTAACAATGAAAATAATAGCAGTAATGGGCAATGAAGAATATTCGGTCCAACTACAAAATTTAGTAAGTTTTGGTCACGAAATATTTGTAGTGAATCCAGAACACGAGCTAGTAGATTTACCGATAGATTATGATGTGGTAGTATCATTGTCTGATAATACAACAGAATCTGGATACGTATTAGCACAACAATTAGACTTGCCATTTTATAGTCATATCGATTGGGTGTGCCCTTGGTTAGTATTCAAAGAGTCAGAACACGATTGGGGCTATTTCCATAATATTCCATATAATGAAAAAGTTAAATCATTGAAGTATTATCAAAATATTCTTAGGTATTGGTCACTAGCGAATGTTAAATCATTATCGTCTAAGTGTTTTGAAAAATTAGTAGTGGAAATCAATGGCTATAATAGCAATCCTAAAATTAAATATACCGGACCAGATACAGACGAACTTAAAAAGTTTAAATATAATTATAACAAGAAAAATGAGGTTACGGTTGTTTCGAGATTTTTACCATACAAGCGAATAACGCACATCATATCAGCACTCCAAAAAATAAAATATAGGGGTATATTAAATATAGTTGGAGAAGGTACTGAAAAATATGTGTACGAAATGTTGATGGGGGACTTGAACGTTGCATTCTATCCTATAAGCGAAAAATATAATTTAATGTCTAGGTCGTTAGTAACAGTCTGTTTACAGGGTGGACGAATACCAGCCGAAAGTATTTATTTGGGAACACCAGTAGTATCGTATGATTCTGCGTACCAAAAAGAACTATACGGGGACTCGTTGATTTATGCACAAAATAATTCAATTACTGATTTATCAGTTAAAATAAAAGAAGCATTATCATTTAAAGACACGGAAAGATTAGTTATGAGAGATGAGTTCATTTATATGGTAGAAAATAAAATGCTAAATGTGCTTACACTTTATGACTCGACAAAATTATTAGAATCAATTATAAAAGTAGCTGTAGATAAAAAATGAAATTTCTATTATTAGGAAACATGGCAGACTTGGAGACTGGTTTTTATATATACCAATCTATAATAGAACTCGGTCACGAATGTAAATATTTGGATACTAGAGAAATTAGTAATAATAACGATATGATTAGTGGTCAGAAAAAAATAGTGGAAGAACTAGAAAAACTAAAATCGTTCAACCCGGATATTGTAATAGTATTCAAAGGGCTTGAACTTACAAAAGATACGCATAAAAAACTCAAATCAATATTTGAATCGTCAATTGTTTGTAATTGGTTTTTCGATATTTATATTTATACTGAAAAAATATGGGAACATAAAGAATTTATTGAATGTATAAAGGAATACGACTTCTTCTTTTGTTCGTTAAAAGGGGTAGCGGATAACTTAAAACAAAAGGGGCTAACTAATATATATCATTTGATGGAAGCGTGCTACCCACAATGCCACGAACGACAATATATGAATTATTATCAAGAACGAAAGTACGGAAATGATATAAGCTTTTGCGGGTCGTTGGGCTTGACATTTATACATAAAAACAGAATAAAAATATTAGAACAATTATCAAATCTTGGCTATCAACTAAACATATGGGGTAATGTGTTTGGGGATATCAAATATGTACCATCAGTATTGAGACCGGTTATAAAAAACGAGTATGTATTGAACGAACGGCATAGCATGGTTTGTCAGTCTAGCCTAATAAATTTAGGACTTGATGCACACCCCGAACTTGAACTTGGATTCTCGGCTAGAATTTTTAGAGTGATGTGCGCTGGTGGTTTATATCTATGCAAATATGTGAATAATATCGAGTCTGTCTTTAAAATAAATAAAGATAAAGGACCAATTACCAAAGACCAAGAGATTGTTGTATTCTATGACGAGAACAGAGACCTCGAACCAATATTAGATTATCTACTAGAGAATGATGATGTTAGAACTGAAATCGCAGGTAATGGTTGGGAAACAGTAACTAAACAACATAAGTTTACTGATAGAATAAATCAAATGATAGAAATAATCAATTCAACCAAAAAATGAGAACATACGAAGAAATTTATACGGACTATTGTAACTGGTTAGTTAATAAAACAGGAGATAATAATTTGACGTATGAACTGTTAAAGAATAGGCACGGCGAACAAGAAATCGATATGTTGCTTCATAGGCAACTGTTCAAGAGATGCACAAATAAAAACATAGGCATGTTCTTCTTTGTTAAATTCATAGTTGGCGGGTTGGAAGAAATCGGGTATCCATACCCGGTTAGATACAACACGTTGTTTAGAAAATTTGACAAGCTAGTAAATTCATACGATAGATTAGCCATACTTGCTGCAAGAGGAATTGGTAAATCATTATACTTTTCGGTTTTGAGAATTTTACACGACATGTTCTGTAAGAAGTTCAGGAGACATATAATAATTTCTGCAAACCAAGAACAAGCGAATAGAATAATAGATGATATCAAAAAAATAGTGGATAATAACGAATGGCTAAAATCTAAAAAAGGCGGTCAAGTCGATAATTGGTCAATGGAGTCAATCACGTACAATAAAGGATACGTTAAAGCACGCGGATTGGGTACTGAAATATTAGGCGAACACGTTAATTCGATAGTGTGCGATGATATACTTAGGTCCGATAATAAACTATCGGATGAACAAATAGAAGATTATATAGACATGAATTTATCGCCAATGTTGCTAAACAGGAAAGGACAACTAATAGTTGTAGGGACTACTAAAAGCCAGTCTGATATATTCGCCAAGATTCAGCAGCGAATCGAAGAAATACCGGATTGTCCGTGGAAATTGTTCAGGTTTCCCGCGATTATAGATTTCGAAAAGAAAATAGTGCAATGCCCGGACAGGTTCACGTTCGATGAAATAATAAAGAAACGGCTAGAAATGGGACCATTAAAGTTCGCTAGAGAGTATCAGTTAGAAACGTATAGTAGGGATAAGGCATTGTTTTCTCAGCACGTTATTAGAAGAGCATTGGATAAAGGTAATGATGCCCATATTTTGTATAAAGCGGATAAACGCGAAGGTAACTGGACATTTGTTGCCGGGGTAGATACCGCAAGAAGTGGAGCAGCGTCTGCGGATTATTCGGTAATGATTGTTATGGCATACAATTCAGTCACCCAAGAAAAACAGATTGTATATATGTGGCGCGAGAAAGGAATGAAGATTTCTAGCCAAGCCGAACGAATAGCAATGATTGCTAAAAGTTTTAATGATTGTTTTGTGTTAGTAGAAAAAAATAATATGGGGCAGGATATGATTGACGAATTAGTAGATACGTGGAATGTTAATGTTGAATCATACATAACCGGCGGCAAAGGTCAGAAGAAAGAGGAACTGATTAGATTCCTTATAACGTCGTTCGAACACGAACAAATAACAATCCCTAATGGAGACCCCGAATCTAGGGCAATTATGAAGCCATTAGTAGAAGAACTTGGCAAGTTTTGCGTGACTGTAAGTGCTAATGGTAACGAACAATATCAGGGTGTAGGAAAGGATGATACAGTAATGGCACTAGCACTTACTAATAGAGCAACTCAATTAGTAGGGATACCATTCGCAGTATCAGAGTTTGGGTCTGGTAAATCGTTCTCGGAATATGACGCACTAGTCAAAAATAGCAGTAGTGGAGAGACAGACCTTGTGAAAATGATTAGAATGGGGCTGATTAAATGAAAATTGAAAATAATTACGATAAACCTAAATTATCGATACGAGAGTGGATTAAAGTATTAATGTGGACAATCACTAAAAATCCAAGAAAAAAACTCAAGTGCCCAATCTGTGGTAAACAATTATTCGTAATAAATGGAACCGCGTTTAGGGATTTTGAACCATTACAGGTAATATGTGGCGACGAAGATTGTAAGTTTAACAAACTTAAATTATCACCAATATAAGCAAATTTGTTTTAGATAGATTTAAATAGTAGAAGTTTTATAATAAATATTGAGTATACTGATTTTTTTAACTAATCGGAGAGTGACATGATATGTGCTTTGAAAAAATTAAAATTCTGTTTAGCCCTAAAAAGCAAGAAAATGAACAAATAATAGTAGACCTGAACGAAACAATAAATATACTAAAAATAGAACTGACAGAAAGAGACGAATCTATCAAAACATTGACTAACCAACTCGAATCGCTAAATAAGTCAAATATACAATTACAAACGCAAATATTGGAACTTCAAACCAAACTTAAAGACGCAGAAGCAAATATGGAAGTGTATATGAAAATCCAAGCATTGTTCGGGCTGGATATACTGGCAGACCTAGTAAAGACTAGTAACTTGATTGAATGAAAATATGACGAACTGAACGAAAATGCCAAAAACCAAAACTAATCCAAAACCGAGAAATAAAACCGGGACTAAACAAAAACTGTTCACTGGTTATTTCCAAGACACGCCAGACGATAGAGATTATGCATTGTCAGCATTGAACACAACAATTATAGACATAGATATGTCAGAATATGTACAATATATACGAGACCAAAAATATAATAATTGTGTTACGTGTGCAATAGACGCGGCATTCGAGATGGAAAATATAATCACACATAATAAGAAAGTGTGGGTCGGAGAACAGTACGGACTGGCGGACGGGTTCCTGTATACACTAGCACGACAAGAGGACGGGTCGTTCCCGGAAAATGTGGGCACGTACCCGCGTAAGGTATTGAAAATAGCAACTAAAGTAGGAATACCACCAGATAAAATAATGCCATACGAGTACTATAAGGTTAAAGATGAACCAAACCTGAAAGCCAAACTATCTGCTAATTTTTATAAAATTAAAAGGTATGAAGCACTATCAAAAGAACAAATACCATACGCTGTCTCAAATAAAAAACCAGTAGTATTTGGGATGCTACTAGATAATGCATTTATTAATTATAAAAAAGGAGAAATACTGACACAAACAACAGACGGATACTACGGCGGACACGCAATGGTAATCGCAGGACTGAAAATAATCAACGGACAAGTAGTATATAAAATACTGAATAGCTGGGGACGAGATAAAGGAAATAACGGATACTACCTAATATCACAACAATATTTCAATACTAGACTCTATGAACCAGCTTGGGCTATATATGTATAATAAAAAATAAAAATAAACATACTTAACTCTAATAAAATACAACTAATATATGAATGTTTGGTATTTTGATGGAGCAAAGTATATGTTAATGCGAAGTATATATAAACGATTCGCATATTTGTATAACTATAAATAAAAAATATATAAATAAAAATTAAAACGGGGTGAAAAAATAAATGGACTGGAAAACACTATTGATTAAGTCGTTCTGGGCAGGAGTGTACGGAGCTATAGCATCAATAACAATAACACAAACGCTTAACTGGGATATACTTAAAATTACAGCGGCTACAGCAGCAGTCAGATTCGTGACAGTGTTCGTGACTACTATCAAAGATAATATAGAACAAGTACCACTCGGAAGTAAGAAGGGAAAATCAATAACGACTAAACCTAAATGGACAAGTAACCTGTAAAAGATAAATTTCGACCGAAGGGAGCGTAAATGTCCGAAGGACGGAATTCCCCCCTTTTGGTTCTTTTTCTAAAAGAACATTAAACTTAAACTAAATTGCAACTAACATCGGGATTTAGAGATAGTCAATCTAAGCCTTTTAATTTTGATGAGTGGAATTTTAGGTTTTTGATTGACCATCTTTTTTCCCTTATATTTTGAATTTTTGAACTATTCGGAAATTCCTAATAGTTGAATTTTTGCTTATTTCTCCAGATTCATATAAAGAATATAGTATTAAAGGTTTCGGAAAGTAGACACGGACGCGAAACGTTTATATATAATTCGCATTCTTGTATAAGTATGAAAAATTTAAATAGTAGAAGTTTTTACTATAAAACTTCTACTGATAGATAATATAATAGGAGATTTACGGTCTTGACCAAAGCCAAGACTATCCCCTTTACCATAACCATTAATATATATATAACTATGAAACTTTAAGTATATATAGTTTTCGGTTATAGAAAGGAATATTAAAAAAAAAATGAAAATAGATTCGTTGGAAGGACAGATTAGACCAAAGTAAAGACAAGAAAAATGTTTGATGAGACGAGAATACAACGAAAAGGTCGGAGGAAAAAACGAAAAATAAATGTAAAAGTATAACGAAAAAATAATAGAAAAAAATTTGGGCGGTCGCACGAAAACGCAAATCAATAACCTAAAAGTAGGAAATGTAAATGATAAGAACTAAATTAACGAAAAAATATGCGAAAAATTTTGCGCAAATTCTGGGAATGTAGTAATTCGGTTTTTTCATCTTTTTTCTGGACTATTCTTTTTAAAACATATTTTTTAATCAATATTTTATAAACTATATTTATTTAATTGATATTTATATTATTTAAATTATTTATATAATTTAAATCAATTCTATTTTGTTTTGTTGTTGTTGTGGGTATTGTTTCGTTTTTGTTTATTGTTTTTTTGGCATATCTCGACGTGATACATTTTTTTAAGTTTTACTACTTTTTTTATTTTCTCGACGTGATACTTTTTTAAACTTTTCAGTCTTTTTTTAGTATTTTTGGGTTATTTTTGGATTTTCGCTAAAATTTAACAGTTTTCTTATTAACTTTCCAACCTTCTTTTTATCGTCTATGTTTGGTTTTTTTCTCCTCTATTTTTCTTTAAATCGCAAGTTTTAAATATTTTGGGGTTTTATTAATGTTTGTTGTGATTGAAAAAAATCACAATGGAGGCAAAAAAAAATGATAAAATTAAAATTAAAATTTTTTAAGCGGCGTGAGCCGTTTTATATGGAATGGGAAAGTTATCAAGAGTTAATTGATACTCTTGATGATTTGAAGCTTTTAGATGAAGCTTCAAAAAATATTTTTAAGGGCGATTAAGCCCTTTTTAAAAAACAAAAAAGGAGGAGAAAAAATGAAAGAAACAGATAGAATACCAGTAACGTTAAACGTTACGGTATTTAACGGGAAAGACGTCCTCGAGATTCTCGAGGGCAAATATAGACTTTTGAGCTTTGGGGCTAAAAAGGCTAGGGTGATTCTAGAAAGAATTGACGAAATAAAGGCTTTTTCTGAATCCCACCCTTATGAGCTAAAAGTAGCCACTGAAGAGGAGAAAAAAGAGAAGCAATTAAAATCTCTTAAAAAAGAAGATTTATTAAAACTTCTTTTAGCGAAAACCAAATAAATTTTTTCTTTTTCTTTTTTATTTTTATAATTCTAAAATTATTTAAATTAGTTGTTTAATTATTTCTGTTGGTTTAATAGTTTTTTAGATTAATAGTTTAAAAGATATATTCTTAATTAAATACTTTGCAATTTAGATTTTAAAACATATTCTTTTTTCGGTGTTTTTGTAACTACTCTAAAGTAAAAAATCAAAATCGTTTGTAGTGCGTTTTAAGGCACATTCTAGGCGATGTTTTTTTGGGGGGTATAAACATACCACTCAAAAATATTTGGGGCTGTATGACCCCTTAAAACGCAAAATAGAGGCATTGTAGCGATAGGCTTAACCCAAATTTCACAGGTTGCTTAAAAAATCTCATAATAGTTAATTTTTTCTATCCAAAGAGCTTAAAGAATGTTGTAACCACCAAGTAGGTATTAACCACCAATTAGTAAAAAGTAACTACTGTAAAATAGATATTAATCACTATGTAGTAATAACCGTAAACGTATAGTAATATATAAAAAACCATACCAGATTAACGCCGCCTTAGAAAGAATAAAATAATAATAACCCGATTTTTAACCTCTAATAATGGGCGTAGATACAAATAAGATTAATAACCCTGACTTTTTATTTAAGTTGTCTATTTAATGCGCGCAAGAATGATTATTTGATAAAAACCAAAACTTTTAACTAATATATTAATTTATAATAATATTATATAATATAACTAACTGATAACCCAATAGAGCCCAATAGAGTGTTATTGAGTGTTAATAAATATAAAGCGTATTGGGTGTTATTGGGTGTTACTAAGCGTTTATATATATAACCCATTAGAGCTTAATAGAGCTTATATAAATAAGTAGAGCTATATAGAGCTATTGCTTAGTTATTAATATAAATATAAATATAAATATATTAATTAACTCAAAAAAAAATCAAATAAAAACACGCACGCCAGCAAATATATATTATGCACATAGAGACAAAAAAACAAAATAACCCTAAAACATCCAAATCCAAATAAGACAAAATTAACGAAGAAAAACCAAGTATAAATATTAAAATCATGGTGCCTAAAATTAAAACCGAAAAGCTTATAAAGGGGTTTATAAATGAAAAGTAAAAAGTTTTCGTTAAGTAAAAATATATCCCTAATAGGGCTTTAAGCAAAAAACCATACTTTTTATATCAAAAACGCAAGTTTTAAACTTATTAACGAAAAAAAAGTGTTATACACATTTTATATAGTAAAAATCGGCTAAAAAACTACGCTTTTTTGCACAAAAACGCAATAAAAAAAATCAAAAAATACGCAAACAAAATTTAAAAACGCACTTAGGGACTTTGTAATAAAATAACCAGAACAATCCCAAAAATAAACAAAAACACTTATATATATGCGTGCAGATACAAAAATAATAAAATAACCCTGAAAAAAATGAAAAGAATTCATTATTTATTAAAAGTTTTAATAATTTAGCAAAAGTTTTAATAATTTATTAAAAGATTTAATAAAAAACTAAAAGGTTTAATCAAAAAAATAGGTGGGAAATCGTGGGAAAATACTATTAATTGCATATTATTTATTTATTAATTGCATATTAATTACACATTAATTATTAATTATTCATTAATTATTATTTATTATTTAATATTAATAACGTATTAATAACGCATTATTGGCGTATTAATTAAACATTAATAGCGTATTAATAGCTTATTATTGACTTATTAATTTTATATTAATTGTGTATTATTTGAACATTATAAGTGTATTTGGGTATTAATTGAGTATTATTAGCGTATTCTTATTTATTAATAGCGTGTTTGGGGATTTATTTGTATTTTAGTTGAATATTGATTTAATAATATTAGTGCGTGTGGTTAGTGCTAATTTTTTTTAAATCTGCTTGTATTACGCCTGTATTACGCTTGTATTACAATTGTATTATATTTGTTATATATAGTGCGTGTTTTTGGAATAGTTATATATAGTGTGTGTTTTAGTGGGTTAGTGTATATTTTTGCTTATATTAGTGCGTGTTTTTCTATATTTATTTTTTCGTTAATCTAAATCAAATAATTAACTATTAATAATTTACTATATAGCGTTTTGTATATTTTAATTTTAGTTTTATTTTTATTCGCTTGTTGTTACTCGGTGGTGGCAAAACCTAAAAAACGGCTGAATTTTAGCAAAAAAACAACCTTGCGATTTATCGACTTGAAAACCGAGTTTGTCGTCGGGAGTTTGGTTTGTCGTCGAGACCTGCTGATTTTAGCGTAGGTATCGTCGTGAAAATTCTGGTTTAGCGTCGAGGCGATTGACTAAAAAGCTGGGATTTTACCGAAAAGCTTTTAAACTTGGACTGCTCTCCTGTGGTTATGCCAAAAACGGCAAAAACGAAAAAACAAAAAAGGTGATAAAATGACAATTAATGTATTTCCAGAAAAAAAGAAGCGGTATAAATATATTTCTAAGGAAGTTATAAAATACAAACAAAA
>Ga0334890_1004267_pt1 | contig 13339 bp, 10 predicted proteins | sample GraSluR1_MG_3_FD_207220 | JGI IMG/M metagenome (GOLD analysis project Ga0334890, IMG submission 207220) | Sludge microbial communities from methane-producing bioreactor in Wageningen University, Netherlands - Granular Sludge_31_08-R1 | ecosystem: Engineered > Bioreactor > Anaerobic >... | reverse complement strand
CTTTACAATAAAGTGCCCGGGTATGCCGGGACGAGTAAGCTTCAAGGGGTCGAGTATCTTATTCAATTCATGGTTGGTAAATAACTTCTTTTCGATAATGATTTCTCTGAGGGTGAGATTGCGATCTAATGATTCCAAAACCAATTGTGAAGTAATATCATAACCCAGGTAGGGGACTATAGCCGTAGCATAGGCATAACTTTTTTCCAGAAGCTCATGGCAGCGGTCAGCATGAGCTTCGAGGTGACAGACATATTTTTCTTGAAACATCCGGATTACATCGGTTAACTCAAGGATCATGCTGGATAAGTTGGCGCCTATAAATGGTAATAGGTGATTGAGTTCGAGCAAGCCACTGGAACAAGAAAATGCAATGCTGGTATCTTTTCCGATCACATCAATAGCAATACCCTCCAGATATTCACACATTACCGGGTTAATCTTGCCTGGCATAATTGAAGATCCCTGTTGTAAAGGAGGTAGAATGATTTCACCGATGCCAGCGCGAGGACCCATAGCCAGCAAACGAAGGTCATTGGCAATCTTCCGGAGATTTGTGGCTAATATTTTAAGTGACCCCGAAGTATCGGCAAAGACATCACAATTCTGAGTATTTTCAAACATGTTGGTTGCCTTGATCAGAGAGAGCTTGGAAATCTGATTGAGAAATCCAATAGCTTTTTCACTAAAATCTGGATGTGCATTCAAACCAGTTCCTACAGCAGTACCTCCCAGGTTAATTTCCCTAAGGCGCTCTTGAGTTTTTTCCAGTCGCTGTCGATCACGGCCAATGGCTTCAGCCCAGGCACTGAATTCCATTCCTAAAGTAATGGGAACCGCATCCTGAAGTTCAGTACGACCAATTTTCAGAATCGAAGAAAATTCCTTTTCTTTTTTACGCAATTCGTTAATTAATAAGACTACTTCTTTTTTGAGAACTTCCAACATCCTGATGAGTGACATTTTGAGGGCAGTTGGAAAAGTATCGTTGGTTGATTGGCTCCGATTGACATGATCCAAAGGGTGAATGATATCATACCGGCCTTTTTCATAGCCGGAAATCTCCAAGGCCCGGTTGGTAATAACCTCATTAACATTCATGTTTAGGGAAGTTCCAGCGCCACCCTGGAAAAAGGGAATAACGATTGAATCGTCCCATTTCCCCTCATGTCCCTCCTCACAGGCTTTAATGATGGCCGGTCCTAAGGATGGTTCAAGAAAACCGAGATCATAGTTGGCTTGAGCACAAGCCCACTTGACGGCAAAAAAAGCACGTTTTAGGGACGAAGGAATGGAGTAATAATAGGGAAAATTGTCTAAGGCGCGCGCAGTATGAATGCCCCAATAAGCTGAATTGGGTATTTCTTTCTCACCCAAAATATCTCTTTCAATACGATAATCATTTTTATGATCCGACACGGCTTTTTCTCTTATTTTTTAATTAGTTAAAACGATTCAGGGAAAACGACCTAGTAATAATTATATATCATTTTTGTTAAATATTAAAATTTATTAATTTAAAAAGATATATAATGTCTTAAAAAGAAGTTATTCGAATGATAGAAATGTGGTAGGAAATCAGTTTGGAGGGAAGCTTATGTTACCACGAATAATTATTCATAATGCCATCAGTCTTGATGGGCGAATCGACTGGTTAACTTTTGATTTGGGTTTATTCTATGGATTAATCTCTCGTTGGAATGAAGATGCAACCATGGTTGGGAGTAATACACTTTTGAAAGGATTTGAAGAACTAAACCAGGATCAAAATGAAACACCAGAAGAGATGGAGCCAGACCCTAATGATCAAAGGCCATTACTGATTGTACCTGATAGCAAAGGAAGAATAAGAAACTGGAAGGTTATTTTAAAACAGCCTTATTGGCGGGGCGTGGTAGTGTTATGCTCCGAAAAAACACCTAAAGAATATTTGCAGTTTTTGAACGAATCAAAGATTGAATATCTCGTGGTGGGGAAAGAGCATGTCAACTATAAGTCAGCTCTAAAAAATCTTTATGATCAATACCAGATTAAGACCATACGGTTAGATAGCGGAGGGACCCTTAATGGAATTCTTTTAAGGGAAGGATTGGTTGATGAAGTGAGCATTCTTATTAATCCTACCCTGGTGGGTGGAACCACACCACAATCATTTTTTAAGGCTTCAGATTTAACCAGCTATGAAGGGGTTATTAAACTGAAGTTGCTAAGTGTAGAAAAAGTAGCTGAAGATATTGTATGGCTCCTCTATGAAGTAATAAAATGATCGAAATCCAGTTAATACTGGTTTCATAGTGCCTGCATAGGTAGTAGTTTTCATTGGTAGAGGTGTTACACTCCAATGCTTAAACCATGATCGAAAAAAACAATATTTAATTCCTTTCGCCTCTAAAGATCTTGGCCAATTCTCTGGTAGTCGAAAGAAAAACCAGGTTAATAAGATTACCAACAAGGGAAAAGATAAATTTTCGTCGACCTCCAATGATGTAAAAATCCTAGGGGATCGACAGAACCTCAAAGTACTCATGATAAATTTAAACTAACTGCGTTGTTAAAGCAAAATTGAATCCAATCCTCAATCAATATAAATTAAAATCATGGTATAATAACAAAAAGGACCTTTTTTTAAATACATTTATAGAGCCAAATTAGCGGGTTTTGAGCCTACCTATAAGGAATTGAAACTAGTACTATAACCTATATACTGGTACTTATTATTATTGTTTTGAGCCTACCTATAAGGAATTGAAACTGCAACAATTGCAGGGGATACCAAGTGGGCTGGAGTGTTTTGAGCCTACCTATAAGGAATTGAAACTGTTGATTGCAAGTGTATCGATGTATTTTGTTGGTAGGGTTTTGAGCCTACCTATAAGGAATTGAAACAAAAAGTGATCGGCTTCGATTTCAGGGAAGATAGGAGTTTTGAGCCTACCTATAAGGAATTGAAACTCAAGGCTGCTTGAGCGCTGCAGTCTTACGGATTAGTTGTTTTGAGCCTACCTATAAGGAATTGAAACCGCTATACCGCTCAAGGAAATCCGGTTTGTAAATTTTGTTTTGAGCCTACCTATAAGGAATTGAAACTTCTCCTCAGCCCATTTTAGGAACAATTCGCAAAATTGTTTTGAGCCTACCTATAAGGAATTGAAACAAAATTGAGGAGGCGTAAAAATGAACGGCCTTGCAACTTGTTTTGAGCCTACCTATAAGGAATTGAAACACTTAATCTAAATACCCATCATCATCGTCAAAAATAAGTTTTGAGCCTACCTATAAGGAATTGAAACAGGTTCAAAATTCACCAGAAGCCTCACAAGCCCTCTGTTTTGAGCCTACCTATAAGGAATTGAAACACGGCTGCACTCAAGACTTTTTCCGATCCTGTTTTTTGTTTTGAGCCTACCTATAAGGAATTGAAACAGGGGCAGTAGAACCGGAGAGCCTACCACCCCTTTGTCGTTTTGAGCCTACCTATAAGGAATTGAAACATATTTTTCGTTCAATTTCCAATAAAATTTTTTCAATGTTTTGAGCCTACCTATAAGGAATTGAAACAACTTGATTCACTATAGATTGATACAGTATTTTTTGTTTTGAGCCTACCTATAAGGAATTGAAACTATTTTTTCTGCTTTTCTTCTTGCCTTTTTCTAATTAGTTTTGAGCCTACCTATAAGGAATTGAAACAAAAATGGAATTAAAATGGTAGATATTATATGCAAGTTTTGAGCCTACCTATAAGGAATTGAAACCTTTCAGGCTTAACCGGCATATATTCCAAATGCCCGTTTTGAGCCTACCTATAAGGAATTGAAACTATTCCACAAATAAAGCAAATCCCGATATTTTGTTTGTTTTGAGCCTACCTATAAGGAATTGAAACCGGTTGGGAGTACATATTTCTTATCCGCTGATACCCCGTTTTGAGCCTACCTATAAGGAATTGAAACCTACAATTTCAGAGACTTAATTAAGCATCCCTTGGGTTTTGAGCCTACCTATAAGGAATTGAAACACAACATAAGGGGGGCCGCTGGGAACGGTTATTAATTGTTTTGAGCCTACCTATAAGGAATTGAAACAATAACTATCTGAATAAACTAATTTTCCGTACAGCTTGTTTTGAGCCTACCTATAAGGAATTGAAACTTTTCTATGTCCGCACTTGCCGCTGATGATTTTAGTATGTTTTGAGCCTACCTATAAGGAATTGAAACAAATGTTTTTAAAAATGGTTAAAAATAGCCCTATAAGTTTTGAGCCTACCTATAAGGAATTGAAACCAATTTGAATACTCGTGATGTTGTTGTAACCGTGAGGTTTTGAGCCTACCTATAAGGAATTGAAACTCAGAATGGAAAGACTAACTTCTCGCTACTTCACCAGTTTTGAGCCTACCTATAAGGAATTGAAACTCCAAAGCCTGTTGCAGTTCCGATTTCACTTCTTCTGTTTATAGCCTACCTATAAGGAATTGAGACGATATTTAATCATTTCACCATCTGTTACCACATGTGTTTGTAACTTTACTATAAGGAATTGGTACCGGCATGGGGTATGTTCAGGGCTTTACATACTTTGTGTTTTTTTACCTAAATTAAAACTCAGCTCTTCATGACTCGGTGCAATCACATGATTGTGTTTGTATCGTACATATAAGATATTAAAAAACAGACTATTAAGAGAAAAGCTGAAAGCCAGGTTAAAGGAGGTGATGTATTTTGGGTTTTTTACAAGCCGTAGGAGAACTGGGAGCGCTGAAGCAGGGGAGCGGCCTAGAACCTTATTTAAAGTTTCCTTTTGATAACGAAGGTAAAGTAATTAAGGTTCATCTTGAAGTAGCTGATCTCAAGGCAGATGTGCTTGATATTAGAGGAGTGAAAAGAATTGAATTGGCTGACCACCAGTGTACCCTGGAGATGAAATTTAAATATTTGTATCGTGAGAAAGTTGGAGCAAATGTAAACTGGTCCTTTTCCCCCATTCAGTTTATTGGAAAACCAAAGAAAGGGATGGATAAAAACCGTGAACTATTGGTGGGAAAGGACGAAAAGTGGGAAGAAGATACAAAATCAAATTTTAATAAAATCTGCAATCGCCTCTTAATGGATTACGAAAAAGAAGGCATTTTTTCTGAGGGTTCTGTGAAAAGAATTATGACTGGGTTGGAAGAGCAGATAGATTCAATTCTAGAAAACTGGGTGTCCAAGGAGTCCCATCTTATTATTTTTGGAGCCGATCATAATGGCGATTTTCTGTATCCAGGACAAATACCCGTTTTTGTTCAATACTTTCAAAACAAGTTGCAGCAATCCCTGATAGGAAAGGGTAAACAGATTTATAATCAGTGTGCCTTTTGCGGAAAAAAGGACATAAATACAACAGCTTTAAGCAAAGTGTTTAAGTTTTCCACAGCAGATAAAGTTAATTTTCTTCCAGGGTTAGATAAGACATTGGAAGAAAGCGTCTTTCCTGTTTGCATAGAATGCTTTGAAAAGATATCAGCAGGAAGGGAAAGGATCGAACGTCTTTACAGCAACAATAAAATCATTTCTGGTTTGCAGATGTGGATCATTCCTGAAACAGTGGGTGGAAATGATCACAATCATTTCAAAAAAATTATTGTTGATAAAATGGAGCGGCAAAGGATAGAAGATTCCCTTGATTCTTTCGGGGAAAAGAGGGAGGAGCGTTTTCTTTCCTATCTTGCAAAGGAAGGACAGAGTCTGATTTTTCATTTCATGTTTTGGGAAAGGAACAATGCCCAGGAACTTGTGCACCTAATGGTTGAGGACGTTCCACCAGAGCGTCTTGCATATCTGGAAGAAAGATGGATTGAAGCAATGAATACTGTTTTTGGAGATGTGAAACGGGGAAAGGTACTAGATTGGGCAATTAAAAGCCTATATGCCGTACTTAGTCAATTTGCTGGTCAGAGTAAGGGTGACAGGATTGTTATGCGCGATTTTGCTATTAAGATTTTGGGTAAGGTGCTGCGTGGAGAGCGACTTCCTGTGGCTACTTTTAAGAGTATCGTTGCATCCAGAGTTGCCCACTTAGTATATGAAACCCCGAAATGGGATGATATAACGAAAAATATGCTTTATGCCCAGGTTTGGGTTGAATTTATGCAAAGAGTAAATGAGGGGGTGGTCCAGTGAATTTGGATTTTTTGGATGACTATAAAGATCCCTATTTAAAAACTAATCAAGGTAAAGGAGTTTTTTTAGCTGGTGTATTGTTCGGGTATATGGCGAAGTGTCAGAATGATGAGATCAAAAAAGCACCGATTTTCAAACAACTGGATTTTGGGCGCATGAATATGCGCAGTCTAAAAAAACAACTATCCAGGGTGCCGCAACTTATCTATGCCTATGAAGGGGTCAGCAAGTATTCCGGTTTTTTCACCAAATTGGCAGCAAAAGCAGGAGAACTGCTTTTTTCCGGTGGACAAAAGGATTTGGGTGTCGATGGCAACTTTGCGTTTACTGTGGGCTTCAGCAATGGAGCAGAGTTTTTTTGGAAGATTTTTAAGAAAATAGAGCTTAACGAAAATATGAGTGAGGAGGGAAATTAAATGCCATTTAAAAAAAGAAGAGAGTTTGTTTTTCTATATACTATTAAGGATGCGAATCCTAACGGGAATCCTCTTGAAGAAAATCATCCACGCTGGGATGAGGACACGGAGCAGGTTCTTGTATCTGATGTGCGTGTCAAGAGAACAATTCGTGATGAATGGGTTAGGGAAGGTAAATACGTTTTTATTGATGGTGAACCTAAGACATTGAAGAATCGTTTTGAAGAATTGAAAAAAGAAATCGGTAAGGACACAGGCCGTGAAATAATGGGTGAATGTATTGATACAAAACTATTCGGTGTAACCTTTGCCCTTGGTGATGAGTCTTTTTCCTGGTCTGGTCCTGTGCAGTTAAAGTGGGGGCGTTCGTTGAATGCATGTCATTTTGAATTTATTCAGGGCACTTCTGCTTTTGCCACTGAAGGTAGGGGAGGCAGCGAAAAGCAGCAGCGTTCTTTCCGGAATGAGTACAAAGTGCCTTTTGCTTTGATTGCAGTTTACGGTATTGCAAACCAAAATGCGGCGGTGACTACTGGGGCAACTGAAGAGGATTTAGACAATTTAGCTTCAGCCCTTTGGAAGGGTACTGATAATCTAATTACCAGGAGCAAACATGAGCATAAATCCCGTTATTACTTGGAGATTCAGTATAAGGAAGGGTATGATCATAAAATTGGCTCTTTGGATGAGAAACTGAAGCTTTTATCCGTTTCTGGAGAAGAGATGCAGCGAGATGCAGAAAAGGCTTTACGTAACCTAGGGCAACATGTTGTAGAAATATTCCCTCTTGTTGAAGCGATAAACAAAAAACAGGAATTTATCGAAAGAATACGTATATTCAAGGATGAAGAACTGCAGTTGAAAGGAGAGGCGGAGCTTAATAAGTTCTCTTTTGTAGAACTAGAGATGAGGTGATATTCCATGGTTCTGATTTTTGATATTTCCAGCAATATAGCCATGTTCAGAAAGCCTTATACCACCACATCACTTATCTCATATCCCTTTCCGCCTCCGACTGCAGTGGCAGGTCTTCTGGGTGCTATGACTGGATTAGATAACCAGGCAGATTCCGAAGGAGCCGGATCAGCTGCATTTTGGGACTATATGACAGGAACCAGGATCGCAATAGGATTAAAAAAACCATTACGCTGGTTAACTACTACGGTCAATTTGATAAAGTTTAAAAACCCAAATGGGGATATGTCTGAACATATCCAAGCGAAACATCAGATGGTCAAAGATCCTGTCTACCGGATATATGTTAGTGGGGGCGATATTTATAACGAATTAAAGAGAAGGCTTGAAAATGATGAATTTGTTTATACCCCTTACCTGGGAGTGGCCTATGCGCTCGCTGATATTGAATATATAGGCGAGTTTGAGGAAAAAACAGCCAATGATAATTATGCCGATACAATCATTCCTGTCTATGGTAATGTGGTGGTTGATATCAAGAAGAGCATAAGTATTCACAAAGAACTTGCGCCATACAGAATGAATTGTAAGCGAGGGGCAATACAAACTGTTAGTGTTTTTTATCCAGAATATCAACTGAGTAAAAAGTTGTGGATGAAAGATCAGGGAGATGTGCAAATAACCCAGGTTGGGGAGGAAAGGGTTGCTTGGTTTGAAGCCTGGTGAGAAAGAAATCTACAGCCATCCAGAGAAGAAATTAGAAGAACACCTTTGTAACACAGTTGAACTAGTTGTAAACATAGCAACTCGATTTGGATTAACTGTTACCCCTGAAGAAAAAGAGGCTATCTTGCTTCATGACATTGCCAAGACACATCCGACATTTCAAGAAAGAGTTCGGATTGGGAAGGGGAGGTTTGGCCATGCTGAACCATCCTCTGCCCTCGTATTTAACTGTACTAGAAATATACTTTGTGCTGAAGCAGTCAGACAGCACCATACACATCTGAGAAATCTTATGGATGTAGAGAAATATTGGGGAAATGACTGGGAATATGAAGACACAAAACAGGTGATCAAGGAACTAATATGGTGGCCGGAAGCGCAAAAAATAGTAAAGAACCTTTCGCGAGGTAAGATTACATCGTGGGAGAACCTATTGGGAAGTAAAGAAGATTGGGAAGAAATAATTAAGCAGGTTGTTTATTATGAATCACTCCCTGTTGATTGGCTAAATCTGCGGATCTTATATTCTCTGCTTGTTACGGCTGATCGATATGAAGCAGCAGTAGGAAATAAAATAAATTTTTCACTTCTTCTACTGGATATAGCACTGCTTAATTTATACCGCAAGAAACTTACTACTAAACCCCTTTACCAATGGCGCAGTGAAGTGAGGAAAAAAGTGATTGAAAAAGCAAAGAAACAGGTATTACAGCCTGGTGTTTATACCCTTACACTTCCTACGGGTGCAGGTAAAACACTTATAGGACTGGAACTTGCAATGCAAATAGCAGAGAGATTTAAATCATCAGGTATTATTTATGTACTTCCTTATGTAAGCTTGGTAGAACAGAATGCAGACGTTGCGAGAAAACTTTTTCCTGAAAATTGTCCTGTTTTGGAAGACCATCATTTAAGTGATTTTACGGTGGAAGACGGAAACAAGAAAAATGAAGAAGAACTTAATCAACTCCAGCGATTTATTTCATTTTTCCGTTATTGGCAGTCTCCTGTTGTTATTACAACCCTTGCTAAGCTTTGGGATGTTCTTTATTCGCCTTGTGCCAATGATACTATGTCTTTCCACTGTCTGAGCAGAGCAGTTATAATTCTGGATGAGCCGCAGGCAATCCCACCAGGATGCTGGGATGGATTTGGAAAAACACTTGAACTAATAATTGATAAGTTAAACACAACATTTATTCTTATGACTGCAACTCAACCGGAAATTGTGAAAGGGAAGGAATTGGCTCCATATAATTTGCAGTTCCCTAAAGTAAGGCATGACTTTAATTGGTTGGGCAAGATGACCATAGCTGATGCTGCGCAAGAGCTTGAAGATAGACAGTTCTATAAAAAAAGTTCTCTGCTAGTGCTCAACACAAGAAAAGCAGCATTAAAAATGTATCTTGAATTATTAAAAAGGGATATAAAACCATATTTTTTATCCAGATGGATCACTCCATTAGACCGTAAAAAAACACTTAAGGTAATAAAACAGAAAGAACAAGATCATGCCTGGCGGTGTTTGGTAGCTACCCAGGTGATAGAGGCGGGCATAGATCTTGATTTTGACATGGCCTTCCGTGATTTGGGTCCTCTTGATTGTATTATCCAGGTGGCGGGACGGTGTAATCGTAATATGCGGGAAGAACTCGGAAAGGTTTTTATAGCTGAACTATATGATGAAAACGGAAGCTTTGCAAAAATATATGATAAGGTGCTTATAGGTCAAACGAGGACAATATTAAATGAAAAAGTTAAATTTGATGAAAGTGCTTGCAGAAAAATAGTAGCTGAATATTACAGTAAGGTCAAGGAAAATATTGCTGCCAAAGAATTATGGGAAAATTTATGCCAGGGAAATTGGGGTGAATACATTGATATATTTCAAAATCATTTACAGGACGAAGTAATGTTGATAATCGATCCGAATAATCATTTCCGTCATGATTTGGAATTCTTGAACCAACCTGTCTCCCAGTTTGAGGACATCTATGCAGCGATCGAAAAGAAAAAACAGATCTATCGTAACCTGTCTTTCTGTTCGGTGCCCGTACCAAAAAAAGAAATAGAAAAATGGGCAGAGTGCACAAGCAAGTTTATAATTGGCGATGGAGATCGTGATCTAGAAATTATCACTGATAGAATTTGGGTTGTTCGAGGGGATACTGCTGGCAAGATTTACAGAAATATCATTGGGTTTGTGCCAATAGATATAGCTGATCTTTTAGATGAAGTGACATAGTATTTAGTATTAATGAGGTAGTTTGACCTTGATTGGGAGAAGGTCAGACAGGGGTATTCTTTAATATTGAGTTGAGAGGCTTACAATAACAAGGATGTGTAAACATACTCCTACAACTTAAGTTAGGCTCTATGAATGAAAGCTTAATAGTGTTGTACAGGATTTAATCTACTCTACGGTACAGGATGAGATGCCTCAGTTACATGATGATGGCTTTGAGGTGGGGGGGCAGAACCTTTCGCCTTTTTACTTTTTCCGGGGTCGATGGTAAGGTTGAATATCTTAAAGATGGGCAAATAGCTTTTCACTCTCCAGCCAAGGTAAGGGTTGCCAGCCCACTGGATAAGTTCATTGTGCTCCTTGCCAAAAACCTATTAAACAGCGAATCAATTATACTAGGAAATACCAGGGTTTACGTGAAATCTCTATCCGCTTTACCTCAGCCTGATTTCAGTTCTGGCAAAGTCAAAGTGAAGGCAATATCTCCTATAAATATATATTCGACACTCCTTACCCAAAATGGGAAAAAGAAAACCTATTAATACCACCCCCGTGAACAAGAATTTATAGACTAGGATACGTCAAATCTGCTAAAAAAAGCTGTTTTTTTAAACAAAAACATAGAGGGTTACCTTTTTCATTTCGTACTCTCAAAGTTAGTAACAAAGATGCCAAAATTATTTACTATAGAGATTTTGTGATCAAAGGATGGCTTGGGATTTATGAGAAAGACGGTGATCCAAGGCTGCTGAAGTTAGCTTACAGCACAGGGCTGGGGGCCAAGAACTCACAGGGGTTCGGCATGATTGATGTTATCAAAGAAAAGAACGGCAGTGTTTCTGAAAATAATAAATAAAGAGATAACTATGGTTGATATGTGAAAAGGGAATAAATATGGCTGACAGAGATATCGGGGTAGGGGATACCCTGAACTGGTATTATCATATATGTAAGAGATAGGTTTGGCTTATATCGCACCAGCTAACACCTGATCAGGAAGATACCAATGTGGTCATAGGCAGATTAATTGATCGTAATTCTCACGGAAGAAAAAAAGCAATTAGCTGTCGGTTCCAGTAAAATGGATATTTTCAGAATTGTTGATGGAAAGTTGGTGGTCGGGGAAGTAAAAAAGAGTTTTCACTACCGTGATAGCGCCAGGATGCAACTTGCCTTTTATTTAAAAGAATTGGCCGACCGGGGGATTTAGGCCATTGGGTAACTCAGGTTTCCTGAAGAGAAAAAAAACGTTTTTAGCGTACCTTTGAGGAATTGAAACACAGAGCATTTCGGACATATTCAGAAATGCTCTGTGTTTTTAGCCTAATTATAAGGAATTTAGGTAATTAAGGTCTGTACTTTTCTTCTTCTTTTTTTCTTGTTATCGTTTCTTTTTTCTTCTGAAAAAAATACGGGCGGAATGAATACCGCCCCTACAAAAGAAGGGAAGTAACTTATTATGCCCGTATTTTTGATCTGGTGAACCTGCCCTGACCTATCGAATATTATTTGTCACATTCATCCTAACCTTATCCCATCAAGGGAGAAGGAATCAAAAGATCGTTCTACTCGTTTTTTGTTATTCTTTAATTAACGTAGCGACATGCTATGGCATGTCGAATTTTTATTTTTATCCTCATCTGGTACTGCACAAGCAGCATTAGGGTTTGTCCCGAAAATCTATATGCGGGCAGGATAAATCCAGCCCCTACCAAAGAAATTTAGGGCTGCAATTTATTAAGCCTGATTATGGCAGCTGCCTGCCAGAGCATGGCGTATTTTGGTTTTCATAATCATCTGTTGCGAGGTAGCATGGAAGTGTGCCCTTTAATAACTCAATATAACTTGTATTAATTTTTCCAACTTGGATATTGAATGAGCTTCATAACAAAATATTATTCTTAATAGTTAATTACTATACCGAAAGATTGTTTTTTGGTAAAATATTTTATAGTTTTTTGATTTGAATATAGAAGGAGGGAATATTCACTGAGAATTAAAATTAATTTACAATCTCAACACCCAATTTCCTTGCCTATTCATCACAATACTCACCTTCAGGGTTTTATATATTCTAATCTCAATAATGGCTTAGCTGATATGCTTCACAGTCAAGGGTATCAATTAGGTAATAGGAACTTCAAATTATTTACCTTTTCCCGTCTGATGGGGAAAATGAATTTTAATCCAGAAAAAGGTTTCACTTTTTATCCGCCGGTTTCCTTGATAATTTCCTCACCAAAAGTCAATATTCTAGAGAATTTAGCCCAATATTTAGTTAGGAGGAAGGAGTTATTTTTAGGAAAAAATAAAGTCTGGGCTGAAAGCATTGAAGTCATGGTCGATAAAAATCTAACTCATGAAGTAAAAATCATAATGCTATCACCGATAGTTATGTATAGTACTTTGTATCGTCATGATGGGAAAAAGAAAACCTACTATTATAATCCTTGGGAAAAAGAATTTTCTGAGAAGCTGCGCGACAATCTACTTAAAAAATTTACCCTGATAAGTGACACAAGCCCCAGCCAAGACTACCAGTTCCATATTACTCCTTTGCATGTAAACAAAAGCCATGAAAAAATCATATTTTATAAACAAACTGTCATTCATGGGTGGATGGGACAATACCAGCTATCGGGAAGTCCAGAACTTATAAAAATTGCTTACAACGCTGGTTTAGGAAGTAAGAATTCATCCGGGTTTGGATGTTTTGAAATTCAATGAGGAAGGAGGTGAGAAGTCGTGCTCGAAACCATTAAAGAATTAGGTGAATGGAATATCAATGAAGAAGAAAAAGAAATTCTTTCAGTTTTAGTTGAAAACCCATTTCCGCAGCAACAACCAAAAAAGGAATATGTTTTTTTGGCGAT
>Ga0334890_1004263_pt1 | contig 13349 bp, 6 predicted proteins | sample GraSluR1_MG_3_FD_207220 | JGI IMG/M metagenome (GOLD analysis project Ga0334890, IMG submission 207220) | Sludge microbial communities from methane-producing bioreactor in Wageningen University, Netherlands - Granular Sludge_31_08-R1 | ecosystem: Engineered > Bioreactor > Anaerobic > Unclassified... | reverse complement strand
CCCATCACCATTGAAGTCCGGCGGTGGCGGCACAAGGTCATATTCCTCCACCGTTGACATGCCCGTGGCCGGGTGGAAGTCCTGGGCGCCACCGATGGCATAGATTCTGCCGTTGACTGCACTGGTCGATAGACCAAGCCTTGCCGTCGGCATGGGAGCCCACCTGGTCCACGTGTCCGTAGCGGGATCATATACGTCCACTGATGAGAAGGTGGGCCCACCGAAGGTTCCGCCCCCGATGACATAGACTCTGCCACCTACTTCACTTGCGGCGGGCAGACTCCGTCCCGTAGGCATCGCGGCCCTTGGTGCCCAGGTATCCGTCGCGGGGTCATAGACTTCTACGGTTGAAAGACCAGGATTGTGTGTGCTGCCTGTGACCCCACCCATCACGTAAATCTTCCCGTTAGCCATGCACGCCGCAGCCAAGCCTCTCGGGGTCGGCATGCTGGCCTTCGTCTCCCACGTGTTCAGGGCGGGATCATAGACTTCCAGAGCCGATGGATTCTGGTCCGCCCCAGGGACTCCGGCCGTAACACCTCCGAAGGCATAGATCTTCCCATCTACCGCGCACGCACATAGGAACGTCCTTGGCGTTGGCATGTCCGCCATTCGCATCCATGTGTCCGTCGCCGGATCATACTCTTCCACCGTCCCAAGCGATGCCTGAGGAGTTGGTTCACCACCGATGGCATAGATCTTGCCATTGACCACTGCGGTGGCGAGCGCATTTCTTCTCGTTGGCATATCGGTCTTACGTGTCCAGGTGTCTGTGACAGGATCATACACCTCCACTATCGGCAGATAGGTCCCTTGAATCGATGTCGCACCGCCAATGGCATAAATCTTGCCATCCACAACACAGGTAGAAGGACAGAGCCTTGCCGTAGGTACATCGGCCTTCTTTGTCCAAACGCCCTCGGCCGCATAGCTCCTGGAAGCCATGCCCAGAAGCACTGTCAGCACCACGACCAAGAGCAGTGTAAGGAGAATCGCCTTCTTCATTGGACCGCCCTTTCAGAAGAACACGTGTTGTGTCAAAGCCGCCGTTTCATTTGGCATCAGGGTCTCACGGGTCGGTTATAGATGCGAATTTCATCCACGAGACCGGAGAAGAAAGTGCCGGGCGTCATGTCTTTGCCGCAGCCGATGTGCAGGCCGCTGGAGCATGGCGCCAGGGGCGTTTGCGCATCCTCGGCGACCAGCGTCTCGTCCACATACAGCGCCCGGGTCATCCCGTCCCATACAAATGCAACGCGGTGCCAGTTGCCGTCGGTGATCACGGCATCCGAAACCAGCGGTGGGATCGCCTTGCGGCCGGCCGCCGGCGCCAGCGCCGTCGTCAGGGTTCCCTGCGCCGCATCGATCGCGAGCCAGTCGGCGCCAGCAGCCTGCGAGACAATGACTTGGCCGGGAGCGCCGCCCTGGATCCAGGCCAGGACGCTGAACGGCCCTTTGGCCGGATCGAGCACGTGATCGGCGATGGCAAAGGTCGCCCCGTCGAACTCCAGCGCACCGTCAACCACTCCCGCCTCCGGCCACCAGAGCGGCGCGCCCGTCAACGTCGCGTCGTTGCCGCCAACACTCTCGTCGGCGATCCAGCCCTCTACCTCATCCAGGGGCCAGTGAGCGATGAGTGTCGGATCGGGCACTTCCTGCCCCCAGTAGCTCATCAAGACCTCCAGATCGGCCTCATCGACGATGCCGTCGCCCCAGGGCCCCGGACCGATATCGATCGCCGGGTCCTCCTGGCCCCAAGCTTCGATCAGGTGCAACAGATCGCGGATATCCACCACCCCGTTGCCGTTGAGGTCCACAACGGGCAGGATCGGTGCCCCGTGCAGGTCATAGCTGCCCAAGCCGCCCGCGCGGTCGGACGTGAAGTAGAGTGTTCGCATGTCGGCGGCAATGCCTGCCGAGCCTTCCCCCGCCGGGCTGTTGACTGCGGCGCCCAGATTGACCGGCAGAGGCCATGGATCGTCGGCGCTCTTCCGCGTGGTCATCCACAGGTCCCAAGATCCCATGCCGCCGGGACGGTTGGAGAGAAAGAACAGGGCCCGGCCGTCGGCCGAGAGAGCACACTCGCCCTCGACATTGCTGCTGTTGACGTTTGCACCCAGGTTCACGGCGGGATTCCACACATCCTCAGTGCTGGCCCGCGTGGACATCCACAGATCCCAACTGCCCATGCCGCCACCGCGCGTCGAGGTGAACACAAGGGTTAGGCCATCACCGCAGATCGTCGGGCTGAAATCGCGCTCGTTGCTGTTGACCGACGCCCCCAGGTTCACAGGCGGGCCCCAGGCAGCGGTGCGACTGGCCCGCGTGGTCATCCAGATGTCCGCGCCGCCGAGCCCGCCGGGTCGGGGCGAACTGGAATAGTCCCCGCTGAAGTACAGGGCCAGGCCGTCCGCCGACAGGCTGGGATAACAATCGGCGTAGGGACTGTTGACCGTCGGCCCGAGATTGACCGGTGCGCCCCATGGTTCCTGCGTGCTTTGACGTGTACTGCCCCAGAGGTCTGGGCCCCCCGAGCCCCCCGGCCGGTCCGAACTGAAGTACAACTCCAGGCCGTCGACCGACGTGCAGGTACCGAAATCACTCCAAGGACTGTTGACGATCAGTCCCAGGCTCCGCGCCGGGCCCAGAACAAAATCGGCCTTCGCGCCGCTGGCACCGGAAACCAGAATGCCCGCCAGCACAACCCAGTGAACCCACCTGAATCTGGCACGTTTCACTCGTCTCATTGTCCGTTTCCTCCAATGGGTGCCTGTGTTTCTGCCACCGCGGTGCATCGGACAAGATCGTCGCATTTTCCCGGCAAGTCCTACGGTTTCATGGGTCGGTTGTAGATGCGGACGTCGTCGATCAGACCGGTGAAGAAGGTGCCGGCCGTCTGGGCCTTGCCGCAGCCGATGTCATCGAGGAGCTGGCGGTCGTCCTGCCGGCGGCCCCACCGGTGTTACGCACGGACAGCTCCACCGCTATTTCCGCAATCTGTCAGCATTTCCTGCGCAGAATTTCCTTTTTTTCTCGATCCTGGGCCAAAAACGGCCTCGCATTCGCCAATCGCGGCCTCTCGGCTTGCCAAAACAGCCGAAGTACGGTATTGTGACGGGTTAGGGGGCACGCGCAGACAAAGGTCGGACAAGGCCATGCGATTCGGTGATCGAACAGATATGGGCGGTACCCGAGAGCAGTTCCTGACGACGCACTGGTCGCTCATTGACCATATGGGGGAGAACCAGGACAAGGACCGAGCTCTGATCGGCACGCTCATTCAGCGTTATTGGAAGCCGGTGTACTGCTACCTGCATCGCAAGGGTTACCGGAACGACGAGGCCAAGGACCTTACGCAGAGCTTCTTTCATGAGATCGTGCTGAATCGCCACCTCCTGGAGCGCGCCGACCCGTCCCGGGGGCGTTTTCGTACATTCCTTCTGCATGCGCTGGATGAGTTTCTGATCGATCAGCGGCGTAAGGATACTACCGGGCGGCGGATTCCCGAAGACAAACTCGTTCCGTTGGATGCCGCGGATCTGCCCTCTTTGCCACCGGCAGCTCTGGAGGGAAGCGAAGCGGACTGCTTCACCTATGCGTGGAAGACCGCACTGATCGACCAAACCTTGGCCGAAGTCCATGCCGCGTGTCAGAACCAGGGGCTGGAAGTCCATTGGAGGGTGTTTGAGGCGCACGTCCTTCATCCGATCTATCACGATGAAAAACCGCCGTCGATGCGAGAAATCTGCACCCGGTACGGGATCGCCAATGAGTCCGTCGCGTCAAATATGCTGATAACCGTCAAGCGACGCTTCCGCGAAGCAATGCGCCGGAATCTGCGTTTGACAGTCCTCTCGGAGAGCGACGTGGACGACGAAATCCGAGAAATACAGAACCTGGTAGGAAAAGGCGCGCAGGATTCGGCCCAATTGCTCGGATGATAAGGGGCAAACCAACGTGCGCCGAGGCATGTACCGCGCGGGTCGTCAGATGGACCTGGAACTTCGATGAGCCGGCAGAGACCACAACAAGAGCCGTCGTCTGTCTTCGGGCTGAAGTCCCACCAACTCAGCCGCATTCTGTCGCTTGGGCTCGAAGATAGCGGCCAGGTCGAGTCCGTGTCCCCCACCCTGTCGGTACAGCAGTTGATGGAGCAGCCGGGTGCGCGGATCGGACGATACCGCTTGGTAGAGGTCGTCGGCGAAGGTGGTATGGCCGTGGTATATGTGGCCGAGCAGGAGCGGCCAATCCGCCGCAAGGTGGCCCTGAAGATCATCAAGCTTGGGATGGATACCAAGCAGGTGATTACCCGGTTCGAGGCCGAGCGGCAGGCCTTGGCTCTGATGGACCATCCGCACATTGCCAAGGTTCTCGATGCCGGAGCGACGGAGACGGGGCGTCCTTACTTCGTGATGGAACTGGTGGAAGGGATTTCCATTACCGCCTACTGCAATGAGCACCGGCTCACCATTCCCGACCGGCTCGCGTTGTTTGGGCATCTGTGCCTGGCCATACAGTATGCTCATGAGCAGGGGATCATCCATCGGGATATCAAGCCCACGAACGTTCTCGTGACACAACGTGATGGCCGACCTTACCCAAAGGTCATCGACTTTGGGATTGCCAAGGCTGTGAATCAGCGACTTACGCAAGAGACTCTGGTTACCTGCTATGAACAGATTATCGGTACGCCGATGTACATGAGCCCGGAACAGGCACTCTGCGGAGACACCGAAATCGACGCGCGTACAGATATCTATTCCCTGGGTGTCCTGTTATACGAACTGTTGATCGGGAAGACCCCGTTCGATTTGCCGACCCAGCATCAGGCAGGATATCTGGAGATACAACGGATCATTCGCGAGACCGAACCTTCGGCACCGTCGCTAAGACTGAACACCCTCGGCGAGGAACGAACGGAAATTGCCCGGCAGCGTCAGACAACCGGCGAATTGGTTTCCAGAGCGATGAGAGGCGACCTGGACTGGATCGTCATGAAGGCCCTGGAGAAGGAGCGGGGCCGTCGCTATGATACGGCCCGGGCCTTGGCTGAGGACATTCAGCGACACATGGACAACCTGCCGGTGCTTGCCCGACCCCCTGGGGTTGGGTATCGTCTCACGAAGCTTGTGGCGCGAAATCGACAGTACATCGTGTTGGTACTGGCGATCTTGCTCGCTTTGTCGTCTCTCCTGTTCGCCGTGGTTATGATCCACCGGGCGAAGGTACTGGTCCTACGCGATATTGCCGGCGACGGAGGGGACTTGGGGGATTACCTCGTCACTACGGCAGGGATCGGCGAACGAGGCAAAGACGTGCACATGAGCGGGACGGCGACGAGCATCCCACCCATTGCATGGTGGCGTTTCGATGAAACCGCTGGATCCGTCGCGTATGATTCCGCAGGGACCAATCACGCGACCGTTCAGGGAGCGACCTGGACCACCGGCTACATCGGTGGCGCCCTGCAGTTCGACGGAATCGATGATGCGGTTCGGACACCGCTTCAAATCGACCAAGTCGAGCGGTCTCCAGGGGCCACATTCTGCGCCTGGGTCTACCCCGAAGCGAGGGAGCCCAATGAATACTGCGCCCGATGGGGCGACCGACATGTCATCAGTACGGATGATGGTGGGAAGGACTGGTCGATTCTCTGCAAGTATGAAGACCTCTGGCGCATCTTCGTCGGTCAGAATGTTCGATATACCGGACTCCCTGTGGACGTGAATCAATGGCAATTCGTGGCAGCGGTCTTCGAACCAGGGTCGGGTGTGCGCTTCTACAAGAACCACCAGAAGGTCTTCATCCCTGAGATCGGCTACGGTGTGAGCGGCAACATCACGATCGGCGACACTACCAGTCCTTCCGTCCCCTCATTCTTCGCCGGTAGGATCGACGAGGTGCAGATCTACAATCGCCCCTTAAACGACCAGGACATTGCGAAGCTGAGTGGGATCGGTTCGGACCGGGGAATCGAGGAGGTCCGTCTACCCGACTCCTGGTGGTGCTACCAAACGCGAATCCTCCAGGATCTGATCAATGGACATCGTGGCACGATGGCCGATGCTCCCCACTGGGCCCCGGGACCTTTCAAGGCCGCACTCGTCTTCGATGGGATCTCCGAGTATCTCGATTGCGGAAACAGTCCGGCATACAACCGAGCCGGCCCCGTCACGGTCTGCGCGTGGATCAAGGTCCATGCGGCTGGCAAGGATATCCAGGCCATCGTCAGTAAAGGGGCCTCCGCCTGGTCTTTGCAGAGTGCCGGGGGCACTGTCGCCTTTCACTGCACTCTGCAATCCGGAGCACTCTTGGCATTGGAGGGACGCCTGCGCGTCGATGACGGCACATGGCATCATGTGGCCGGTGTCTTCGATGAGAGCGAGGGGCGCCTGTATATCGACGGGATTCTGGATCGCACCCAACGACTTGTCGGCACCATAGCCACCAACAACCATGCCATGTGGATCGGAGCCAACTCAGAACGCCCCGGCCAGAATTGGAACGGCACTATTGCAGACGTACGGCTCTATGATTGTGCCCTCAGCTCCGAAGAGATCACGGCCTTGGCAAGGAAGATCAGGGTCAAACCGTCCTAGCTCATGGAAGGAGCCCCTCATCTGCCGTCTCAGTCGGTACACCGTGTCATGGTTTCACCGCACGGCTGTAGATTCGCACGTCGTCGATCAGACCGGTGAAGAAGGTGTCGGGAGTCGCGTCACATCCACAACCGATGCTCAGACCACCTTCACTGCAGGCCAGGCCGGCATCGACGCCTTCTGCGACGAGGACGTCGTCCACATAAAGGCTCTTGGTATCGCCGTCCCAGGTGAAACCGACGCGGTGCCAGCTACCGTCGGTGACGCGCGCCTCCGAGTACAGCGGGCTGCTGAACCTCCCCGCGCTCTGTAGATCGCTCATGAGCGTCCCGAGGACCGAATCGATGGCCAGCCAGTTGGCTCCGTCGTTCTCCGAAATGATGACTTGCCCTGCCGCGCCGCCCTTGATCCAGGCAAAGACGCTGAAGGGACCTTGGGACAGATTGCCAATGGACTCCGTAATCAGGACCGTCGCTCCGTTGAACTCCAGTGCTCCACCGACAGTTCCTGCGTCAGGCTGCCAGAGGGGATCACCGATCACCTCGGCATGACGGGCACCCGCGCTATCGACCGCGATGATTCCTTCCGATTCATCCAGCGCCCAATGTGACAAGAGTGTTACGTCCGCCGGCTGTTGATCCCAGTATCTCATCAGGACCTCCAGATCCGCCGCATCGATAGTCCCATCGCCAAACACCGTCGGCCCGATGTCCATGCCGGGGTCGTCCTGCCCCCAGGATTCAATGAGCCTGAGAAGATCCTTGATACCCACCTTGCCGTCACCGTTGAAATCGACAATAAGTGGGTTCGGGCTGTACGCTTCTACTGTTGAAAGCCCGCTATGGACCGTTATCGTTCCTCCAATGACGTAGATCGTGTCGTTCAGCGTCGTCAGGGACAGGGCACCCCTCGGAGTGGGCATATCCGGCAGTCTCCGCCAGGTGTCGGTCGCCGGGTTATACTCCTCTACGTTCGCCTTGGGAGGTCCAAAATCTCCTCCAATCACGTAGATCCTCCCATCCGCCTCGCTGGCAGACAGCCAGCTTCTGGCCGTCGGCGCGTCGGCCTTCCTTTCCCAGGTATCCGTCGCGGGATCATACGCGAAAACAGCCTTACTCGCCGTGTACTCCTGCCATGAGCCGCCTATGATGTAGATCCGGCCGTCCACCACGCTGGCGGCATGCAGATACCTTGGTTCCGGCAAGTCGGCTTTTCGCGTCCACGTGTTGGTCCCCGGATCATATTCCTCGACGGTTCTCAAGCCAGGCCCGGCGGTGTCGCCTGGGGAGCCTCCGATGGCGTAGATCTTTCCATTGACCACGCTGGTGGTCAAGAAGACTCTGGCCGTCGGCATATTGGCCTTCCTCGTCCAGGTGTCCATTGCCGGATCGTACTCTTCCACCTCGCGGGGGCCCCCAATCGCATAGATCTCGCCATCCACCGCGCTGACACCCAGACCGGCTCTGGCTGTGGGCATGTCGGCCTTTCTCACCCAGGTGTCGGTTGCCGGATCATATTCCTCGACAACCGGAGAACCCATCATCGGCGCGGGGGCGCCACCGACGACGTATATCTTCCCATCCACAGCACAAGAGCCATGCAAGTACTTTGCTATTGCCATATCCGCCCTCGTCGTCCATATGCCCTCCGCTGCTGCCCCCAAGGAAGCCAAGCCCAATGTCAGAACCAGAATCAGCAGCATTTCACGAAGGTGCACCTTCGATTTCAGCGTCTTCATCGCATTTCCCTTTCCAAATGATCGTTCGTATGGAGAGTTCTACGACGGAATGGCGATCGCCATTCCGCTGACCGATAAGCCTGAGCATTGCCGCTCTCGATGTCGTGCCTCCTCGTCCGAATTCAGATCATCGCGTGTTTCGCTTCCGACAGATCTACAAAGCTATCTCTAACTCCGTGAAGAATCACGAATCCTGCATGGATTCTTCAAAAGTGACCAGAAATCTGCACAAGACATCGCTTCGGCGGGGTCTCAGTGGTCCGGGAAGCCGATTGCCAGCTTGCCGATATGCTGGCCTGGGCGGTATGATGGGTTTTTGTCGGCTGGCATACGATGACCGGCATGTCGATCTGGAGAACCTGACATGATGGCCTACCGGGATCGCACAGACATGGGAGGAATAAGAGAAACGTTCCTCACGACCCACTGGTCACTCATCGAGCACGTCAAAGAGCACAAGGAGAAAGACCGAGCTTTGATCGGGGTGCTCCTGGAGCGATACTGGAAGCCGGTGTACTGCTATCTTCGTCGGAAGGGCTTTGACAACGAGCAGGCCAAAGACCTGACGCAGGGGTTCTTCCACGAGGTGGTGCTCAATCGCCATCTGATCGAACGGGCCGATCCGTCGAGAGGTCGCTTTCGCACGTTTCTGCTCCATGCCCTAAACCAATACTTGGCAGATGAACAACGCAAAGAAGCCGCTCAGAAACGTATTCCCGCAGCCAAGTTGGTTCCGCTTGATGACACTCGCCTGCCGGAATTACCGCCGGAGGTCAGCCAACTCGATCCGGAGCGGTGTTTTGACTATGCCTGGAAGGCCGACTTGTTGGAACGTGCCTTGGTCCAGTTGAAACAGTGGTACGCCGCACGCGGCATGGACACGCACTGGCATGTCTTTCGAGACCGCCTGCTACGACCCAATATGGAGGGACTGGAGGCTCCCTCTTTGGCTCGGTTGTGCGAAAAGTACGGGATCGAGAGCGAAGCCAAGGTTTCCAACATGCTCGGCACGGTCAGGAGGCAGTTCCAGAACATCTTGACCAAAGAAGTACGCCAGACCACCTTGTCGGGTGAGGCGGCAGAGGAAGAATTGGGCGAAATGTTCGGATTCCTCAAGAAAGAAAGCAGGCAGTAGGGATTTCTTACGGATACTGGCGCAACCGGGATGGTCCTGCCCGGCGATTGCGGGCTCGAATCTCGCGATAGATATGGTGCATGCATGGCCACAGCCACATGAAAGACGGCGACTCCATATTCGGCGCCTCACCCGACAGGCTCGACCGCTTCATCTTCGAGGCGTGGCAGAATCTTGATGTGGATGAGCAGAACGACCCAACGTTGGCTGCCCAGATGCTCTCGGAGCAGCCCGGCGGGCAAATCGGCCGATACAGACTCCTGAGCATCCTGGGTGAAGGGGGCATGGGGATCGTCTATCTGGCCGAGCAGGAGCGGCCGGTGAGACGACAGGTCGCGCTGAAGGTCATCAAACCGGGTATGGACTCCAAACGCGTGCTGGCCCGCTTCGAGGCCGAGCAGCAGGCCCTGGCCCTGATGGAGCACCCCCATGTCGCCCGCGTCCACGATGCGGGCCTGACCCCGAGCGGCCGGCCGTACTTCATCATGGAGCACGTCAAAGGCGTTCCCATCACCGAGTACTGCGACAAACACAGGTTGACTGTCGAGGAACGCTTGCGGCTGTTCCTGCACGTCTGTGAGGCCATCCAGCACGCCCACCAGAAAGGGATCATCCACCGCGACCTCAAGCCTTCGAACATTCTCGTGATGATCGAGGATGAAGAAGCCGTTCCCAAGGTGATCGACTTCGGCGTCGCACGGGCTATCAGCCAGCCCTTGACGGAGCGGACGCTCCACACCGAACAGGGCCAGCTTGTCGGCACGCCGGAATACATGAGTCCTGAACAGGCGGATCTGAGCAACCAGGATATCGACACACGGACCGATGTCTACTCTCTTGGCGTCGTCTTGTATGAACTCATCGCCGGTGTATTGCCATTTGACTCTCAGACGTTGCGGGGGCAGGGTATCGACGGCGTGCGGAAGGTCATTTGCGAGGAAGATCCGCAGACGCCCAGCACGAGACTGAGCCGAACCTCCGTCGAGGAATCGATCAAGTCGGCCCAACAAAGAAGCACGAACCTCAGACAACTGCGGCGAATCTTGCGGGGTGACCTGGACTGGATTGCGCTGAAGGCGATGGAGAAAGACCGCACGCGGCGGTACCCGTCCGCCAGCGAACTCGCTGCCGATGTCCTTCGCCACTTGAACCACGAGCCCACCGCGGCCGGCCGGCCCAGTCCGGCCTACAAGGCCCAAAAATTCGTGCGACGCCATCGCGCTCTGGTCACCGGTTTGGCCGCTGTCCTGGCAGTCCTCGTCGTCGGCATCATCGTGTCACTGACCTTTGCCATCCGGGCCCAACGCGCCGGCGCTGAGGCAACCGCCATAGCCGAATTCCTGCAGGAGGACGTGTTTGGTTCCATCGACGGTTGGGACGTGGGCGGCCGACAGATCGCGATCAAGGATTTCCTGGACGCTGCCTCCGAGAAAGTGCCGGACAAGTTCGGCAATACCCCACTCCGAGAGGCCGCCATGTGGAAGACGCTCGGAGGTTTGTACCTGACCTTAGACGCCTTCGACGAAGCGCAGGACCGTCTGAACCGGTCCCGGGAGATCTTCACCCGCAAACTGGGCTCGGACGATCCGCGCACCCTCGCCGTGGTGGACCAGTTGGGGCAGATGTACTGGCACCGATGGCAATATGGGGAGGCGGAGAAATATCTATCGCAAGCCCTGGAGGGCAAACGCCGTCTTCTGGGTTCCAATGATCCCGACACGTTGAAAACCATGGCATGGCTCGGCTGGGCCTGTTATGGCAACGGACGAGCGACCAAGGCAGAGCAACTCCTGAGGGAGGCCTTTGAGACGGCTCGACACACGCTCGGGGACGACGACCCGATAACGGTGGAATTCATGCTCTACTATGGGACCGCTCTCCTATCGGACGCTCGGTATGCCGAGGGTGTACGCACGTTGGAGAAAGCCTTGAAGCGGTCGGAGGGAGTGCTGAACCCGGCCCATCCATTCGTGGTGTATCCCACCGCTCTCCTTGGTCGGCAGTACAGCCGCGAGGGTCAGTATGCAGAGGCGGAGGACCTTCTTACAAAGGCTCTGACGATCTCACGGAAGGCATGGGGCGAGCGAAATGCCGGGACCTTTCACAATGTGGCGGCATTGGCGGAGAACTATGCTTGCCAAGGCCGAATCACGGACGCTGAAACACTGCTACTCGATGCCGTCGAGGCAGACAGGCAGACGGATGGGCTGGAATCGCCAATCGCGATCCACGCCTCTTACTATCTCGGCCTTTTCTATGCGTGGCGGAGGCAGTTTGACCAAGCCGAGCGCTGTGTTCGTCCAGCGTTGCAGGCGAGCATTGACGCTAACGGCAAACAACATCCGGTCAGCTTCCTGGGCGAGATGATACTGGCCATAGTATATCGGGAGCAAGGCCGATACGACGAAGCTGACAAACAACTGGAAGGGCCGGTCAGCCTTGTCGACGTCTCAGAAGAGAGTACGCACCTCGCCAACGCTATGGAGCAACTCGCGACAGTGCGTCAGCAGCAAGGCAGTTACGCCGAGGCCGAAACCCTTCATCTCAGGGTCCTCAGTACAAGGCGCAACCTGCTTGTGGAAGACCATCCTGACATTCTGGGTACGATCAGGGGTCTGATCGCGTTGTACACAGCCTGGGGCAAACCACAACAGGCTCAGCAATGGTTCCACGAGCTGCAGACAGCTTACACCCGCCAATTCGTCGCATCTCAGGACAGTCCTACGACTGTGGAAAGCGTTCGCCATGATCCTGTTGCGGACAGCTACACCCTGCTTGTTCCTCCATCGCCTCGCTGGACAGTAGAGAAGGAACTCGACTTCAGCTATCCCCGACCCAGTTCAGAGATGTGGCATGTGTGCGACGACCTGCACTTTGCCCACAAGACACTGCACGGCGATGGTTCGATCACCGCGAGGATCGAGCGCGTGGAGCCGGCCCACTACGGGACCCAAGTCAGCCTGATGATGCGTGATACTCTCGACCCCGCTTCGCCACACGCGTCTGTCGCAATTACGCCTTTGGGAGACCTCGTCTTCCAGCACAGACCGATCGAGCTCGGAGCCACACAGAGCAGATATGCCACCGACAGGGCGGAGCTTCCCCGCTGGATACGGCTCATCCGCCAAGGCAACCACTTCACGGCACAACACTCCGGCGATGGCGTGAACTGGGAGGACTTCCGGGATGGTCATCCGAACCAATCCAACTCGCTTGAAATCCCCATGGGGGCTACAGTCTACATCGGTCTTGGTCTCACATCGTGCGACCAGTCTTGCATGGCCGAGACCGGGATCTCAAACGTCGCAGTTCTCGGTACTGTGAACCCACCGGGCCCCTTTGATGTCCTTGCACAAATATCTCTGCGGCCTTCCCCATCCACAAAGCACAGCGAAGGAAGAGGATGCGATTCACCTGCTTCCACCTACGGGGCCACCGCCCGGTTGTAGACCCGAATGCTGTAGGTCCATCGCATTTGCAGCCCGTCATTCGATAGTATGGAATTCCCAGACGTCGCCCTCCCAAATGCTGAAGTCCTCGGCCTCGTTGATCTCATTGATCTTCCAGTGGAGTTGTAGAGCCATTTCATTGGTCGTGCAGCCCTGGAGCATCAGGTCGAGCACCTGCTGTTCCACTTCGGACAAAGGGCGCTTCGGTAGCGAGTCATGGCAGACCGTCTCCCACAGGGCGGCGTCAATCGCCGAGACCAGAAAGTGGCTCTCCGGCGGTCGCTCCAGGCAATCGGCAGCTCCGGCCTTCATGGCGCGAACGGCCACTTCAATATCGCCGTGATCGACCAGCAGCAGCACAGGGACCAGCGGCGCGGTGCGTCTGGCGCCCAGCAGGAGTTCCATGCCCTCGATGCCCGGCTGCCGGG
>Ga0334890_1004260_pt1 | contig 13358 bp, 6 predicted proteins | sample GraSluR1_MG_3_FD_207220 | JGI IMG/M metagenome (GOLD analysis project Ga0334890, IMG submission 207220) | Sludge microbial communities from methane-producing bioreactor in Wageningen University, Netherlands - Granular Sludge_31_08-R1 | ecosystem: Engineered > Bioreactor > Anaerobic > Unclassified... | reverse complement strand
CGCCGGCACGGAAATGAGCTTCGTGTTCGACGCCCTTGTGACGGGCGACTCCTGGCACCATTACGCCTTCTCGAACGAAGTCGCAGAGCCGAATTAGGCCGATCATGGGCCCGCAATCGGTGAGCCGTGCTGATGATGTGAGCGTGGCAGTAACTTTGGAATCTTGGTAGAATGCCGTTTCCGATGAAGGGAGCCCGACCGCTGTTGTTGGCGGTGTGACCGTGTGAAACATACGAACGTTGGTGTTTTCGGGAGTGTGTGCGATGGGTAAGCGGAACGCCTTCACATTGATCGAGCTGCTCGTGGTGATTGCCATTATTGCCCTGCTCATGTCCATTTTGATGCCCGCGCTGGCCCGGGTCAGAGAGCAGGCCCGGACTGTGTCCTGTCGGGCCAATCTGAGGCAGTGGAACCTGTTCTTCTCGATGTACACCGAGGCCTACGACGGCAAGTTCCACGCCGGCGTCGGCAGCGGGCACACCTACCATTGGATGAACGCGCTGCGGCCGTACTACAAGAACGATCACAAGATCCGCTGTTGCCCCACGGCCATGAAGCCCATCATTGACGAGCACGGTCAGGCCGCACCCGTCTGGAACGTGTTCTCCGCCTGGGGTCGGTTCTGGGGCCAGGGATACTCCGAGGAAGGCGACTGGGGCAGCTATGGGATCAATGGGTGGGTCGAGAACCCGCCGCCCGACTACGCCACGGTGTACGAGAACTTCGACACCAGGAACAACTGGAGGACGCCCAGCGTCAGGGGGGCCGCCTACGTGCCGCTGTTCATGGACGCCTTGCGATTCAACGTCTTCCCGCTGCACACCGACAATCCGCCGGAGATTCCCGATATGGCCTGGCAGGGCACGCAGCACATGCGGCGCATCTGTATTGACCGGCACAACGGCGGCACCAACATGGCGTTTCTCGACTGGTCCGTGCGCAAGGTGGACCTGAAGGAACTGTGGACGCTCAAGTGGCACAGGGCCTATGATACCGCCGGCCCCTGGACCTTGGCCGGCAATGTCAACCCCAACGATTGGCCTGAGTGGATGCGTCGGTTCCGGGATTTCTGATCTTCAGCTGTGCCGAACCCGTGGTTATCCGGTGTGCAGGCAGCGCGATGGACTCGACGCCTCAGAGACTGATTCGGAAAGGGTTGGATTCTTCTTGATTTCCCCAGTGCGAAGGGGATATAAGGGGATTGAGGCATACTGCGATTCTCATGCTCAGAGGCCGCGGGCATGGTGTGGACGGCCAAACGGCGATGCTGTCTGGAACGCCGATTCTGAGGTGAGTGGTGATCTATTCGTGTTGAGGTCGCGCGCCTCAAGGCCATTTCCAGCATTGCGGTACGTCGTTTGCAGAAGGAGGTCGTTACAGGTCCCGGGCGATGCGTGCGGGCGCTCCGCGTCGGCCGGGCACGAGGCGCGCCGAGAGGAGGTGCGCCGAGCTTCACAAGCATGAGACGCTGTGGGGTGCCTCGTGCCAGCGGTCCGAACGATGTTGTCCGGATTGGATCGTATCGCCGAGCCAGGGGCCCGTTGCACGAGACGTCGGGGCCGAGACGGTTCGGTGATCATGTCGTTTTCAACGTTCAGTTGGAAGGAGGACTGTCATGTGCAAAGAATCGACCTATTGGGCTTGCCTTATTCTGGTGCTCAGCCTGGTGTTCGCTACCGGAGCGAAGGCGGCCGACCCCAGTCTTATTGGATGGTGGCCCTTGAATGAAGGCTTCGGAGATGTTGCGGTTGATCTCTCCGGCAGTGGCAATGATGGCGTGATCCACAATCCCGACGGGGGTCTGGGCCTGGACGGCTCGGTCTGGGTTCACGATCCGGTCCGTGGGGCGGTCATCAGTTTCGAAGGCACGGAAACCAGTGCCTACGTTCGCGCCGGCGACATTCCCCAGATGACGCTGGATATCGATTTCACTTGGGCCTTCTGGGCAAAGCAGGACGCGACGAATACCCTGGACAACGACATCATTCTCGGCAATCGGTACAATGAGGATGGCGTCGATTTCGTGCCGCGCCAGTTCATTAAGTTCACACCCACGAAATTCGAGTGGCACATGAACGGCAACGGCGACGACAACCTGGAATATGACGACATTCCCAACGACGTCTGGCTCCACCATGTAGTCGTGAAAGCCGCAGATCAGTTGACCTACTACCGCAACGGCGTGGAATCCAGCTCCGGAGCGATCACGCAGGCTCTGGATTTCCCTCAGCCGCTTTACTTCGGCGGTGACAACACGGGCACGGCCACGGAAAACTGGGGCGGGATGATGAGCGACGTCCGCATCTACGATAAGGCCCTGACGAGGCTCGAAGTCCTGGCGGCCATGGCGGGCGTCGAGCAGGTGGATATGGAAATCGGCTATGCCCTGTGGCCCCCCGTGATTGACGGCCAGATCGATCCAATCTGGGCCAGCGCATCGACGCAGTACCTCGTCCCTGAGGGTGATCCCGCCGACGCCTCCGGCAGCTGGAAGGCGCTGTACGATTCCGAGAATCTCTATGTCATCGTGGAGATCACCGACGACGTGCTGGTGAGCGATTCCGCCGGCTTCTGGCAGGACGACAGCGTGGAGTTCTATTTCGACGGTGGCAACACCAAAGACGGTCCTCCACTGTCCGGCAACAATCGCCAGTATACATTTGCGTGGTCAAGAGACGAAGTACAGGGAACGAACATCGAGCTCGAAGGCGTGGAGCACGCACAGGTCACCACCGACACCGGGTGGCGCCTCGAGATGAAGCTGCCCTGGCTGACGCTGCAGGGCGCAGCGCCGCAGGCGAATGACCTGATCGGCGTCGACCTGTTCTACAATGACGATGACGACGGCGGCGATTCGCGCGAAGGTCAGATCTTCACATTCGCCACCGATGGCAGCGCCTGGAACGATGCCTCTCAGTGGGGCACGGCCATCCTGGCGGCCATTCCACAGCCGGTCGATCCGGGCATCGACGGCTTGGTGGCCTATTACCCGCTCGATGGCGATGCAAGCGATGCGTCGGGCAACGGCCTGGATGGGGTTGTGATGGGCGATCCCGAATGGATCGATGGGATCATCGGCGGCGCGATGCAGTTCGACGGTGACGGTGATTACATCGAAGTGGCTCATGATGCCGCGCTGGACATCACCGGTCCGATCTCGCTGTCGCTGTGGATCCGCCCCGACGCCGAGGATCCGGAGGGCCGGGGCACCGAGACGGCGCCGATGGCCAAAGCCGGCAGTGCAGCCAGTCCACCTTGGAGCTGGCAGGTGCGCTACGGCTGGGGCAGCCCGAAGCCCTACATGGCGTTCACATTCAACACCTCGCCGAGGGCCTGGGCCTATGTCGGGCAGAACCTCGAGCAAGGCGAATGGCACCACATCGCCTGCTCGGCCGACGGCCAGACGCTGACGGCTTATCTCAATGGCCTGGCCACGGATTCAACACCCATGGGCGCCATCACCAGCAGTCCGACCCCGCTGCTGATCGGCACGGACGGCTGGAACTGCGACTGGATCGGCGCCATCGATGAGGTTGCGGTGTACAACAGGGCCCTGTCCGCTGAAGAGATTCTCTATCTGGCCGGCTATCGCGCCGATGCCGAAGAGGACCCGTCTCTGGCCATCTACTATTGCTTTGACGAGGTCGGTGAGATCATCGTGGACCAGTCCGGCAAAGGCCATGATGGAATCGTTGTCGGCGATGTGGTGGCCGACCCCGAAGGCGTATTCAATGGAGCGGCCCGATTCGCCAACGGCGGCTATATCGACCTGGACGGCCCAAGCGTTCCTGCCGAATTCATCCCGACATCCGGCATGACACTCGCCACCTGGATGAAGTGTGAGAACACGGGCGATCATCACGCGCTCTTCAACGCCAGGGCGTCCGACGAGACGTGGGTGGTTCACCCGGAGGCCCGTAGCAACGGCGAGTTCCGATGGCTGCTTCGCTCCTATGGCGGGACGACCCTGTTCGACGTACGCGCCGGTGTCGTGACGTGGGATGAGTGGCTGCATTTCGCCGGCACATATGACAAGGCATCGGGCAAGGCGGTGGTGTGCGTCAATGGAGAACTGGCCTCTGAGGTTGACGTGGCGGCGCCTGCGGATATCGCCGGAGACTGGGGCATGGGTGCCCGCGTCGGAAAGAATATTGACGACGCCAGGCCCTTCACGGGACTGATGGATGAGTTCCGTCTGTACACGCGGGCGCTGTCACTGGACGAGATCGTGGACGTGATGGCGGGCATGTAGTTCTCTGTCATTCTGGGGCCTGTATCGAATCTTTCGATATAGGCCCCCTTCCTGTGCACTGGGCATGTGCCCGGGAGTCGGCATACAAGAGAAGCACTGTGTCGGCGTCGAGTCCGGACTGGCGGGTTCAGGCGGTTTTGTGGGCCGCTCTTGCCAGATTGACCAGACTCTTTCGCAACGGTTCAAGCGGCTGTTGCGGGTTATAGTAGATCTCCAGGGAAAGGGGTCCCAGAAAGCCAACCTCGCGCATTGCCCTGCAGAAGGACTCCAGGTTGAGAGCCCCCTCGCCGATGATCGACTCCGGTGGCTGCGGATCGCGGCGAATCGCTGCGTGCTCGCGCAGATGCACGCCGTGCAGGCGGCTGCCAAGAATCCGGACTGCCTCGACGGGTTTCTCGCCGGAGCGCATCGCGTGGCCCGTATCCAAGCAGTATCCGATCCGCTTGTCCCACGGGCTGACCGCCTTGACCAGGTCGTCGATTCGGTCGAACCGATGTCCGGGCCCGTAGTTGTGCACGGCAATCTTGATATCGAATTCCTTGACCAGGGGATCCAGCAGGGGAAAGGTCTCCTCGGTCGGCTGGCCGACCAGCACGGACACGCGGTTCCTGCGAGCGAATTCGAAAGTCTGTCGGAGCTTCGCGGCGTCGGCCTGGATCTCGCCCAGGAAATAGGCTTCCATCCGCACCTTGTGGCGTGTCAGCAGGGCCTGGACCTCCTCGATCCGTTCGGCATCGTCCGTTACCTCGTAGTGCCAGTGGGCGAACTCGACCCAATGCAGGCCCAGTTCGGCAACGTGCCCGACCATCGGCTCCAGTTGCGGGCTGAACGCGCTGAGCACGTTGCTTTGGAGGCCGACGCGGAAGCCGGCGTAGGGCGCCGTCATCGCCTGGCTGTCCGCCTGTGTCATAGCAGGATTCGCCAGCCATGCGGTGCCGGCCGCAGCCGCACCGGCTGCCAGAAACTGCCGTCGGGTTATGTCTTGCATCGTACGTTCCTCATAGGAGTCGGCTTCTGACGCGACCGGATGGCGGCCTCAAGTCCACAGGGCTGGAGCGATGATTCTACCCGACCGCGCCGGGCTTTGGACAAGCCCCATTTTGCCGCAGGCGACAGGAAATTTCAACGGTTTTTGGTCAGGCGATGTCCGCCAAAATGCGGTATGATAGTGGAGAACGCATTTGGTGGCATATTCTGCGTCGGAAAGGAGAGCATGATGAAGAGGCTGACGACGTTAATCAGCTCCTGCCTGCTGCTGGGCTCTGTTGCCGTGCAGGCGCAGTTGAAGGTCGATTTCACGGTGACAGGCGGGCCGGTGGAGGCCGGGTATCAGGGGTACTTCGCTACCCGGAGCGATGCGGCAACGTTCACCTCGCAGAGCTACTCGGCCTTCGGCGCCACGGTGACGATCCAGCCCACTTGGGCTCCGGGTGCGGCGAACACCGCTATGGCGATGATCGACCGAAGCGCCAGCGGCAGAAACGGCTACACGGGCGACCACCCCGACCTGATCAACACGTGGATCGGGACCGACACGCGCCAGGTTGGCAACCCGATGACCCTGACCATCTCCGGGCTTCCCCAGGGGCCGTATTCCTGGCTTTCCTATCACCACGACACCGACGACCAGACAGGCATCTTCCGTGTCACGGTTGCCGATGCAGTGGGTTCTCATACGACGAGCGATCTCGACATCTCCCATTCGGAGGCCGGGACGGCCGGCCGCGTCGATGGCTTCGAGAACGTTACGGTGTTCGCTGCGACGATCGTCTCGAACGGGACGGATGATATCGTCTTGATCTTTGATGTGACGTCGCCGTCAGACCCCGTGAGCACGGCTTTCTTCGTCATGAACGGCTTCGAACTGGACCGTCGGATCGTTGCGGCAGCCACCAGCCCGAGTCCTGCCCAGGGGGCAGCAGACGTGCCGACCGACGTGGTGCTGCATTGGACGCCGGGGATGTTCGCGGCCACACACGATATCTACCTCGGAACGTCCCACGACGACGTTGAGAATGCCACCGTCGCCGAGCCGCGAGGTGTCCTGGTCGCTTCGGGACAGATCGAAGCTGCTTTTGACCCCGGCCGTCTGGAGCTCGAGCAAACCTACTACTGGCGCGTCGATGAAGTCAACGCGCCGCCGGACTCCACCGTCATCACCGGGCCGGTCTGGAGTTTTGCGACCGAGCCGGTGGCCTATCCGGTGGAGCATGTGATCGCCACCAGCAACGGCGTCTCCGAGGCCGACCTGGGAGCGGAGAACACGGTGAATCGATCTGGACTCAACGCTGAAGACCAGCATTCCACCGATGGCGAAGACATGTGGCTGGCCGATCCGCCGGACGACGAGCCGCTGTACATCCAGTTCGAGTTGGATCATCTGTACAAGCTTCATCAGATGCTCGTGTGGAACTACAACGTGCGATTCGAGCCCGTACTGGGGTTCGGTCTCAAAGACGTCACCGTGGACTACTCCCGCGACGGAACCGATTGGACGACATTGGGCGACGTCTCGCTGGCTCAAGCCACCGCCCGAGCCACCTATACGTACAATACGACGGTGGACTTCGGCGGTGTGGCGGCCCGATACGTTCGTCTGACCGTCAGAAGCGGCTGGGGCTCACCCGGCCAGCAGTACGGGTTAAGCGAAGTCCGTTTCCTGTACGTCCCTGTTCGGGCGAGAGAACCGCAGCCGGCCGACGGTGCAACGGGGGTCGATCCGGCTACAATGCTGAGCTGGCGTGCGGGCCGCGACGCGACTGTGTACGACGTGTACCTTGGCACAGGCCCGCAGGCCCTGATCCTGGCCGATACGGTGGACGGCACGGCGTTCGTCCCCGGTGATCTGCAGTTTGGGCGTACGTACTACTGGATGATTGACGCGATTCAACCGGACGATCCGAACTCGGTCTGGAGCAGCGCCGTCTGGAGTTTCTCGACGCAGGAATATGCATTGATCGATGCGTTTGAAACATACACCGACGACGTCGATGCCGGCGAGGCGATCTTCGATACCTGGATCGACGGATGGATCAATGACACCGGTTCGACCGTCGGCTATCTCCAGACCCCGTTCGCCGAGCAGGCGATCGTCCGGAGCGGACGGCAGTCCATGCCGCTGTTCTATGACAACACGTCGGTCGCCGTGTCGGAGGCGACGCGTACGTTCGACGAGCCGCAGGACTGGACGCGGCACGGCCTGAAAGCTCTGACGCTCTGGTTCTACGGCGATCCGTCCAACACGACTGGGCAGATGTATGTCAAGGTCAATGGCAGTAAGGTCCTCTATGGCGGGGCCGTCGACAACCTTCGGCTCAAGCCGTGGCAGTTCTGGTATATCGACCTGGCCGACTTTGCCGGCGTGGATCTCCGCAACGTCAGGGAGCTGACGATCGGGGTCGAAGGGGGAAACGGGCTTCTGTTCATTGACGATATCGCGTTGTCTGCCTTCGAACACAATTCCATCGTTCCCGTCGAGCCCGACTCGGCAAACCTGGAAGGGCACTTCGCCTTCGAAGGCAACGCCAACGACAGCAGCGGAATAGGCCACGGCGTTCTTTCCGGGACGCCGGTGTTTGGTCCCGGCCGAACCGGCCAGGCGATTCAGCTCAATGGACTTGCTGATTACGTTCACGTTGAAAGGACCTACGATCTGCCGACATACTCGGCCGCCCTGTGGTTCCGCGTCGACGGCGGCACGGGCGAACGAGATATGCTATCGGTGTATGACTCGGCCGGCGCACATGGCATTCTCGTGGAACTTCGCGGCAACGGCACGATACGGTTCCTGCATCGGGCTCCGCTCGGCACATCGGGTGGAACGGACATCTACAGCGCGGTGACGGCCGACGACGGCGACTGGTATCATGTGGCAGTCGTCAAGACCGGGCAAACCACCACGTTGTACATCAATGGCGAGGTGGCCGGCACCGCCGAAGACAGCAGTGCATTTGGCGAAGTGCTGCAACATATGACGATCGGCGTCCTCAAGCATGACAGCCTGTCTCGCTATTTCCCGGGTGCGATCGACGAGGTGTACCTGTATAGCCGGCCTCTGTCCCGCGGTGAGATCGCATGGCTTGCCGGACGCACGACATCGTTTGATGCGCCATAGGCCTGAAATCGGGGCGTTGTGTGTGGAACCGCAATTCGGGTTCGGAAAGGCGGTAGGATGAAAACGCGCGCGTTCACCCTGATCGAGTTGCTGGTGGTCATCGCGGTCATTGCCCTGTTGATGGCGATGGTTCTGCCGGCCCTGAACCTGGCCCGTCAGAAGGCGGGGTCGGCTGTGTGCCTGAGCAACACGAAGAATCTGTCCCTTGGCTGGTTCATGTATATGGAGGAGAACGACGGGCGGATCATGAGTTCCGTCGATACCGGGACCGAACGCAGCGGTCGATACGTGGGATGGATCGGGATTCCTCGCACGGAGGACGGGACTTTGTGCAGCATCAATCAGACAACTCCCCCCGTGACGGACGCCGATGAGATCCGCGGGATTGAGGCGGGCCGGCTGTATCCATATGTGAGGAATCCGTCGGTCTACAATTGTCCGGGCGACACGATCCGCACGAGCCTTTACGACCTGACCCGGATCTTTGTCAGCTACTCCATTCCCAACTGTCTGTACGGGTATCCGAACGATCAACACGACAGGTATGCCCTGCAAATCCGCCGGTTCAGTGAGATCACCTCGCCCTCGACCCGCTACATCTTCGTGGAGGCCGGGGAGACCCGCAACTGGAACTCGAGTCACCATTTCGTGATCGGGTCGCCCGAGTGGACGAACCTCGATACGTGGGCTTGGTGGGGGCCGATTGCAATCAACCATGGAAAGGCCAGCATTCTCGGCTTTGCCGACGGCCATTCCGAGGTCCGCCGATGGCGCGACCCCTTCACCATCGACCGGGTGGACAAGTTGATTCGCACCGGCGAGACGAACTACGGCATCGAGTATCCCCCGTCGGATCAGACGCAGGACATCGACTACATGGCCGCCGGCTGGGCATATCGTCACAAGAGGCAGCGGTAGAACCGGCCCGACGGCCTCGGAGACGAACGGAGAACGGGACTGCGATCCATTGTGGATGTGCGCGACTCCTGAAATGGCCGACGGTCGGCCACCGTGCGGATACGGCTTGTCGTGGAAACCAAACAACCCTCTGTAGGAGAAATGCCATGTCTGGAAAAATGACGTATGTTGTTTGTCTGGTCCTGCTGCTGGTTCCCCTTCACCGGGCCTCGGCGATGATCTCGTGGACCGATGCCGGGGCCGACTCGCTGTGGAGCACCCCGCAGAACTGGAACACCAATACCGCCCCGACCGCGATTGATCCCGCCTCGATCGATCAGCCGGAGAACACGCGCTGCGTGGTCCAGGACGGCATGATCGCCGAATGCGAGACGCTCAGGGTCGGCAACGGCGGTCTGACCACGAATTTGGACATCACCGGCGGATCGCTCACCGCCAGCGGTGCCTACATCGGCGTCGACAGCTCCGCCGGCCACGGCATCCTGAACATCAGCGGCGGCCTGTTCTCCACCGGATCGCTCCAGATCGGCTGGCGCGGTACCGGCACGCTCAACATGACCGGCGGCACCATCCGGCTCAACGACAACCTGATCGTCCCCGGTCTGACCGGCACCGGCACGGTGAACCTGCGTGGTGGTACGATCTACGCGTCCGATCTGCGTCTGACCAGCGACAAGGGCTTGATCGACGTCGGTGCCGGCATGCTGGTTCTCGAGGGCGATGACACCGAGACCCTTCAAGCCTATATCGACGACGGCTGGATCACTGCGTATCGGGGCCAAGGCACGCTGCACCTGGACTATGACGCGACCGGCGCCGGCCGGACCACGCTGACGGCCACCGCATGGCTCGATCCGCATCCGGCCGACGGCAGTCTGGTCTCACCGGGCGAGGTTGAGCTGAGCTGGACCCTGCCCGATCCCTGCGTGCCGGGCGAGCTGGTCCTGGTGGATGTCTACTTCACCGACGACCTCGAAGCGCTGGAGCAGTTCATCAACCCGGCCGCCATCCAGGTCGCTAGTGCCCGGAATGCCACCAGCGTGCTCGTGCAGACCCAGCCGAAAACGCGATACTATTGGGCCGTCGATACCTACGTCGGCAGCCCCGATGACCCCGTCCTGGGCCCGATCTTCACGTTCTACGCCGACAACATGGCGCCTCAGGTGGACGCCGGGGCGGATATTGTGACTTGGCTCGAAGACGGTCTGCGGATCGGCTCGCTGGACGCGACCGTGACCGACGATGGCGCGATCCTTCCCTACACGGTGCAGTGGACGGTGCTCAGCGAGCCGGTCGAAGGGGCGGCCATCATTGAGACGCCGAAGGCCGAGGCCACGACGGTTACGCTGACGGCCACGGGCCAATACGTGCTGCAATTGGAGGCCTTCGACGGCGAGTACACCGGCTCGGATACCATCACGATCAGCGTATACGACGATCCATGCCAAGCGGCCCAGTCCCTGCCGGACTATGAGCCGCTGGTCGGCGACCTCAACGGCGACTGCCGAGTCGATGAGTTGGACATGGTCCTGCTGGAAGAGCATTGGATGCAGGACAGCTCGCTGACCGACGAGTGGTACGCGGTCGATTGACGCACAGAGCGGGATCTGGCCGACGAGAAACGTGCCGATATGACCGGGCGCAGGACAGATGGGAGTTTTGGCTGCTCAATCCCTACTCAGACTCCGGGATAGGTTGAGGTCGCGCTGGCTCTGCAAAAATGTGCATAAAAGGTTGACGTGGCATGGCCATAGTCCTATAGTAGACTATAGGTTTCCCGGTTTGTGTGCTCTGTGAGGTGGAGAACAAGGGTGTACGCGGCGGTTTCCTGGTTGATCGGACACCAGTCACCCTGAGACGCTGTTTGACCCATCTCCGAGCCGGTTCATGTCCGACGGAAAGGCAGGGTGGAGCAGTGGGCTGCGACGGTTGTGCGCCATGGGAGACGAGACGTCGTAGACCGTACCGGGCATGTCTCGTATGGCCCGTCTACGGAAAGGAGGTGATGCACCGGAGGAAGTAACCGTCTTGTCAGCTTTTTCATCTCAAGGTCTGTCTATCTATTGAAGGGGCAGCGATGAAAAGAACGGCAGGGGGATTGGGGAGGGAGGCGTGTTCCGATGTGTGGTCGGATCGTCGTAGTGGCATATCTGTGCGAAGGAGGTGTCTCATGTTGCAGCGATGTACATGTATTGTCTCTATGGTTGTGTTGTTGGCCCTGATTCAGGGCGGCGCGGCGTTTGGTGCATGGAATTTCCTCGATGACCCGGCCCTCGTCGGCTGGTGGCCGCTCGATGAAGGCGAAGGTGCCGTTACGGCGGACATCAGCGGCAACGGCTATGACGGCGTGTTCTTCGGTGATCCCGAGTGGGTGCCCGGTTGGTATGGCATGGCCCTGGAATTCGACGGCGATGACTATGTCGACACGGGTATGGTGACCGATCTGGCCAACTTCACGGTCAGCCTTTGGGTCAAGAGCCCGTTCGCGCCGCAAGAGACGAATCCCAGCGGACCCATCCATCGAGAGGCGAATTTCCAAATCAACTGGAATCATAGCCAGGATGCATTCCGCGCTGCGGTCGGTCTGAATGCCGGCGGCTGGCACGGCGCCGGTTTCGGCGACCTGCAGGGAGATACCTGGTACCATCTGGCGGGAACGTATGATGGAGACGAGCTCAAAGCGTATACGAACGGCGTGTTGGTCACGGTCAACGATGCCCCGACGGGCGCCCCGGCCGCCGAAGCCAACAGCCTGAAGCTCGGAAGACATGCGGCTAACGCCAGCCAGTTCTTCACGGGCACCGTGGACGACGCCCAACTCTATGATCGAGCCCTGTCGGAAGAGGAGATCCAGGCGATCATGGGTGGCCTGGGAGCGGTCGGACTGGTGGAATGGGAAGTTGCCGCGACGGCAGCCGCGCCGACGTTCTTCGCCACCCACGTCGAAGACGGGCTGTATGACATCGGCGAACTCAGTGGCGACATCAGTTATGAGTTCATCGTTCAGAGCAACCCCGACGAGATCGAGCCCAGCATGTGCCTGATCGGCCGGAGAGACTTCGGCGACGTTCAGGCGGGACTGAAGTATGAGCAGTGGAACAACACCGGGACCTATGGCGCGACCATCTTCGGCGTGGCCGACTATGACTTCGGCGTGCCCAACGACCCCGGCGTCGTCACGCATCTGGTCTTTGTCTCCAACGCAGACCTGGGTGTGACGGACCTGTTCGTCAATGGAGCGTATCGAGGCAGCGTGCCGGCCGCCATCACTCTCTCGGGCGTGGTCGGCATTGGCTTCGGCGCTCAGGATCGCGAGGGCTTCGACCCCTACTTCGATGATTTCGACGGCGAGATCTTCGGCGTGGCGATCTACGATCGCGCCCTGTCCATGGGTGAGATCCGCCTCAATGCCGACGCCTACTTCCTGCAAGGACCGTCGGACATCACGACCCCCGGCGATACGGTCCAAGGCGTGCCCAATGACGGCCTGACGACCGGTGGTGGAGACAACGGCTGGCCCCCCAACGAGTATCCGGCCCTGGTGATCGACAACGACGTCACCACGAAGTACCTGCACTTCAAGGGCGAAACCGAACCCACGGGGTTCCAGGTGACGCCGATGCTCGGTTCGACCCTGGTTACGGGTCTGACATTCACCACGGCCAACGATGCCCCCGAGCGCGATCCGATCGCGTTTGAGCTCTACGGTTCCAACGAGAGCATCGACGGGCCATACGAGCTGATCGCCGCCGGTGAGATCGCCGACTTCAACCAGGTCGACGCCTGGCCGCGATTCACCATGAACGCGACGCCGATCGAGTTCGAGAACACAGTCGCGTATGAGCACTATCAGGTCCTGTTCCCGGCCGTTCGGAACCCGGATGAGGCCAACAGCATGCAGATCGCCGAGGTCGAACTGATCGGCGTGCCGGTGGTCGCCAAGCCTCTGGTTGTTTGGGTCTCTTTCCATGAGGCGGATGATACGCCGTCGGGCGGCGCCGCCGGCGCCGGCTTCACGGAGGCAGCCGACAAGGCATATACCGATCTGCTCAGGGGCGCAGGCTACGAGGTAAT
>Ga0334890_1004256_pt1 | contig 13366 bp, 9 predicted proteins | sample GraSluR1_MG_3_FD_207220 | JGI IMG/M metagenome (GOLD analysis project Ga0334890, IMG submission 207220) | Sludge microbial communities from methane-producing bioreactor in Wageningen University, Netherlands - Granular Sludge_31_08-R1 | ecosystem: Engineered > Bioreactor > Anaerobic > Unclassified... | reverse complement strand
CCCCGCGGCGTTGCCAGGCGGGCGCGTCATCGGCCTGCGGGCCAAGCGGAGCCGGTTGCGCCGCCCCGCGCTCGGGATAGGGGATGGCGTCCTCAGGTAGCAGTTCCGAACCTGCGGGCCCCTCGGGCGGATAGCCGTACTCGGCCCGCTTCTGGCGCAGCAATGAAGCCCGCAGGCTTCTGTGCTCGGAGCTGTCCGGCCACGCTTCGTCAAGGTCCCGCAGCCGCGGAGCGTACTGCGGAGCGGAGCGGGCGCCTGCCGCGGCGGCGTCGGGCACCGGAGCGAGGGCCTCAGGTCGCGTCTCCTCCGGGGTCGCCGGAGCCTGCGGAGCGGCACCGCCACGGACACCAAAGGACTGCAGAAGGTCGGAAGACATCACGGGGCAAAAAGGCAGACCGGCCACGGGCACCGGGACGGCGACCATGGCACCCAGGGCCTGTGAAGCCAGGAAGGGCACGGCGACGAGCAGGACTGCGAACAGCGGAAGTGGGCTGGATGCGGTCACGATAGCGCCTCCTCTACAAGAGTATCCTCATTGCAGAGCGCGTGCCGTGTACCGCAAAGGGGGGACGACAGCCAAAGCAGATAGCCTGCCCTCCCGGTGGCTGTCATCCGTCGTAGACGTCGCCGGTGCCGACAGTGTTCAGTCTTGCCGCCAGAGGCGCGGGACAAGTGAAGGCACAGGGCCATACCCACCTTTGCCCCACACTCAGACGCCGGGAGGCCAAAGAGCCGGGCACAGGGTGAGCGAGCCACGAAGGCCTCGCCACCCGTCGGCTCTCCTGTTCCCGGAGTGGCGGCTATCCCCAGTAGTCGCCGTCATGCTCGATGAGGAAGTCGATGGTGCCCTGGAAGTCGCGGAGACCGGCGGTGGTGCCCATGCCTGTGGTGCACAGGCCGCCCACGGCGTTGGCGAAGCGGGTGGTCTTCTCCAGGTCCCATCCGGCCAGCATGCCGCGGAGGAAGCCCGCGACGAAGGCGTCACCCGAGCCGGTGCCGTCCACCGGGGTCACGGGGTAGGCGGGGGCCCGGACGATCTCGTCGCCGCGGCGCACGTAGGAGCCCTTCTCGCCGAGCTTGAGGCCGACGGTGTCGACGCCGAGGTCGATGAGGGCGGCGGCCACATCTGCGGGGTCGGTCTTGCCCGTGATCTCGGCGGCCTCGGAGAGGCTGGGGAGGAACACGTCGGTATAGGGAAACAGCGGAGCCATCAGCTCCATCCAGCGGCCGGTGGCGTCCCAGACGGTGTCGACGGAGGTGGTTACTCCCGCTTCCCTGGCGGCCTTCAGTACGGAGGCGGCCGGCTCGCCGTCGAAGCCCGGCATCACCAGAGCCCCCGCGAAGTGGAACACCCTCGCGGCACAGATGGCGTTGAGGTCCAGCTCCTCGGGCCTGACCCGGGCATTCGCGCCGATGTAGTGGATGAAGGTGCGCTCACCGGCGTCGTCAATCATGATCATGGTGGCCGAAGTGCCCACCTCTGCGTCGCGAAGCACCCCCGAGACGTCGGCGCCGTGGGTCTTGAGGGTCTCGGCCACGAAATCGCCGAAACCGTCGCTGCCCACCTTGCCCATGATCCCCACATCGCCGCCGAGCTTGAGCAGTGCCAGGCCCGTATTGGCGGCACAGCCTCCGATACCGATGCCGATCTCATCGACGAGAGACAGCCGGCCCCGCTCGGGCCATTCATTGACAGGGCGGCCGAACACATCGGCAACCAGTATTCCCAGGCAGACGACGTCAGGCACGAGCAATCACCTCAGAAACGTTTCGGTTGGCACAGGACTTGGGCGGCCCGGCGGGGCCGGCCCGGCCGCACAGTGCGCGCGGCTCACTTGGGCCGACTCTCGGCGAAACCGATCTCCCACATGCGCTCCATGAGCTTCTCGGAGTAGCGCTTGAAGGCCATGAGCGTGTGCGTCTCGGCGATGCCCTTGATCTGGGCCAGGCGGCCGGGAACGATCTCGGCCATGTCATCGTAGTCGTGTACCTTGACGATGGCCACGATATCGTACAGCCCGGCGACCGAGTACGCCTCGGCCACACCTTCCGTCTCCACCAGGGCCTGAGCGACCTCGGGCGTGCGGCCGACTTCCGTCTTGATAAGGACAATAGCGGTGACCATAGGGAGCCTCTCTCCCCGGCAGGGATCGGCCCGGATACCCATAGGTTTCCGCGCAGGACCACGGATTCCTGCGTGCGAGGACGGGATAGCGGCGACGGGCAGACGCCTCCATGGGCGCGCTCGCCGACACCTCAAGCGGGTTCAGGGGCCGTTCGCCGCCGTTGACCGCCGTTCGCAGGCGGCTCGCCCGGCGCGATCGCCGCCCGGCCGTGACACCGACCGGAAGCGAGCCTCCGTGCCGTGCTCATCGCCTTGAGGCCTCGCGGCCCTATCCATTCAGAGCAAGCAGCCAGTTGTGCGCCGGCACGGAGGCGAGGACCTCCGAGTAGTGCCAGGTCACCGCCCCGGGGGCCAACTGTGTGGGCCTCTGGATCACGAAGTCCGCGAAGTCCGCGGCATTCCACGCCACATAGGCCAGGTCGAAGCGTCCGGCGATCTGCTCGCAGTCCGCCTCCCAGTTCGGGAAGGGGATCGGGCCCGTATCGACCTGGTAGATCCAGTCGATGTCATTGGCGTTCATCGTCTTGACGGGGTACTCCAGGCGGCAGCGCAGGCCGCCGTCGGGGTCGGCGATCTCCGTGGCGGCGACGAGGACCTTGCCGGCCAGTGTGGCGCGCACGGCGGCCTGCCGCGTTTCCAGAGGTGTCGCCTCCACCCGGACGATGTTGACGTTGACCCTCTCGAACCTGCCGGCCACGGGGCCCACGTCCGGTCGGTCGTCGCCGGCGGCCGCGTGGCGCCGGATGATGGCATACTCCGTCTCGGTGAACACGCCGCAGAAGTCGTAGTTTGGGCTCTGGAAGAGATTGCTCTCGGCGTACGTCCGCTCCGACTTGCACGAAGCAGCGAGGAACAGCTCCTGCGTCGTTCCATTGGCCAGGTCAGTCCATTCGACCCGCGCCTCTACCTGTATGCGTGCGTTGTTGGCGCGTCCGGGGGTGACGAAGGTCACAAAGGAGTGCGCGAAATCCACAGCCTGCATGAGTGATGTCTCCCTGGGCATTGACGGCGCGGGGAAGGGTAAAGGACGATGGCCCTCCGCCGTCACGTCCGCCGCTTTTCCCCGCAGCTCAGTAGCGCAAAGCCGGTGGCCTCGTCGAGCATGCGCGTTGCTTGGGCTCCTACAATCTCGATCAGGACGACCTCGAGGATGTGCCAGGCCACGATGCCTGCGCGGACGCAGCCCGACCGGGCTTCATCGCCGCGGCCGAAGGCCGCGTGCATGTGCAGCACCGGCGCGCCCTTCTCATCGGGAAACAGTGTCCCAACCGCGGCGGCCTCGTGGGCGCCGACGAGCGCCGTGACGACCGGTACCGGGGGCAGACGGGTGCCGTCTTCCGGGCCGACAACGAAGCGGCTCTTGTCATCGGCGCCCCCCACCATGACCGCAACGCCGGCGGAGATTGAGTGCTCGCGAGCGAACTGCTCCAGCACCTCGGGCATGCGCTCGCCGTGCTCCAGGCGGAGCACGAAGACACGCCCAACCTGGCCCTCAGTATACTGCACGCTGCGGCCTCCCCGATCGTGAGATGCAGGGAGCAAACCGGACACCTCTGTCCGTCTCCCTGTTTCGTGCGGGCGTCCGCGCACATTATGCATGAACGCACCGGAGCCACATTTGGCCGCAAGCGCGCCCGAAACGCTCGCGCCAGGGCCGTTCTCCCCCCTCCTCCCGTCTCGCCGGTCGTATCGGCGAGTACAATCGGCTCGAAGAGACGCCGAGAGGCGGGGCTGGGGGGTGAGGCGACGTGAGTCGCCGCCCGCCCGGAACCTGCATGATCTGAGGTCCGGCGTGCAATGCGCCGGATCGGCAGACCGTCCACGGCGAAAGCGCGACTGCGCCACGGCGTGACGTCCGCGGCGGGAACGGGCCCGAGGGCCGCTCCAGACGGCGATGGGTAGACCTCCCCGTGCCTCCGGCCGCCGGCCGGGGTGCCGAAACCGCGCGCGGCGCGGTGCTTCTCTGCCCGATGGCGGCTGCAGGCGCCTACATGCCGCCCATGCCCGGCATGGGAGCGGCAACCGCGTACGGCCCTTCCGCGATCTTCGTCAGCGTGTTGCCGTCCAGACGGTAGATCGTCAGCATGCCGCCGGAGGCGATGTAGATCATGTTGTTCTCCACCGCGATGGCCGGCTGACACATGCCGACCATCTCCATCATCGCGTAGGCCTGCATATCCTCCGCATCCCCCATGCCCGGTGCCATTCCGCCGGGGACGGGAGCGCCCTGCGGGGGTGCGAAGCCGCCTGCCGGGGCCGGGAAGCCTCCGGTCGCGGGCGGGGCGACGGCGCCGCCCTGCGGCTGCGTCGCTCCACCGGCCGGAGGGAACGGGGCGAACTGGGCGAGAGCAGGAACAGACAGCAAGACCACCAGAGCAACGACTATTGTGCACCTGAGCATATCAACCAGACCCCCTTCTTCGTACAGAAAGTCGCCATGGGCCGTCATTTCGCTGGCGCCTCCCGCGACACCTGCCGACCGGGAGGCCCAACGCCGCGGGGGGGCGAAACTGCCCCGTGAACTCATGGAGGGCGTCCGGGGCCTCTGCGGCGCAACGCCCCCTCGGCGGGGCTCCGTGCTCCCGCCGTCGGTCGTCCGCCTATCTGGGAGGAACTCTCACATGCTTACGTGGTGGGTCGCCGGCAGTCTGCAGAAGGTGTTCCAGGACGACGGTCCGGGCGGCGATGCCGGCAAGGAGATCCGGCTCGCGGCCGCGGGAAATGAGAAGGAAGACGCCCAGATCTGCCTCCGCTCTGACCGCAAGGTCGCCAGGGTCGCGGTGCAGTGCACCGAGCTCACCGGCCCGGGGGGCGCCCGCATCCCGGCCGAATCCGTGAGTGCCCGCTTCGTCGGTTACGCTCCCGTACACGAGAACACCGCCGACAACGGCGATGGGCAGCACATCATCCGCCGCGCTCCCGCCTTCTTCCCCGACCCCTTCCTCGAATGGCCCGAGACCAAACTGCACGCCGGCCAGACCCAGCCGATCTGGGTCACCGTGGCCGTGCCCGGGGAGGCACCCGCCGGCGAGTACCGGGGAACCGTGACGGTCCACAGCGACGAGGAGAAGATCGAGGTCTCGCTGACCCTGCACGTGTGGCCCTTCTCCATCCCGCGGAAGCCCAGCGTCTGGCACACCGAGTGGTTCTTCCCGGGCAATGTCGAGGACTGGTACGGCCTGGAGCGGTTCAGCGATGACTGGTGGCGGTGGATGGAGATCGTCGCCCGGGACATGGGGCAGCACCGCCAGAACGTGATCCTCACTCCGCTCCAGACTCTGGTGCATAGCACAGCCACCGCGGGCGGCTACGCCTACGACTACAGCAATCTCGACCGCTGGGTCGAGCTGTTCGACAGGTACGGTGTGGCCGATCGCGTCGAGGGCTCACATCTGGGGGGGCGCTGCGGCGACTGGGAAAGCGAGTTCGTCTTCAGCCCGATGACGGTCCACGATGCCCATGGCGTGCCCACGCAACTGGACAGGGCCCCGGTGGACGACCCGGACCGCCGAGCGCTGTTGTCGCATTTCCTCCAGTCGCTTCGCGATCACCTTGTCCACAAGGGCTGGTGGTCGCGGTTCATCCTCCACCAGGCCGACGAGCCCATCCCGCCCAACGAGGCGTCCTACCGCGTGATGAGTGCCTTCGTCCGCGAGACCCTGCCGGACGTGCCCCGCATCGATGCGGTCATGTCCGAAGGCCTCGAGGGCTGCATCGAGATCCGTGTGCCCCAGATCCAGGAGCTGCGCGAGGGGATGCCGGCGGCCGGCGAGGAGCTGTGGAGCTACACCTGCCTGGCGCCGCAGGGCCCGTACCCCAACCGATTCTTGGACTATGCGTCCCTGAAGACCCGCACCATCCACTGGCTCAACTGGCGCTACAACGCCACCGGCTATCTGCACTGGGGCTACGGAGCCTGGCGGCCGTGGGGAGGGATGAAGGGGCGCATCGACCCGTGGAACAGCACCACCGGCTCCAGCGAATGGCTGCCTCTGGGCAAGCTTCGCCTGCCGCCGGGCGACACTCATGTGGCCTACCCGGGCCAGGAGGGGATCTGCGATTCCATCCGCTGGGAGATGGTGCGCAAGGGCATGGAAGACCACGAGTACCTGCTGCTGGTGGAAAAGGGCATTCAGCGGGCCGGGGCAGGAAGCGCAGAGGGAGCGGCGGCGACGGCGCTGCTGGACCGGGTGCGCCGGGACCTGCTCAAGAGCCACTCGGAGTACACCCGCTCCGAGGCCGAACTGCTGGACGCCAGGAGGAAACTGGCCGAGGCCATCATCGCGCTGGGATCTACAGGGGACGGCAACGGCGGATGACGGCGACGGCGGACGGCGACGGCAGTGGAACAGGATGGACAGGATGACGGCGGACGGCGGACGGCGACGGCGGACGGCAACGGCAGTGGAACAGGATGGACAGGATGACGGCGACGGCGGACGAGGACAGTGGAGCAGGATGGACAGGATGACGGCGACGGCACGGCTGGGTACGCTGTGCCGTTGTCGTCAGCCCCGCACGGGGCCAAGCAGACTTGCCATGGGGGCGTCAGAGCCCGTGGAACCAGGCCCCCATTCCCTCTCCCCCTGCCTGCCCTGGGCGCGGTCCGCGGGGCATCCCGGCGCACCGCCTGGACGCGACAGGGCCTCTTGCCGTACCGGATCCGCCCCCCGCGCTACTCCAGCCCCGCCACGACCTTCCGCGAACCGGCGACCTCATTGTACTCGGCGATGTTGCCCACCGTCGGCACCAGGTAGTTGGCGGACGGGTACGGCTGCAGCGACTGAGCCTTGTAGTGCGCGTCCATCTCGGGTGTGAACTGCCACCAGGACGAGCCGTGGCCGTAGACCCACAGGTACCTGCCGCTGAACGTTCGGGCCGCGGCGTGCTGGACCGCGAACTCCTCCAGCGGGTAGTTCTCCGACTTGTCCGCGTAGGAGCCCACGGTCTCGTTGCCGAACACCTCCTCGCGCCCCGACCAGCCCACAAACTTGCCGTTCTCATCCATGATCGGCCGGTAGTACCCCAGGGGCCACAACCCCAGAGCCACCTGCCCGTGCTGCGCCCAGTAGTCGCGGGCCTCCGGCGTCAGGCCGCGGGCCGTGGTCTGCATCACATCGGCCACGTGCTCGCGCAGGCCGTAGGGATCGCGGTTCGTGTACGAGCTTTCGCAAAACACGTGGACCCCCAGCGGATGCTGCGCCGCGGCAAGCGCCTCCACGAGACCGGAGAATAGCTGGTTCCATAGGGGGCCATAGTGGATGGCGCCCTCCGGGAGCACCATCAGCTCCAGGTCCGGGTACTGCTGCAGCATGGCCGCCGCGATCTTCCGCCAGCGGGCGCGAAGCGCCTCTGCCAGCTCTTCCGGACTGTGCCGCTCCAGGTCGTAGCCCTCCCATCCGGGGTCGAACTGGTAGGCGGTGTATTCGGTATCGATGGCGATGGCCGGGAACCCGGCGAGCCGGGCGAAGCGCGCCGCTTCCGAGAAGTTCCGGGTGATCGCCGCATAGCCCTCATCATCGAAGGGGTCCGGGAGGTCCCTGTAGAACGCGACCTTCAGCACGTTGCTGTCGACCCCGACCTCGCGGCACTTGTCATTGGCGGCCCGGCATTCCTGCAGCAGCTTGTCGTCCTCGCCCCGCGTGCCGGCATCCCCGTCCGCAGCCCACGGATCGTCGTGGATGTCGCCGAAGATCCCGCTGACGAAGGTCCCAGAGAAGCCCCGCGCCTTCCACTCCTCGGCGTGGTCGGCCCAGGACATCAGGTGGGCATCGAAGTATAGGAGCCTGGGCTGTTGCTCCTGCGGCCGGGGATCGTCCACGATCTCAAGGGGCCTGTCGGGAACCGAGACCAGGGACACGTCATCGAACCAGACGGTGCCGCTGACGCCGGAGCAGTTCTGGATGTTGATCTCGGCCCGCTCCACCGGTGCCTGCAGGCGGGTGCGGAACTCCACTCGCGTCCAGTCGTCGCCGACGTCATGGGATCGCGAGTAGGCCGTGGCCAGGTAGCAGCGCACCAGCCCCGTCTGGCCCTGGGCGGCCCTGGCCCAGAAGCTCAGGGCATAGGTGCCGGCCTCCAGAGGAACGTGGGTGTACGCCCCGGCCCGGGCGGTACTGCTCACATTCACCCCGGCCAGCGAGCGGTCGCCGGTGCGCGACACGGTGGCATCCGGCTCCTGCGTTCCCTCGGTGCCCTCGGCCCCCCAGTTGTACCGGCTCCAGCCGGTGGGCCAACCGTTGGCGTCCGTCTCCTCGAACCCCGCATTGGGCAGCAGGTTGTCCTGGGCCGGGCAGGCGCCGGACCAAAGCAGCACAATCGCGGCCATTACGGCTCCAAGCATGGGGTCACCTCATCTGGTCATCCCGTGCGACGCGACTACGGCACTCCTCGCCATGCCGCCGGCGTCATCCTGTCCATCCGCCGTTATCCTGTCCATCCTGTCACACTGTCGTTGCCGTCATCCTGTCCATCCGCCGTTATCCTGTCCATCCTGTTCCACTGCCGTTGTCCGTTGCCGTCGCCGTCATCCTGTCCATCCGCCGTTATCCTGTCCATCCTGTTCCACTGCCGTTGTCCGTTGCCGTCGCCGTCATCCTGTCCATCCTGTTCCACCGTCGTTGCCGTCCGCTACCGGTACAGCCACTCGATGTCCAGCAGCGTGACCTGGGTCCGGCTCAGGTGCGGGAGGCCCTTGCCGGTGGCGCAGTAGGCCAAGAGCACGCGGTCGCCCACGAAGTCCATCGCCGTGTAGCAGAACCACCCATCCCGATCGTCCTCGATCACCTTCCGGTAGTCCCACGTCTGTCCCTCATCCCTGGAGATCGCGGCCACCAGGGGCGTGCGCTTCTGGCCCAGGCTCGGGTCGGCCGAGTGATCGTTCCAGACCATGAGGATATCGTTGGTCTGGGGGATGCGCTCGAAAGTCGCCGGTGAGCAGGGGGACATGATGTCGGTGGGTTCGGCCTCGGACCACGTGATCCCGCCGTCTTCTGAGTACGACCGGTATTGGCAGCCCTGATCGGTGCGGCAAAGCATCATGATCCGTCCGTCCCGGAGCTCGATGATGCCGGGTTCCTGCAGGCCGGAGCCGGAGTTCGGGGGGGCCTGTAGCTCTGTCTCACTCTGGCGCCAGGTCTTCCCATTGTCATCGGACAGGAATGCCATGGCGATGCCTCTTCCGAACCGATCGCCGGGGCGGGCGTGGCAGGCGGCGGGAACCACGAGTCTGCCCGACTGAAGCTGGATGACGCGGTCGTTATTGACCACGAAGTAGCCCTCGGGCGGGATGCACAGCGTCGGCTCGCTCCAGGTCTCACCCTCGTCGGTGGAGATGCGCAGGTACTCGCGGCAGTCGTCCTCGGCGTTCTTGCGCAGGTAGAACAGCGCCATCTCGCCGCTTTGCAGTCGCAGGAGCGAGACGGACATCACGTTCATGGCCCCCTCTTTCGGGACCACTTCGCGGTCTTCGGCGCTCCAGGTCAGCCCGCCGTCCGCCGAGACGCGGGAGCACAGCGTGGCCGCGGCATGATCGCCGCCGCCCCCGGTGAAGCGGCTGTAGACCAGCATCACGCGGCCGTCCTTCAGGCGGATGAAGTCGCCCTCGGAATTGCGCGGATTGCCCACTCCGGGGGGTAGCAGGCCGATCTTCGTCACCCCCTCGCTGCGGATCACCTCCGGCCCCTGGCCCGTGGAGGCCGCCGCAAGCTGCACGGCCAGGACCTGGTTTCTCGTCTCCAGATGCACGATCTGAGAGTAGTGGTGCACCTCGGCCACTTGCCTGTCGCCCTCCATCACGGGGGTGGGCGCCTCGATGATGAAGTCTGCCCAGCCGTCGGTGTTGTAGGCCACGAAGGCCAGGCGCAGCGTCTCGGCCCACTGCTCGGGCGGGGCGGTGAGGTCCGGGAGCAGCACGGGGCCTGTGTCGACCTGCCACTTGCCGCCGTCGGCCGAGAGGTTCATGGTCTTGATCGGGAACTCGATCACCGCACTGCGGCCACTCTCGGCGTCCCTGATCTCCACCTGCCCGATGAGCGGCAGGCCGTCGGCGACGGCGGCAGCGATCTCGGCCGGGCTCTGGAGCAGCACGGCCTGGGCGGCGCGCACCCGCGGCACGATGGTTCCCCACAGCGGCCCACCCACGGTGCGGTAGCCCTCCGCCACTGTGGCGCGGCGGCGGTAAACGATGGTCTGCCCCTCGGTGAACACGGGTAGGAAGTCGTAGTTGGGGCTCATGAACAGGTTCTCGGTGGCGAAGGTATGCTCGCTTTTGCACGAGCCGCACTGATAGTAGTCGCGGGTGATGCCGGCCTGAGGGTCGGTGATGCGCAGCCGCGATTCCAGCCAGAACAGCGGAGTATTGGCGCCTCCGAAGCTGGTGATGGCCGACCGGCCGTAGTCGGTGGGCGGGTCCAGCAAGGGCTGAGCGGCAACGTGTGAGCAGATCATGCCGGCGAGGGTCGAGATGAGCAGCATGACGAACTGGCCTCCGTAGGCGGTGATTAGGTCCGAGCCGTCGGGAGCCCCGCCGATCGCGGCAGGGAAACGCTCGGTAAGAGCCGAATTCCCGCTACGGCCAAGAGTTCCTCCGCACGATCCTCGCATCGAGGTGATCCGCCTGTGCCCAGCTCATCGGGGTCCCGCATGGAAGGTAGCGCCGAGACGCCGTTGCCCGCCCTGTCGCCACTCACCTGGAAAGGCGACCTTGCCGCCCGCATGGTGGCCGGAATCGGCAAGTACCTGACCCGCGAGAGCAGGGAGAGTATCGGGGGCCGATCTGCCTCCTGGCGGCGGGACTTGTCCTCCTGGGAACGCTATCGCCGCTCGGTGGCGCCGAATCGGCGGCGGCTGGCCGCGATCCTCGGCGTCGTGGACAAGCGCCTATCAGGGCCGCTGCACGCCGTGGCCCCGATTGCCGATCCCGACGACCTGCCCGGCGATCCCTTCATCGAAAGCGACTCCGCCGTCATCGCCCACGGGGAGGGCTTCGTGGTCCGTCAGGTGTACTGGGATGTGCTGCCCGGGGTCGAGGGAGAGGGCCTGCTCCTGGAGCCGGTCGGAGACTGCGCAGCCGACGTCATCGCCCTGCCGGACTGCGACGACACGCCGGAGATGCTGGCCGGGCCTGTGCCGGGGATCGCCGAAAGCAGCCAATTCGCCCGCATCCTGGCCGAGGGCGGCTGCAGGGTGCTGATCCCCACGCTCATCAACCGGCAGGACACCTACTCGACCGTGGCGGGCCTGAGGACCAATCAGCCGCACCGCGAGTTCATCTACCGCGCGGCCTTCGAGCAGGGCCGGCACATCATCGGCTACGAGGTCCAGAAGGTGCTGGCGGGCGTGGACGCCCTGGGCGGGCGGCGTCCGGTGGGCGTCATCGGTTACGGTGAGGGCGGGGTGGTGGCTTTCTACGCCGCGGCGCTGGACGAGCGCATCGCCGCCGTCGCGGTCTGTGGGTACTTCGGGCCCCGCGAGAGCCTCCACAAAGAGCCCATCTACCGCAATGTTTGGTCCCTGCTGACGGAGTTCGGCGACGCCGAGATCGCCACTCTCATCGCTCCGAGGCCCCTGATCGTGGAAGCCTGTCCGGTGCCTGCGGTGTCCGGCCCGCCACCGGTCACAGAGGGCCGAGCCGGTGCCGCGCCGGGAGCTCTCACAACCCCGCCGATTGGCGCCGTGCGAGACGAGATCACCAGGGCCCGGGAGCTCCTGGCGGGCCTCGAGCCCCCGGCCCCCATCACGCTGGTGCAGGCGGCCAAGCCCGGGCCCGGCTCGGAAGCCACACTTGCGGCCCTGCGGAGGGCCCTGAACCCCTCGGCCTCCGACCCCTCCCGACGGGAGGTTTTCGAATGGACGCGCGCCGCTCAGCGGCGCATCCTCGCGCCCCTGCCCGACGCCGAGGACCGCCACAGGCGCCAGTTCCTGCAACTGCTGGAGCACACCCAGCACCTTCTGCGCGAGGCCGAGTTTGTCCGCCGCGACTACTGGAAGGACGCCGATGCCACGAATGCACAGACCTGGGTCAAGAGCACGCGCAAGTACCGCAGGCGGCTGTGGGAGGTATTGGGGCCCTTGCCCGAGCCAGACAGGCCGCCCAACCCGCGGGGGCGGAGGCTGTACGAGACCGAGGCCTTCGTCGGGTACGAGATCGTGCTGGATGTGCTTCAGGACGTCTTCGCCTACGGTATCTTGCTGGTGCCGAAAGACCTCCGTCCCGGAGAGAAGCGGCCGGTGGTGGTCTGCCAGCACGGCCTCGAGGGGCGCCCGCGAGATGTGGCCGACCCCTGCGCGGAGGACAACGCCTACCACCAGTTCGCCTGTCGCCTGGCCGAGAGAGGCTTTGTCACCTTCAGCCCGCAGAATCCCTACATCGGTGGCGACGACTTCCGCATGCTCCAGCGGATGGCCAACCCGCTGAAGCTCTCGCTGTTCTCCTTCATCGTCCGGCAGCATCAGGTGATCCTCGACTGGCTGGCGAGCTTGCCCTTCGTGGACGAGCAGCGCATGGCGTTCTACGGCCTGAGCTACGGCGGCAAGACCGCCATGCGGGTGCCCGCGGTGCTGGAGGACTACTGCCTGTCCATCTGCTCGGGGGACTTCGATGAGTGGGTGCTGAAGATCGGCACGGTGCGACATTCGTACAGCTACATGCGTACCGGCGAGTGGGAGATCGTGGAGTGGAACCTGGGCAATACGTTCAACTACGCCGAGATGAGCTGGCTCATCTGTCCGCGGCCCTTCATGGTCGAGCGCGGCCATCTCGACGGCGTGGCTCCGGACGAGTGGGTGGGTTACGAGTACGCCAAGACGCGGTACCGCTACGACCTGTTGGGTATCGGCGACCGGACGGAGATCGAGTTCTTCAACGGTCCGCACGAGATCAATGGTGTGGGCACCTTCGAGTTCCTGGAGAAGCATCTGAGGGGGTAGGTGGGGCGTGGGGCGCCGCGAGCCGTTGCCGTACATCACCTCTCCCAGCCCGCGCCGTCTGCGGGCGTCCGGGAGAGGTCACGGCCGCGGCGCGGCCGTGGGTGAGGGGCCATCGTGTTGCGATTCAACGCCCGCCTTGGCACTCGCCAACGCTCTGCGGCCCGTATCATCGCCGGCCCACATCATCTCAGCGCTGAGCGGGTCAGGGTCGGCGCAGCGTTGTGGTGTCCCGACGCGGGTGGTGGCTCGCCTCAGGGCGGTCCCTCACCCGCCACGCCGGCCCTTTGGGCCGCCCTGTCGACCTCTCCCGGG
>Ga0334890_1004252_pt1 | contig 13372 bp, 12 predicted proteins | sample GraSluR1_MG_3_FD_207220 | JGI IMG/M metagenome (GOLD analysis project Ga0334890, IMG submission 207220) | Sludge microbial communities from methane-producing bioreactor in Wageningen University, Netherlands - Granular Sludge_31_08-R1 | ecosystem: Engineered > Bioreactor > Anaerobic >... | reverse complement strand
CGGAAAAGAAAACTTTTAGAAAAGCAAAAAGAAGGGAAAAAGAGGATGAAGGCGGTAGGAAAAATAAGCCTCCCTCAGGAAGCATTTTTAGCCGTTTTACAAACTGAAGAGCAATGAGAGAAATTGCTTTATATATTCATGTTCCCTTTTGTATTCAAAAGTGCCGTTATTGTGATTTTGTTTCCTATCCCTATCTTCGGCCCGAATCTATTTCTGATTATTTTAAGGTTCTTACTCAAGAGCTGCAAATACGTACCGAGAACGATAAGTTACAAAATGTCGTTTTAAAAAGTATTTATTTTGGTGGGGGGACCCCATCTCTGGTTTCACCGGAAATTTTAAATGATTTTTTACTCCTCCTTCGTCAAAGCTTTCGGTTTTCAGAATCGATCGAAATAACCGTAGAAGCGAATCCTGGAACGTTGAATTCAAAAAAAATTCGCGAGTTTGCTCATTTAGGAGTTAACCGTCTCAGTATAGGTATTCAAAGTTTTCAGAACCGCTTTTTGTCTTTTTTAGGACGAGCTTATCGGGAAAAAGAAGTTCATAACCTTTTGATAGATTTAATCGATACCGGTTTGTTTTTGAACTGGAGTTTCGATTTGATGTATGGTCTTCCTTTTCAAACCTTTTCTGATTGGAAAAAAGAAATGGAACATCTATTAATGTATCAACCGCCTCATTTTTCTCTCTACAATCTCACCCTGAGCCATCAGGTACCGCTGAGAATTTTTTTAAAAAAACACCTCGCCTTGTTTCCTGGCCAGGACTGGGAAGCATCGATTTACCGGTGGACACAGCAAATATTACGAAAGTATGGATATAGAAGATATGAAATATCAAATTTTGCCAAACCTGGGTATGAATGCCTTCACAATCTTACCTATTGGCGAAATCAAGAATATTTGGGTTTGGGGGTATCGTCCAGTTCTTATTTAGGAGGAATCAGGATGAGAAATGCCTCGACGTTGAGTCATTATCAAAAAAGAATCAAAAATTGTCAATCTCCAGTGGTAACCAAAGACATTCTAAACCTTAAACAAAAATTAGCGGAAGAGATGATTCTCGCTTTACGAACCAGCGAGGGAGTTGAAACGGAAAAACTATTCAAAACGTATCCGGAGTCTTTAGTTCAAGAGAAGCTCATTCAGTTAGAAGATTTTGCTCAGAGTCATTTTATTCATGAGAGGGAAGGGAGGTGGATTCTTACTTCCCGGGGGACTTTAATTGCCAACCAATTATTCCTTGAGATTTTAGATTAAGGGAACACAAAAAGGCAGCTAATATTTAAAAAACCGGTGCAAAGTCCTTACGGATATGATATTTTTATAGTATGATTCCCATTCGAGATGAGTTACCAACCAGGAAATTTCCATTCATCACGGTTATTTTGATAGCCATTAATATTATTATATTTCTTTTTGAAATCTTACAAGGGCAAGGTCTGGAACCGTTTTTCCGATACGGAGGTTTGGTACCAGCTACTCTGTGGGGGAAAGGTGAATTAAACACCTCTTTCATTTCGCCCTGGTTAACCTTGATTAGTTCGATATTTTTGCATGGAAACATCCTCCACCTTGGTTCAAATATGCTTTATTTGTGGATTTTTGGTAATAATGTGGAGGATTTTTTAGGACATTTTCATTATCTCATTTTTTATCTTATTAGTGGTATATTTGCCGGGTTGGTTCATGCTCTTCTGTTTCCTTCGTCAACTATACCAACAATCGGTGCCAGTGGTGCTATTGCTGGTGTAATGGGTGGGTATCTCATCCTCTTTCCGGGAGCGAGAGTTATTGTCATGCTCATTTTTGGTTTTTTTGTTACTTTTGTGCGGGTGAAAGCAGTTTTGGTCTTAGGAATTTGGATTCTTCTCCAGGTGGTTTCTGGCTTGACCTCATTGGGCATGAGTTCAAGAGGAGGAGTTGCTTGGTTTGCTCACATAGGAGGTTTTTTATTAGGTGTGTTATGGTGTAAAATAGTCTCGAACCGATATTATCGAACTCATTATTGGTAAAGTTTGTTAAGAAATGCCAGAGGAGGAACGCACTTGTTTATTGAAGAACTAATGATTCCAGAAGCTCCAACTGTCAATGACTTTGATACCGTTGGGGATACAATTCAGTTTTTAAATCGCAGAAAACTTTCCGGAGTTCCGGTGGTAGATCTGGAACAAAACTTAGTTGGTTACTTTTCTGGAAGCGATTTTTTTAATTATATTGAGAGCGAAGTTAAAAAAGAATTAGGAAGTGCCGCCTTATCTTTTTACGAATTCAGGAAAAAAATGAGGGAACTTTTTGATAAAGAGGTTTCTGAATTTTTATCTGAAAAAAGTGAATCTCTTGAAGTAAACCAAACTGAAGAAGACGCAATTCATTTTTTCCTCCAATCAGACTTTGAATCAGTCCCGGTGGTACGAATGGGTAAAGTGGTTGGAATGCTTAGTAAGACGAAATTACTCCAAGTTATGCTTGAAAATAAATAAGAGGAGGTTGTAGAAATTGGACAAAAAAACCATTCGAGATATTCCTAAAGACCAGTTGAAAGGCAAGAAAGTATTAGTACGGGTTGATTTTAATGTTCCTTTGAATGAGAAGCGTGAAGTGACTGATGATACGCGAATCGTCATGAGCTTGCCAACTATTCGTTTTTTGTTGGAACAAGGAGCTCGGGTTATATTGGTTTCACATTTGGGAAGACCGAAGGGTGGACCGAAGGATGAACTGAAAATGAATCCGGTTGCTTTAAAACTGGAACAGATTCTTGGTTATAAAGTGCAAAAAGCTGACGATTGTATTGGCGAATCAGTTGCTCAAATGGCTAATAAACTGAAGGATGGTGAGGTTCTTCTACTGGAAAATGTTCGATTCTATCCCCAGGAAGAGGCGAACGATCATGAATTTGCACGCTCATTAGCAAGCTTAGCTGATATTTATGTCAACGATGCCTTTGGCACCGCCCACCGAGCCCACGCATCAACGGCTGGCGTTGCTGCTTTTTTGCCTGCTTATGCAGGGTTCCTCATGGAAAAAGAATTGGAATCCCTTGGTGAAAAGTTGAATCACCCAGTTCGGCCTTTCTTAGCGATTTTAGGTGGAGCAAAGGTATCGAGCAAAATCGGTGTGATACAGAAATTGATTGAGAAGGTTGATGTTCTCCTTATTGGTGGCGGTATGTCTTATACTTTCATTAAGGCTCTGGGATATGAAGTTGGTACTTCGCTTCTAGAAGAGAGTATGATTGAAGAAGCCAAAAAGATTATGGATATGGCAAAAGAAAAAAAGGTCAATTTTATATTGCCCGATGATTTTATTGTTGCAGCAGAGGGAAAAGAGGGAGTTCCTACTCAGGTAGTTGCGTGGAATCAAATACCAGCGAATATGGGTGGTTTTGACATTGGTCCTAAAACTATTGAGAAATTTGGGCAAGCAATTATGAAAGCAAAAACCATTTTTTGGAATGGACCGGTTGGCCTTTTTGAAGTCAAACCATTTTCTACCGGAACAGTAGAAATAGCAAAAAAGGTAGCTCAAAGTGGGGCAGTGAGCGTGGTTGGAGGTGGAGATACTATTGCAGCTATTAACCAGGCTGGCGTGGCTAATGCCATCACCCACATTTCTACCGGTGGTGGTGCCTCATTAGAATTTGTCGAAGGGAGAAAATTACCCGGTGTTGAGGTTCTTCAGAGCAAGTAATTTTAGGATAAGGTTTTAAAAATTAATAGAATTTTATTTAATAAGCCCCCTAAATTTACAAAAAGATATTTGGGGGGCTTATTTATTCATCGAAAGAAAGATCGAGGGGCTCTAATTTTTTTATTATATTCTTCCAATGAGTTCCAGGCCAAAAAGTTTGGCTACACCGAGGGCATATTTTAATATTAGAAAAACTGCGAAGAACATAGAGAGGTGTCCAAGGAATTTGAACCGTTGGAGTAGGGATTTCTAATGGTAGGTTGCAATATGGACAACGAGTTAAAGCCAGATGAGGGTGCAGTTGGAAGTGATGCAGTATTTCCTTTACTTGTTCTTCGATGGTTTCTGAGTGGACAAAATACCCAAGGTTTTTAGCTTTTTTATACAGCAGGGTGTCTTTGGTTAATAAAATCCGGTTTTGATATCGGGCTTGAGCCAGTAATTGTGCATCGGTGAGATAACGAACATATTGGGTATCAAAGCCAAGAATTCTTAACCAGCGGGCTAACTTTCCTAACATACAATCAGCAATAAATTTGATATTATTCATTTATTCCTACCAGATTTTGCGACTTACCATTAAGTCATTGGGATTTAACTTTCTTTAAATTCCAATAAAAAAAAGAAAAATTGATTTTATTATTATGTATAATAATATCAAGAATTGGAAAGTATTGGTATGGACTAGGGATCATAAAAAATCCAAAAAAGTGTTCAATCTCATTCTATTTGTGTCATAATTGGTAAAAGGATTCAAGAACCTTAATACGGATAAGGACGAGGTATTTATTCACGGGTTTTTTATAGATTGGATATCCGGAGGGTCATATTATGGCAGAAACCAAGGGGCCTTATTTTCTTGGCATTGATGTCGGAACACAAGGTTTGAGAAGTGGAATTTTTGATTTGAGAGGAAATGTTGTTGCCCTCTCTTTTTACTCTTATCCCGAATACCATCCCCGTCCGGGATGGGCAGAACAAGATCCAATAGATTGGTGGAAAGCAGTCCAGGACACCGTTCGACGTTGTATCTATGAGGGAGAGGTCCAACCGGAGGATATTGCATCGATCAGCGTGAGTGCCAGTTCTTGTACTGTATTGCCCGTAGATCGCTTTGGAAATCCTAAATACCGAGCCATTATGTGGATGGATGTGAGAGCATTTGATCAGGCAGCGAGGATTAATGCCACTGAAAATCCAATTTTAAGATATGCGGGTGGCCATGAATCACCGGAATGGATGATTCCCAAGGCTCTTTGGCTTAAGGAGAACTTACCGGATATATTTGCCAATTCTGATTTTATCGTTGAGTGTCAAAACTGGGTAGTTTTTAAACTCACTGATCGTTGGGTGACATCTCTGAACAATGCCATTTGTAAGTGGAACTATTGTCCAACCGAAGATGGATGGCCAATATCCCTTTTAAGAGATTTAAATTTTGAAGAAGTTCTCCAAAAATGGCCTCGAGAGATAATTCCTGTGGGAAAACCAGTGGGTGAATTAACCAAACGAGCCGCCCATGAACTTGGTCTCATACCAGGGATTCCTATTATACAAGGCGGTATTGATGCTTATGCTGCCATGGTTGGGTTAGATGTCGTCCATCCTCAACGCTTAGCAATAGTGATCGGTTCCTCTACCTGTCACATGGCTTTATCAGAAACACCAATATTCAGTAAAGGGATTTGGGGTCCTTACCAGGGAGCGGTTCTTCCCGATATGTGGATTTTAGAAGGCGGTCAGAGTTCTACTGGTTCGATTATTAAATGGTTTAGTGATAATTTTGCTGCTCAAGAATGTAAAGAGGCTAGTGATATTGGAGAAAGCCTGTTTGACGTATTAGATAAAATTGCTGCTCAGGTAGCACCTGGTTCTGATGGATTGATAGTTCTTGATAATTTCCAGGGGAATCGTAGCCCTTATCAAGACCCCTTAGCTCGCGGGGCGGTATGGGGTTTATCTCTTAGCCATACCAAGGCACATGTGCTGCGAGCGATGTATGAAGGGACGGCTTATGGGACCTTTCATATTCTTGAAGTATTAGCCCAAGACGGTTTTGATGCTCAGGAAATGTATGCCAGCGGTGGCGGAGCCCGAAGTAAACTTTGGTTACAGATACATGCCGATGTAACCAATATCCCGATATATTTAACCACAGTTGAAGAAGCCAGCACCTTGGGGACGGCTATTTACGCTGCAGTTGGAGCTGGTTTTTATAATACCATTCCCGATGCGACCTTGAAAATGGTACAAATCTCCGGACAGATTTACCCTAATAAGGAAAACCATGAAATCTATCGGTTTTACTATGATAAATATATTAAGAGTTATTTCTCGATGAAAGATTTGATGCACGAAATTTCTACTCGTGTCAACCGCAATCAAAATTCCGCCCGGTCTCATTAAATTTCCGGGCGGAATTTTACCTTTTTTTAATAAAGCACCAGGTAGTTTTACCTCATTCCTTAAGGATAAAAATCCCTAATTGGGAACACTTAATTGGTATTCCTCTATTTCCCATCACTACTTTAATGTCGGAAGTGACGAATTCCAGTAAAGATCATACCAATACCTAAACGATTACAGGCATCGATTGAATCCTGATCGTGAATTGACCCACCAGGTTGAATAATCGCTTTTATCCCATGCTTGGCGGCAGCTTCGACTACGTCTGGGAAGGGGAAAAAGGCATCAGAGGCCAAAACCGATCCAACTTCTTTTCCTTCCGCTTTTATGCAGGCAATTTTTAGAGAATCAATCCGACTCATTTGGCCAGCACCGATTCCTACGGTTTGTAATCCTTTAGTAAGAATGATAGCGTTGGACTTGACATGTTTGGCTACTATCCATCCAAACAAAAGGCTTTCTCGTTCCTGATCGCTGGGGGAAAGATTGGTTACGGTTTTTAATTGATTAGGATCATAGCTAAGCCGGTCAGGATTCTGAATGAGATATCCGCCATCCAATTTTTTGATATCATATTCAGCTGGAACGCTTAAAGGAGCTTTTAAAATTCTCAAGTTTTTCTTTGCTTCAAAAATTTTTAGTGCATCAGGATGAAAGTCTGGAGCAATAACCACCTCGATAAATAAGGTCTTAAAAACCATTGCCGTCTCGGGATCGACGGTTCGGTTAAAGGCAATGATTCCACCAAAAGCTGATGCTGGGTCACACTCCAAGGCTTTCGCAGCCGACTGAGCGAGTATCGGATCGTTTGCTACTCCACAGGGATTATTATGTTTCACAATAACCGTAGTCGGTTGGTTGAATTCCCGAACCAAAGAATAGGCTGCCTGGGTATCATAGAGATTATTAAACGACAATTCTTTTCCGCCAAATTGTTGATAGGCATTCATGAAGCCTTGACGATCAAGAGAAAGGTCTTCATACAATGCGGCTTTTTGATGAGGATTCTCTCCATAACGAAGTGAGTTTCTTTTCTTCATTATAATCGATAAGCAGGAAGGAAATTCATCGGTTTGATTATCCATTAGTTGAGATAGGTAATTGGCGATATGAGAGTCATATTCCGAGCTTTTTAAGAAAGCTTGAATGGCATATTGTCCAGACAAGTGGGAAGGGAAGTGTCCATGGTTTTTTTCCAATTCTTCTATCAATGAAGGGTATTGCGAAGGAGAGGATAAAATAACAACATGTTTGAAATTTTTTGCCGCAGCCCGGAGGAGGGTAATTCCGCCAATATCGATTTCCTCAACTACCTTTTCCAAAGAAGTTTCTCCTGAATCCATCATTTTTTCAAAAGGATATAGGTTGCAAACGACACAATCAATCGGGTTAATATTGTGGGTATTGAGGTCAATTATGTCTCCCTCCAGATCGCGGCGTGCTAAAATTCCACCTTCGATAATAGGATGGAGAGTTTTTACCCGACCCCCCAAGATTTCTGGGAAACCGGTTACTTCCGAAACCTCTTTGACTGGATAACCTAATTCACGAATGAATTTTGCAGTTCCACCGGTAGCAATCATGGAAATATTGTGTTTCGAAAAGTAAGTGGCTAAATCTGCCAAACCGGTCTTGTCAGAAACACTTACTAACGCCGTCTTAATCGGTATCATGTTGTTACCTCCATTTTTAGAAAGTATATCGAAAAAACCGTTTATTTGGGTTTTTCAATTCACCATTTTAATCAGTTTATTGGTTATTATAATGTTTTCATTTAAAAAGAGAAATTATTCTTAAAAGGAGTTTAATTTTCAATTCCATTTATATTGTAAAGCTTAACCTCAGGCATGATAAATCAAGCTCCTACAAAAGAATATAAAAATTGTAGGGGCACAATGTATTGTGCCCATTCTTTAATTAAAGTAGCGATATGCCATGGTATGTTGAATCTTAAGTTTTCACCCTCATCCTCACCTTCTCCCATCAAGGGAAAAGAACCATTTAATTCTTTTATTAATTTTTTTCCCTCGCCTCTTCTCCCCCTCGGTCTTTATTGTGCCCTTTTAATGTAGCGACATGCCATGGCATGTCGTGTTTTGGCTTTCTCTTCGTAAATATTTTAAAGGATGAAATTCTCACCTCGTCCAGTAAAAGACACCAGACTCCTCAGATTGACGAATAGGTGAAGAAGCAAAAAACGAGGAAGGAGAGGGGGCGAAAATGAGTAAACTTAAGAGATTGCCGCATCCTCCAACCAAAAGAACGGTTAGACTCCTCATAATGACGGATTAGATAGGTATTTTAGTAAGTTATCTTTCTAAGGAGGTTGTTTTTCAAATTAAAACCATGAATTTCTTTGAAAAACTGGACGTTCAGGGTTATCTTGAGTAATATTATATATATTTTACAACCGGTTTTGGAATGAGGTGTGAGGGAAAAATGATGAGTTCTCGTATTTTAATTGTTGGTAGCTTAAATATCGATATGATTCTGAAAATTGATCGAATGCATGAGACTGGGGAAAATCTCTTTGCCCGTCAATTTACCATGCTACCCGGAGGAAAAGGAAATAACCAAGCTATCGCTTGTGCACGCTTGGGGCTCATGGTGTATATGGTTGGTAAAGTCGGAGATGATGATTTTGGAGCACGCCTTCGCTTAAATTTGGAGCAGGAAAATGTTGATTTTAATTTTGTCACCAAACAAGCTTTAACTCATACAGGGTTGGCTTTTATTTTTATCGATACCAAGGGAGAAAACCGAATTTTAGTTGCGCCCGGAGCAAACATGAAGCTTTCGGTTGATGATTTAGAAAATGCCTCCCAACTTTTTAAAACTTGTGATTATCTCATACTTCAACTGGAAGTTCCCCATAGCGTGGTAAAGAGTGCGATTCAAAAGGCTCACGAAAACAATGTAAAAGTTATTCTCAATCCAGCACCGGCTCAGCCTTTTCCGATTGAAATCCTGACCGAAAATGATGTTATCACCCCCAATCAATATGAAGCTGAAGTATTGAGCGGAGTAAAGATACGAAGCATAGAAGATGCCGTCCAAGCCTTGAAGGCTTTGGATCAACGATGTCCGTCTCGTAAGGTAATTACTTTAGGAGAAAAAGGAGCATTGGCCAGTGATTCTGGAAACCGATGCATCCATCTGGTTCCCAGAAAAATTGACGTTCAGGATACCACCGCCGCCGGTGATGCTTTTAATGCTGGTTTGGCTTATGGATTATCCAAAGGAATGGATTGGATAACGACTCTTCAACTGGCAAATAATGCCGGTGCTATTGCCTGTACCCGAATTGGTGCTCAGAGCGCTCTCCCTTATTTACGGGATATAGATAGTTTCTATTCGACTCAGGGCACTGGTGAAATTCGATACTTCGATGTTTAATTTAACCTTTGATGAAAATATTCAAATTTTTATACGATTGATTCTGGCTTTTTTGGCTGGTGGCCTTATTGGTTATCAGCGTGAAAAAGCTGAAAAACCAGCCGGTTTACGTACTCATATATTGGTTTGTATCGGTTCAGCGTTAATAACTTTAGTATCGATTTATGGCTTTGGGAAAATGGGTTCAGATCCTTCCCGCATCGTGGCACAAATTGTCAGTGGAATTGGATTTCTTGGAGCAGGGACGATTTTCCGTTTTGGAACTTCGGTAAAAGGGTTAACAACTGCTGCCAGCTTATGGGCGATCTGTGGAGTTGGTATTGCTATTGGAGTTGGCCTTTATTTTGCTGCTCTATTATCAGTTTTATTTATTATGGCAGTATTGGCTTTATTAGAACTCTTTGAACAGCGATTAAGGACCAGGGGAGTCCATTTGATCCAAGTTCTGATATCAGATATTCCGGGGACAATTGGAAAAATTGGGGAAAAATTAGGAGAAATGGAAGTGAATATAAAAAATATAAAAATGCTTCGAGAAGGAAAAAGTTTGATGCGATGCTACCTCTGGTTAGACCTCCCCGCCCATCTTTCCTTAACGATGGTTTTAAGCATGCTTCAGGAATTAGATACCGTTCAAGAAGTTGAAGTTGATTAAAGTTTTTTATTGAAATAAAGATAAACTGAGGAACAAGAAGGAAAATTAAAGAAAAAATGGAAAAAATTACTTTACCTAAAGGAACAAAAGATATCGGAGATCCCGAAATTTTTATTTGGTATCATGTCGAAAATATTGTCAGGCAAGAGGCCGCCCATTACCATTATATCGAGTTAAGAACACCTCTTTTTGAACATACTGAGCTTTTTGCTCGAGGAGTTGGAGAGGAAACCGACATTGTTCAAAAAGAGATGTACACCTTTCTTGATAAAGGAGGCCGCAGTGTAACCCTCCGACCGGAAGGAACGGCACCGGTAATGAGGTCCTATCTCGAACAGAGCTTCCATATTCACAATCCTCGGATGAAATATTTTTATATGGGACCTATGTTCCGTTATGAACGACCCCAAGCCGGTCGAATGCGGCAGTTCCACCAATTTGGCTTTGAGGCGATCGGATTTCAAAGTCCAGCAGCCGATGCGGAGATTATTCTTTTGGCCGATCGGATATATAAAAAAATTGGATTAAAAAATATCCGATTAGAAATCAATAGTTTGGGATGTAGAAAATGTAAGCCGCAATATCTCGAAACTTTAAAAAATTATTTGCGAAATCAAGCAGCTCAATTCTGCAAAAATTGTTCCAATCGGATTGAGACCAATCCCCTCCGAGTGCTGGATTGTAAAAATGAATCTTGTCAGAATATACTTCATAATGAAAGTTTCCCGATTATACAAAATTTTCTCTGTGATGAGTGTCGCACTCATCAAAACCACTTGATCGGAATTCTCGAGAGCGCTCAAATCCACCCGGTTATTAATCCTTATTTGGTAAGAGGTCTTGATTATTATATAAAAACCACCTTTGAAATGAAGACCGAAGAATTGGGAGCCCAAAATGCTATTGGAGGTGGGGGCCGATACGATAACTTATCCGATGCTTTAGGAGTAAAAGGCATCCCTGGGGTCGGTTTTGCTGCTGGGATGGAACGAATTATTCTCCTTTTGCAAAAACAGAGCGAGTCAAAAGCATTTTTCCAGAAGCCATTTATTTATTTATCTCCTCTTGATCAACAGGGAGAAAATGTTTTATTAAAGCTTTCGATCGTTCTTGACGAGAAATCAATTCCCTTTTATTTAGATTTTTCAGATAAATCTCTTAAATACCATTTTAAAAATGCTCAGCGAATGGATGCTTCTTTTATTATTATTGCTGGAGAGAATGAGCACCAGACGAAGACTTATACCTTAAAAAATTTGCTATCTGGGGAACAAAAAGTAGTTTCTCAAAAGACTCTAATTGGTGATTTGCTGGAGGCATACCAAAATGTTAAGAACACATAATTGTGGGGCATTACGTAAGGAAGATATTGGGGAAGAAGTTCTTCTGGCTGGATGGGTTAACCGCCGTCGGGACCACGGTGGGGTTATCTTTATAGACCTTCGGGACCGGTGGGGTTTAACTCAACTGGTTATTAATTCCAATCAACCAGAGATTTACCAAAGTGCCAATGCTGTAAAAAGTGAGTTTGTTCTCCAAGTAAAAGGAATAGTTCGAGCTCGGCCTGAAGGTTTGGCAAATCTGAAGTTACCCACCGGAGAAATTGAAGTAGCCGTTTCTGAAGTTAAAATTCTTTCTGAATCGAAACCTCTTCCTTTTGAAATTGAAGAGAAAAATGAAACCGATGAAAGTTTAAGGCTGCACTATCGATATTTAGATCTTCGTAGGACAAGAATGCAAAAAAATCTGATCCTTCGCCATCAGGTTTGTCAATCAGTCCGCCGCTATCTTTCTGAACGGCAGTTTATTGAAGTAGAGACCCCATTCTTAACCAAGAGCACTCCTGAGGGAGCTCGTGATTTTTTGGTACCCAGTCGTTTGAGTGAAGGAAACTTTTATGCGCTTCCCCAATCACCGCAACTTTTTAAACAAATTTTAATGATAGCTGGTTATGATCGGTATTTTCAAATTGCTAAATGCTTCCGCGATGAAGACCTTCGTGCTGATCGGCAGCCAGAGTTTTCTCAGGTGGACATAGAAATGTCCTTCGTTGAGCGGGAAGATATTTTTGAGTTAATTGAAACCATGATGAAAAAGTTATTTTATGAAGTGTTAGGAATACAATTAGAAACCCCCTTTCCCCGAATGAGCTATGATGAAGCGATGAATTGTTATGGTTGCGATAAACCAGACCTTAGGATTTCCTGTACCATTGATGATCTTTCGTTGCTGTTGGAAGATAAAATTGAAGTTGGATCAAAAAGTGATTCCTGGAATGGGTTGTTTCTTCAGGAATGGAAAGGTTTCTCTCGAAAAAAAGCTGACCTTCTCTCTCAAATGGCTAAAAACGCCGGAGTTTCTCTCTCCTATATAAAGTTCGCTAAAGAAGAAGGAACCTCACCTTTAAAAAATAAAATTTCTGAGCAAGCCTGGAGCAAAATTATTGAGAAATATCCATTTCAAGAAGACTCGCTTTTGCTCATGGCCTGGGGTGAACGACCAAAGGTTCTTACTTTTTTGGGCAACCTGCGAATAAATTTGGGTGAAGAACTCAACCTCATACAAAATCAATTTAAGTTTTGTTGGATCCTTGATTTTCCGCTTTTTGAATGGAATGCTGAAGAAAACCGATGGGATTCGATGCATCATCCTTTTACGGCTCCTCGTTTGGACCAGTTAGATCAATTAAATATCGATCCCAGCCAGGTCAAAGCTCAAGCCTATGATATTGTTCTCAATGGTTTTGAAATAGGTGGAGGAAGTATCAGAATCCACCGGTCCGATTTGCAGGAGAAAATATTTCAATTGCTCAACTTAAATGAGGGAGAAATTCAGCAGAAATTCGGTTATTTTATTGAAGCCCTCCAATATGGTTGTCCCCCTCATGGAGGCATAGCTTTGGGATTGGATCGTATAATGATGCTCATGAGTGGTGAAAGTTCCATTCGTGAAACTATGGCGTTTCCCAAAACCCAGAAGGGGACCTGTCTTATGTCGGGTGCTCCATCGCCGGTTTCCGATGACCAGCTTATGGTATTAGGAATACAATTGAGGGAAAAGAAAGAGCCTAAGGCAATAAAGGAAGATTCATAATACAGAATTCAATTTGAAATGCTATACAGGTTATGTTATTATTTAGCAAAAAGGTGATTTGGGTTTGTAGCCCTGCTATGCAGGTGATGCCATAGTTGGCTTTGACCCAACATCCTTTCCCTGGGAG
>Ga0334890_1004251_pt1 | contig 13374 bp, 14 predicted proteins | sample GraSluR1_MG_3_FD_207220 | JGI IMG/M metagenome (GOLD analysis project Ga0334890, IMG submission 207220) | Sludge microbial communities from methane-producing bioreactor in Wageningen University, Netherlands - Granular Sludge_31_08-R1 | ecosystem: Engineered > Bioreactor > Anaerobic >... | reverse complement strand
GAACACGCCTGGGTGACGGCTGGCCTACGGCAAGGGGGCGGCCCTCAGCCGCGCAGCACGTCGGCGACCTGGGCGACGATCTGGGCCATGGTGACCGGCTTGACGAGGTAGGCGCGGACGCCCAGCGCAGTGACGGCGGCGCGCCAGCGTTCGTTGGCCGAGACGACGATAATCGGCACGTGGCGCAGGCGCACGTCTTCGCGGGCGAACTCGACGACGCGCTGGCCGGGCATGTCGGGCATCTGCAGGTCGAGGATGATCGCGTCGAAGTCGCCGTTGGTCAGGTGGAGCATGGCCTCGACCGTGTTAGGCGCGGCGACAACCTCGTACCCTATGCGGGCGAAGGTGGTCTCGTAGAGGAAGCGCAGATCGTCGTCATCTTCAACGACCAGGAGTCTCGACATAGCGGCTCTGCCTCCCGCTGCGGCCCCGCTGACGCGCGGGCCTGCGCCACTCAACGGCCAAGTTGGGCGTGGACTTCTCCCCAGCTCCAGGCTGCGATCTCGCGCAGCACGGCGTAAACCTGCTCGGACGGGGCGAGCGGCCCGCTGGTGCCCTGGGCCGGGCTGGAGTACACGCGCACGCCCTGCCGCTCGAACAGCCAGCGCGCCCGCCACAGGTGAAAGTCATCGCTGACCAGCACGGCGTCACGCCAGCCATGCGCGGCCATGATCGCTGCTGTGGCGCGGGCGTTCTCGGCGGTGCTGCGGCTGCTCCGCTCCAGGGTGACGGCCTGCGCCGGGACGTGTGCGGCGCGCATCACCTGGGCGCAGCGTTCCGCTTCGATCGGCGCGCCGCCCGCGCTGACGCCGCCGGTGCACAGCACGTTGGGCGCGTACCCGGCGTGGTAGAGGGCCGCCGCGTGCTCGGCCCGGCGCGTGGTGCCCTCGTCCCCGCCGCCAAGCACGATGATCACATCGGCGGGGCGGGCGCGATCGGTCGCTCCATAGCGGACGATGGTGATGGCCAGCATCCCCAGGACAAGGATCAGGGCGGCCACGCCAAGCGCGATGCCGCGCACCGCCCACCGCCGCAGCCAACGCCAGGCGCGCGGCGGTCTGTTGCTCTGAGGCCGGTCAGCCATGACTCGCTCCTGGCCGTTGATTATAACGGCAGCAGGGGCGATCTCGAAAGCGACGTTCTGGCGAGCCTGGTCTACCTCACCCCCTAGCCTCGCTACGCTCGGCTTTTCCCCCTCTCCGTTGACGGAGAGGGGGAGGCGAGGCGCGCCAGCGTCGAGCGGGGGTGAGGTCAATTAGGGCGCAGCAGAGCAGCGCCCCTACGAAACCATGCGGCGAGGCGCGCTGTGCGGCCCGGCCAGATCGAGTAGAATGGGGGCAGGTTCACGGCAGCGCACGGCGCGGAGAGGAGTGGAGGACATGAACCGGCTGGAACATGGCTCGGCACAGGCACAGACCTATGTCACGGTGCTGCTGCGCGGGTTCCAGGCGCGCGGCCAGCTGGCGATTATTGGCATGTTGCAGACCTTTCTCAACGACGAGCAGAAGGACGCTTTCTCGCTGCACGGCGTCACGCTCTTCGGCCTGGAGCCGGGCAACCCGGCGCGCAGTATGCAGCTTAACGGCCTGTTCGTCCGCAAGGCCGCCAGTCAGGTGATCGCCTTCGATACAATGCTCCCCCACGAACAGACGGGCCTGCTCCCGCGCACCGAGCGGCTGGCCGTCTACACCTCGCACTATTGCATCCAGGGCGACTTTCACATGGGATCGGACGAGTTGCTCGCCGAGTTCATCGCCGGGTCGCGGGCGCAGTTCGTCGGGGCCAGCAACGTGCAGGTCTTCCCACTGTTTCACCCGCAGGCGGAGATGATCCAGGCCGCGCCGCTGGTCTTCGTGCACCGCGACGCCGTGCGGATGCACCATCTGGTCTGAGGCCAACATCCACGCCAGGGAGTTGTTCATGCTCACATCCGCCGACACCGTCCGGCCCCGGACGGTAATCTTCCTGCACATACCCAAAGCGGGCGGCAGCACGCTCAATCACCTGATGGACTGGCACTACGAGCGGGTGTTCACCGCGTCCACCTACAACCAGTTGCCCGCGCTGCTGGCCCTGCCCGACGACGAGAAGCGCCGCCTGGAGTGCGTCAAGGGCATGGTCTACTACGGCATTCACCGCGCGCTGCCGCGCGAGTGCGTCTATGTGACCGTGCTGCGCCATCCGGTCGAGCGCGTGATCTCGAATTACTACTACCAGTTCGAGCGCTCGCACCGGCTAGGCGAGCCGATTCCCACCTGGACGGTGGACGAATGGCTCGACCTCGCGCCGTTCCAGCCCACGTACCAACTGCGGCTGCTCGTCGGCGGCGACGACATCCAGCGCGTGCTGCACGACCCGCTGCCCCCCGACGCGGTGGACATCGCCCGGCGCCACCTGGCCGAGCACTTCGCCGTCACCGGGACGCTGGCGCGCTACGACGAGTCGCTGCTGCTGATCAAGCGCGCGCTCGGCTGGACGCGCACCGCCTACGCCCGGCAGAACGTGGGCGTTCGCCGCGAAGCGCGCGAGACCCTGCCCCCGGAGACACTGGCCCGGCTGGAGCGCGAATGCGCGCCGGAGATGGCACTGTATGAGCATGTCGCGCGCGCGCTTGAGGCGCAGATCGCCGCCCAGGGGCCGGACTTCGCGGCGGAAGTGGCGGCGTTGCGCCGGGCCAGCCGTCGCTTCGAGCGGCTGTGGCACCTGGCCGGGCCGCTGCGCAGGACGCCGCTGTGGAACGCGGCCAAGCGCGCCATCCGCCTGGCGACCCTGCGGCGGTGAGGGGCGCAACGCGGCGGGACGCGGGCGCGTATAGCGAGATAGACCTGTCAACTGAGCGCAATCGGAGGACGACGATGGGCTGTCTTCGCGCGGTGTTGTGCGTACTGTTCCCGCCGCTGAGCGTGCTGGATCGCGGCTGCGGAGTGATTCTGGTGGTGACGGTGCTGACCATCGCCGGGTGGATTCCGGGGGTGATCGCCGCGTTGCTGGTCAATGTGCTGGCGGAGTGAGGGGGGAGTATTCGCAACGACGGTCAGCTCTGATGCGCAGAGATTCGCGGAATCTCTACGGGTAAGAAAGTGCGCTAAGCGCCAGGATTTTCATTTCAGCACATCTATAGTAGCATTAGAGTATTCGTATCTATGTTTGGAAGGGGGACGCAATGAATCAGGAACAACCTATTGGAGTCGTGGTCAAACAAAAAGGTGGGCCAGGCTGTTTTAAGATAGGCCTGGGTGTTGGCTGCGTTGCTCCGGCAGCGTTTTGCGTCGGTCTGGTTGTGATTGCTGTGATCGTCATGGCGCTAGTTCAGGCTGGCGAAAAGAGCGCAACGGAAGAGGCCGTCAAACGTAACAATGGGTTTGGCTCGTTTGAGAAACCCATCTCTGTTCAACAATGGGCCGTGTTCGAAAAAGGTACGGTGCGCGCGACCAGGCTAATTCGCCAGGCGGATCAGATGGTCGAGGAATTCAATACTTTCAATCCCGATCCTCCCGCGGGTGCGGACTACGCCTTGGTATGGTTTGAATTGCAGTGCAACGTTGAGAGATGCGATCCTGATTTGTTGGACCTACGCCTGATGGATAGTCAGGAAAAAGCATGGGGTGAACCCTGGGTTCTCGTTCTGGATTCGGATTTCGATAAGGCGGCGTTGCGTGGCGCTACAACTGCTGGTTGGCAAGGATTCCAGTTCCCTATTGGTGAAACTGTCCGGACGATCAAAATCGAATGGGGCAGTGAGACTCTGCACGTTGAACCGCCCGCCGCTCAGACAGCACCGTAATGGCTGAGTGCAGTTTCGGAATGGCATAGAACCACAGTACTGACCAAGCGACAGACCGGCGTGCTGGATCGCGGCTGCGGAGTGATTCTGGTGGTGACGGTGCTGACCATCGCCGGGTGGATTCCGGGGGTGATCGCCGCGCTGCTGGTCAATGTGCTGGCGGAGTGAGGGGGGAGAGTGATGGGGGGAGACGCGCGTTGGCGTGGCGCGCTGCCAACCAGACTTCGGAAGTCTTCGAAGACTTCCGAAGTCTAGGGGCCTCCCCGCCGCATCACCGCCAGCACGCGCGGCATGACGCGCTCGTAAAGCGCGTACAACGCGCGCGAGGGCGCGTAGTCCCACGCGCCGATATGCCGCACCACCGTCCCCCCGAAGCCGTCCTTGAAGCGGTAGACGCCCCACATTGGCGCATCCTCACGGAACTCGTCCGGCGCGCCCCAGAAGTCGTAGGTCGGGTAGCCGCGCGCCCGCGCCCAGCGGATCGCCTCCCACTGCAACAGGTAGGTGGGCATCCGCTCGCGCTCCTCGTTGCTGCTCATGCCGTAGAAGTACCACGCCTTGGGGCCGAAGTGGAACAGCACCAGTCCGGCCAGGGCGCGCCCCTCCCACTCGGCCAGGAAGGCCGCCGCCAGCCCCGCCGCGATGAAGCGCGACCACGCCGCGCGGTAATAGTCCGGCGGGCGGATGAGGAAGCCCTGCCGCTCCCCGGTGACGCGGTAGAGGGCGTAGAGCGTCTCGAAGTCATCCGGCGAATCGGCCAGGCGGACGGTCACGCCGTGTTTGGTCGCCTGGCGGAGCTTGCGGCGCGTGCTCTGGTTCATGCCCGCCAGCAGCGCGTCTTCACTCTGCGCCAGATCGAGCGTCAGCGTGTTGCGGAACTGCACCTGCGACGCGCTGAAGCGCCAGCCGCGCGCCCGCAGCAATTCGAGCGCCCGCTGCCCAGCGGGATCGTCGTGCGGGGGGCGGTCGGGGTCGGCCCCGCCGGGCACGCCCGTCCCCGCAACGGCGTCCGGGTCAATCTTCAGCCACACGGCGCGGCGTCGGCGGGCAAGCGTCTCCAGGTGCGCCAGCACGTCGCCTGCCAGAGCCGGATCGCGCCAGTCCAGCGCCGGACCTTTGGGGACGTACATCACGCGCAGCGGCCCAACGCGCCGCGTCAGCACGGACGCAGCGGCGACTGTCGCGCCGGATTCGTCGCGGAAGGCCAGGCGCTCCGGCGACCAGCCCGTTTCGCCGCGCTTGAATTCGCCCCAGTCCCACGTCTGCAGGACGTGCGCGGCGGGCAGGGGACGCAGCAGCGCGTGCCAGGTCTCGCGGTCGGTGATGGGGGTGACGGTCAGCATGGGGGCTACTCCGCGCGGCGCAGCAGGCGCACCGCCAGCCGGTACAGCGCGTAGAGCGGCGGGCTGTAGACGCGATCCCAGGCCCCCGCGCCGCGCACGACCTGCCCGCCCCAGCCGCGCTTGAAGCGATACACGCCCCACAGCCCATCGGCGCGGGACTCGAACTGCGCTTCCAGGTCGTCCGGCTCAGCGTCGGGCACGCCGTAGAGGTCGTACCAGCGCGCGCCGCCCGCCTTCGCCCACTGAATGCCCGCCCACTGTACGCCGTAGGAGGCCATGCGCTGCCGCTCGCGGTCGGACGACGCGCCGTAGAAGTACCAGGCCCACTCGCCCAGCCGGAAGACCATCACGCCGGCCAGGTCTTGCCCGCCGTAACTGCCCAGAATCAGCGCGGCGCGGCCCTTCGGCGCAAACAGGTCATAGGCGCGCTGATAGTAGGCGGGCGCGTGCACGCCGAACTCGTCGCGCGCGCCCGTCTCGGCCAGCAGCGCGTTGAAGCGGGCTACGTCGTCGCGCGTCCCCTGGCGAATGGCGACCTCGAACTTCGCGCTCTTGCGGATGTTGCGGCGCGTGCCCTGGTTCATGCGGGCCAGGATCGCCTCTTCATCCCCGCTGAGGTCGAGCACGATGGTGCGCGGCGGCTGGATCGTCTGCGGGCTGCGGCGGAAACCGTAGCGGGCGAAGTCCAGCCCGTCCAGCCCCGACCCCGGCTCGATCTTCAGCAGGATCGCGCCGCGTCGCCGCGCTTCGGCGTCCAGCGCGTCCAGCAGCGCGCGGGTCTGCTCCGCGTCCGCCCAGTCTACCAGCGGCCCGGCGGGGACGTAGGCGAGCGTCCCCAGGCGGAGCGGTAGCGGGCGCAGCAATATCTGCGCGCCGGCGACGAGCGCGCCCGCCGGGTCGGCCAGGGCGACGCCCACAGGCGTCCAGCCGAAGGCGGTTTTCAGCGCGCCCCAGTCGCTCAGTTGCAGGAGGTGCGCGCGCGGGTGCGCGGCAACAAAGGCGTCCCAGGCAGCAGGGTCAGGGGTGAGCAGGTGTAGAGTCATCGGTCTCCGGTTGGGTACGGTCGGCGCCGGGGCGATTATACCACGTGGTGGCGAGCGTGGCGGAGGCGGAAGTCTCGCCACACCTTGCCGCGAACTGGTTTTGTGTTCGCCGGGCCGTGTGCTAGAATGGTGGCGCGACGCGCTCGAAAATTGCCCATCCCCTGCGTGATTGTTATACTAACGGGCTGTTGCTCACGGCGTGCGCGCGCGTGCGGTGCATCCAGATCACACTGGAGGGCGAGCCTGCGATGAATTTGAACGAGTGGATATTTATCGGCCTCTTCTTTGCGCTGGGCTGGGCGCTCCCGGCAACCCCCATTGTGTTGGGCAAGATTCTCGCCCCCAGGCGTCCGAATCAAGTCAAGCAGCAGACTTACGAGTGCGGCGTCGAGATGGTCGGCTCGCCGTGGGCGCAGTTCCGGGCGCAGTACTACATCTTTGCCCTGGTGTTTGTGGTCTTTGATGTCGAGCTGATCTTCATGTTCCCCTGGGCGCTGGCCTATAACCAGTTGGGGCTGTTCGCCCTGTTCGAGATGGCCGTCTTCATCTTCTTGCTGGTTGTCGCGCTCGTGTATACCTGGCGCAAAGGTGCGCTGCGCTGGTCATAACCGGAGAGTCGGTATGCGCAAGTGGGCATACCGGCTTTTTGCTGTGCCAACGGGCTGCGACGTTGGCCGAACCATGAATGACGTTCGCCGGAGACTGCGACCATGACAGGTCTGTTACAGGATATTGGGTTCTCGCGCGATCTGGCAGTGCTCATCGCTAAAGCGGTCGGCGTGATCGTGGTCGCCGTCTTTGGCCTGCTGTGGACGCTGCTGGGCATCTGGCTGGAGCGCAAGTGGGCCGCGCGCTTCCAGGATCGCGTCGGGCCGAACCGGGTGGGTCCCTTTGGGCTGATCCAGACGGTGGCCGACACCGTAAAAATCCTGCTCAAAGAAGACATCATGAACAGGGGGGTGGATCGCTGGGTCTTCAACGCAGCGCCGATTCTGTCGGTGCTGGCGGTGACCCTGATCTGGGCGGTGGTGCCCTTCAGCGCGGCGTGGATCGGCACCGACCTGAACATCGGCGTGCTCTACCTGCTGGCGGTGGGGTCGCTGGGCACGGTGGCGGTGATCATGGCCGGCTGGGGCAGCAACAACAAGTACGCGCTGCTGGCGGCCTTCCGCGCGGTGGCCCAACTGGTCAGCTACGAGGTGCCGATGGTGCTGTCCCTGCTGGTGCCCGTGCTGCTCTCCGGCTCGATGAGCACGCAGGAGATCGTCCGCCAGCAGCATATCTGGTACGTGTTCGCCGTGCCGCTGACCATGCTGATCTTCCTGATCTCCAGCCAGGCGGAGACGGGGCGCGGCCCCTTCGACCTGCTCGAAGCGGAGTCCGAGCTTGTGTCTGGCTTTCACATCGAGTATTCGGGCATGAAGTTCGGCATGTTCTATGTGGCCGAGTTTCTGCACGCCTTCACGGTGGGCGTGCTGACGGCGATCCTGTTCCTGGGCGGCTGGAAAGGGCCGTTCGCCGAGGATGTGGCCATTCTGGGCTTCTTCTACCTGCTGATCAAGAGCCTGTTCGCCTATTGGGTGCTGGTCTGGGTGCGCATGACGCTGCCGCGCGTGCGCATTGACCACCTGCTCGATTTCAACTGGAAGTTCCTGGTGCCGGTCGGGTTGGCGAACCTGCTCGTTGTCGCCTTTGTGTGGAAGCTGATCCCTGACACCGACCAGATCAACAGCTTCGGCGACGCGGTGGTGCCCACGCTGGCCCTGCTGCTGGTGAACGTGGCCATGTTCCTGGTCATTGGGGCGCTGCTGGCCGACCGGGGACGCCGCGAGCGGGCGCGCATCCAGGCGCGCGTGGCCGGGACCGATCTGCCGGTTGAGACGGTGGCCGGTGCAGGCGACTAGGAGGGGCGTGTGGAACTGACAGCGGAGTCCATTGTATTCCTGATCATGAGCGCGATCACGCTGGGCGGCGGTCTGCTGGTCGTCTCGGCGCGCAACCTGTTTCACGCCGGTCTGTACCTGATGGTGGCGCTGCTGGGTGTGGCCGGGCTGTTTGTGCTGCTGGCCGCGCCGTTCCTGGCGGGCGTGCAGGTGGTGGTCTACATCGGGGCCATCGCCATCCTGATCATCCTGGCGATCATGCTCACGCCAAGCGTCACCCAGCTTCCGGCCATTTTCAACCGGCAGTGGGTGCTCAACCTGGCCCTGGCCGCCTTCTTGTTTGTGCTGCTGGTGTCGGTGGTCTCGCCGATCATGGGCGACCTGGGCGTGGACGATTGGGGCGCTGACTTCACGGAGGAGAATCCGGCGGACGTGCCAGCGGACAGCATCGTGAAGCTGGGCGAAGACCTGGTGGACCCGGACAAGTACATGCTGCCCTTTGAGGTGGCCTCGGTGCTGCTGATGGCGGCGTTGATTGGGGCGGTGCTGCTGGTCAGCCCCGGCAAGACGAAGACGGACGAGGGCGACGAGGATTAGCCGGTCGCGCGGTACGACCGGGGCGAGGGACGAGTATGGTGCCATTGTGGATGTACCTGGTGGTGGCGGCGGCGCTGTTCAGCACGGGCCTGTTCGGCGTGCTCTCGCGGCGCAACGCCATCGCCATCTTGATGAGCATTGAGCTGATGTTGAACGCGGTTAACATCAACCTGGTCGCTTTCTGGCGCTACAACACGCCGCTAGACCTCAGCGGGCAGGCGTTCGCCGCGTTCGTGTTTGTGGTGGCGGCGGCAGAAGTGTCCGTCGGCCTGGCGCTGATCATCGGCATCTATCGCAAGCGCCAGTCGGTCATTGCCGAAGACGTGAATATGCTCAAGTGGTGATCAGTGGTCAGTGATCGGTTCTCAGTAATCAGTTCCTAGTGATCAGCGTGCCAGCGATGTCAAATCCTGACAACTGAAAACTGACGACTGATCACCGACAACGAACAGGTAGGAATGGCTTATGGATGTGAACTGGTTTAGCGCCGATTATCTTCCCTGGCTGATCATGCTCTTCCCGCTGCTCAGCTTCCTGGTGATCGTGCTGGGCACCAACCGCAGCGTGATCGTCAGCCAGGCAGTGGCCCTGGCCGGCATCGGCATCGCCTGGCTGCTGAGTATGCTCCTCTTCGTCAAGACGGTGTGGGTCACTGACAAGACGCTGGGGCACGATGTCTTCGGCAGCCAGCTTGACTGGCTGAAGCTGGGCACGCAGACGTTCCGCGTGGGCGTGCTGGTGGACCCGCTGACGGCCTACATGCTGCTGATGGTGCCGCTGGTCTGCCTGCTGATCTTCATCTATTCGCTGGGCTACATGCGCGGCGACCGCTACAACGCGCGCTTCTTCGCCTACCTGTCGCTGTTCTCCGGGGCGATGCTCACTCTGGTGGTGGCCGATAACCTGCTGCTGCTGTTCATCGGCTGGGAGGTGATGGGCTTCTGCTCGTATTCGCTGATCGGCTTCTGGTTCCACAAGAAGTCGGCGATGGAGGCGGGCGTCAAGGCGTTTATGACCACGCGCGTGGCCGACGTGCTGATGCTGGTGGGCGTCGGCTACCTGTTCGTGGAGGCGCGCACGCTCAACTTCCGCGACATCCTCTACAACGAGGAGATGCTGAAGATGCTCGCCGAGAAGGACGCGATCCTCTTCGGCGGCAGCGTGGCGGCGCTGGTCAGCGTGCTGCTGATCATCGGCACCATCGGCAAGAGCGCGCAGTTCCCGCTGCACACCTGGCTGCCGGACGCCATGGAAGGCCCCACACCCGTCAGCGCCATGATCCACGCGGCGGCCATGGTCTCTGCTGGCGTGTACATGATCGTGCGCATGTTCCCGCTGCTGAGCGCGGGCGCGGACTTCCACCACTTCGACTACAACACGCCCATGCTGCTGATGGGCATCATCGGCAGCGTGACGGCGCTCGGCGCGGCGGTGCTGGCCCTGGGGCAGAGCGACATCAAGCGCATCCTGGCCTACTCGACGATCAGCCAGCTTGGCTACATGGTGGCCGCGCTGGGCATCGGCGCGTGGGTGGCGGCCGCTTTCCACCTGATCAACCACGCTTTCTTCAAGGCGCTGCTCTTCATGGCTTCCGGCTCAGTCATTCACGCGATGGAGCACGGCGAGCACAACGCCCACGAGCGCGGGCACGGCCCCGACCACCACGAGGAGCCGGACGGCCTGATTATGGACTACTGCGCGCCGCCCAACGACGTGCAGCGCATGGGCGGGCTGATCCACCGCCTTCCGGTCACGGCGATCACGATGGCCATTGGCGGGCTGTCGCTGGCTGGCTTCCCGCTGATCACGGCGGGCTTCTGGTCGAAGGACGAGATCATCGCCGAGGCATGGCACGGCATGAGCGAGCACCCGTTCCCGCTGTTCGTGTTGCTGCTGCTGCTGGTGACGGCGGCGCTGACCGCCTTCTACACCGCGCGCATGTGGTTCCTCACCTTCTGGGGCAGGCCGCGCACGCCTGCCGCGCAGTACTCCGGGCTTGGCTCGCTGCGCAAGGCGTGGGTCGTGTGGTGGAACAAGCGCCGCTGGAGCGCGGACTACAAGCTGATGCAGGAGCCGATCACCCGGCGCGACCGCCTGTCCTTCAACCAGATGGAGGCTCCGCTGGTGGTGCTGGCCTTTTTCGCCATCACCGCCGGCTTCATCGGCATTCACGCCGACCTGGTGGGCAAAAACCCGCTGCACGACTTCCTGGGTGGGACGCTGCTGGAGCACCCGGCAGCCATCCCCTTCAACTTCGCGCCGATGCTGGTGAGCATGATCCTGGCCGTCGGCGGGCTGACGCTCGGCTGGTGGGTGTACGGTCGCCGTCCGGTGCAAGCCGGGCAACCCGATCCCACGCAAGTGGCGTTGGGGCCGGGCATCTGGGCGATGTTGCAGAACCGCTTCTATATAGACATCCTCTACCGGCGTTACCTGCTGCGCCCGGCGGAGTGGTTCGCGGAGCACATCGTCATCCAGGCGATTGACAAAGAGACGATTGACGGCGTGCTGGAGACTATCGCCGAGACCTTCACCTGGCTGGGCGAAGCCTTCAAGCGTTTCAACACGGTAGTCATTGACGGGACGATTGACGGGCTGAGCGCGTCGCTCTACCGCTTCGCCGGCTGGTTCCGCCAGACGCAGACCGGGCGTGTGCAGCAGTATTTGCTGCTGGCGACGCTGGGCCTGCTGGCGATTGGCACGTTGTTCCTGATCCAGGTGAGATAACGCGGCGTCCTGCTCTGCCGCCCCGCGCCCGGCTGACTGGCTGGCGCGGCGGGGCGCGGGGCCTGCGCGCGGCGCCGGTGCTACTCCGGTGAGAAGGAGAAACACACGCAGATGACTGATGTTCTGCCCCTCGACTTTCTGACCACGATGACCCTGCTGCCGATTGTCGGCGCGGTGGTGGTCTTCATTCTCCCGCGAGGGCGCGAGCGCCTGGCGCGCTGGATGGCGCTGATCATCAGCCTGGTGGTGATGGTCATGGCCATTGGCGTCTTCTACGATGTCCAGGCCAACCCGCCCGGCGCTGGCCAGTGGTCCTTTGAAGCGCAGGCGCAGTGGTTCCCACAGATCAACGCCTCGTGGCATGTGGGCGTGGACGGGCTGAGCGCCACCATGGTCCTGCTGACCGGCCTGCTTGTCCCGCTGGCCATCCTGATCTCGTTCGAGATTGAGGATCGGGTGCAGGCGCATATGGCCCTTTTCCTCTTTCTGGAGACGGGGCTGCTCGGCGTCTTTGTGGCGCTGGACATGATGATCTTCTTCGTCTTCTGGGAGATCGGGCTGGTGCCGATGTACTTCCTGATCTACCTGTGGGGCGGCGAAAACCGACGCTACGCGGCCAACAAATTCTTCCTGTACACGATGGCTGGCTCGCTGGGGTTGCTGCTGGCGACGCAGCTTGTCGGGCTGACGGTCGAGAGCTTCGACATCCCGGTGATGCTACAGGAATGGCCGCGCTACCTGATGCGCGGCGGCGAAATCCTGGGCGTGGACGTGAGCATCGTCAAGTACTACGCCCTGCTCGGCTTCACCCTCGCTTTCCTGATCAAGATTCCGGCCTGGCCGTTCCATACCTGGCTGCCCGACGCGCACACCGAAGCGCCAACCGCCGGCTCGATGCTGCTGGCCGGCGTGCTGCTCAAGCTGGGCGCGTATGGGTTCCTGCGGCTGGCCATCCCGCTCTTCCCCAAAGAGTGGATCATCGAGCGGCAGTTGTTCAGCCTGAGCTACAACCTGGTGGACATCCTCGGCTTCCTGGCGATGGCGGGCATTGTCCTGGGCGCGCTGGGCGCGTGGGGGCAGAACGATTTCAAGCGACTGGTCGCTTACTCGTCGGTGAATCACATGGGCTTCGTCGTGCTGGGGCTGGCCGTGGCTGCGCTGATCTACGGCACGGTGTGGGCCGAGGACAACAACCAGGTCGCGCTGCTGGCTGGCGTGGCCGGGGTGGATGGCTACCAAGAGATGACCTCCACCCAGCTTACTGATGCGGTGGAGAAGGTCTATCCGGCGGAGTTGCGCCAGTCCGACCGGCAGGATGCGCGCGTGGCGCTCAACGGCGCGGTGCTGCAGATGTTCAATCACGGGCTGAGCAGCGCGGGCATGTTTTTGCTGGCCGGGGCGATCTACCACAAGGCGCACACGCGCGACTTGCGTCGCTTCGGTGGGCTGTGGCCGCTGGTGCCCGTATACGGGGCGGCGCTCATCTTCGTGAGCATGGCTTCGCTGGGCCTGCCGGGGCTGAGCGGCTTCGTGGGCGAGTTCCTGGTCGTGTCGGGGTCGTTCAAGGCGTATCCGGTCTATGTGCTGCTGAGCATGGCCGGGCTGCTGGTGACAGGCATCTACATCCTCAAGGGGATTCAGAAGCTGCTACACGGCCCGCTGAACGAGGAATGGGCCGAGTACCATCGCACGCGGCATTCGCTGGAGATCGAGCGGCGCGAGGTGATCGCGCTGGCACCGCTGATGGTGCTGATGCTGATCACCGGGCTGTATCCGAACTGGGTCTTGCAGGTGATCAACGACGGTGTGGTCCGCTTCCTGGGCGGGTAGGCATACCGGGCGATCCTGCGCTCGGCCAAGACGATCTATGTCGCGCGATCTGGCGTATCTGCCTGACAGGTTGACGGTGCGCACCTGGACACGGCGCGGGTGTATTGTCGTAGGGGCGTATGGCAATACGCCCCTACGGGGACGCGCAGAGCAGCGCCCCTACGGAA
>Ga0334890_1004245_pt1 | contig 13402 bp, 8 predicted proteins | sample GraSluR1_MG_3_FD_207220 | JGI IMG/M metagenome (GOLD analysis project Ga0334890, IMG submission 207220) | Sludge microbial communities from methane-producing bioreactor in Wageningen University, Netherlands - Granular Sludge_31_08-R1 | ecosystem: Engineered > Bioreactor > Anaerobic > Unclassified... | reverse complement strand
TCTTGTAGCTTCCCATCGGCGTATCCTTTCGTTTGGCCGTGCTTCTACACGGCCGGGTTTCCTGATAAGTTCACCGAAAGGCTACGCTACTTTTTTATCAATTTCCACACCTTTTGAAATTAACTCCTGGTCTTCCAACGTGTTCCGCTTGCCGCAGTGTAGCCAATGATTATCTGAAGCCTAAAAATCACAAAAGTATGGGGAGAGTGATATTGGGGCCGCTTTGATTGAAAAGAGCCCCGTTCGGCAAGTATGTCGAACGGGCTTTTGTATGTGGGACAAAGAGTTCCAAGAGTGAAGGTCGAGTTCGATAGTAGCCTGCGAAGCAACTTGGCCTTTTCCTGGGCCGATTGCTGCATGTACTTGCCGTATGCGGAATTGGCGAGTTCTAAAATCCTGACGCCCATCTGATAGTAATCGGCCGACGCGTTCTCCAGCGCACCGAGCTGCTGGCGTGCCGGCCGGGCACTTATCGGAAGTCGCGGGATTTGAATTGCCGCGGCTGCGGGTCGAATTCCAACGACGCAAACCAATGACCGATAACATTGATCACACCGCTGGTTGCCTCCACCACTCCCTTGACCTGTAGTGCTCCGGCGAAGATAACCTCGCGGCGAAACCGTCGGAGCATGGTCGGCTTGACAACCACATTGATAAACCCCGTTTCATCCTCCAGCGTGAGAAACACGAAGCCTTTGGCGGTCATCGGCCGCTGACGAATGACCACCATTCCGGCGACTGTCACGGGGGTGTTGTCCCGTACGCGATTCAGCATTTCAGCGCTGAGTACGCGCCGCTTTCTCAGCCGCGAACGTATCAGGGCAATCGGATGTGGTCCCACCGAAAGGTCCATCCCGGCAAAATCAGCCACAATCTGCTCCCCGATCGACATTGGCTGTAATGTGTGCTGGCCTGTCTCCCGGGTACTTAGCTGCAATTCGGCCTGGGAACGTCCGGTCAGTCCCATGACTGTCCACAGCGCCTGCCTTCGATCCAGCCCGAAACCGGCGAATCCTCCCACCACGGCCAGTTGTTCCAGCGCCCGACGGTTCAGCCCGGAACGATAGACAACATCGGCCACCGACACAAACGGTCGATCAGCCAGAGCCGCATTGAGTACTTCCTGAGCCGATTCGCCGGCATGTTTAATCGTGCGAAAGCCCAGCCGGACAGCGCCGCTTTCAACGGTACAGTCCCATTCACTTCTGCGGACATCCACCCCCAGTATCTGCACCCCTTTGCGTCGGGCTTCATAAACGATAGTCGCGGGTGTATAGAACCCCATCGGCTGCGCGTTGAGCAGGGCACAGTAGAACTCCGTCGGATAGTAGACTTTCAAATAGGCGGAGACGTATACCAGCAGGGCGAACGAGGCGGCATGAGATTCGGTGAACCCAAAATCGGCGAAAGCGGAGAGCTGGTGGAAAATGCGTTCGGCGGCCTGTTCGCTGATTCCCCGGCGGATCATCCCGCCGATCAGCCGCGCGCCCAGTTCTTCCATGCGCTCCCGGGAGCGTTTGTGCCCCATGGCACGGCGGAGCTCGTCGGCCTGGCTGGGAGTAAACCCGGCCGCTTCCATCGCCACCCGCATCCCCTGCTCCTGGAACAGCGGTATGCCCAGGGTCCTTCTGAGAATCGGCTCCAGGCAGGGGTGTGGATAGGTGACCGGTTCCTCGCCGTTACGACGACGAAGATACGGGTGCACCATATCCCCCTGAATCGGTCCCGGCCGGATCAGGGCCACCTCCACCACCAGGTCATAGAAGCGGGTTGGTTTATGTCGCGGCAGGGTGTTCATCTGGGCGCGCGACTCCACCTGAAACACCCCGACCGTATCGGCGCTCGACAGTAATTGATACACCCGGGGATCATCGTACCCCAGTCGGGCGGGGTCGATTGTCACCTCATGATGTTTCTTCACCAGCTTCAAAGCGATATCGATCAGCGAAAGCATCCCCAGCCCGAGCAGATCGATCTTGACCATCCCGACCGCCTCAACATCGTCTTTGTCCCACTGGATAACGCTGCGCCCGGACATGGTGGCGTTCTCGATCGGTACGATCTGTGAGAGTGGTCGCCGTGCAATGATCATACCGCCGACATGGATCCCCAGATGTCGCGGGAAGTCGCGAATGTGTTCCACCAGTTCAAGCAGCAGTCTGACGCGGTGATCGTTGAGGTTGATCCTCAACTCTGCCAGGCGTTCGCCCAGTTCCTCACCACGTGAAAAATGGTTGAGCTGTTTGGCCAGGTGGTCCACTTCCTGGAGTGAGAAACCCAGTGCCTTGCCGACCTCGCGCACTGCCGATCGCCCGCGATAGGTAATCACCTCGCACACCATGGCGGCATGTTCGCGACCGTATCTGGCGTAGACATACTGAATGACTTCTTCACGGCGATTGTTGGCGATATCGATGTCAATATCAGGCGGCTCACTGCGATCTTCGGAGACAAACCGTTCGAACAGCAACTCCAGCCTGACCGGATCAACGGCCGTGACTCCCAGGCAGTAACATACTACCGAGTTGGCTGCCGAGCCGCGCCCCTGACAACGGATTCCGCGCTCCATGCAGAAACGGACGATATCCCAGACAATCAGAAAATACGCGGCCAACCGGAGTCTTTTGATAATGGCCAGCTCATGCTCCAGTTGACGTTTCTCGCGTTCACCGGGCTCACCGTAGCGGTCACGGGCACCCTTGTAGGCGAGGGTGCGAAGATAGCTGTCGGGCGATTCATCCTCGGGCAGGGGAAAATCCGGTAAGGAGGTCGACAACTGTGCCATGTCAAAACGACAGCGCTCGGCGATTCGTCTGGTGCTGGCCAGCGCCTGCGGCCAGCGCGCGAATACCCGGTCCATCTCGCGGGCCGATTTCAAATAGCGCTGCCCGTTGGGATACAAAAGCTGTCCGGCTGAATCCAGCGTGACATGGTGCCTGATGCAGGTCAACACATCCTGCAATCGGCGGTCCTCGGGGTACGCATAGTGAACATCGTTGGTCGCCACCACTCCTGTTTTCAACGCACCGGCAAGAGTGGCCAGTTGTTCGCACTGCGCTTCATGCTGTGGCAGGTGATGGTGCACCAGTTCCAGAAAGAAATTCTCGGGACCGAACAGCTCACGAAACTGCCGTATGTCGCGCTTAAGCTCATTGCTCTTGCTGCCGGTTCCGTTCCAGAGTGCTATCAGTCCCCTGGCATACCGACACAGTGTTTCCCACGTCACCGGTGCCTGTCCCTTCCGGCCGGCCAGGTGCGCCGTAGAGAGCATTTGAGACAGGTTGGCATAGCCCAGTTCGTTTTTGATCAGGAGAACCAGGCGACGGCTGTCGTCCAGCGTGACCGTTGCTCCAAAAATCGGCCGCACTCCGTATTTTTTTGCTGCCTGATGAAAACGGACCACACCATAAAAACCATCGCAATCGGTGAGTGCCAGACTGTCATACTCCAGTTCGGCGGCACGGGCAATCAGTTGCTCCGGGTGCGAGGCACCCTGAAGGAACGAGAAATTGGAGTGGCAGTGCAACTCGACATAGCTCATGGTGCAGCTTCCGTGGCGCGGTCAGTCAAACATTCCCTGCAGGAACCAGTGGCTGGACAATTGATCATGGTACACCAGACAACGTCGGCCGCCGGTTATTTCCGCCTCGAAATAGCGGCGGGAGTATTCCTGATGCCACCATCCCCCGGACAACTCCCATGGTCCCTGCACACGCCTGACGGATTGCGGACGGCGCTCAAGAGTAATCATCACCGGTTGTCCTGCCTGTGTCACAATTGTGACCCGACGCGGCGAGGACAACAATCGCAGACCACCGACAGGCTGGCGCGCAAAGGGATGTTTCCAGGTTGTGCGGACGTTATAAGGATCAGCAAGGCAAGTTGCGTACTGCTCAGGCAAGAACGGCAGTGAGGTATCCGCATGACCGGGCGCACATCCTGGCGATGCACCTTTTCGGTGACTGTCAAGCGTCATCTGTGCAGTTGCAAGCGGGCCGGTTCGGCTCACCAACAACTCTATTCCGCTCACGGCCGAGGGGAGTCGCTGTCGTGACAATGTCTGCGCGATCTGGCGAAGGAACGGTCTTGTCCGGATGGTGGGCGGTTCGACCGCGACCATCATGTCATGCCGGGTGCAATCGTCGAGCGTTAACCGTATCCGCAGTGCCCGGCAGCCAAGGTTGCTCGATCGGCAGTGCCGGGCCAGCAGGCTGGACAAGGGAGCCTCGAGGTGTGCCATCAACGCAGCGACCGCGACAATTGGAAAATCCAGCACCACCTGTTCACTGAGCTTGTCGACAGGACGTTCCGGAACAAACAGCTGGTAATCGCCGCCGGTGCGACGTGTGCTCAACGCCCGACCATCGTGTTCGAACCGCCGCACCAGCTCATTACTGCCGATTGCCGCCACCTGATGCACCTTTTCCAGTCCCAACAGGTGCAAACGCCGGCATGTGTCAGGATCGATATCCATCGCCTGTACCGGCAGGTCGGCGACAAATTGCCTTTCATGACCGGGCGAGACAATGTGATAGCTACCGCCCCGACACATGGCGGCGGCTGTTTGCGCCACAAACTTGTTGCCCCCGATTCCGACTGCAACCGGATAGCCCAGAGGTGATACCGCAGCAATAATCCGTTCGGCCAGTTGCGTCTCACTGCCATAGAGACGTATCAGCCCGGCGGTCTCCAGAAAACAGACCCCACGTTGTGTGCCCTCGACAAAGGGCCCCACCGTCTGCAGGGTACGGACCACCTTCCGGATGAGTCCCAGTTCCGATTGGTCATCACGCGGCAATACCACCAGATGTTCACACCGGGTATGCGCCTGGGCGACGGTCAGCCCCGGCTGTACCATCGCCTGTGCGGCGGGTTCGTTGACGGCTGTCAAACGTGCTGCCGGGTGTGCTCCCTCGGCCAGGGCGACCGGCTGAGTGCGGAGCGAGGGTTGTTCGGCCATGACGCGCTCCATGGAGAAGTTGATCAACAGGCAACAGGCGACACGCTTATTCACAGGCGGGTACCTCCAGAATAAGCCCCTCGCGGCAGATACGACTCTTGCTGACCGTGATTATCATGGTGCCATTGCGGCGGGTGACCTCCAGCCTGAGCGAAACCAGGCTCGGCGGAAGTAACCGATGCGGAGAGCGCGTTAAAAGGACCATCAGTGAACGCGCCCGAACTGTCCTGCGGCGCAACCGGTGAAGCAGTGTTTCCGACAACGGGGCAGTCTCACCGATTATGTCACATATCACGGCCCCGGCCGCATGGTGATCGAACAGCAGTTCGGCTGAGCGCAGAGCATCGGCCAGACTGTCGGGGCGTACTACGACCAGACGATCGACACGCACGCCGGAGGCCACTGCCGCCGGAACAAAGAACGAGCCGGAACGGTCGATATACCCCACGGTCCCCACGGTCGAGGCTCGCGCCAAAAGGCGCAGGGCCAGGCTGGTCTTGCCGCAACCCGGACCACCGGTTATCTCTATCACCTGACCAGCCGGAATCCCACCGCCGGCAAACAGCGTATCGAGCGGCAACAGATCGGAGCAAAAGACCGGGTTGTCGGTATCACCCGGTTGCCAGACAGCCTCCGGCCAGGTATCAGCAAGCAACTGCCGGAGTTGCCGGAAAGTGATGTGAAGTGCTGTAGTGCGGGAATTGCTGTCCATAAGTATTATCTGCCACTGCTTGTTACTACTGTTTTTTTATCGGCATAGATGCTCATATGTGCACTATCATAATAAGGGGAAAGCGCGGACTGTCAATGGCCCGTGAGGCAGGATGTGAAATCCGGTGGCAGATTGTGAAGTATGGCCAATGACCCCCAAACGCCCGAAAGCCACCTTCTTCAATGCGTCTTACTGAGAACGAAGCCCCTTATGAAGCCCTCTATCGATATCAATGCCCTGCTCGGTAACAGGCTGCTTTGCGGCTTCATCGGTGCCTGTCACCCGTCGGTATACTCGCAAATCGATGCCGGTCGGATAGGTAAAGGCTTTCTGCTGCTGATAATCATTGAGAAAGGCCGTGCTGTCAACAAAGCCGCTGGTGGCGCTGCCCATTGCCGCCACCACCCATTCCGGCTTGAAATCTCGAATGACTCCGTAGTAATCCCCCTTGCGATTGTACGGAACCACCTCGGGCGAGATCAGGCCATCGCGGTCGATCAGTCTCATGGCCGAGAAATATCCCATGTAGCCAATATCCTCCGCCGCGACGGTATCGCCCGGGTCCGCATGCGCCTTCAGGTAGTAGCCAATCGACTGATGCACCTGCTCCAGCAGCTTTTGGTACTGGCTGTAATACCTCACGGGCGTGACATTACCCGCCAGCAGGACCACTGCCAGGATCACCAGAGCTGCCCTGGAAGCTACCTCGGTACGGTTTCGCGACCACCGCATCCGCTCGGACATCCACGGCAACGACGCGCCCGCCAATATCAGAAAGACCGGGTAGATCGGTACGATATACCAAAGGAAGATGTGCGACTGATTGAAGGTATAGAAACCGATCATTCCCATGATCCAGACGACAGCGAGGCGACCGAAATTCTGCTTGTTCAGCAGCCACCAGGTGCCCGGAACAGCCAGTATCAGCATGGCCCAGCCGAACGGATTGTGCAGTCCGAGCAGGAATGAGATATTCGCGAGCGGCCCCTCGGTGCCATAGTGGCTGTACAGAGCCAGTTTGGCTGTCACTGAATTGGGAACCGGCGATCCGAAATAGTGCCACGAGAATAATACCCACGGGCCGATCAGCGTAATCGGGATCACGATCAAACGGCCCAGTGCACGGGGTTCGCGTGCCGCCCACCAGATGAACAACAGCCCCAGCAGCCAGAGTCCCTCGGGGCGGGTCACACTGGCCAGCGTTGCCGCCGCCATCGCGTAGAAGTGCTGACCGCGATGGTGGAAGTAGATTGCCGAGGTCACCAGCAGCGTGAACAGGGCTGTCTCCATACCGCCGGTATCCATCGACAGACTGCGAGGGAAAAGCGCGTACAGCAGCACCGGCACCCAGTACCAGAGTGTGAAACGAAGCGACTGGGCCAGCCGCAGCACGATGATGGCGGTGAATCCTGAACACAGCAGCGACACCGCCAGTGAGGCCTTGTACACGGAGATACCCGCAGTAGCAAACAGCGACAGTATCAACGTGAAAAGCGGTGTGGTGGTCCCCAGTACCCGCTCACCAGGATTGTAGACGAATCCGTGGCCGTTGGCTATGTTCTCGGCGTAGCGGAAGGTGATGAAAGCATCATCGATTACAAAACCAGTATGGTAGTGGAACAGGATACGGGCCGTGATGGCGAAAAAGAAGGCCATCGCCATTTGTCGTTGATCTCGTCTCACGAGTTGAATATAGGCGTTGAGCAATCAGGCTGTCAATGAACAGCCACCTGTGAATGGGTCAGGGCGCCTGTGCCGGCCGCTGACGTGGGGTGTCGTTGTATGGTCGGTGCATCCCCCGTGATTTCTCTTTGAAGTACTTGCGGGTATAGCCTGCAATCACTCCTGAGAGGGCCAGCAGGGCCACGAGGTTCGGAACGGCCATCAGCCCGTTGGCAATATCGGCGAAGGTCCACGCGGCCTGCAGATCCACCCGCGCCCCGATGAGTGTGAAAAGGAGATAGACCCACAGATAGGGTTTCTTGGCACCGGAGCCGAACAGGTACTCTATTCCCTTTTCACCGTAGTATGACCACGTGACCACGGTGGAGAAAGCGAACAGCAGGATGGCCACCACCACCAGCCAGCGGCCGTAGAGCGGGAGCGCGTCATTGAATGCCGCCATTGTCATCGGGGCACCATTCAGACCGCTGTCCCACTTGCCGGCGATCAGGATTACCAGCGCTGTCATCGTGCAGATCAGGATGGTGTCAATGAACGGGCCCAGCATCGCCACCAGACCTTCGCGGACCGGTTGCTCAACTTTGGCCGTCGAATGTGCCATAGGTGCCGACCCCAGACCGGATTCATTCGAGAACAGCCCCCGTTTCAATCCCCAGGATATGGTTAACCAGACCGTTGCCCCTGCGAAGCCACCGGTGGCAGCGGTTGGGTTGAAGGCGTGGTAGAAGATCATCCTGAACGAGGGCAGGATGTGTTCGAGGTTGAGCAAGAGGATTACTATGGCCGTAAGAATGTAGAGCACCGACATAAACGGTACCAGATACGAGGCCACTTGGCCGATCCGCTTGATACCTCCCAGAATGACCATGCCTACACAAACGGAGATGATAATGCCGATCACCCAGCGCCACATGCCCTCGTCGGCCGTACTGACTCCGAAAGCATCGACAACCGAGTGCGCTACCGTGTTGGACTGCACCATGTTGCCGATCCCGAAAGCAGCCACAGCGGTACACAAGGCGAACATATAGGCCAGCGGCCGGGCGTACCGAGGGAGGCCCATCTCGATGAAGTACATTGGTCCCCCGCGGATGTTACCGTCTTTCTCGACTTTGCGGTGCGTGATGGCCAGCGTGCAGGAGGTATACTTGATCGCCATGCCAAAGAACGCTGAAACCCACATCCAGAAGATGGCCCCGGGGCCGCCGAAGTACAGGGCAGTGGCCACACCGCCGATATTGCCGATACCGATAGTAGCGGACAGGGCTGCCGAGAGGGCCTGAAAGTGGGTTAACTGGCCCTTGTGGGCGGGATCGTCGTAGCGACCCGTCATTATACCCACTCCGTGGGGAAAACCGCGGAGTTGAATGAAGAGCAGGCGGAATGTCAGAAAGACGCCGGTGCCCAGAAGAAGGGCGACCAGAGGCAGCCCCCAGACCCAGCCGGAGATTGTTTCGAGGAAGTGGTTGACGGTTTCCATCATGCTGCAACCACGGATAGGCACCATGATACCACGAAGCAAGCAAAAAAAGTCTGCACAACCGGCGTAACTGAAAGCAGACAAACCGCTTGACGCACCTGACAAGGACCGGTATTTTGAAGAGAGTAGTACATATCAAGGTTGCTACAGCCAATTGCTCAGATAGACTAACCGACTGGTTACCAGACCATACACCAGACCACCGCGCCGATCCGCCCGTTACGAGGGATAATCGGCCTGTCAGACCAAGGGAGTAGATCGTATGCCGTTGCGCACAAGTGCCGGATGGCCCATCCTGTTTTTGCTTGCCCCCGTTATCGTCTTTGCCCTCGTCGTCGTAGCGCCCCAAACGGCAAACGCACATGACATAAGCCTTGATCAAGTGATTGGTCAGGCGGGGATTGATTCCATTGCGTCTGAACGCGAGGTGCAGTTTGTGATTCGTCTGACGAATTCTACCGGCACCAATATCAACGGATTGTCCAACGGTTTTCGGCTGTATTCCTACCAGCTCATCAATTGGCAGCCGATTACAGCTGACACGATCAGTCTCGGATGGGATAACTGGTTCACCTTCATCTCCGGCATTCTCTATCGCTCCGCCAATGGATCCAACGCCGACACCGTTGCCTTTTATGGATCCGACGCCGGAGAGGCAGGAATCCCGACCACTTTCGACGGTCAGGTATGGCGCATCCACACCGCGTTTCCGGCCAGCGCGGTCGGCGCCGAGGTTTGCCTGGATTCCTGCTACTATCCACCCGGAGGTACCTGGTTGTGGGCCACCGACGCCGGCAACACGGAGATCGTGCCGACCTGGAGCGGCCCGCACTGTTTTACGATCGTCGACGTCCCCAATGTGCCGCCGGGAATTACCAACAACCCGGACTCCATTATCGGCAACCACTGCGACGTGCTCAGCTATCAGTTTGAGGCCATAGATCCTGATTCCGGCGACACCGTTACGTGGGAACTGATTGATGGTCCGGGGAGTATCGGTGCCTCCACCGGACTGTGGCAATACCAGCCGAGCCCGGCCGATGTCGGCCAGGTGCTGAGCCTTGCAGTGCGCGCCTGCGACGGCCTCGTATGCACTGACTCGGCTGTCACCAAGGTGATCGCCACCAACCTGCCCGCCGAGTTCACGGATTTCAATTCTGGTTGTCAGGAAACCGTTATTGGCTACCAGGCCGACAGCATTACACATCTGCTGCGAGCGATCGGTGTCGACTGCGATGATCCCATTTTCAGCATTTCCGGCACAACCCCGGCAGTCGCCGGCACCTACGACATTGATCCTGCCAGCGGCAGCTTTGTCTTTGTACCGGCTCTGACCGATGTCGACACAGTGACCTTCCATGCCCGGGTTGAAGACCAGTTTGGCGAGGGTGAGCAGTGCGATTTCTATGTCAAGGTCCTCCCCCACGAGCCGCTGCCGGGAATCACTTTTTCACAGATCGACTGGAAACTGTCGGATGGCTCGTACCAAACCAACTCCGACTGGGGCCTGCTGGAGATCGACGTTCCTGCGCTGACCTCACAGAAGCGACTCGGCTCTGGCTTCGTCAATGTACTGTCCGACCGGGGTTGGGTAGTGCCCAATATACCGATCGACAGCGCCGCACTTCCTGACACGATTCACTGCTGGTTCGAATTGAGCGATACCTCGGGCGCCAATGTCACCTCACTGCAGGCACGCGTGGAGTTCACACCGAACCCGATCGACAGTTTCCACGGGACACTCATTGTCGACTATCCGGTGGGAACCAGCGTGCACAGCCTTGGGGCGGTGGGAGGTGACATAAGCTATGTCGGTGTTCCGCCGGGCCCGATACTGGCAGTGCCGGTTCCCGGCCTGAGTCCGGAGACATACAACCAGCCTGATACGTTCAACATTCAGGTTCAGGCAGCCAATAACCAGTGCGCTCCGATGGCTGCCGCCAATTCACTGGCGTACCTGAAGGAGCGCTTCGGTCTGAGCGTTCCGCACTATCACGGGCCGGGGCTGCGCGGCGATACCACCTTGGTTGGGCAGCTCGACTCACTTATGGGACGCACGGTCATTGACCGCAGTGATGGCGGCGGGGTCACGGCCACGGAGTTCCTCTCCGGCAAAATGGCCTACCTGAATGACAACGATCTTCGCGGTAAGGTCATCCTGCGCCACCAGGGGACGGGAAGTCAGCCATACACCTTCCCGACAGGGGCCCACTATGAGGCCAACCGCATGCGCTCCGCCAACAATGGGGAGCACGTCACCTACGAGTGGGTACGCGAGCAGATACTCAACGGCGAGGACGTGGAACTGGGTTACGGTCACTACGATACTGACGGCGTACGCCATGGGGGGCACGCCGTGCGGGTGACGGGATGTGCCGATATTGGCGGCGTACGGTACCTTTGGCTGCTTCACGATGCCGAACAGACCGATGAGGATCCTTCGGACAACCGGGGCCTGCAGAATCTGCTGGTCCGCCTCGGTGGCGGCATCCCGCTGAATTTCGGCAGCAATGACGTGCGTATCGAATGGGCACACTCGGAGTCGGCCGACTCCGATCGCGACAGCATTGTAGATCTGCTGGATAACGCCCCTTACCTGTACAACCCCCGCCAGGAGGATCTCGACTCCAATGGTATCGGCGATGTTGCCGAGAGCGAATTCCTTATGCAGGATACGCTCGGCGGATACTCCATGTTCGGCTCCGGCTATGTTGTCAGTTCGGACACTCTGGACAACCCGCTGCCGGGCAACCCGACTGTCAAGGACATGTGGTACGTGGGCGGGTTCTTCAACTCCGGCGAGGATACCAGCCGCGTGGTTGTGAACTTCTCGTGGATAGACGATCAGGGTATCGAGCAGTTCAGCCCGCTGAAGGACACCACCTGGATCGGCCCGCAGGACTTGCGGGAGATTTTCGGGTCGCACTTCCTTGAGTATTGCCCCGAACAGCTGCGAGTCCATATCACGCTGCTCGAGGGAATGGGCGTTATTACGGTTAACAGCGTCTTCTATCATATCTGCTACGACGGTGGCGGTTGCTGCCGGGGAATCCGTGGGAATGTCGATGGTGACCCCAATGATCTGGTCAACATCTCGGATATGACCTACCTTGTCGCGTACTTGTTCTCCGGCGGAGCGGAACCACCGTGTTACGAGGAGGGGGATGTCAACGGCGACTCGATTATCAATATCTCGGATATGACTTATCTTGTCGCTTTCCTGTTCAGTGGTGGCCCCTCCCCTGCCGCCTGCCCGTAACAGGCGCAAGGGCCAATGAGAGCCCGGGCAATGACACTCACCTGACATTGCCTGAACCGGAACATAACTTGACTCGGGCTGTAAGAGGTGACATACTGCAGGTCCAGTTGATGGTCTGCCAGTTTCACCGCCCGAGACCACACCGATCAGTTTCAGGGGCACGATATCGTGCCACAGGGGGACAGTAATGGGGATAACAGCTTTCGCCCCTTGCGGGGCGAATGCGTGCGTGTACTCACGGGGCCGCCTCTAAGCCGGGCGGCCTTTTTTTTGGCCCAGGGGCAGTTCTCCCATTGCGGGCCAAAGAAATGGGGCCGGCTTGCACCGGCCCCGACAGGTCAGGCTGTTTTAATCCGCTGACCCTATCCCGACGGGCATCGCGCCCGCCCTTGTTGGATATATCGACATCAAACCGCGTGCCGGCCACAAAACCGCGCCAAATCGTCATTTTGGGCGCGCACTCTGTGCAAAAATATGGCTTGGGGTCCACAAATGTTTGGGTTTTGTCAACGGCCAAGTCGATCTGAACCGCCCCGACAGGGATAAGTCGTTGAATCACAGTGATTCTGCCTGTTCAAGATCAGAGCAGGCGGATCCGCTTTTATCGACCTCGCGCCCCAGCCCTGTGACAACCCATCTAACACCTACCCTATGGGGCGCAAAAACCCGGCGATCACGGATTGAACGCCAGACCGCCGGGCCTCTTGAAAACCACACCGACCCGAAGGCCAGTGCTATCAGCAATGTACCTTTGGGATCGGTTTCGAACAACCGTTTTCGGAAGGAACAGGAAAATGCTGAAAGACGAGATTTTGGACCTCATCGTCCAAGAGGTTCAATCCAGATGCGATGAGGGCGTCGACGAGGTGATCGACGACGTTCTGTCCAACGATATCCCAAGCCATTGGGATATTAAGAAATCGATGTTGCGGGCAGCCGCCAAGATGGTGGCAAAGGGGGGGACATGCTAAAGCTCCTCGCAGAAGACATCGAGAGGGCGCAGGCCCTCCATGCACAGCGACTCGCTGACATCATCGAGTCGTTCTCGGCAGTCAGGTACCTCGACATCGACAAGATAATCGATGACGCTACGCCCAACCAGCACATGGTTGTGGACATTCTCGTCGCCCGGCTGGAGGCGGCGGAGGAAGGGAGCAAGTGATGACAAACATCCACACAATCTCCCACCGCATCAGTACTGAGACGCTGGTGCGGGTAGACCGGCTGGCCAAGCGCCAGCGATGGAATCGCTCCCAAGCCCTGCGCGCGCTGATCGAATACGCGGTAGAGAAGACCGCGAACAACCCG
>Ga0334890_1004241_pt1 | contig 13414 bp, 10 predicted proteins | sample GraSluR1_MG_3_FD_207220 | JGI IMG/M metagenome (GOLD analysis project Ga0334890, IMG submission 207220) | Sludge microbial communities from methane-producing bioreactor in Wageningen University, Netherlands - Granular Sludge_31_08-R1 | ecosystem: Engineered > Bioreactor > Anaerobic >... | reverse complement strand
GCAAAACCTATTTTAGTGGAGATCTGGTGCCGATCAACTATTCTTTTGTTAAAGTGTCAGGTGGCTAGGATCTGTTGAACATTGTCTTTCGATCCAAAGCAATAATCCCCAAGATGGAGAACATCATCATCTGGTGAAACCAGCCGGTTCCAGTTTTCGATAATCATGTCCTGCCAATTTTCTGGGCGATTGCAGTATTTCCCAATGTTTATATGAAAGAAATGGGTATCTGAAACAATCCAGGTTTCAGGGGTGATTTTGATTTCAGGTTGAGTGTTCATAAGAGTTGTTTACCTTTTTACAATTTCAAATCCCAGTGTTTGCACAGGTTAGCTCATTCGATTCAACATAACTGTTTTTCATCATTTATCCCCGTGAAATTTATTTCCATTAATATACAATTATTCCATATGTAGCGAAATCTGTGTTTTCTTTCTGGGAAACCACCAAGATCAACTTGCCCTCACATAAACACCCCCCTTATTCTTCACTCCCCCACACCCGGCCAAACAGGCTACACAATAGACAACATAGACGCAATAGACAGAACATATGTTTCATTTTTAACGAAAAAATGTTACAATGAATCCACACCGCACCTTACCAAATGAATATCTGTTGGGTTGCCACAATACCCCATCACAGGAGAGTATTATGGCAAGGCAAACCTCAAAATCCCGAATTTCGCATCGTGGGCATAATGAAGGTTCTTTCCGGAAAACCAAATCCGGCAAGTGGCGGGCATGGGCCACGCTGCCATCCGGGCAGCGCATCAGCAAGACCCACCCCACCAAAACCGCCGCGCGCTCCTGGGTTCTGGAAGTTCAATCTGAAAAGGAAGATTTCTGCTCAAAGCACCAGTCACTGGAAGCATATATCCGTGAATGGTTCGCTATGCATGCCTCCCAGATCAAGGAGTCTACGCAGGATGATTACCAAAAGCTGATCGACAAATACATCATCCCGCACCTCGGCAGTATCGCACTGGATGACCTGCGCCGTTCCACTTTCGACAGGTTCTATCTCGAATTACAAAACGACGGCGTGGGAAGTTCACAGATCCGGTACGTCCACCGCGTATTGCATAAAGCGCTGCAGGATGCCGTTGAAGATCGAACATTGCAATATAACCCGGCGCACGGTGCCAAGCAGCCGAAGAAGTCCAAACCTTCACGCCGACCCGCCCCGCTCAGCGAGGCACAGACCATTCACCTGGTCACGACCGCCATGCAGACACCGATTGGTCCAATGATCTATCTGGCCGTCAAAACTGGCATGCGGCAGGGCGAACTGTTCGCGCTAATGTGGGACGACATCGATGACCATAATCGACAGATCCATGTGCAGCGCAACCTGCACCGCGTGAACCGGAATGGCAAGACAATCTATGAATTCTGTACCCCAAAAACAGCCACAAGCTGCCGGACGATCACTGTTGGTGAAAAGACCATTGAGGTGCTCAAAATGCAGCACCAGGCAATAGAGCTCAACAAAGCTCTTGCTGGAAAGAAATGGAAGGAAATGGATCTCGTCTTTCCGACGAGTGTGGGAACGCCACAGAACCCGAGCAATATCAACAAACAGTTCCATGATCTGCTGGAAAGCGCCGGTTTAAAGCGTATCCGCTTCCATGACATGCGCCACATTGCAGCCTCGATCATGCTCACCCACGGCGTACCGATCATGACCGTTTCCCACATCCTTGGTCATTCCCAACCCAGCACCACGCTGAACATGTACGGGCATCATTTCAATGCCATCAATGTGCAAACTGCTGTGATGATGGACGACATCTTTGAAACAGCACAGCCAAGTCCGCTGCCAGACGGTTTTCAAAAACTGGCTAGCAAAAAAAACGCCAACCTTAAAGAAGGCTGGCGAAAAAGCTAAAACGTTTTGCACACTTTTGCACGATTCTCAAATGAGAGGGTCTGGCAACCACCGAAAAACCACCATATGTGGGGGTCTCAAGACCCTAAACCCCCACATATAGGCGCCCCCGGGGCGACTCGAACGCCCAACCAACTGATTCGAAGTCAGGTACTCTGTCCATTGAGCTACGGGGGCCTGAACAAATTATTATACCTTAAAACGCCTGCTCAGGGCGTTTTTTATTCGGTTATGCGCGGGTTGAACCAGAAGGTGTAATCGCCTTCCGGGCCGCCGTCGGTTTGGACATAGAAGTTGAAGCCGATGTCCTGGCCGACCAGACCCAGGTCTTGCAAATTGATGTTGACTTCCTGAGTATATCCGTCATAGAACTCGGCGTACTCGGCCAGCGGGACTTCGGTGCCGTCTTCGGTGGTGTAGGTGATCTTCATCAGAACCTTGCATTGTTCATACCCAAACTGGCAGCCCACCAGGCTTTGCAGACGCGCCCCGGAAAAGATGCGGATCGGATTGAAACGCCCGACGATCTGACTGTTCTGTGTAAGGGGCGGCACCATCACCAGCGAAGGGTTGGCCGCGATGCTGTTTTCCATGTTCAGAGTAGGATAGCCCAGATAGTATCCATCCGCGCTGCCTTCCACGCTGGGGCAGTAGAGCAGGTTATCATTGGCCGTCCAGCTTGCGCTGCACAGATTATTCAGAAAGTAATACTTGTTATCCACATTGATGTCAACATAGAGCGGCTTGTTGTCCGCCCCAACGCCAAACATGCTGCCGTCGGGGCTGCGAATCTTAAAGAAACCCACGTAATCCCCCTTCTCCAGCGGGGCAACCAGCTCCACCGAGATCAGCCCCAGCGCGCCGGGGGCCACCGGGTTGGTGACCAAAGCTCTGGCTGCCGGCGCACCCATCTGGTCGCCGGAAAGAAAGACCAGCTCATACTCACCGTTCCAGGTGGTGATGCCGTCATTTTGCAGCGCCCAGGTTTTCTTGAAAGTGGTTCCCGGCGGGATAAAAGTACCGTCAGAAATGGTGATGTCGCTGAGGAAGGTCGCCACGTCCCAGCCGGCGGCTCCGCCGTTGGTGGGCACAGGTGTTGCCGCGGACAGGGTTGCAGTTGCAGCTTTGGTCGGTTCGGGCGTGGCAGTGACCACGATCGGTTCACATTCACCGGCCAGGTCGGTTTTAACAACTTCCACCGTTGCCGCCACCGCCAGATCGACCATCGCCTGCAAATCCTGCATTGGGTCAGCTTCCGACGCAGCGCCGCACGCGCTGAGCAAAACGGTCATCACGATCATCACGGTCGTCCATTTCCATATCTTAGTCATCGTTCACCTCTATCCTTGCATCCGCCTGCCGCCCCCGTAGGAGTTGCCAGATCAACATACCAATTGCTGCGCCGCCCGCATCGACCAGCAGGTCAAAACCCTCTCCCCAGCCAGGCAGACGTCCAGCGCCCCATAATTGTAACCCTTCCTGGGTCAAAGCCACAAGCAGGACTATCCCCCACACATATCCCTTGCGCAGACGATCTGCGAACAGCCAAAGCAGCCCCAAGACCAGCACGGCATACAACGCGGCATGCATGGCGATATGCACCCACAGCGGAGAAAAAACGCGGTTGAACCATTCATTCCATACAGGATCAACCCGACTGGCCCAGGCCATCGGGAACAGGATGCCCGCCAGCCAGAACGCCAGTCCCGCGATGGCCCACCCTTTCTTCCCCCAGCGGTCAGGATTTCCCAACAAACACCTTCAGAAAGCGTTTGATCTTGACCGGACTGCCGGCCAGCATGGCCTGGGCATGAAACAGGCGGCTGACACTCGCCACAATCCATACCACCATTGCAGCCATTAATACCGCCGCCAGCCAAAGCTGCCAGCCCGGTACTGTCCCCGCGGTTAAGCGGGTCATCATGATCACCGGAGCGGTCAAGGGAAACAAACTCAGTACAATGCTGAATGTGCTGTCAGGAGCAGTAATGATGAAATTAAAGAAAACCAGGCACAAGATCAACGGTGAAGAAACCAGCAGGGAGAATTGAGAGGATTCCTTGATATTAGGGACGAGCGCCCCCACCCCGGCCATCAAACTGGCATAGATGCCATAACCCAGCAAAAAATAAACCAACCCCCATAACAAGGTGCGCAATGGCAGATCGGCCGCCGAAAGGCCGAAAGATTGTCCACTGACACGCAGCAGCACCCCGGCGCTTGCCAGCCAAAAGCCGGTTTGCAACAAGCCCGCCAGCCCCACCGCAGCTATTTTTCCCGCAATCAATTCCACTGGACGCAGGGAGGTTAACAAACCTTCCAGCACCCGGTTTTCTTTCTCCGAAGTAACGCTGCGCAGCAAACTGCTGGCATTGCCAAAGATCAGCATGTAAAACAACATCGTCATTGCATAAGGTAAATAATAACTGGCCCCCGTAAACGGGTTACGCATGACATCCGGCCCCTCCTGCTCCACTTCCCGCTGCACCAGCATCGGGGTTTGCAGGCGCTCCACCAGGTACGCATCGCCGCCGGTCAGATTATAGGCCAGCAAAGTTTCAATCTCCGTACTGTTGGATACCTGCTCCATAAAATTATTCGATCCGCCGAATTTTTCCACCATCCCGATTTGCAAATAATCGGCCGGGATGCGGAAATACGCCGCGATAACACCCGCCGAGAGCGCATGTTCTGCGGCCTCCACGCTATCATAAGGCAGCAGGGTTTCCTGCAAATCCGCCGGCACTTCCTCTACCAGGCCGCTGTGATCGACAAAGCCCATGATCGTCCTCTCTTCCGGCGCAGTCAGAAGATCTTCCACTACGGATTCAGTGGGCGCTCCTCCCCCCAGGCGGGTTACCAGCGTGATGACAATAAAAGCCACCAGCGGTACCAGAAACAGGGTCAGCAAAAAAGACCGGCGGTTCAAAATCGTTTTCAGCTCATGTTGAAAAACCAGCAGGAATTTGTTCATTGTCCCCGTCCTTTTCTCTGAAATAAATCCCGCAGATGCAGCCGCTTGTCATATTGCAGCATCCCGCGCCGGAAAGCATAACTTGCCAGCCATAAGGCGCCCGCGGCAGAAAGGGTTAACAATCCAAAGGACAAACCGATCTGCCACACAGGCACTTGCGTCACCGCCATCAACACAGGCATCGTCATCGGCGCGGTAGGAGGAAGAATGCTTAAAATCATCACCAGAGCACTGTGCGGTTGAAGCATGATCTGCTGCATAAAGAAAACAGGCAAAATGAACAGCAGGGTCATGATTGCGGAGACCTGCTGTGCTTCGCGGCTCTCCGTAACCGAAGCGCCCAGGGCCGTTAACAAGGCAGCGAACAGCAGCACTGCCAGCGCAGACAGCCCCAACGAAACAAAAATCAGGCTCCCATCCCAGATCGCATTCACCAGCGCAGGAGACAGCACGGCGGCCAAGCTCACCCCCAGGATGGGCACACTGCCCCACACCAGCAATTGGGTCACACCCACTGCCAGGTTTCCCAAAATCTTGCCCGTCATCAACTGCATGGACGAAACCGAAGTGATCAAAATCTCCACCGTGCGGTTGGTCTTTTCGTCAATCACCGCAGTAAGCATGTACCCGCTGGTAATGGAAAGGATGATCAAAAACAGGAAGGAAAAAACCGCGGCCAGGATGATCTTCAAAAAACCTTGCTCATTGGGCCGGCCAGTCAGTTGATCCTGACGGATGAACCGTATGATCGGCCCTGCCAAAAGCCGCTCCGCCGTATCAGGAGGTTGGTCAGCGACCAGATTGCGCCGCAAGAATCTCTCCATCGCGTTCCCGGCGTTCTCGCTCGGCACCCGTTTGGCGACCATGCGCACCTGACCGGTCTGAAAATAATCCGGCGCCACCACATATAAAGCCTGAATGTGCTCATCCTCCACTGCGGCCCGTCCGCTGGCTTCATCCGCAAAAGGCAGCACAGCCACGCTTTGGGAAAAGCGTCCAGTATCTTCCGTTTGCACAACCGGAAGAATCAGCTTTCCGGTAAGGTCCACATACCCGATCGGTGTCGTATTTACCAAAAATGCCACAGAAGCAAATCCTGCCAATGCAGAAAACAGAAGGATCAACAAAGGGGTTAACAGCACCAGCAAAAAGCGTTTCCGAAAAACGACCCGGCGATACTCAAAGCGTGCCACTTTCCATATCCCGGCCAGCATCAGTTCGCCTCCTCATTCACCACCTGAATAAAAATCTCTTCCAACGAAGGCGCAGCGACAGCGAAACGCTCCAAAGAAATATTGTGGGCCACCAGCGTATGCAGCAATTGGTCGGCAGTTACACCTTCCACCAGGTGCAGCCGGGTCTCACCATTTTGCACTTCCTGAGAAGCCACCCCCGGCAGCGCTGCCGGCAGCGGCAAGAGCGAGCGTACCATCACCGCCTGCGTGGCATACTGCCGGCGGATGTCCGCCAGCTTGCCATACAGAACCAGTTGGCCGCGGTTGATCAGGGCAATCCGGTCACACAACGCCTCTACCTGGTGCATCTGATGGGTACACATCACAATCGTTACGCCGCGTTCCCGCTCCTGGCGAAAGATATCCTTTACCATTTGCGTATTGACCGGGTCCAACGCCGTAAAAGGTTCATCAATGAAAATCAAATCTGGCTGATGGATCAGGGTAGCAATCAACTGCGCCTTCTGCTGCATACCTTTGCTCAATTCCTTGACCTTTTTTTTGCGGTATTGCGCCAGATCAAAACGCTCCAGATATTGTTGCAAGCGCTCCCGGGCTTCCGGGCGGGAAATGCCTTTTAAGGAAGCCAAATACAGCAGGCAGGTCTCCAAAGGAATGTCCTGATACAGTCCGCGTTCCTCCGGCAGATAGCCAATTCGTTTCTTGGTATCCTCATTCACCGCGCCGCCCAGCAGGCTGACCGTACCAGAATCGGGTTTGTAAATATCCAGCATGATGCGAATACTGGTTGTCTTGCCCGCGCCATTCGGCCCCAGCAGCCCAAAGATCTCTCCCCGCTCCACGCTAAAGGAGACATCATCCACAGCTTTCATGCTGCCAAAAGACTTGCTGATCTGATTGACTTCAATCACGCTCATTAAATTCTTCCTCCAGGTTCCATCCAGTACAAAAGGTGCAAAAAAACCAAATCGTCATTCCATAAATTATTTCAACACAATTGTACCGGAAATTTATGCTGTGGCATCCTCCGTCTGGTGGATTTTGACAGGGCCACATTGCTGATATCAAATCTGGACAAGTGGATCTTCCCCACGGGATGGCCGTCAGCGGGGAGACTGTGATTGATGGGCAACAAAAAAAGACCGACTACATAGTCGGTCTTTTTTGTTTATATTCCGTAGCCAGCCTGGGCTCAGACAGCAACACCGGCTTCTGCCAGAGATGCCCCCGCCATCAGCAGGCCCAACTGTTCACGATTGGTCTCTTCCATATCCACCACCGCCACAACCTCACCGCGATACATGACCGCAATCCGGTCAGAAAGCGCCATGATCTCATCCAGCTCTGCTGAAACCAGCAGCACAGCCAAACCCTCATCCCGCATCTCAACAATCTTGTGATGAATGTATTCGATTGAGCCAACATCCAGACCACGGGTAGGCTGGTTTGCCACCAGCAGCTTCACCGGCCGCGAAAGCTCACGCGCCACAATCACCTTTTGCTGGTTACCACCCGACAGGGTGGAAGCCGCAACAAACGCACTGGGCGTACGCACGTCATATTGCTCAATCAACTTTTCAGCATTTTCTGCAATAGCTGCTTGCTGAACCCAGCCTGCCTTGTTGGAAAATGGCTCTTTATAATACGTGCATAACACCAGGTTATCTGTAAGTGGATAAGGAAGCACTAACCCATGCCGCTGACGGTCTTCGGGAATGTGGGCCATACCGGCTTCGGTCAAAGGGCGGGGCGTTTTGTTGGTCTGGTCTTCGCCGCACAACCACACATACCCCTCATACACAGAACGCAGCCCGGTGATCGCTTCCACCAGTTCGCGCTGCCCGTTACCCTGCACACCGGCCACGCCGAGAATTTCACCGGCGCGAACGTCCAGAGAAACACCGCGTACCGCTTCAATATGGCGGTCATCCAATACAATCAAATCTTCTACGCGCAAAACCTCACCCGCTGGAGTAGCTTCGCCTTTATCCACCTCCAGCAAGACTTCACGCCCCACCATCATCGCCGCCAGCTCCATTTCATTGGTCTCTTGCGGCCGGGAATGGCCCACAATCCGTCCGCCACGCAGCACGCTGATGCGGTCAGCGGCTGCCATAACTTCTTTCAGTTTATGCGTAATGAAGATGATCGACACACCTTGTTCGGTCAGTTTATGCATGATGCTGAACAGATCCGTCGCTTCTTGCGGAGTCAATACCGCTGTGGGTTCATCCAGAATGAGGATTTCGGCATGGCGATACAAAGCCTTGATGATCTCAACACGCTGCTGCTCGCCCACTGCCAAATCCCCCACCATCGCATTGGGATCAATATCCAGCCCATACAAGTGAGATAATTCACGCACCTGCCTGGCAACCGCAGTCCGGTCCAGAAAACCACCTTTCACCGTCTCTGCCCCAAGCATGATATTCTCAGTAACGGTAAAGACCGGTATCAGCATAAAATGCTGATGAACCATGCCAATACCGGCATCAATCGCATCTTTGGGGGATTCAAAAGTCAGCGCTTTGCCCTGAATCCTGATCTCGCCTTCATCGGGCTGTAACAAACCATACAACATATTCATCAGGGTTGTTTTGCCAGCACCATTTTCCCCCAGCATGGCGTGGATCTCGCCTTTTTCCAGGTCAAAATTTACATTATCGTTTGCCAGAACACCGGGGAATTGTTTGGTAATGCCGATTGCCTCAAGGACTTTGCTCATCTGTCTTTCTCCAGGTACGCCAGATTTTTGGGTTATAACCGTCGTGGCAATTGCAAAATCGCCTCACGCTCTTCCAAAATTAACCGATTTCACATAGTTGTAGAAGTATATCAGGGTACAGAAATCAACGCAAGTCGGCTTTTCATTACGGGAGCAGTCAATCAGGGATCGGGAAAAACCAACTGCGGAGTGGCGAGCAACGCAAAGTGATGTACCCGCCCCTGAAACGCAGTCCCGCGTTATGTGTTATGCAGGGTGCTAACCGTACCCTGCATAACGCGATACAGTATAATTAAGTCCTGCCCCGATTATTATTCAAACCCGGCAAAAACACAATATCAGGAGGATTTCCATGTCCATGACATCCCGCGAGCGCGTGCTGACCACCCTCAAATTTCAGGAACCAGACCGCGTGCCCATCGTTCTCGGCGTCAGCAACGCCACCGGCATCAAAATGCGCCCTTACCAGCGGCTGAAAGAACTACTCGGCATCCAGGCACCCGACAAGTACGTCTATGACTGGCCCGAGCTGGGCACCGCCCTGCCCGATGAAGCCACCATGCAGCGTCTGCACAGCGACGTGCGCGGCGTGCTCGACCGCCTGCCCAAAGCTGTCTTTGAGCGCAACCTGAACCGCCCTGAACACGCTGACTGCATTGACGACTGGGGCACAGGCCAAAAAGAAATTGAACCCGGCATCTGGTATCCCGGTATCCATCCTATGGCCGACGCCAGCACCATCGAAGACATCGAAAACTACCCCAACTGGCCCGACATGGATGATCCCTACCGCGTGTCTCATGTGGCCGAAGAAACCAGAAAACTGGCCGAAGAAAACCAGTATGCCATCATGGGCACCCCCTGGCTGCTGTTTCCCTTTGAGCGCGCCTTTGCCCTGCAGGGCATGGACAAATTCCTGCTCAACATGGCCATGAACCCGGATTTTTCCATCGCCCTGCTGCGCAAAAACCTGGAACTGTGCAAGACCCTCATGGGGCATTTCCTGGATGCCGCTGGCGACAACCTCGACATCATCAAGATCGGCGATGACCTCGGCACGCAGGAAAAACTGATGATCTCGCCGCGCATGTACCGCAAGATCCTCAAGCCTATTCACGCCGAGTTGATTTCCTTCATTAAAGAACGCAGCAACGCCAAAGTCTTCTTCCACACCGACGGCGATGTGTTTGACCTGATCGATGACTTCATCGAGATGGGCATCGATATCCTCAACCCCATCCAGACCTCGGCGGGCAAGATGTCCAACCTGGAAGCACTAAAAGAGAAGACCTACGGCAAAATGGCCCTGTGCGGCGCCGTGGATACCCAGCACATCCTGCCTCACGGCACCCCCGAAGAGGTAGAAGCCGAAGTCAAGCGCGTGGTCGAGATCCTCGCCCCCGGCGGCGGGTTCATGGTCGCCTCGGTACACACCATCATGCACGAAGTCCCGCCGGAGAACATCCTCGCCATGGTCGATGCCGTGGTCAAATACGGGAAATACTAAAAACTACCCTCCCCCCTGACGTATCATTCAGCTTTACAAAACATTTCGCCCTCTCCCACCGCCTTTCGGCGCGGGAGAGGGCATTTCGTTAAAGGCAAAAACTACCCCTGTAGGGACAGGCTTCCAGCCTGTCCGCCAACCGCGTAAATTATTCTGGTCTGTAAAATCAAATTCCCCCCAGCCTTTAAACCACCCGTGAGACTGCCACGTGTACAATAAAATTACACTACCACCATACATTGAATAACGACATGACAATAACCTGTCTGCAGAAAAGTCTCAGCCAGGTTGAGACCGTTGGGGATATGTTTCCTCCTCAATCGGATGACGGAAGGCCTCCCGCAGGTTTCGAAAGAGGAACCTGCTGGTTCCATCAAGCACGGAGCTTCTTCACATTGTATTCAAGCTCTAACCTGCGGGAGGCTTCACCCCGCATTGATTAAAATTCCTGCCAGCGCATCCTTTCCCTCTCCCGCTTGCCAGGAGAGGGCGATCACGACGCAAAGCACCGTGATCGGGTGAAGGCACAAAAAAAATCCCCCGCTCGGATGAGCAGGGGATCATCATTAATCTATACGCAATTTATTCCTTGTCGTACGGCACGCCATCTGCGGCCGGGGCCTGGGTGCGGCCAACCACACCGGCCAGCACGACCATCGTCACCAGATACGGCGCCATCAGCAAAAATTGTGACGGGATCGGCACCTTGAGAATCGCCAGCTTGGAAGCCAGCGCATCCGCAAAGCCGAACAACATACCCGCAGCAAAGGCACCCCCTGGCACGAAATTGCCGAAGATCATGGCTGCCAGAGCAATAAAACCGCGCCCGGCCGTCATCACTTCATCAAAGCGCCCCACCGAGCCGAGGGTAAAATAAGCACCGCCGAAACCGGCCATCATCCCGCCCAGCACAACCGCCATATAGCGCGTGCGATAAACGTCGATACCCAGCGTATCCGCGGCCTTGGGGTGTTCACCCACCGCGCGCAGGCGCAAGCCCCAGCGCGTGTAATACAGCGCCACGGTCAACACCACGATGAAGATAAACATGGCATACACGAACATATTGTTGCTGAAAAGGATCGGACCAATGAAAGGAATCTTTGACAATCCCGGAATCTGCCAGGTTGGAAAGCGGCCCGGATTATTCAAATATTGATATTTCTGCAGAAATTTTGCCGAGAAGAAAGAGGTCAACCCGGTCGCAAGAATATTGATCATCGTACCGGAAATAACCTGATCGGCTTTATATTTGATCGACAGCACTGCGTGCAGCAGCCCAAGAATGCCGCCAAACAGCACGGCGGCCAGCAAACCGCCCCAAATATTGGTCAGGCTGCCCACCAGGGTCGCAATAAATGCACCGCTCAGCATCATCCCTTCAATGGCAATATTGACCACACCAGAGCGTTCGCACAGAATACCTGCCATCGCGCCCAAAGTCAGCGGGACCGCCTTGGTCAAAGAAGAGTTGATCAGGCCGGCCAGGTTCAACGATTGATCTGCTGCCGACCAGGTTAAAAAGGCAAACACCAGGAACGCCGATACCAGTCCCAAAACCAGGTTGGTCCACTTCTTGAAGCCGCGGGCCAATTGGTAGGCACCAAGCGCAGCACTGATAAAGCCCAACGTATTGATCGTAAGGGATGAGGGGATCACCCAATCCGGCACCACCACATCCGACCCGCCAGGAGTCATTTTGTATGTCGTCATCAAACTGGTGTCTAACCCGCGTGAAAAGAAACCAAAAATGACGAAAGCGATCAACAGAAAGACAATTCCCATTACACGCTGGTGTTTTGGAGAAGAATATTCAAACGTCGAAGATTTGATTTGCTTGGTTGTTGTGGTCATTGTTTAGTTACCTCCCCAACCGCTGAGTTTCACAACGGCTTCTTCATGATCCGGCTCCTTGAGGCGGTAAATGGTACGAATGATGGCCGGGGCAGCAATAAAGGCCAGAATGAAAGCTTGCAGAATAGAAATAATATCGATCGGAATGCCTGCGGTAAGCTGCATCTGTACCGCGCCATTGCGCAGGAAACCAAACAGGAGGGCTGCCAACACCACGCCCAGCGGGTGGTTTTTACCGATCAACGCCAGAGCAATCGCATCAAAACCATAGCCCGAAGAGAAAGCCACCGCCAGGTTGTGATTGACCCCCAGCACCTCATTTGCCCCTGCCATCCCGGCCAACGCGCCGGAAAGTGACATGGCGATCACGATGTTAAAAACGATATTCATGCCGGCATATTGGGCAGCGCTGGTATTGGCACCCACCGTGCGCAGTTCAAACCCCCATTTGGTCTTGAACAAGAGGATATACACCAACAAAGCCATCACCAGCGCGATGAAAAAACCGGAATGGAAACGGATCGGAGCTGCAAAATAGCGGGTCAGCTTGGCACTTTCTTCAATCGTTGCGCTGACCGGGACATATTTTTCGGGGTCTTTCAACACCCCCGTCAGAAAAAATTCGCTCAGCCGGAAAGCAATATAGTTCATCATGATTGAATTGATCACTTCGTGCGCACCAGTCTTCGCCTTGAGAATGCCGGGGATGAACCCCCACACCGCACCGCCCAGCGCACCGGCCAGCATGGCCAGCGGCACATGGATGAAATGCGGCAGCCCTTTCAGATAAATGCCAGCCGCCACCGCACACAGCGCGCCCACGAAAATCTGCCCCTCCGCACCGATGTTGAACAGCCCTACCCGAAAACCCAGGGCAACTGCCAAACCGGCAAAGATATACGGAGTAGAAGCCACAAGACTTTCAAAAAAAGGATTAAATGCCCGCCGGATCGCTTCAACTTCACCCGATTGCAATGCCGCAATGATCTTGCTGGGTGTGCCGATAGCACCGGTGAACAGGGCTTCATAGGTTTTCCAGATCGCATTCAGCGCGACCTGCAATCCCTGCCCAAAAGAAGGAGCGGTATACACTGCTTCAGTGGTCAAGGCTACCAAAAAACCGCCCAGGATCAGCCCGGAAATGATCGCCAGAATGGTGACCAGGGTGGAGCTTTTGGAAAACTCCTCCAAAAAAGTTTTGCCAGCATCTTTCCTGGCGGGTTTTTCCTTCTTTGCTTCCTTCATTTTTTCTTCACTCATAGATGACA
>Ga0334890_1004240_pt1 | contig 13414 bp, 15 predicted proteins | sample GraSluR1_MG_3_FD_207220 | JGI IMG/M metagenome (GOLD analysis project Ga0334890, IMG submission 207220) | Sludge microbial communities from methane-producing bioreactor in Wageningen University, Netherlands - Granular Sludge_31_08-R1 | ecosystem: Engineered > Bioreactor > Anaerobic >... | reverse complement strand
TTTACTGTTATTGGAGAGTGAAAAACCAGATTGCGGATAAGTAAACGAGTTATACCAGCCCTTGCCTTTAAATCTCGGATAGCCGGGTTTCTCGTTGTTTTTTAGTCTACGAAAGAAGTTTTGAAAGGCTTTATCAACTCGCTTAAGTACATCTTGCAGAACTTGGGAGTGAACTTGTTTGTATTCTGGGAAATATTCTTTAATTTCTTTTAATTCATCAGCTTGAGAATAATAGTTTAAAGATACTCCAAACTGCCGATATGCTAGTTTCCGCTGTTCTATGGCGCAGTTATACAAGGCCCGGCAGGATTCAAGCGTATCCGCCAAGAGTTGCACTTGATATTTAGTTGGACACAAGCGGTATTTATAGGTTCTCATACCTAAATTATACTATGTTTAGAACATAAGTTCTATCGCGAATTCATCCCACGACTGAAGTCACGGGTGTTCTTCGCGAACTTATAAAGCTTGTCTTCATACTCAACAATTGCGATTTCACCTTCAAGCCGATCAATAATAATCATATTAAACCTCCCTATGGCTTACAATTGCCACACGGTGTATAGCCCTGGTTAAGTGCCTCATCTCTGTTATTAAAATAAACCCGATTTGCTGGAGATGGCAGTGTCCTGCAGGTTGGCAAGTGGAACTTCTTACTGTTCTTATTGCCAATATACTGTGATGTTTCAGGTGGAATTGGTGTTTTTATGGATGGTGTGGTAGGAGATGACGCTTTAGTTATACTGGGTGCAGTATTCATACTAATACTACTTCCATTACTGGTGGCGATAATAGTACCCTGTTCGTCAGTACGATAAATCTTTACTCCTGCAGCCTGTAAGCGTCCCAATGCTTCAGAGGCAGGATGTCCGTATGTATTGTTGCTGCCAACACATATAACTGCGAATTGTGGTTTTACTGCATTCAGGAATGAGGCTGTTGATGAAGAATTACTTCCGTGGTGTCCGACTTTTAAAAGATCTGATTGTAGATTATGGCGAAGCATTTCATTTTCGGATATATCCTCTGCATCCCCAGTAAACAGAAAAGCTGTTTTCCCGAGTTCTAACTTCAATACCGCACTGTAATTATTAAGATTATCATAAGATGATGAATTCGGTGCTACGAAATAAGCCTTAAAGCCCTGTCCGACATCTATACTTACTCCGGCCTTTGCTTCAGTAGCTTTCAGGCCTTTGTTTTTGACGGCATTAATCATATTTTCAAATGTCTTTGTAGTATGTGTTACCCTTGGCATATAAAAGCTGCCGATTTCAAATGACTTTATTACATCTGCCATACCCCCGATGTGGTCACTATGTGGATGAGTGGCAATAACAGCATCCAGGCGTTTTATACTATTCTGATTTAGGTAAGTAATAACCGGTGTACTACTTTCTCCAGCATCAATTAAAACATTCTTCCCAGAAGAAAGCTGAATGAGTATAGCATCTCCCTGGCCAACATCAATAAAATGTACTTTTGCTTGGGTTGCTACCGATGACGGGGGAGGCGTACCTGATGGTGGCATTGAGAAAATTGTTATAGTTTGTGAACCCTGATCCCAGCCTACTGTCCCGCCAAAAGCCTCACCGACAAACCTAAGCGGTGCCAAGGTTCTGCCGTTTACTATCTTTGCTGATACATCTAATTTTTTAACATTTCTTAGCAAGAAGTCCCCCTCCTCTAAGCAAAGCGAAGGTGGGGGATGAATTGCGGAACATTTGTTCTTTTTATGGTATAATATACCTATGAAAACTTATAAATTCAGACTTTATCCAACTAAATCACAAGCTGAAAAATTGGCAGATACGCTTAAGTCCTGCCGGGTCTTATATAACTGCGCTTTAGAACAGCGAAAGGTTTGTTATAAACAATTCGGTGTATCTGTTCGCAGATTGGATCAGCAAACTGAATTACTGGAAATCAAAAACCATTTTCCTGAATACAAAAGAATTCATTCACAAGTATTGCAGGAAGTTATTCTTCGGGTTGAACGAAGTTTCCAAAACTTCTTTCGTAGGGTTAAATCTGGTAATAACCCCGGCTATCCACGTTTCAAAGGGCGCGGCTGGTATGATTCTTTTACCTACCCGCAATCTGGGTTTAGCTTATCTGACAACAGCAAGGGTAACCAACGGCTTAAACTTTCTAAGATCGGCAATATCAGAGTTAAGCTACACCGCGCTGTTAAGGGCCAGATCAAAACTTGCATCATCAAACGAGAGGTAGATAAATGGCACGTTTGTTTTGCTTGTGAGATTGAGCCTGAATACCTGCCTAAGACTAATAAATCCGTTGGTATAGACGTTGGTTTAGAGAAGTTCGCGGCATTATCCGATGGATGTATCATCGAAAACCCACGGTTTTTACGTCAATCCGAAGCTAAGTTGAAACGGGAGCAGCGCAAATTATCCCGTAAAAAGAACGGTTCCAATTCCCGTAAGAAGCAAAAAATTAAACTCACTAAGATACATCGCAAAATCAAGAACCAACGCAATGATTTTCTGCATAAAGAAAGTCGTAAACTGGTTGAAACCTACGATACTATCGTGTTTGAAGACCTAAAAATCAAGAATATGATTAAAAACCATCACCTTGCAAAATCTATCTCTGATGCTTCGTGGTCAAGATTCATCGAATATACTTCCTACAAGGCTGAAAGTGCCGGTAGGAAAGTGATATTCGTGAACCCTCGAAACACGTCACAAGATTGTTCCGGCTGTGGTAACACGGTTAAGAAAAACCTATCAGAACGAACACATAAGTGTCCGTTCTGTGGTTTAGTTTTAGATCGTGACGTAAACGCCGCTATAAATATTTTGAGGCGGGGAACCCGCCCAGGTGGAGCCACGGCGGTAGCCGGGCTATGAAACCTGAAGCCCCCTCTTCTTAACGAAGTGTAAGTGGGGGTAGTTCACCAAACAAAAGACTTTACAAAAAATTTACCCATGATATACTATTAATAGTACTATACCCGGATAGTCTCAGACAGACCGGGCTAAAATTGAAAAATCTTTTTCAAATAGTGTGCAGAGCCCGATTTCTCGGGATTTGCTAAGACTCACAATAAAGTAATCTAAAAAACAATATTTTTATTTGTTTATAACAAATAATCCCAAAGAACCTGTGTTATTTACACGGGTTCTTTTTTTGCTTTTCAGGCTTCAAATAGTGTGCAGATGCCGAAAATACGGGCTTTCAAGAAAAACGATCCTGTTATCCCTACTGCCTATTGGTAGTAGGGATCACATGATCCACTTACTGGCCACGCGGCTAGAGAAAATATTTATTTCTGGGCACACGTCCAGGTGAAAGGAGAATGTTTATGACGAAAGAAATTGTTTTGGTTCCCAGAATTAACGGTGGAATGTCGTTTGGGAGAATCGTTGGCAATTATACTGCAAACCTAGTTCGGGTTGATCTTATCAATGCTGATGCTGTTGCAGTAATAATTCCCGAACAGAACATTAAGAAGATCCCAGAAGGTATTAAAGTAACCGCTTAAGACGCGCGTCCCAAAAGAAACCTCCACCTAACCAGGTGGCTGTATTAACCGCAGTCATCCGGCTGTGGTATTAAAGGAGGAACAATATGTTAACAGACCAGATAAGAAATATTTTAGCTGTGCCTGAAGCTTTTCGGGCTATACCAGAAAAGAAAAAAAGAAAAAACTCACGACGCCCCGACATTCCAGAAAGTCTTCTACAAAGAAAACAGCAGCTTGAAAAAGTCGGAATTCCTGCTGAAATACTTTGGGATAAATTGTCTCAAAGCCACTACCTATCCTATAAACAACCGGAAACAATTCCGGCTTGGAATTAGGGGGTGTGGTAATGAGTAAATGCACGCACGAAGCTCTTTGGGTAGAGGCAGACTATTACCTCTCTCAAATAAAAAGCGGGAAAAGTGCCAAATCACTTTCTAAAGAAAAAGGGCGCCATCCTACAAGCGTCTACCGAATGATAGGCGCAGCAAAAGCTTTCTCTAAAGAGGATAGGAAACCAGAGTTGCCGCATTGGTGGACATATTCCGAGTTAGCGCCACTAATGCTTATAGACAAACAATATACAAAAAACATAATATCCATTATAATACATGACCGGCTAACTCAAGCCCAAGTACGGGAATTCATCCAGCAAGTAAAAGTGGACGAAAATCGTCGGAATAACGCATTAACTAAACCAATGCCTAAACCAACACCCAAACACACGCCTATTGTTGCTGATCTTAACGCGCTTTCCGGCAACCGCTGGAAATTTGCCGAGACTCTCAAAAAATACAAAGACAAGGGTATGTGTAATCAGGCGCTTGCCACACTCATGAGTTGTTCTTATCAAACCGTTACGAATTGGTTGCGAGTTATAGAAACATTTCCTCCGGAATATCAGTTTTCAAATATTCCGGCCAGTTACTATATCACTCTAATGAGGGCAGACGATCCACTACAAGCAGCCAAGTACGCAAGCGAGAACAATCTCACGCTTGCAGAAATTCGGAAATTAACAAAAGAAGGGATTCCTGCGAAAGCAACCGCTGCGCTTTCTAAGGCAAGGTTTACAGAATATATCGATCCGGACGCAGTAATACAAATGAAGTGCGAATTAGAAGCAATGCGGCACGAAGTAGAAGCCGCTAATAACGAAATAGAAGCAATAACAGAAGTTGCCCAAAAACTATGGGTTACAAACAAACACATTGAAAGAGAAAATCGCACATATAAAAGCCTGTGCAACACTTACTTGAGGGAGCTACAACGGAAAGTAGCCCGCTAGGGCTATATAATAAAGGAGGAAAATTATGAACATTAATAACATCACTATCGCAGGGCGTTTAACAAACGACCCGGAACTCACCTTTATTGGTGAGAAAAACACTCCCAAGGCTGTTTTCAAACTGGCCGTAAACCGCATCGGTACGGATAAAACTGATTTTATCCATATCGAAGTTTTCGGTACACAAGCCGAAAACTGCGAAAAGTACCTGGTTAAAGGCCAGATAGCTGGAGTAACCGGTTCGCTTCGCATCGACAGTTGGCAGAAAGACGGGAACTGGCATTCTCGTACTTATGTTGCTGCCAACAGTGTTCAGTTTGGGAACAAACCTAACGGTAAACAGGAAGAAGCTAGAGGCGAAGAACCCGAACCCATCCCGTTTTAATATCAAAACCAAAAGAAGGCCGAAGCAATACTTCGGCCTTTATATTTTCTGAAAACAAAAAGGAGGAATTTCGTGGATACAAAAATCACTTTTACCCAAGAGAATCTTGAACTCATTAAAAAGACATGTGTTCCCGCAAAGGCAAATGATGAACATATTGATCTGTTTATTTACGTTTGCCAGAAATATGGCCTTGATCCCCTGACAAAAGAGATCGTACTCGATATCAGGGAAAACACTAAAACTGGAGAAAAGAAAGCTGTTATTATTACTACCCGTGATGGATATCTAAAGGCAGCGATGCAAGACCCTGCTTATAATGGAGTCAATGGTGGCGTCATTCGTGAGAATGATACCTTCGAGGTTGATCCAATTGCAGGAATACTCAAACATTCCTTCGGAGTTAAACGAGGAAAAATTGTTGCTGCTTGGGCGGTTGCTAAAGCCAAAAACCGTGATCCTATAATCTGTACTGCAGATTTTAGCGAGTATTACGAGGCAAACTCTAAGTCATACGTATGGCAGGACTACCCATCCGCAATGATTCAAAAAGTTGCCGAAATAATGGCAATGAAACGGCAGTTTAACATCACTGGATTGGTTGGCGAAGAGGAAATCGGAACAGGGTTACTTGATCTTGAGGTTGATGAATCTTCCATCAAAACTAATGATATGACAAATACAACCTTAAAAAAGCCTGCTGAAGAAAAGCCCGAAGAAAAACCTGCTGAAAAGGCGAAGTCTGCTGATACAACAACTTCGGCATCTACTGAAAAACCCAAAGAAGAATCTCAGGAAACCATTGCATATGAAGTTGTTCTTATGGGTAATCCTCGAAAGAAAAACGGCCAAGATATCATAGGTGTCCAGGCAGTTGTCGGTGCGCCCTCCGAATACGAAGGCGAATACGAACTACTTGCGCCTCTTGCGTATAAAGACATTCTAACCAACGGCGCAGCCCTCATGGTTGAAGGAAGCATCAAAGACGGCAAGTTGGAAGCCGTTTTGGTTAAACCAATCGCCGGAGGCGAAGGTGAACCAGCAAAAAACGAAACAACCGATGCCGAAAACATTATAACTCTTCTGGCAACTCCTAAGTCTGGGACTATCACCTACAAAGGTAAGAATCTCACCAAGCCGTTTGCGGCTTGCGAGTATCCTGGAAACTACCAGGCAATATTCGCAGTTGGTGAAACGTTGAAAGACTTCTCCGAGGGAGATGCGTTAGAAGTCAAAATCGTAGATAGAATGGAGAAAGACGGCAAACTGATGTTGTTCATCAGTGAAGCCAATAAAATCTCCAGTCAGCAACAAGCCGGTTAGAATTTTAGGCCGCCTCTTAAGGGCGGCCTTTGGAGGTGTATAAATGGTTGTCCCTGTTTACGGTAAAAACAAAAGGGTAGCAGAAGAAAAGATTACTGAGGGACTGGTACTTACTGTAGCCAAGGCTGGAAAAAGAATATTCGTAGAATATTTATCATCCAGCAACAGTAATCCATCCACCATAATCTTTCAAAAAGACGATGATGGCAAAATATATGCCTGGCACCAATGCCCAGCAGAGAAATCCGGTTACCAAAAAAGTTGCTGGCATTTAGGCTTAGCCATGGTTGTCTTCGGCATAAACGACTCTGTAATCGAAGCAGAGTTGATATCTCCGCCCGATCAATATACAGTCCAGGAAGATATCTCCCAGGACTTCTTAGGAAAGCCTGGAGAATTCGTCTTACTGAAATTAAAACCCGAAGAAGAAATAACTCCGGTAGAAATAGTTCCGGAATCATCTTATCCAAATGGAGATGAATTCCTCTCCCGTTATCGTTTCCCGAAAACATTATTAGAAAAAGTCTTTTCTTTTCGGGAACAACAGAAACAAAGGCTTACTCCGGAACAAATCTCACGGATTCCCAGCAATGTTAATTATATCCCACAAGGCAACGAGGTGACATATGCCACGGTATCGTTGCTATACGATACCTGGGCACCGCCGCTTTTAATGGGACCTAAAGGTTCTGGTAAGTCAACCATGGTCGAAGCATTAGCAGAAATCCTCTATCTACCTATTTGCAGAGTATCGGGAGGAATAGATGTTAATGCCGATTACCTTCTGGGAACAAAAACCCTGGAACCGGTAGAGTCAGCACCGAAACAACTCATCGCGAAAATCGCTTTGAGTTGCGCCAAGTCTGGTGAACCATTACTGCCAGAAGAAATAGAACAAATCTCAGGTGGGCAGGCCATTATGAAAGTAGTCCACGAGCCTGGGATTCTTCTTCAGGCAGTAACTGCCGGAGAAATAATATTAATAGACGAGATAAACGTTCTGATACCGGAAGTAACCAGCATTCTCCATACCCTCTTAGATTGGCAGAGGACTATAACTGTTCCCGGCTTGGGAGAAGTAAAAGCCCATCCTGATTTTAGATTAGTCGCAGCCATGAACGTAGGGTATATGGGAACTCGGCCTTTAAACAACGCTTTCCGTGACCGTTTTCGTGGTATCCAGGTACAGGGAATATCCCGGAATACCCTGCTGGAACTGCTTCAGCAGAAAGTTGAAAGCAAAACAGCAGTTAAGTTGGCTGATATATACGAGAGCCTTTACGACTCCGTATATAGTCCAACAGGTGCTACGCTAACCGAAAGTTGTATCTCGCTCAGAAGTCTACTTCGTGCTGCCGAAGAAATCTCAATGGGAATCGCGTCACCCAAAGACATAATAATATCTTGTCTCACCGAATCCATTGAGTCTGAGTCAGAACGGACTCAAGTAAAAGATTTAGTAGAGATGAGACTATAGGAGGGTAATCATGGAATTAAACAAATATTTTTTCGAAGCCCTTCGTATGCGCCTGGAGAATATACTCCGGGCGCTGTCTAATAACCGCAAAGCACATATTGTTTATAACAACTGTATGGCTACAGACGTAAAAAATACTGTCTATTTGCAAGCACGGGATTATATCGAACCTGATGTAAAACCTTCGCTTGCCGAACTGCTACTTTTCTACAAAGCGCGTGTTTCCCACGAGGGAGCGCACCTTCGCTTTACATCGCTTGATGACTGGAAAGAAGCCTGTAGTCGTGGGCCAATATTCCAGCATTTAACTAACATTATCGAAGATGGCAGAATTGAAGCTGTAATATCGCAAATCCTGCCAGGTGCTGGTCGGTGGATTAAATTCACCAATCAGTATAATTATAAACATCGCAAGCCGGAAGCTTACGGAACCGGCTTAGATGCGTTTTTGATGGGGTTGAATATTTATTCCATATTACAAACAATCCCACCTTTCCTGGAAACCCAAAGGCTTATTAAACTGGCTGCACCATATGTTGATATTGGCAGAGCTGCTTCAGCCACAAAAGAAGTTCTGAATTGCGTAGAAAAAATTCTGGCAATTCCAGAAATTAAATCACTTATAGATGCCTCTACTCCGCCTCCGATGATAGAGGGAGATAAGGGAACAACATCGTCCGAAAAAACCACTCCTTCTGATGAAATATCGGAACGGGCAGAAAAAGCCAAAAAAATAATACAGCGCAGATCCCGCGATAAAGACTCCAACGAAGACAATTCCGAAAAAGAATCTTCGGATAAAACAAAAGAAGACTCTGACAGTAACGAAGATAGCAAAAATTCCCAAGATGCTGAGTCCAGTAAAGTTGTTTCAGATACTGAAGATGCAGAGGATACTTCTGATAATACTAATAATTCCGAAGAAACGTTGGAAGATTTAGATGAAAACGGCGAAGAAGTTTCGGACTCTCAAGATAACCAAGAAAACGATGAAACCCTTTCAGATACTGGCGAAAACACTTCCAGTAATGAAGAGTTTTTAGGAAGTCCAGACAATGAAATTAAAGACGAAGAGACTTCGGAAAATCCGGATGAGGGCAATAATACCGAAGACTCAGAAAATGAAGAGCTAGATAATTCTGATAATGATTTTAATAATGATGCTAACGATGATATTCCAGAAGAATCTGATCAATCGGGCGATGATGTGTCCGAGGATGATTTCGACTCTGAGGACTTTGATAATAATGATGATTTTGATTCTGAAGACTTTGAAGCGGAGCTAGATTCATCTGCAAAAAACCATAGTTCTGAAAACGCTGAAAATAATGATTCAGAGATTGAGAGCAGTACATCCGAAGATTCGGAAAGTCACGGGGAACCAGGCAATCCCAGCAATGACGGAAACGATGAAGAAGAATTTTTCGCTAATCCTCCAGAAGAAGACTTCGATGAATTATTAGAAGATACTAACGAAGAAGTCTTAACTCTCGCTAAAGAAGCTGAAAGTATCGAAGAAGAAAACACTCCAGCAGATATACTAGAAGGCATTCCGATGAATATTCACGGAGGCTTAAAACTACAACAAATAGAATTGCCTCATAACTCTTCTGCCTACCAACGCCTTAAAAAACAAAACGAGGTTTTGATAAAAAATCTCGTTAACGAAATCAAAGTCGCTTTAGAAACTCGCAAGGCTTATGACTTGCGTAGTTTAAACCGCGGGAGACTTCACTCCGGTTCGTTATGGAAACTCGCGGTTCCTGATCCCGCAGTTTTTTCTCGCCGTATTATTCCAGGAGATATACCTGAACTTGCAGTATATATTTTGGTTGACTTATCAGGTTCAATGAAATCCGCAAATCCCGGCAGCAACATAACTCGCATACACTCAGTTAAAAACGCGACATGCGTGTTATCAGAAGCTATGCGGGAATTAAATATAAAGCACGCCGTTACCGGTTTCCAGGCTAGATATCCCATGGCATATCATTATTCTGCAGTAACCTGGGATGATACAGGATCGGAAAAAATAGCATCATTCTCTGCAGGCGGTAATAACCGAGATGGCTATTCGATTAGAGTAGCCGCTAACGAATTATCGTACCGGCAGGAGCCTAAAAAGATATTATTTATATTATCCGATGGACAACCTGCTGATTATGGCAATTATATAGAAAAATTAGCACACAATGACGTGAAACAAGCAGTATTTGAAACAAAGAATAAAGGAATTAAACTTATTTCTTTATTCTTTGGCGATGAACACTTAGTCCCAACATTTAGATTTATGTACGACACTCCGGTGTTCGTGCCTAATCTGGCTATTCTCCCACGCGCATTGGGAGAAGTTTTCAAAAAAGTTTACTTGGAATAGGAGCTTGAACTTATATGGCGATTCTCAAAAATATATTGGGTTAAGCCAATTCGTCACATGCAATTATACACTTTATATAAGGAGGGATCATATGTACTCTTTCTCTGGTCTGTCCACTACAGATACCAGCAATCGATACGGCTGCTGGCATAAGTTTTACTGTCGTTATGTTTTAAGATTACCCTCCCGACCTGGCTTACCGTTAGTATTCGGCAAAGCCTGCCACGCAGTAATAGAAACTGCTATCAAGGCAGGTAATGCGGAAATCATGCCAGCTTTATGCCAAGCAGTAGTTTCCGCATCTGATTTAGACACAGAAAAAGAAGAGCTCGAAAGATGCGTACAGGCATCTGCGGTTCTTGAAGCTGTCAAAGCCGGCGGTCAAGTCGAAGAATACTTCGAATATCCTCTTGATGACACTCCATTTTCACCAAAGCTAAGAGGATACATCGATTTCTCCCAAAAAGGGAAAGGAGCGGTAATATTAACTGATTGGAAATCTAACCGTGCTACTTATAAGCCGTTAGAAACTTACCAATTAGCTTTATATGCCGCCCACCTTCGGAAGAAACACTCTCTTCCAGTAATCGGGCGGTTAGCGTTCTTACGATTTAATACAGTCGAAGAACACGAATACACTGATACCGACATTAAAGAAGCATTCGATTGGGCGCGTGAAACCGCCTATGAGTGTGATGCAAGGAAACAAAGAGTAGAAATGGGACAAGATCCAAATGAGGTCTTTCCCAAGCAACCAGGAGACACCTGCGAATACTGCGATTATAAATACTTCTGTCTTTCAGAAGTACCCGGTATTCCTGAAGCTATCTCTAATAAAGAAGAAGCCTTAGAAGTCGCCCAGGGAATATTATTTACCCAGGCTAATCTAAAGCTTCATCAGAATAATTTAAAAACCTTTGTCGAGAAAAACGGGCCAATACAAGATGATCAGGTTAGGGCACAAATAGAGAAAAGCGAATACTTAACATTTGACCTTAAGACCCGTCTTGCTGTAGTCGAAAAAATGCAGGTAGACAATCTTAACATCGGCAGCATTTTAAAAATCGGCAGTGATGCGCAGAAAGACCTGCAAAACAAACACGGCTGGTCTGAGAAAGACTTTCTTGACCTGGGTGCAAAAAAGCGCGCCAAAAACACTCTTAAGATAACAAAGGCGGGATAGAGTGCAGTTCAATGTACTTGAAATCGCAGACCGCCTTAAAATCCAACTCGTAAACCGGGCGGGCGATGAATATATATTCATCTGCCCGTTTTGTTCCGGTAAAAAAGAATATCCAAAGTTATATATCAACCAGTCAAAAGGTGTTTTTATATGCCACCATTGCCACCTAGAAGGCAGTATTACAGATTTATGGGCCTTACGCTGTGGAGTTGATACCAAAACCGCCTACAAACAAATGGTTAATTCCGTTTCGGTGGATATACAACCAATCGAACCAATACCTACACCAATAAGAGATACTGAAAGGATACATCTTGTCTATAGCGAATTCTTTAAAATGCTTACTTTAAATCCTGCTCATAAACAAGATTTGGAACGGCGTGGTCTAACACCAGACTACCTCTCTCAATTCAAATCACTTCCGGAAGATGCAAAAACCCGCTGGAACATCTGCAGTATTTTAAACAAAAAATACGGACTAGACGATGTTCCTGGGTTTCAGCAAAAAATATCCCGTAAAAACAAATCTTACTGGGATTGCCACCGTTCAGGAATGCTCATCCCAGTAAGAGATGTTCATCAACAGTTAACCGGATTTCAAGTCAGAACCAACAGAGAACCCAAATACATCTGGTTTTCCTATTCCGGTCAATTGAAATCCTCAGTTCATGTCATCCCAGGCAGAGGAATCCCGTGGATAATCGAGGGAGTTTTAAAATCCTATATCACCCACCACTTCCTGCAGATTCCCTGTTTCGGGATACCAGGAACCGACACCTGGCGATTAATTCCTTTCCACCTTATCCGTGGCGGGAAAGTAGTAGTCGCTTATGATATCGAACAAAATCCCTATACTCTAAAATCCAGGGACAACTTAGTAGCCCATCTTGAAAACATGGGCATAGAACCAATCATTGCTGGCTGGAATAAGAACTTAGGTAAAGGCATAGACGATGCCTGTTTAACGATTTACAAACAAGGTATTATGCCCAGGCCGGAAATGTTTTTACCAGGAATAGCAGCTTGATTAGAAAGGACAGATGTAATGCGCTTAATGGAAGTTGTTTTACAAGACGGGAAAAGAATCGTAATCACTAAAAAATCTTCGGCAGAAAATGTTGCTATCTTGAATAATCTTTTAGATCAGGCATTAATCAGCCGGGTTGTTTACTACTAAGAAAGGAGAATCATATAATAATATTTTTATGTATTACAATGTAACTTTCATTCCAGCATCTCTTAAGAAATTTAACGGAAACAATGTAACGACGTCTAGAGAAGGAGATATCGTACTTTGTTTCGAAGAGCAAGAACACAAAATCGATTTGTTTACAGTGCCGGAATTCCGTGATTATATCACAGAACAAATCAAATAATCATGTTATCTTCCTGCCACTTCTTTAGGAAGTGGCAGGCCGGATCACATGATCCACTTCAAAAGCACACGCTTTGACCAAAATTATTTGCCGATGCACACGCTATCGGAGAAAGGAGGTAATTATGAAATTAGTGATAAAGGTTTTCTGTTCGTATTGTGAATTAGATATGTTCACAATTAACGAGATTGAAGCCGATTATCACGACTTTGGAGAAAAACATGACCATTCTCCAAGTACTGTAGATGTATATGGCTGTGGCGATATGAGATTTGTGCCAAAACCATATACGCAGAAAATACTAAATAAATACAATATCTCAGTATCAGATTACAAAAAAATCTGTGCCGAATTAGAGGATAAACTATCCTTTGGATATTGTGGGCTTTGTGATTAAAACATTTTAAGGAGGATTAACTATGCCATACAAAGATGGTTACGACAACGGTTATGCGGTATTTGACCGCATAAAAGGATTTGTCAAAAAACCGGTACAGGTTAAAGGAGAAATCTCCTTA
>Ga0334890_1004239_pt1 | contig 13416 bp, 13 predicted proteins | sample GraSluR1_MG_3_FD_207220 | JGI IMG/M metagenome (GOLD analysis project Ga0334890, IMG submission 207220) | Sludge microbial communities from methane-producing bioreactor in Wageningen University, Netherlands - Granular Sludge_31_08-R1 | ecosystem: Engineered > Bioreactor > Anaerobic >... | reverse complement strand
TTTACACCATGTGGCCTATCAGCCAGCATGCCGTTCCTCCAAGTATCATAGCAACAGGTAATGTGAGCACCCATGCAACAGCTATGTTCTGAGCTATTCCCCATTTTACCGATGTTGCCCTTTTGGCACTGCCAACTCCCATTATGGCTGTTGTTATTACCTGGGTCGTACTTACAGGAGCACCGAAAAAAGTCATGGATTCTATTACTATAGCAGAAGCAGTCTGTGCTGCGAATCCGCTGGCCGGTTCCAGTTTTGTTACACTGCCGCCCATTGTTTTCATTATTTTCCATCCGCCCAGAGACGTGCCCAGTGCCATAGTTATGGCACATGTTACTTTCACCCATAAAGGGATGCCCGTCGATTCATCCAGTATCCCGCCTGTAATAAGAGCCAGGGTTATTATTCCCATGGTTTTCTGGGCATCATTGTTACCGTGGGAGAAAGCCACGAAAGCCGAAGAAAAAATCTGGAGCTTAAGGAAAACCTTATTCACTTTTCTCTGTGACCACTCAATAAATATTCTGAATATGCTCTTCATAAACAGAAAGCCGATAAGAAATCCCACAAGAGGGGAAGTGAAAAGAGGTATCACTACTTTTTCAAGTACGCCACTCCATATGATGTTCTCGGTCCCCGCCGTATATACTATTGATGCTCCTATCAGTCCTCCTATGAGGGCGTGGGATGAACTGCTTGGTATCCCCCTCCACCAGGTGAACAGGTTCCAGAGTATGGCTCCTATGAGAGCTGCCATTATGACGTATATATCAAGACAAACGTTAACGATGCCCTGAGATATGGTCATAGCCACCTTTTCACTTACCAGTGCGCCTACAAAATTCATGCATGCCGCCAGTATGATGGCACGTTTGGGAGACAGGGCTTTTGTGTATACTGATGTGGCGATGGCATTTGCGGTATCGTGGAATCCGTTTATGAATTCAAAAATATAAGCAAAAATAATTACAAAAATCAAAACTGTCGAAAACATTTATTTCCCCTTCTCCGGCTAATAAGATCAGTCCGACAAACCATATTGATACTAGCAAAAAACAGGTTCCCGGTTCTTGCTTCCCTTTTATGCATATTTCATTACTACTCCTTCAAGTATATTGGCAACATTTTCACAAGAATCGATGCTTTCTTCTATCTGCTCATAAAGATGTTTCCATTTTATGAGCTCAATGGGATCTTTCTCTTCACGGAAAAGAGTTGAAAGGGCTTTTCTGAAAACTACATCCCCTTCGTTTTCTATCCGGTTAACTTCTATTATCTGCTCCATTACTATTGAGTTTTTTTTCATTTCTGCCAGATGTCTGAACATGGTCTCCAGTTCCCTGATGGACTGGAGGATCATATCCGTCAGTACAACGGCCTCCGGTTTGATAACTTTTACTTCAAAGACCTGAAATCTGTTGGCAACTTCTTCCATACAGTCAACTATGCTGTCCATCTCTCTTGTTATTGCATATATGTCTTCTCTGTCAAAGGGAGTAATAAATGATTCATGCAGGCTTTTCAATATTTTATGGGTCTCCATATCGCATTCGGTTTCCAGGACTTTCATGTTCGCAACTTTCTCATCAACATTTTCATAGTTGTGCACAAGATCCTGAAATGCTTCGCCGGCTAATATTATTTTGCCTGCAAAATCCACGAACATTTTATAAAATATGTCTTCCTTTTTCTTTATTCCTATCATTTTTTACCTCACTTCTTTATTCCTGTATGCCCGAATCCGCCTCCGGATCTTTCTGTTTCACTTAGTTCATCTGTCTCCTGCCATTCTATCTGCCGGTATTTTGCTATGATCATCTGGGCGATCCGATCTCCGTCTTCTATGATTATTTTTTCACTTCCCATATTTATAAGAGGTATTTTTATTTCTCCTCTGTAATCGCTGTCAATGGTACCGACTCCGTTTACCATTCCAAGTCCCTTTTTTATGGCCAGTCCGCTGCGGGCCCTGAGCTGTGCTTCATATCCCGCAGGCAACTCGATGAATATGCCCGTGGGCACCAGCATCCTTTCCCCCGGAATTATAATAATGGGGGCTTTTGTATATGCACAAAGATCCATTCCGGCAGAACCTTTTGTTTTATATTCGGGAAGTCTTCCGGATATGCTTTTTATTTTTACTTTCAATTGATCCTCCATGACTTTATGCCTGTACCATTTTCTTGAGGGATACCCTTTTGTTGGTTATTGCAGCTGCGCTGTATCTTTTCGGATCGCTTATTATTTTTGATACTTTTTTTATGTCATCGGCAGTAACTGCATCGATACTGTCAAGAACTTCCTTTGGTTCATACACTCTGCCTATCAGCGTTAAATTCCTGCCCATGGATATCATCCTGCCGTTTACATTTTCCTGGCCGAAAATATATGTGCTTTTCAGCTGTTCTTTTGCTTTTTTCAGTTCCTCTTCCAATACTCCTTTTTTACTTATGGTCTCTATTTCCTGTTTTATGGCGCAGATAGTATCATATATCTTATCTGTTGCCACCCCCGCATATATATTGAAATAGCCGTCCCCGGAAAAAGAGCTGTTCATGGAGTATACCGAATATGCAAGTCCTTTTTCTTCTCTTATTTTCTGGAAAAGGCGCGAACTCATGCTGCCGCCGAAAATATTATTAAGACATGAAAAAGCATAGTATCTCTCATCGGTCAGGCTGATGCTTCTTGTACCAAGACATATATGCGCCTGCTGGATATCCTTTTGTTTTACTCTGAAGTACGGAATGTACCGCTGCCTGGGATATGTTTTTTTCTTTTTTGACTTTTTCAGGGGTTCCATTATTCCCTGTATCTTTTCACATATCATATCACTGTCAAAACTTCCGGAAACCGATATCACTATGCTGTCTCTTGTATATTCATTTTCTATGTATTCTTTGATCATATGGCGGGATATGCCCCTTACCGATGACGGAGTCCCAATAACAGATCTGCCCAGGGGATGATCTTTGAAGATCTGTTCGCATATCATATCATGAACATCGTCATCAGGTGTGTCCCGTATCATTTTTATTTCTTCGTATATAACGCTTTTTTCTTTTTTCATCTCTCCTTTGTCAAAGCATGAGCAAAGAAACATGTCAGTCAGCACATCAAGAGATCTGTCAATATTTTCTTCCAGGGTCTTTATGTAATAGCAGGTGGCCTCTTTACCTGTAAAAGCGTTTATCTGAGCGCCTATCTCATCCACATCCTCTGCGATTTTTTTGGCGCTTCTTTTTTCTGTTCCTTTGAACATCATGTGTTCAATAAAATGGGAGATACCTGAATTCTTCGCCGTTTCATCTGTTGCTCCGGCTTTGACCCAGATACCCATTGAAACGGATCTTACATGCGGTATTTTTTCCATGACCACGTTTATGCCGCAATCAAGTTGTCTTCTTTCGATCATTTCTTCACCTTTAATAAAATATCCTTAAATATTGTAACACATTTGATAATGGTTTTATATATGCAATTCATTATATTTTCATATGCCAAAGCCGTCATCGGACGGGAAAATATCCACAAAACAATGACCGTTCCCACCAGGGCAGCAGCCACCTCAATAAAGTCATTAAATGCCAGATAACCAAACTTTTCATACAGGTATCTCACAGGTATATGAAGAAGATATATATAAAGAGTATACTTTCCCACAGAAGTAAATCTGTATTTTCTGTCAGGGATAAATCTGATAAGTATAATGAGCCATGCCGAAGAAACCACCCCTATCATAAGTCTTACTGCTGTGCCTTCCAAGATGTCCATTCCAAAAACTTCATTGTATTCTTTCAGATACCATATGGTCGAAGGAAAAACTCTGTAATATGAGATCAGGAAGGTGAACAGCAAAAGCATCAACAGTATTGATGCGGCCAAAACAAAAGGAGTCTTTTTGATTTTTTCTATATATTCCCATTTGAAGCAAAAACCTGCCGCATAAAAGATGAGAAAAGAAACTATCCTTCCAAGAGCCAGTTCCTTTCCCAGAAAGGGAATATATCCGGCCACAAAAAACAGGACTGCCGAAACAGGGATGAGCCCTCTTATCCTTGAAAGGTCTTTGATGGCCAGCCTGTATACGAACATGGCCAGAAGGAACCATAAGGCCACCGAAGGGATCATAAGATTCAATCTGGCATTGCCGAAAAGTGCGTATCTCATGAGAAACATAAGGGGCATGAACAAAAAATAGGGAAGCAGAAATGTCTTTACTGCAGTATTCCTGCATTTCTCCACATCTTTCGAGAAATATCCGGAGACAAAGAACCATCCCTGCATTATAAAGGAAAAGGCAAGGATATAAATGAATCCGCCCGCTGAATCTCTTTGAAAGTCTCCGCTCATTCTTATGAAATGAGCAAAAACCGTCATAAATATCAAAAGTACTTTTAAATTATCAAAAAAAGAGTTTCTTTCCATAACAGTTTAAATATCCATATTTTCACTGTATGCCATTATAATTCTTGCTGCATTTATGCGAAATGCCTCAATGGGCTGCTCTTTTGCCCGATCTTCTCTCCAGAAATGTTTTGTATATTCATTAAGCATCTCCTCTGCAGGAAGACCTTTTTCACGAAGCCTTTTTATGAACATTTCCTCATGTTCCATAGCTTTTTCATAAAGATCCCAGTACTCTTGGTTATAATAGCCGGGTATTATTCCGTAATGGGGAGATACTATGCGTTTTGCCCTGTATTTCCTGCATTTTTCAAGGGATTTTTTTGAGTCTCTGCAGTTTTTAAGCACAGCTGCATGTATCACTCCGGGGCTTTCGAGTACGCCGGTGCTTTCACTGGCAAACATCAGCCCACCGGGCTCTGCTACAAAACTTAATGAGCAATCCGTATGGCCCTTTGTCTCAAGGACTGTTATATATTCTTTCCCCAGGCTTATGCGATCCCCTTCTTCTACCGTTTTATCTACACGGAGTCCTTCAGTGATTATTTTTTCGGGATCTCCCCGATCGTAATATTTTTGTGCAGCTATGCTAAGAGTCCTGATGGTTTTTATTGCTCCCGGTCTTTCAAAAACAGCTTTGCCGTGAGCTGCACCAAATACGATGAGCTCCGGCCAACAGCGTCTCAAATAAGGCATCCCTCCTGCATGGTCATAATGGGTGTGGCTAAGCATCACGTAATCCAAAGTCCTCGCCGATCCGTCTTTTTTTTCCTGTTGCTTTATGGCTTCTTTTATATTTTCAGCCAGTTCTTCACCGCAGTAGGCCATGCCGCAATCGAAAACCGCTGTTTTTTCACTTCCGAAAAACAGTATTGATTCTCCCCCGGAACCTGCTGTTACCCTGACGACTCCATCGGGAAAATCAAATCTGTTATGATCTTCAAAATCCCTGAACATATGTGGTTTTTCTTCTTTCTTCTTGTTTTTCATGACTATAAAAAAATTGCATGTGAGCATTATTATTATTGCGATCCCTGCAAAGCCTTCCAAAGGAAGCATATACGCCACAACGTTCCTGAATCCCATTAGCCCCAAAAGGAAGCCTGCCAGAGCAATAATGACTATTTTCTGATTCTTTTTGCTGTCATTTTTCAACCCGGTGGTAAATCCATAATAATTCCCCGTTGCCGAAGAGTAAATAGCAAAAAGCATTACGCCTGTATATATCACACCGGTAACAGGGGAAAGTCCCATGGCAAAAGCCAGCATAGGCATGTCCATTGACTGGGAAAAACCCGCATCGGTCTGAAGGGCCAGGGTAATTATCAGTGCCAGGCCCGCCAGGAAGGATCCTCCCGCCGCAGCTCCCATAACAGCATGCTTAGTGCTTTTTGCATTTATTGCCGCATTGGCAACTATAGGTACCACAGCCAGGATATTGTATGAAAGATAAAGCACTGCCGCCAACTGCCAGAAGGATGCCAGCGGGCTCGGGACCATCTGACTTTCTATGCCGCTTTCCGGTATGCCTTTTATGATCACGCCGGCACAGACCATTATCATTACGGTTATGAGCAGGGGAATGACATACCCGAAAACCTTTGCGACCCGTCCAAACCCGCCAAGTACTGTTACTATGACAAGTATTACTATGAAAGCTCCTCCCAGTATCCTGCTCATTCCAAACTGTTGCATAAACAGTGCCCCTCCGGCCGCTGTCATGGTTATCACAACAGTAAAAAGCATGAATGCCATAAAATAACCTGTAAATGCGATTAGTATCCTGGTGTTTCCGGGGACTATTATTTTGCCCAGATCGTTTGTTTTCAGTGTTCTTGCTATTATTGCGGTCATTATACCCACAAAAATGAAAAGCGCGCCCACAAAGGCAAGTCCGGCAAATCCGTATTTGCCGAAAACGCCGAAAAACTGCCATATTTCACGGCCCGAAGCAAAGCCTGCACCCATGATGGCTCCCGCGTAAAGAAAAGCGATACCAAAGACTCCCAATTTTCTTTCAGTCATTTATACCACCTTGTCTTTTGATTTCGTTTGCTTCCCTTATTTCTCCTGCGGTAAAGATGGCCAGTCCTATCCATATTATGACAAATGCAATGAACTGGACCAGGTCGAAGGGCTCTTTGAAAAGGAATATACCTATTATAAGGGTTATTGAAGGGGATATATACTCAATAAGCCCCAGTGTAACAAGGGGGACCCTGTTTGCGGCCACTGCGAAGGTGCCAAGGGGTATCGCCGTCAAAATGCCCGAAAGAAAAAGAAGAGCATACTGATAAGGTTCGGCAGCGACTATCGCTCCTTTTCCGTTGACTTCAAGATATACTATCACTGCCGCCGCAAAAGGCACAAGAAACATGGTTTCATAAAAAAGTGAAAGCATGGCCTCTATATTGAATGTTTTTTTCATTGCAGCATATACAGCAAAGGTCACGGCAAGACTGAGAGCGATAAGAGGTATCTCTCTGAAATACAAAAGGATCAAAAGCACTCCGGCACATGCGAAGCAGAATGCGGTAAGCTTGAATTTTGTTAGTACTTCTTTGAAAATGATGATCCCGAATATACAGACCATCAATGGTTCGATATAATAGCCTATACATGTCTGTATTACAAAATCCGCGTTTACAGCCCATATATATATACTCCAGTTTGCTGTTATCACAAGACCGGCTGTAAAAAATTTGAGTTTTGCCCACTTTTTTTTAAGTGGAGCTTTGATGGCTTTTATTCCATAAAGCTTAAGGGCTGCAATAAAGCAAACAACCCCCACAAGCATTATCCTGTAAAAGATTATCACCGAAGAATCTATCGGCCGAAGCGCCTGCCAGTATATAGGCAGGACTCCCCAAAGTACGGCGCATATAAGGGCTGCTGTTATTCCTATTTTGTATTGTTTCCTGCTCTCACTCAAGATGTCTTTTTTCCTTTCTTTTACCGGCCCGGTTCCGCAAGTTCCGAAATATTCACCATATAATCATCCACCTCGTAATTCATACATTCCGAAAAATCATAAATGTATTCTTCCCCTTCAAGTTTTTGAAGTCTTGCCAGTGTTAAGGCGTCTCTTAATGTCAGCAGTTTTTCTTCTCCTGTGCCCGGGTCTTTGCAGGCCACCGCCGATTCAAAACAGTACCAGTTTTTGAATGCATTTAGTTGTTCGGGGAATCTGGAAAGAATATCTTGGTCATCGGAAGCCTTGATTAGCCCTGCCATTGATAATTTGATCTTTTCCAGAAGGGTATAAATGTCATTGGAGTCATCAGGCAAAGACTCAAGCATATCGTCAAAATAATTGATTATTATTTCACCGACTATTCTTTTGTCAGTCTCGGAAAAAAGTAAAAAAAGAGTACTTTCGGGTATGATTTCTTCGCATTCCACCAGGTCTGCAAAATTCTCGAAATACTCAAATTCCATCGGTGTATCTATTTCCAGAAAAGATAAAAGCTCCTGTAGATCCATGTGCTCACCTTCCTTCATCCATAAGCTATATTTCTTCCAGATCCAGGTTTTTGAATTCCACATTGACATCCGAATGCATGAATATCATGTCGATCATCCTTACGAAATTCTCCGACAGATCACTGGCATAAAAAATGTTTTCTGTTTCCGGGTCATCGGCAAGCATATCATTTTTTTTGAGAGTTCCTTCTATACTGCCTGCGATCTCCTCCGAAGGATCTATTATCCTGAGGTCAGGATATCGCCTTTCAATGTTGATTCTTATCAGCGGGTAATGGGTACAACCCAGAACAATTGTATCAATGCGGTTTTCTAAAATAAAATCATCCATATAATACCTTATGGTCAGATCCATTATATCATTTTCTATGATCCCCTCTTCTATTAAAGGCACGAATGCGGGACAGGCTGTTTCAAATATATCAAGCTTCCCGTTTTGTTTTAATATCATGTCTTCATAGGTGTGACTTGCAATAGTCACCTTGGTCCCTATTATGCCTATCCTGTTGCTGGGAGAACATTTTTCGGCCACGGCTTCTGCTGCCGGTCGTATTATCCCCAGTACGGGAGTATCGGGATATCTTTCTCTCAGGTCATAAAGACATGTGGCACTTACGGTGTTACAAGCTATAACTATCATCTTCACGTTGTTTTCAACAAGAAAGTCCGCTATCTGTAATGAGAATTTCCTGATGGTCGATGTTGCCTTTGACCCATAGGGTGTGCGAGCCGTGTCGCCAAAATAAATTATTCTTTCTTTAGGCAGTTTTTTCATCAGATAGGGCACACACGTAAGGCCGCCGAGACCGGAATCAAAAAAACCTATGGGCCTGTTGTCCATTGTTTATTATCCTTTCAATTTGGTGTATAATATATTTTACAACAAGAGTATTGTAAAGTAAACACTGCGGAGGATGCAATGGTCAAAAAACTAAAAAACAGAAAAGATATAGATAAAAAATACAAATGGGATATCGGCTCCATGTATCCCGACGAGAAGCAATGGGAAAAAGATATAGAAAAAGCCCTGAAAAATGCTGAGAGTTTTGCAGGACTTGCAGGGCAGCTGACAACATCAGGCAGCACGCTGCTTGATGCATTCAAAAAAAGAGACAGCATATGGCAGACCATGGAAAAAGCATATGTTTATGCCAGAATGAAAAGGGATGAGGATAACGAAGAGCAAAAGTATCAGGCCATGTGCGGCAGAGCCGGTACTTATATGGCAAAAATAAGTGCTTTCTGTTCTTTCTTTGTGCCTGAACTTCTGAAGGCGCCAAAGGATAAACTTATGACCTTCATGGAAGAGGAGCCGGGTCTTTCTGTATACAGATTTGCCGTTACCGATATCCTTCGCCAGAAAAAACATATCCTCTCCAAATCCGAAGAAAATATTATGGCTCAGATGGGTGAGATGATGTCAGCTACAAATGAGATCTTTACAATGCTAAATAATGCGGATCTTAAATTCGGCAACATAAAAGACGAAAAAGGCAGACAGGTCCAGCTGACTCACGGAAATTACATAAATTTTATGGAAAGCAGAGATCGAAGGGTAAGGCGTGCCGCCTACAAAAAAATGTATACCTGCTACAGACAAATGATCAACACCATCGGCACCGCTTACAATTACAACACGAAAACCGATGTGGTGAACTCCCGCATAAGAAGATACAGTTCCGCCAGGGCAGCGGCCCTTTCCGGTGACAATATCCCTGCTGCCGTATATGACAATCTGGTGGGATCTGTTAATGACAGCCTTCCGGTGCTTCATAAATATATGGCTCTTCGCAAAAAGGCATTAAAAACCAACCAGCTCAAAATGTACGATGTATATGTTCCGCTGACGAAACTCCCCGAAAAAAAAATACCCTTCCAAAAAGGCATCGATATCATGACAGAAGGGCTTTCTCCTTTGGGAGGCGAGTATATTTCCGCAATGAAAAAAGGTATTTCCCGGGGCTGGATCGATGTATACGAAAACCAAGGCAAAACCAGTGGCGCATACAGCTTTGGCAGCTATGACAGCAAGCCTTTCATCCTTCTCAATTACACGGATACGCTCAAGGATGTTTTCACCCTTGTCCACGAAATGGGCCATTCCATGCATTCATTTTTTACAAGAAAGAACCAGCCTTATATATACGGCGGACATTCTATCTTCACTGCAGAGGTGGCATCAACAGTCAATGAGAACCTGCTTATGAAGTATCTTCTTTCAAAAGAAAAAGATACTGAAATGAAAAAATATCTGCTCAATATGCATATCGAAGGATTTCGTACCACCCTGTTTCGTCAGACAATGTTTGCTGAATTCGAACAGCTTTCCCATGAGGCGGCAGAGGCGGGAGAAACTCTTACCGCCGACTGGTTATGTGACGAATATGACAAGCTCAACAGCAAATATTTCGGCCCGTCTGTTTGCCGGGATGATCTGATAAAATATGAGTGGGCCAGGATCCCCCACTTCTATAATGCTTTTTATGTTTATAAATATGCCACCGGATATTCGGCAGCTTCGGCTATTTCAGACATGATAATTGCCGACACAAAAAAACGCGATGACTATATAGAGTTTCTTAAGACCGGTGAAAAAGATCATCCTATTGAGCTTCTTAAGATCGCCGGCGTGGATATGCAAAGTACTGCTCCCGTGGAAAGTGCCATGTCAGTATTCAAAAAGCTTGTTGAAGAATTCGAGACCTTGGTGTAACATATAATCATGAAAAAAAGAATAATAAATATTTATTCAAATGATCTCCCGGCATCAGAAAACATCTGCCGTCTGCTGAAAGAAAAGCTTGAACGCAGCGGTTTTGTGGTTCCCGGGGATTTTTCACATGAGGCAGAACTTCTGGTCTGCGTAGGCGGGGATGGGGCAACTCTTGAAGCCATCAACAAATACGACTTTCCCAAGGTCCCCATAATAGGCATCAACACCGGCCATCTGGGGTTTTTCCAGGAGATAAATCCGGATCAGCTGGATGAATTCATTTCTAATTACATGGCCGGCAAATACAGACTGCAGCCTCTTTCCACGGTACAGGCCACCGTTTTATCAGAAGATGACACTAATATTCACAAAGGTCTTAATGAAATAGTTATAAAAGGATGGAAATCATATTCTGTTCATCTGAACATATCCATAGGCGGCAGCTTCATCGAAAGATTCAGCGGGGACGGAATAACTATATCCACTCCCGCAGGAAGCACCGCATACAACTACTCACTGGGGGGCTCTATAATAGACCCCCGCTTAAAAGCATTGCAGGTGGCACCTATAGCCCCCATGAACACCACCGCATACAGGTCCTTCACATCAAGCATACTGCTGCCTTCGGATCTTTCTCTTGAAGTGGTTCCCGAATACACAAAAAGCAATCAGATATACCTGATAAATGACGGTATTGAAACCGAATACCGTAACATTACCAGCATAAAAGTAGAATTTTCCGATTCTGTAGTCAATCTTCTGCGGTTTGAAACGTATGATTTCTGGAACAAGGTAAAAACAAAGTTTTTATAATAATATGCAAAATTTCAACTACACAGTCACAAAAGAGGATCATGAAAACAAGCTCCGCATATCGGAGCTTGTTCGTCGAAGATTCGGTTTTTCTTCCCGCATGCGAAGCAGGATAAAGAGAGAAGGAAAAGTGATGCGGAACGGGGATCCGGTAAACATCTGGGAAATACCCGAAGAAAAGGATTTGATAAGCATAATCCTTCCCGAAGAAGTCAGCCATTTTGAACCGGAACAAATACCAATCGATGTCATATATGAGGATGATGACCTTTTTATTATAAACAAGCAACCGGGAGTGGTGGTGCATCCCACAAAAGGTCACCCTGCCCATACAATTGCCAACGGTATCGCAAACCACATGAACGAGACGGACAACCATTTCAAAATGCGCTTTATAAACAGACTGGACATGGACACCTCAGGCCTGCTGCTTTTAGCCAAAAGTGCCTATTGCCAAAATGATTTCATGAAACAGATGGAAAAAAACCGGGTGGAGAAAAAATATACCGCCATAGTTTTGGGACTGATGGAAAACGACAGCGGAGAAATCGATCTTCCCATAGGAAGACCCTCTCCGGAAAGTCTGACCAGATGCGTAAAAGAAGACGGTCGTCCTTCCGTTACCCGCTATGATGTAATAGAAAGATTTCATTTGTCGAAGAGCACTATGGAAAGCGAAGAAGATAAAGAAAAAACAAAGGGATATACCCTTGTTGATATACTTCTTGTTACGGGCAGGACACACCAGATCAGGGTCCACATGTCCCACATCGGTCATCCTGTGGCAGGCGATCATCTTTACGGCGGAGAAAAAATATACCTTATAGAAAGACAGGCTCTCCATTCAAAAAGCATTTCTTTCCTCCATCCCATTACCGGAAAACCGGTTTCTGTGGAAGCTCCGTTGCCCTCCGATATGACAGCTGCCCTTGATAAACTGAGGAAACTGAGAGCCCCGGGGAAATCAAAAAAATGAAAACCGTATATTTGTCAGAAACGGCAGACCCCCGTCTGAAGAGCTATATCAGGGAATGCGGATACGATATTTTCAATGTGAAAGCAACAAACCTCGTCTCCGGGCCCATTTCATCCCATGCGGATATTTATTACTGCAAGCTGGGCTGCGGCGACGATGCGCCCGTATTCTGCGGCGAAAAAGCAAGGCTCGGACCCGTTTATCCTTCGGATATAATATATAATGCCGCCTGCACGGGAAAATTCTTTATACACGATCTCCGGTATACTGACCGTATGCTCATGGAAAAAGCCAAAGCCATGGGAATGATTTTTATCAATGTCAAACAGGGGTATTCCAAATGCAGCATATGCATCGTTGATGAAAACTCTGTAATAACCTCAGATCACGGCATAGCAAAAAAGATACGGGAAGAAAAAGGCCCGGACTGTCTGCTTATAGAACCTGGACATATCATCTTAAAAGGACATAAATACGGTCTCATAGGAGGATCCTGCGGCCTCATCGGTAACGAGATCGTTTTTAACGGGGATATTTCCCTTCACCCGGATTTCAAAAGGATATCGGATCACATCAAATCCCGGGGTCTTTCCCTTAAATGGTTTCCCGGAAGAGAACTTGAAGATATCGGTTCTTTGCTTTGATCCTGAGTTTTTGGCTTTTATGAATAATCCTCTGTACCGCAATGCAGAACAAAATGATTTTTTCTGTATGATATGAGTCCTTCCTTCTGCATCCTGGAGAGTTCATTGGAAAGAGCACTTCTTTCCACCGAAAGATAGTCTGCCATTTCCTGTCTGTTAAAGGGTACATCAAAGGCATATTTCCCCTGCTTCATGGCTTGATATGACAAGTAGGATAGGACCTTGTCTTTTGTTGACTTTTGAGTTATATGATTTATTTTTCTGGTAAGCTTGAGATTCTGCAGAGATATCACCGACAACAGGTTATGCACCAGTCTACTGTGAAACTCACATCCGGAAGAACATGTCTTTGTTACTCTCTCGGCATTTATAAAAAGGAT
>Ga0334890_1004238_pt1 | contig 13422 bp, 2 predicted proteins | sample GraSluR1_MG_3_FD_207220 | JGI IMG/M metagenome (GOLD analysis project Ga0334890, IMG submission 207220) | Sludge microbial communities from methane-producing bioreactor in Wageningen University, Netherlands - Granular Sludge_31_08-R1 | ecosystem: Engineered > Bioreactor > Anaerobic > Unclassified... | reverse complement strand
CTGTTCGTGGCGGCGGTGCTGGCATTGTTGCTCGTGCCCGTCCAGCCGCCGATCTCCCAGCCGCTGGCCGGTGTCGCCCCGCTGAGGCTGATAGCCTCGCCTGCCACGTACTGCCCCTCGTCGCAGCCCGTCGAGTTAGCCGGGCTGGCGACCGGGTCGCTGCCCTCGCCCGTGTGGGTCAAGGTCAGCGCGTAGCAGGTAGGCGGTATCACCGTGAAGTGAGCAGTGACGGTCTTGTCGGCGGTCATGGTGACCTGGCAAGCGCCGCTTCCGGTGCAGTCGCCGCTCCAGTGGTCGAAGAGGTAGCCGGCTGCGGGCGCGGCCGTGACGTCAACCACGCTGCCCTCAGTGTAGGAATGGACGCCTGCGGCCGGGGTGGTCGTACCGCCTCCCGCCGGGTCGACCGCCACGGTCAGATTGTGCATGATCTGAACGTAGTTGACGCCCGCCATGTGGGCGGCGGCGGGCATCTCGACCTGGTTAGTGGTCGCAGTGCTGGCGTCGTTCAGCGTGCCGGTCCAACTGCCCACGGTCCAGCCTGCGCTTGGCGAAGCGGTCAGGGTCGGAATATGGCCGGCGATATATTGCCCAGTAGGGCAGCCGTCGGAGTTAGCCGGGATGGCTACAGGGTCGCTGCCCTCGCCCGCGTGGGACAGTGTCAGCGCGTAGCAGGTGGGCGGCGCCGTTGCGAACGTCGCCGTCACATCCACGTTCGCTGTCACGCTCGTGTCCGTGCGCGGGTTCGCTGTCGAACCGTCGCTCCACTGCACGAAGTGGTAGCCCGTAGCAGGCACGGCCGTCACGGCTGTACCGCTCTCGCCGTACAACACCGTCTGATTCGTGTTTCCGGTCAGGCTGCCGCCCGCTCCCGCACTGTATTTCAGCGTGAAGCTGTCCAGCGCGAACGTCGCCGTCACATCCACGTTCGCTGTCACGCTCGTGTCCGTGCGCGGGTTCGCTGTCGAACCGTCGCTCCACTGCACGAAGTGGTAGCCCGTGGCAGGCACGGCCGTCACGGCTGTACCGCTCTCGCCGTACAACACCGTCTGATTCGTGTTTCCGGTCAGGCTGCCGCCCACTCCCGCACTGTATTTCAGCGTGAAGCTGTCCAGCGCGAACGTCGCCGTCACATCCACGTTCGCTGTCACGCTCATGTCCGTGCGCGGGTTCGCTGTCGAACCGTCGCTCCACCCCACGAAGTGGTAGCCCGTAGCAGGCACGGCCGTCACGGCTGTACCGCTCTCGCCGTACAACACCGTCTGATTCGTGTTTCCGGTCAGGCTGCCGCCCGCTCCCGCACTGTATTTCAGCGTGAAGCTCTTCAGCGCGTAGTTGACGACGGCAGTGTGTGCGCTCGCCGGCATAATCAAGCTGTTCGTGGCGGCGGTGCCGGCATTGTTGCTCGTACCCGTCCAGCCGCTGATCTCCCAGCCGGTGTCTGGAGTCGCTCCACTTAGGGTGACGGCCTCACCTGCGTGGTATTCGCTTGCCGGGCAGCCGGTTGAACTGGCTGGCGTAGCGGTGGGCGTGGTCCCGTTGCCGGTGTGGTCCAGGGTGAGGGCGTAGCAGGTCGGCGGTGGAGACTGCCATGTTGTGAAGCTCCACACGTCGCTGTCTGTGCCGGACGTGCCGTCATGCGCTGCCGCATACCACTCATACTCGGTGTCCGGTGCGCGGCCAGGCCAGGCCATCGGCACAGTGCTGCCGCTGGCCTGGCCGGTAACCGTACCGATCAGTTCAAACGCCGCGCCGCCCGTACCGCTCATCGCATAGTCCATCTCCATCTGGTCCGGGTAGGTCGTGATGAAGCCAGGCACGGTCGGCGAATAGGTCGTGGCGTAGATCTTGTCGTCCGCCGGTGAGAAGCGGAGAATGCGCAGGTAGCCGCTCCCGCCATTCGGGAAGTCCTGATAGTCGGCCAGCATGATGTGGATGGTTTGCCCGGCATCACCCGCCTCCGCACGATAGGCTGCACCATCTATTCCGGTGTGCATATGCCCGCACAGCATCAGGAACAGGTTGGGATTGTCCTTTAGGGCGGTAAAAGGAGCCTGGTTCTGCCAGCTGTTATCGGTGTTGAGGATGTTGTGTTGGACGACAATCCCATGACGGTCTGGGTGAGCCTTCAGCAACCCGTCCGCCCAATCGAGATGGGCTGAGGTGGAATTGTACTGCAGGTTGATGAGGATGAAATCCATCCCCGATGCGCTGAACAGCGAGTAGTTGTTATAGTTGTCGTCGCCGTAATGGCCGCCGTACCAGGGCTTGTCTTGGAAGCGGTCGACGCCGAAGTAGTCGTTGTAGCGGCTTGGGGAGGAATAGATAGGCAGATCATGGTTGCCCGGGCCGACGCTGTACGGGATGCCCGCCGTGTCTAAGATACCCATCGCCGTGTCGGCTCTCTGCCACTCTGTTTGATTATTCGCTGTTTGAACGATATCGCCCACATGGGTGACAAACGCAACGTTGAGATCGTCCTTGTTATCGACGATGTATTGCGACATAGCGTTGAAAACGGCCGGATAGGACTGAGCCGCATTCTGAGTATCGGGGAAAACGACCAGGGTGAAGTCCTCCCCGTCTCCCGCAGTCTCTCCGGCGACACGGCCGAAGAAGTCGACGGTCAGCGTGTCCCCGTCCGGATCGCTCACCAACGCTTCCAGGGCAGGCGAGGTAGAGACGTTCGTCGCGTAGTTCGACGGCTGCACCAGAGACGCCGTCGGGGGATTGCTGGCGGCCGCACCGCTGACAGGCTTGGCGACCGGGGTCGCGTCTTCGCTGCTGTGCGTAATGTTGCCGCTCGACGCGCCTACCGTGCTGCGCAGGAAGCGGACGTAGATGGTCGTAGGCTGAACCTCGCCCTCTCCATTCGGGGTCAGGCTGAGGCTCGGACCGAATCCGCTATCCGCAGCCAGCGAGACCTGGAAGTCACTCGGCGCGGTGATGACCAGAGCCTCGGTCAGGTTCAGGCCGGTCACCGTGTACGACTGGACAGCTGAAGGTACGCCGGCTGTGCTGGTAAAGGGAACCAGAACGCCACTCGCGAAGATCGTCGGATCGGTGGGAGCGACGCAATAGGTGATGTTCAGCCTGGGTCGTTGCGCCTCATCGCTCGCTTCCTTCGAGGCAGTCTCCCAGATATCTACGGCTGATCCGGAGTAATTCTGAATGGTCAGGCCGTGATTATCGCCGCCGCTGAGCCATCCGCGAACAACCTCGAGGCCGTCGGCGTTGAGGTTGAACGTAACCTTCCCAGTCTTGTTGAAGTCACTGGCCGTAGCATGCCACAAATTGACATCATACCGGTCAGAGGAGGTATTCTGCGCCCCTGTAGTTCCCCAACTGCCGGTCCCGGCGCCGTAGTAGTTCCACGATGCGCCGGTGCCTGTAGCGCCGCTGTTTGTCCCTTCGACCCAAGCTCGGCGCATGTTGTACAAGCTGTACGCGTTGTTCGAGCCGTCCGTCACATGGAAGGTCAGACTTGCGCCTTCAACGGTCGCCCCATCAGGGATGACGACCTCGCTCACATCCCATCTCATCAGGGCGCCGGTCAATTGGCCGTCGTCGCTTCCCTGTTGATAGTAGGGGTTGACGCGCAGCGTGGGAGAGCCGCCGTAGTTGTAGGAGCCGCGCGTGTTCCCGCTGCGCATATGGGTGTCCGCCGCCGCGACTAGCGAAACATCGGTGCACAACGATACCATGAAATTCGCGGTGACGGACTTGTCGCTGTCCATCAAGATGGTGTACGTGCCGCCGGCTTCCTGGATGTCGCCGGCAGCGGGGCCGCTCCAGTGGCTGAAGGCAAAGCCCGCTTCGGGCGCCGGCGTCAGCGTGACGGTCGTGCCGGAAGCGTATACGCCCCCTGCCGGGCTAAGGTTGACGACGCCGTTGCCGTCGTTGCCGGCTTCAAGCATATAGGTGACCGCCTCGCCTTCTAGCCCAAGCATGAATACGCTGGGGCCATAGGCTTGGTAATCCGCGTCCGCCTCTACGCGAACCTTGAATGTCCCGTCCGCGCCGGGGTTGATGCCGCTCCAGCGGGCCACATAGCCGTTGACGGTGTTGTAGCCTGTGTTGAATGCGACGGAGTGCCCCTGCGGTGCGTCTTTAACCGTTACACCGGAGGTGCTGGCGTTGATGGCCGCATCCACCCCAGAGATGGTAAATCTGGAGATCCGGGCGTCATCGCCGGTATAGTCAGAGCCATCCCGATTCGCCGAGGTGGCAAACGTGTAGGTACTGGCGGGATCTAGGCCCGTGATCTCGAGATCCACGTACCAGCCGCTGTCGCCATACTGGATGACGCCGGCCATATCGGCGAACCCGTGGAAAGTGTCGTAGGCGTCGGTGCCAGCGTTGGTTTCAGCCCCACCCCAGGTTCCCGTCTGGATCCGAGGGTCGCCTGAAGCCGTGATCGCCACCGAGGCGGGCGTATCCTGTCCGGTGGCATAGTCTACCAGCACGCCGCTGCTCGTGCCCTCGTCGGGGATGGTGTACTTGGTGATGTTGGTTTCCGGCTGCCCGGAAGCCCAGGCCAGGTCGTTGTACGCGATCCAGGACGTCAGCGGAGCGGTCGCCGTGCCGCTGACAGCCACGGTGCGCGTAGCCGCCCCGGCGCTGTTGTGCGCGATGTCGCCGGCGGATGTTCCCAGCTCGGCGCGGTTGAAACGCACATACACCGTGCCCCCGGCCGGCGGCAAAATTGCCGTCGGTCCGAAGCCGCTGCCGCTAGTCGCCGAGACCTCGAAGCCCTCCGGCGCCGCGACCGAGATGCTATTGGTCAGACTACTGCCCGTGACCGTGTAGCTCTGCTCCGCCGAAGGAACGCCCGGCGCGCTGCTGAACGGGTCTAGCGGAACGCCCGATACTGTGATAGTCGGTCCGGCTGCCGCTTCCTCCTGCAGCATGAACACGCTGAAGGCGTATGCTCGCCTCTCCGAAGTATCCGCTTCGGCACGCACCGTGAAGTCGCCGTCTGATCCGGGGTGTATGCCTGTCCACCGTGCCACATAGCCGTTTACCGTGTTATAGCCGGTGCTAAATGCAGTAGTGTCATCCGTGAAGTTGGTGGTCTTGACCGTGGCGCCGGCAGTGCTGGCGTTGACGGCCGTATCCACATCTCGAATCGTGAATCGGGCGATTCGGTTACTGTACCCATCGTCATCTCGGTTGGCGGATGTCGCGAATGTGTAGGTTTTAGCCGGATCCAAGCCCGAGAAGGTCACGTCCACCCACCAACCGCTGTCGCCATACTGGATGACGCCGGCCATATCCGCGAACCCGTGGAAAGTGTTGTAGGCATCGGTGCCTACCGCCGTATCCCCTCCGCTGTAGCCCGACATAGTCTGTACAGTTGGATTCCCGGAGGAGGTAAACGTCACCGTGACGCCTGTGTTGTCACCGCTGGCGTAGTCCTTCAGAAGACCTGTGGTATTGCCGGAAGTGATGGTGTAGGACGTCGTATTGCCGCCGGTTGTACCGGCCGCGTCGTTATAGGCCGTCCAGCCCCCGCTGCTCTGCATCAGCGGCGCAGCTTGAGCCGGCGTTATGGCCGTGCCCAGGCCGGAGAACAGCACGGCAAACAGAGTCAAAAAGTGTAGAAGCACGTATCGGGGTTTGTGACTCATTCTCTCGGCTCCTTAATAATAGTCCCTATCGCACAGCATAATTTGTGAAAACAGTCACAATCGAATGGCGCAAAAACAGAAAATCGCCCGCACAAGCTGGTATTCGTCAAATGCCGAATACGGTCAGCTTTTCCGCCGGCTACGACTCATCCCCGCGCCTGTGTGAAAGTTGTAGGGCGGCACGCGTGTAATTCTCCATGCCTACAATTTCGCACACCGGCGCTATCGACTTACAGATAGATCAAGCGGATTGAGATGCAGAAGTAGTCGTGACCAAAAGACGCATTGCAAACTAACCACTAACACGATAACACACGGATCGCGTCGTTTGACCTGTCACATATCTGTCAACTGACCTGTCACATATCTGTCAACGCCGCGCCGGAGCCGACCAGCGCACGCCTGCCTCTCGCTCCTACTTGGCGCAATGGCTGGCCAGTCAGTTGGATTCAAAGAGAAAGGCCCGCCCCCGGTTTGGGAGCGGGCCTTTCGTTCTGTCAGGTCTCTTCGACGTACCGCGCCGATCTCACCGCAGAATGACCGGCACGTAGATGAAGAGATCGTCTTCGGTCGGTTCGGTCGTCTCCGTATAGGTCACGCCCGCCGTATGTGCGCCGGCCGGCATGGTCAAGCTGTTGGCGGCGGCGGTGCTGGCATTGTTGCTCGTGCCCGTCCAGCCGCCGATCTGCCAGCCGCCCGCCGGCACAGCCCCGCTGAGGCTGATGGCCTCACCCGCCACGTACTGCCCCGCGGCGCAACCTTCCGAGTTGGCCGGGCTGGCGACCGGGTCGCTGCCTTGGCCCGTGTGGGTCAGCGTCAGCGCGTAGCACGTAACAGGCGCCACCGCCGTGAATGTCGCCGTGACCGTCTTGTTTCCATCCATCACGAGATTCGCCGGGTTGTCTGTCCCGCTCAGGTCCCCGCTCCAGCCGGCGAACGTCCAGCCGGGGTCAGCCGTCGCCGTCAACTCCACCACATCGCCGTATAGGTACGTCGCCTCGTCGGGATCGACGTCCACCGAGCCATCGCCTGCCGTGTTCACGGTTAAGATGTGCTCATTGAGTGCAAAGCTCGCGGTCACATCGATGTTCGCCGTCACGTTCGTGTCCGTACGCGGGTTGTCGGTCGAGCCGTCGCTCCACTCTACGAAGTGATGGCCCGTGTCGGGCACAGCCGTCACGGCTGATCCGTCCTGGCCGTAGAGCACCGTCTGCTCGGTATCGCCGCTCAGGCTGCCCCTCGCACCCGCACTGTAGTTCAGCGTGAAGCTGTTCAGCGCAAAGCTCGCCGTCACATCTACGTTCGCCGTCACGTTCGTGTCTGTGCGCGGGTTGTCGGTCGAACCGTCGCTCCACTCCACGAAGTGATACCCTGTGTCTGGTATGGCCATCACCGCCGACCCGCTCTGGCCGTACTGCACCGTCTGCTCCGTGATGCCGCTCAGGCTGCCGCCCGCTCCCGCAGCGTACTTCAGCGTGATGCTATCCAGCGCGAAATGCGCCGTGACCGTCTTGTTCCCGTCCATCACGAGGTTCGCCGGGTTGTCAGTTCCGTCCAGGTCTCCGCTCCAGCCGACGAACCCTGAGCCGAGATTCGCCGTCGCCGTCAACTCCACCACGTCGCCGTACAGGTACGTCACCTGGTCCGGGTCCTTGCTCACGGCGCCATCCCCAACCACGTTCATCGTCAAGGAGTATTCCTCGACCGTAAATGTCGCCGTGACCGTCTTGTTCCCGTCCATCACGAGGTTCGCCGGATTGTCCGTGCCGCCCAGGTCCCCGCTCCAGCCTGCGAACGCCCAACCCGGGTCAGCCGTCGCCGTCAACGCCGCCACATCGTTGTAAAGATACGTCGTCTGGTCCGGATCCTTGCCAACCGATCCGTCCCCGACCACGTTGACCGTCAGGGTGTATTCATCTGCCGTGAACGTCGCCGTGACCGTCTTGTTCGCGTCCATCACGAGGTTCGCCGGGTTGTCCGTCCCGCCCAGGTCCCCGCTCCAGCCCGTGAACGTCCAGCCCGGGTCAGCCGTCGCCGTCAACGCCGCCACGTCACCATAATGGTACGTCGCTTGGTCGGGATTCGTGTCCACCGAGCCATTGCCGGTCGTGTTGACGGTTAGGGTGTATTCATCCAGCGCAAAGCTCGCCGTCACATCCACGTTCGCCGTCACGTTCGTGTCTGTGCGCGGGTTGTCGGTCGAACCGTCGCTCCACCCCACAAAGTGATAGCCCGTAGCAGGCACGGCTTCCACAGCCGACCCGTCCTGGCCATACTGCACCGTCTGATTTGTGTCGCCGCTCAGGCTGCCGCCCGTTCCCGCACTGTAACTCAGCGCGAAGCTCTTCAGCGCAAAGCTCGCCGTCACATCGATATTCGCCGTCACGTTCGTGTCTGTGCGCGGGTTGTCGGTCGAACCGTCGCTCCACTCCACGAAGTCGTAGCCCGTGTCCGGCACGGCCTCCACAGCCGACCCATCTTGGCCGTACTGCACCGTCTGATTTGTGTTGCCGCTCAGGCTGCCGCCCGTTCCCGCACTGTAACTCAGCGCGAAGCTCTTCAGCGCAAAGCTCGCCGTCACATCCACGTTCGCCGTCACGTTCGTGTCCGTGCGCGGGTTGTCGGTCGAACCATCGCTCCACTGCACGAAGTCGTAGCCCGTGTCCGGCACGGCCGTCACGGGCGACCCGTCCTGGCCATGCTGCACCGTCTGATTCGTGTTGCCGCTCAGGCTGCCGCCCGTTCCCGCACTGTAACTCAGCGTATACTCCTGCGCATAACACACCTTAAGCAGAGGGGCGTCATCTGCCGACCCATTCCTCGAATCGGCTCTACGATCCTGGTTCTCTGTGGATTGGCCGACAATGACCAGGGCGTTGTTAGGGGACCAGCCTGGCTGGTCCACGATCTCCTGGACGATTGCCGTCAGCGACGGCGTGTCGTAATAGTTGTTATTGCTCCATTGAGGCACAGACCAGGCCACCGAAGCGCTGGTCTGGGAGCGATTAGAGATGTTGAAACTGGCAGATGTGAAAGTCGTGGGATTGGTTGCAAGCTGGCCCCACAACGTCATGCCGGCAGATGAGCTGTCGCTGCCACTGGCGCGAAACGTGACGGTTGCGCTGGTAATCGTGGCGCCTTGCGGTACGTTGACGTTTTGGAAACGCAAGCCCCACCACATCCGCCGATTATTGCCGCTAATACTCCTGTACATCCGGAGATCGTTGTTGGAGAGATACATGTCTCCTGCTCCGGAGCCGCCCATGCGCTCCTCGGCGTCATCGTTGTTGCTGCTGATCCGGGACTCGACGCACACCTCACCAGCCTGGGCCGCAGCCGGTGCAGGCGCCAGAATCGAGCCGATGCTCGCTAGGAACACGATAAAAAGGGTTAATAGGGGTGATAATGCATAATGGGATTTGTAACTCATTTCTCGGCTCCTCAATACATTGACACAGGCTTATGTTTTCACGTAGTTCCGTGCAGGACACGACCACATGCCGCTGAACCGGCGCATGGAAACAACAGTTCCCCAATACACCGGCTCCAGCCGGTGCAATAACGAAAACCACTGATGATTATTATCGGAACGAGTTCGCCGGAACCGGGGGGGTAGCCGGCGGGTTGATACGCGGGGGTCAGACGCTGCGACAAAGTCCTCTGTCCAACACGTCACACATTACGAGTCGCGTCACTACCCTCCACGAAACGCCTCTCACGATCTACTCACGCAAGATAACACACAGATCGCGTTTCTCGACCTGTCATCTATCTGTCAAGGTTGCGCCAGAGCAATGACGGCGCGACGGCCCGCGGCGGCGAGCTGTGAGGCGGCGCGCCACAACGGGAAAACAAACGGGCCCGAAGGCGGTCGCTGCACTAGCAGATCGCTCTCGGGCCCGCACGCCATGTCCGCCAGCGCCGCGCCTACGGCACGATCACCTTCAACGCCACGCCCCCAATTTCCTTCTCGTCGACTCCTTCGCCCGACTCGCCCTCGCCGGACGCGACCGCGTTCACAAAGAAGATCGCCTCGGTTCCGGAGGGCGTTCCCTCAGGCGGCGTCACCGTCACCTCGATCTGGCGCCCGCACCGGCCGGGCGGAGCGCTCGATACGTCGTTCATCTCCACGCGCCACGTCGCAAGGTCAGCGGCAGTCGCAGGGTCTGCAACCACCTCCAGGTCGATCTGCGCCGCGAACGGCAGCGGGTTAGCCAGGCCGAAGGTGAAGACAGCGGGCGACGAAGCCGTCTTAATCTGGACATTCCGCTGGGCGAAATTCGATTGGCCGGCAACGTTGGTGTCCAGGTTGTAGTCGATGTTGACGATGATGCATCCGTGGTCCTGTCCAGGCAGGAGCTCGGAAGGCGTCCACGGCATCACGACATCGACGGTCTCGTGTGCGCGAATCGTCGGGACGATGACGGTCCCAATATCGTGGAACTTCGGAATACCGGCATCGATCGGATGGAACAGAAAACTCACCGGCACGTTGTGCGCGTCCTGTGCGCCTTTGTTGACTATCCGGGCGTAGATCTTGTCCGGCTTGCCGGCTGTCGGATTATCATTGTTGCGCTGGCTCTCCGTCTCCACGGCACGCGAGAAGTACCACGGTTGGCTAGGATGGGCGGAGCCGTCGAACCCGGCAAACGTCAGATCGGTGCGCATGTTGCTCGTCAGTTGGGTAAAAGCCGCATACGCGTCGATTTCCCCGAAGCCCCAGTACGGATTCCAAGTCGGAGACGAACTCGGGTACGCTAACGCGGTAGTGGAAGATCCCTTCGCTTCGGCGCTGCGGATCAACAAGTCCTTCACCAGCCCCGCGGCCTTGTTGTCAGGGTTTCGCCAATCGGGGTTCTGCTGCAAGATCAACGCGACCAGCCCCGATGTCATGGCGCTGGCGATAGAACTGGATACGAATTTTTCGCCTGTGGGGATCGTCAGCGCCAAGGTCGGCATCATCACCTCAGGCTTGTGCGCGCTGAGCGCAGCGGGGTCCACGCCCGGCCAGGGGCCTTTCACCTGGGTGGCGGTATCGTTAGCGCGATCAACCGTATCCATAATATCGGCCGCGCCAACCGCGATCGCCCTGGCGGCGCCGCCCGGCAGATGCACCGGCGCGTCTTTGTAGTTCCCGCCCGCTGACGCCACCATTACGACCCCGCTGTCGGACAGAAGATTCACAAGGTTCGCCAACGCGCTCATGTCATCCTGCGGGCCGTGGATACCGACGCTCATGTTGACGACGTGGATATTCCAATCCAGTTGCCTTTGACGGATCTTCTCAAGTCCCTTCATCAAAGAGGCGTAGCAAAGCCGGTAGCTCGCGTCCACCTCATCCGGATCGTCCGGGTTTTCAGGCGGCGCGCAGTCTGCCCGAATATCGATCAGACCTGCTCCCGGCGCCATGCCGCCCGTCGACCAAATCCAGCTTGCCATGGCGGTGCCGTGATCGGCTTGCGGGTCAGCGTCCGGGTTGCCTTCAACGTCGCGCACCGCATCATAGCCGTGCACGAAGCGGGCGTCATAGGCGGAGCCGACGCCGGAATCCAGCAGAGCGATGTTGACGCCCTGCCCTTTGAGCGTCTGCGGCCAACCGAACGCACCTTGCAGCGTCGCCGTACCATACACAGTGCTGTTCTCGACCTTGGCGGCCTTAAAATCGTCGGATGTCCACTCTCCGGAAACGTTCAGTTCCACCCCGGCGACTTCGGGCAGTTGCGCCAAGGCAACGGCGCGATCGACCCGAACCTCATTCATCAGAACAAAGCTGAGGTGCTGGCCGGCGAAATCGACGTTTCCGTATTGGTGCAGGAAACTCAGGTCGGCATCCTCATTGATGCAGCGGTTCAGGTCCACGGTAATAGACACGTACTCATCCGCCGGCAACGCATCGATGAGGTCGTCTACGTAATTGCCGTCCGCGTCGCGCACCCAATTGCGCAGCTTGCCGCCATCACGCTGCCACTCGATCGGCGTCCACACCGTGGGCGGCATCGAGACGGTAAGCCGTACGGGAGCGGACGGTTCCGGCGTTTCGACCGGCGCTACCGGGGCGCAGCCGGCGAGCAGCAGCGCTAAGGCTGCACTCGCCTGCACGAATGACTGTACGAATGACCATCGGCTGTTGTTCATGAGAGACCTCCTCGCCCCTCTATCGGGTCATCCAATCGCATAGTACAAGGTTCGTCAACATTTCCGGCCATTCCGCCGGGCCTGCCGATCTGCATAGGCGCATAGATCCAAGCGCCACAAACCGAGATTGTTGCGCGTATGCGCGCAACAAGGCGACCTTTCATCGCTCAAACGAAAATATAACTGTGAGATGGGATAACCTGCCGGCGCGATTCGGGAAAGGTTGCGTCAAGAGCGCGGCGGAGTCCGACGCCCATCGCAGCCAGTGCGCCGGTTGCCGAGACCCGCGCCATGCTTGTCCGCCGCCGGCATTTTGAGGCATGAAACCTCCTTGCGCGCTGTGCGCAACTCGATAAGGCTGTCATGCGAACGATGAGCGGAGGAATCGCGGCATTCGGGCGGGAGCGACGCATACCAACGGTCGACTTGTCGAGGCGTCTGAGGATTGAAGCGAGGATAGAGACCTGAAACGAGAACGCCCCGCGTTGTTCAGTCTATCACAATCGCGACGCTTTGCGCGCGCCAATTTGCTCTCCATCAGGAGAGCAGCGCCGGGCGGCATGAAGTCAGGAAACGCGATATAGAACGGCCATGAACGCGAACGCTAGCGCCAGCCGCCCGCACTCATGGCCGTTCTGAGGTGCTGATTGCCTTTCCGCAGCGACCGTCGAGACCCTACCGTCCCGCGGCTCTAGAGAGACGAATCACATTCCAGGAAAGCTTCGGCAGCGTGGCCGTGAGCCGCCCGTCTGCTAAGCTGGCATCGCCGCGGTTGTGCGGCACGACCGTGCCCGGCGTTTCCACCGTGTTCACGGCGCGCGGGTCATCGTGCTCCATCACCAGGTGTTCCACGACGCCATAACCGGACACGCCGCGCAGATCGCCCTCGAGCGGCAGCGGGCCATGTTGGCTGCGGTTGACCGCGAAGATGGTCACTTCCTCGCTCGCCTCGTTGAGCGTCGCCGCCGCATCAAGCATGGGCACTGTGTCGAATTCCTCGTTCTCGTAGTGCGGCGAACGCACCTGCAGGTCGAGCACCGTCCCGCGCCCCAGGCGCGAGGTGTGCAACAGCGGGTAGAAAATCGTCTCGCGCACCGCGCCGCCGCCGGCGACCGTGCGAATCGGCGCAATGGTGTTTACGAGCTGCGCCATGCACGCGATCTTCACGCGGTCGGCGTGCCGCAGCAGCGTGATGAGCATCAGCCCGACTACCAGGGCGTCCTGGTGCGTATACGGCGCCTCGAACAGAGGGGGCGCCACCTGCCACGGGTTGTCGTTGACGCCCTGCAGGTCGCCGGCGCGCGGGTTCCACGTGTTCCACTCGTCAAAAGCCAAGTACATATGCTTTTTGGCCCGCTTCTTGGCGCGCACATAGTCGCACGTCGCCACGACCGAACGGATGAAGTCGTCCATCAGGATCGGCTTCGCCAGGTACGTGCCCAGCGGGATCGGCTCTTGCGGGAAGTAGGTGTCGAGCGGCGGCGGCGCCTTGACTGGGTCGCAGAAATAGTACTGGTGGAGCGAGAGATAGTCTACCGCGTCGTACGTGTGGTCGAGGACGGTCGCTTCCCAGTCGCCGAAAGTCGGCATGCCGCGATGCGAGCTGCCGCACGCCACCAGTTCAATCGTCGGGTCAACCCACTTCATAGCGGCTGCGGTC